>Ga0306920_100000333_pt1 | contig 54780 bp, 51 predicted proteins | sample flu12Cox44000170_FD_204666 | JGI IMG/M metagenome (GOLD analysis project Ga0306920, IMG submission 204666) | Lab enrichment of tropical soil microbial communities from Luquillo Experimental Forest, Puerto Rico - flux4day.12C.oxic.44.000.170 (v2)... | ecosystem: Environmental > Terrestrial >... | reverse complement strand
TGCGGGCAGCCGCGGTGCTGCTTACAATCCGAGCACAGGCGCCGTCGCGGGTGGGGCACATGGAGTCACGGTAATGCGTACTCCGGTTCCGCTGCGAGTGTGAATCGCGGCTTCGCTTACAAGCCCAGCACGGGAAACGGCGTCGCCTACAACGGGAACAATCTCTATGCCACGCACGACGGCAATGTTTACAGGTCCAGCCCCGGCTCCAGATCTGGCTGGCAGGAAAATTCTGGCAACGGTTGGAGTAATGCTGTGAAGTCATCGACACCATCATTCAACAACGAAGCGGCTGCGCGCAGTCAAGGTGAGCAGCGCTGGAACAATTTCCACTCTGGCGGCTGGAGCGGTGGGGGGTGGGGTAGCGGAGGTCGCAGCAGCAGTTGGGGGAGTGGTGGTTGGGCAGGCCGCAGCGGTGGGGGGTTTAGTGGTGGCGGCTGGGGCGGTCGTTTCGGCGGTTTCAATGACGGCGGATTCCACGGCGGCGGCGGCGGGTTCCGGCGCTGACCGTTGCGCGAAGCGGGGCACTGCCTGATACGTCCTGCCAGCTCAACCTTCGATGCGACACATCTAATCTGTCCTTTAGGGCCTTTCGGCCCGCGGAAGCCCATGAAAAACCACGCGAGGCGCCCACGTCTTTTCAACGCCTTAGCTTGGTTTTTCGAGCCTGCCTGTCCTGCCAGCTCAACCGGTCGATGCAACACATCTAATCTGTCCTTTAGAGCCACGCGAGGCGCCCACGTCTTTTCAACGGCTTTTGGTTACCGAATCGAACCGAGCCCTTCTCAATCAGCCATTCCAGCATGACCCCGATCTCGGATTTCGCACGGTTTTCGACCCTGCGTCGGGAAACCGGAAAAGTTCGGTCTAGTACGTAGTTCTACGGTGTCCTCGTCAATCAGGACCTGCTGACTAGCGTTCTTATCTATCGCCGCGAACGCGCAGTCAGAGCGGTCCTTCGTCGCGCGGCGGGCCGCCCGTTGAGCCGGTGTGAGAGCCGCTGAGCCACTTTGCGGCATACGGCAGCACGAACAAATACAGACCGGTGAAGAATTGCAAGGCGAGCACGAATACTGCCAAGAGACCCAGCCTGGTCGTATACTTCTTCTGGGCTACGGCGACACCGTTAACGATGACGACCACCGTGAAGGCAACGGACAACCAGCGGTGGGTCTGCCGAAACCATTTGTTCCAGTTCAATGGAACCTCCTTCATCAAGTCAGTGAGATCATGACAAGGAGAATGAATCGTAAGGTTGATGGCTTTTTGCGTAAAGTCAAAAATGGAGGCAAGAATTCGGCAGCCGTTGCAGTGGCCCATAAGATCTTGGTGGCCATCTATCACATGCTTTCCCACCAAGTCTACTACAACGAACTCGGAGATGTTTACCTCGACAACCTAAACAAACATCGCGTGACTCAAAACTTGGTTAACCGCCTGGAACGTTCAGGCTACGCCGTCACGCTTCAGCAAAAAGCGGCATAGAAAGAGTCATTTTCAGAGCAGTCTAATGAAAACGCAGCTCTCAAACATCCTTAGGCGCCAGCATTCCCACCCACACAGGGATCCAGGGATCCACCACGATCCACCACGTTGACTCGCATGGAAATGCATCATAGGATTCCCGCCATCTTCGGTGCGTTCAGGAATCTGCATTGGAAGCCTCCGGAGTTACGGAAAGGATGGAGGGATGGTCTTCGGCGGCGAGATTTGTTGTTTGTCATCCACGGCGAAGAGCAGGTAATTGCTGAAACTCAACCGCTGGTGAATCTTTCTTCCTCGCATGTCGCTATAGACTTCGGCCGTTTGCGGTAGCCACATATCCACGCCACGGCTGCTGAAATGTACAGGACCATACTCGATGGACGTGTGGTCGATCTTGAGCCGGATGTCAGGAAGAGTGTGGATCAAGTCTGCCTGCAGGCCCGCGATTTGATAGCTATCTGCCACAAACCAGGCTCGCCCTTTCAGAGCGACCGGGTAAGAGGGGCCATTCATGCCGATCTTGTAGGACCGGATCTTGTTTGGCCTATCACTCCTTTGGCGGAAATAGATCTGCCAGGTGCGTTTTCCGTTCCAGGTCGAGAGCCCCTCGCATGTCATGAAAAAGTCCCCCGCGTAGTACGGGTGGAAAATGAGTACAAGCGCGGGCAGCCCCTTGGTTGTTAGCCCTCCCGGGGAATCAAGGGGATTAGAACCACCACTCTGAAATTCCTCCACGTCGAGAATTCCAGGGCGGATTTCCTCCACCGAAACGATGTAGTCGTATTTCCGCCGCTCTCTCGCGGAAACTTCCCCTGATTTGTTGATCGATTCGTTCAGCAAGGATTCGGTAGCCGTGAACCGTTCCACGTTCCCCACAAATTCCTGGATTCTCTGGCCGGCTTTTTGCAGCGCTTCCTCGAGATTGCACGCCGAGCCGGGCTCGACCAGTGGAACATCTTCGTCAACGTCCGCAGGAACCCAATGGGAGGCGCTGGCGCGTTGATCCGAAGTCGTTTGCTGCCCGAAAACAGGTTCGCGCAAGAAAATACTGCAGAGGATCGGAACGAAAACGAGAAAGGCTAGGCTGCGTGCAGACATACTCGCCTATGGCCAAAGTTACGACTGGAAACAAGGGAATCATACACTCCATCGCCTAACTACCCGAAGAACAATATTTCGAGCCCATAGGGTGGTTCTCGCGGACCAAATCTTTGAAATCGCTTCTATAACAAGCCCGCCGATTTAGCCCGTTGCCAAGCCGTGCGAATCCAGTCACAATGATTGTGTTCCCCCCTCCGCCCGAGAGGGACTATGATTTTTGCCACCATAGAACAAGTTCGCCGCTTCTTCCGCATCCTGGGCGGATTCACGCTCCTATTCATTGGTGTTGTGATGGTTTTCACTCCGGGGCCGGGCTGGCCCGTGATCCTCCTCGGGCTCACGCTGCTCGCGGCGGAATTCGTCTGGGCGCGGCGTTTGATCAACCGCATGAAGCACGAAGGCAATCGCCTGAAAGACACGGTTCTGAAGCTCAACCGGAACAATTCCGTGTAAGATATTTCCCTGATGCAAACAACATGGCGAGACAAGTGGGCGCTCGTGACTGGAGCCAGCGCGGGGATTGGTGTGGCCCTGGCCAGGGAATTGGCTGCCGGTGGCACGCACCTGGTCCTGACAGCGCGCCGGCGCGATCGCCTTGAGGAACTCGCCCGCTCGCTACGTTCCCAGCACGGAATCCAAGCGGAGATATTTGCCGCCGATCTCGCGCAGCCCCAAGCTCCAATAGAAATCTATTCCTTCACAAAACAAAAGGGTCTGGCGATTGACCTGCTGATTAACAACGCCGGTTTCGGCCAGTATGGCGAATTGTCTTCCGTGGATACGCAGCGCTTGCTGGATATGGTGCAGGTGAATTGCACGGCAGTTGTCCACCTCACGCGCCTCTATCTTGCGGACATGGTTGGCATGCGCCGCGGCGATGTCCTGATTCTAGCTTCTACTGCCGCTTTTCAGGCCGTCCCTTACATCTCGACCTACGCGGCCACGAAAGCTTTTGATCTCTTTTTCGCCGAGGGCTTGGCCGACGAGATGAGGCCCCATGGGATCCGGGTCTGTGCCTTGTGCCCCGGCTCTACGGAATCCGAATTTCATACCGTGGCCGGCCAAGAGAAGTTCACGCAGAAACATCAGGAAACCGCGGAAAAGGTCGCGCGAACCGGTTTGCAAGCCCTCGCTGCGGGTAAGAGTTATGTTATCTCCGGCGTTGGCAACTATCTGGGGGCGCACTCGCAGCGCCTGGTGCCGCGGCGCATGGTGACGCAAATCGCAGCAAAAATGTTTCGCCCAGACAAGAACCGGTAGCCCTTTTCTTCCCACCCAGCCAACTTAAGTGCAACCTGAAGCCGGCAATTCGGGTCTATTGATAGTGGTATCCAATCTCAATAGGGAGACCGCGCCACCTGTATGGGAACTTTTTCCTCGCTAGAGGGGAAGTAGTTACAGAAGCCAGGCGTCGCGCCAGGAGAGATACACATCGAGGCACAGGAGAGGGACGACGTATTGTTGCGGCGCTCGGCGAACGGCGACGAAGAGGCTTTCACCAAGCTCTATCGGCGTCATCAGGCCCCGCTGTTTCGATTTGCGTTGCGTATGGCCGGCAGTGCCTGGGCGGCCGAAGAGATCGTGCAGGATGTGTTCATGACGTTGGTCCGCGAACCGGGAAAGTACGATCCACAACGCGGCACTTTAGGCGCTTATTTGTATGGCATCGCCCGCAACCGGGTGATGAAGCACCTGGAACGCCTGCCACGCGAATTGCCCCAGGAAGAGATGGGCGACGACGGTTTTGGAAAGCAGGCACGAATCTTCGATCCACTCACCCCGGCCCACTGGGCGGAAATTCGGGAGCGCAGGGATCGCGTTCGCGAAGCCGTGCTGGAACTGCCGGTGGAGTTTCGCGAAGCGGTGGTTCTTTGCGGGCTCGAGGAAATGAGCTATGAAGAGGCGGCGCGGCTTCTGGATTGCCCAGTAGGGACGGTTCGCTCCCGCTTGCACCGGGGACGAGCCTTGCTGCTGGCCAAACTCGAAATGCTGCGAGACTCGCCGAAGCGCGCAAGTGCCGGCCGGCGATGATTTGCGGGAGAAACAGCTATGACGTGTGAAGAATTCGAAATGGCGGGACTCGACCTCGGCGTGGCCGGGGCTGGAAGCCCGTTGCAGGTCGCGGCGCGCGAGCATCTCCGGGAATGCTCCCGCTGCGCGTCCCTGCACGAAAGCTGGTTGGCCTTGCAGGAAGATCTCCAGGCCCTTGGTGCCGAGACCGAGGAAGCCTCTGCTCCCTCGCGGGTGGAGATGCGCTTACGACAGGAATTTCGCACCACGCACAAGACGGAAAAGGCCCGTCGTGTGGCAGTCCTGGCCGCGTGGGCGCTGGCGAGTGCTGCAGTCCTTGTCGGCGCGATCACCTGGATCAACTGGCGCCAGGCAACGGACGGGCTCAGTGCGAGTCGCCACAAGCCCGGAACAGCACAGACCGCAGTGAATACAGGCACGTTTCAAGGCAAGCGGTCTGTATTGCCGGCTGGTCCAGAATTGGGCGAGACCCTTGTGGCCGCGAATGACTCCGGAGATTTCACATTCTTGCCGGGAAGCATTCCCGGCACACTGGAAGATGCGACTGTCGTGCGCGTCCAGATGCAGCGCGGTGCGCTCGGGGCCCTGGGCTTGACGGTGAATGAAGAGAGGGCCGCCGACTGGATTCAGGTGGACCTGCTTGTGGGCGATGACGGTCAGCCGCAAGCCGTGCGCTTGCCGCGAACCACAGACTGAGTTTCCTGCGCAAGCTTTCCGCAGATTGGGAGAGAAGAAGAGGAGATCTACGAATGAAGAGCAATTGGATGATTTCTTTGCTGAGCGGAGCACTCTTGTTTGCAGTCGGGACTTCCCGCGCGCAAGAACCCCCCTCCCCGGATGTTCTGTTTCACGCGGGTGGCCCGGGGGGACCCGGCGGCGCGCGAATGGAGATTCTCGGTTTTGGCGAAATGCACCCCGGAAAAGTTGTAACGAGCGCTCCCTATAGCGCTGTCGCCGTTACGGAATCAAAACAGACTCTGGCGGACGGCAACACCATCAATCGCGAGGTGCGGTCGAAAATCTACCGCGATAGCCAGGGACGTACCCGCCGCGAAACGACTCTGCCCGGAGTCGGCCAACTGGCCGCGTCTACGCAACCTAAGACTTTCGTGATGATTCACGACCCGGTTGCCGGAAATGCCTTCGTGCTGCACTCCGATCAGAAAATTGCGGACCAACTTCCTGCTTATCCCGGCGGTCAAAAGGGATCCCCGGACCTCCAGGGCAAGTTCAAGGCGCACATGCAGGCTGAGATTGCCATTGGCACTCTCAAGGAAGAAGACTTGGGCGTCCAGACCATCGAGGGCCTCAAGGTTCAGGGGACCCGCTACACGCGAACAATTCCCGCGGGGCAAATCGGCAATGAGAAATCGATTACTGTCACCAGCGAACGCTGGTATTCCCCGGACCTCCAGATGGTGGTCAAGAGCAGTCACAATGATCCTCGTTTCGGTGAGACCAGTTACACCGTCACCTATATCCAGCGTGAGGAGCCGGCTGCCACCTTGTTCGCCGTCCCTTCGGATTACACCGTGAATCCTGTCGGTCTCCATGGGCACGGCAACATCATGTACAAACACGCCCCGGTTCCAGGGGAAGTGCCACCACCACCGGGCGAATAGACACGGCGTTCAACGATCTTCTCTCCTGAAGACGGCGCGCCCTTTCTGCGGCTACCCCCATTGCTGCAGAGAGGGCGTAGTCGTGTTTACGGGATGTTTTGGAGGGAATGGCACGAAGTTCCGGATCGCGCCCAACTCGCTCTAGAATCCTTTTATGGAGGAAAGCAAGCTTACGGCCCAGCTCAACCGCGCGGGATTTTCTCGTGTGTATGCATGGGAAGATGGGCCGCACACACGCTACCCTGACCATACGCACCCAACAAAAATCGCGCACATTATCCTGCATGGCGAAATGACGCTGAGCATGCAGAGTGAGACGAAAACGTATCGTACCGGCGAACGCTGCGATGTGCCTGCGGACACCATCCATTCGGATCCGATAGGGCTACAAGGCTGCCGTTACCTGATCGGCGAGCGTTGAGTTAGACTCTTTCGTCGTGCCCGCCCCCACTTCGCTACACCCGGAGAAATTCAACGCCTCTGATTATTTTGTGGACCGCCATCTTTACGAGGGCCGCGGCGATCGCATTGCCATAGAGTGTGGAGACGAGCGAATCACCTACTCGCAGCTGGCTGAACGGGTAAACCGCTTCGGCGTGGCCTTGCGCGATTCTCTCGGCGTGCGCATGGAAGAACGTGTTCTGCTCTTGCTTCCCGATATCCCCGAGTTTGCCTATTGTTTTTTTGGAGCTATCAAAATCGGCGCGATTCCCGTTCCTGTGAATACCCTTCTCCGCGCGAATGAGTACGAGTATCTGCTCAACGACACGCGCGCCCGTGTTGCGATTGTCAGCGAATCGCTCCTGCATCTCATCCAGCAAATCCCACGGGGGAAGATGGAATTTCTCCAGTTCATCATAGTTGTCGGGAAGGGCTCGCAAGGCGCGCTTTCGTTCAGCGAGCTCCTGGGCTCCCATGGCGCGGATCTTGTCGCTGCCTCCACTTGCCGGGATGACGCCGCCTTCTGGCTGTACTCCTCCGGAAGCACCGGCTTGCCCAAAGGCTGTGTTCATCGGCAGCACAACATGGTCGCTGCCACGGATCAATACGCACGGAGCGTCCTGGACATCCGGGACAGCGACCGATTCTTCAGCGTCGCAAAGCTCTTCTTTGCGTACGGCCTGGGCAACGGCTTGTATTTTCCCTTTGCCGTCGGCGGAACCTGCATTCTCTGGTCCGGACCGCCTTCGCCTCAAAATGTCTATGCCGTGATCGAGCGCTACCGCCCCACTCTTTTCTTTTCGGTCCCATCCAATTACGCGGCACTTCTCGGTTACCGGCGAGACGGCCCCGATTTTGATCTCTCCAGCATTCGCCTCGGCGTTTCTGCGGGAGAAGCTCTCCCCGCGGCCCTATGCGAACGGTTCACGAAGCGCTTTGGTTTTGAGGTTCTGGATGGCATCGGCTCCACCGAGGCTCTTCATATATTTGTTTCCAATTCACCGGGAGACGTACGCCATGGCTCGAGCGGCCGGGTCGTCCCGGGTTGCGAAGTGAAGATTCTGGATGACCACGGCAAGCCTCTGAGCGCCGGGGAAATCGGCACGCTTTGGGTCAAAAGCGAAGCGACATGCGCTCACTACTGGAACCGGCACGAAAAGACCAAGCAAACCATCCACGGGGATTGGATCTGCACGGGCGATAAATTCCGTCAGGATGAAGACGGCTACTATTGGTATGCAGGCCGTGCGGACGACATGCTCAAGGTCAGCGGGGTCTGGGTGAGCCCCTCGGAGATTGAAAGCGTCCTGATCGAGCATCCCGCAGTCCTGGAAGCTGCGGTGGTCGCCCACCAGGACAAGGACGGACTGATTAAGCCGGTCGCCTGGGTCGTGCTTAGGGAAGGATTTGCCGGCAGCCCGGAACTCGGCTCTAAGCTGCAGGAATTTGTCCTGGCGCACCTCCCTTCCTACAAAAGGCCACGCTGGGTAGAATTTGTTTCTGAATTACCCAAGACGGCGACGGGAAAGATCCAGCGCTTCAAGCTGCGCCAATCTTCTCTCAATCTTTGAGGGAATTTTGGCCGCATTTCTCACGAGCCCCAATTTTCTCCATTCACCAAAGCTAAAGCGCGTTGTCAGTCCTGAGGGGCGCTACATCTGTGCCCCGAAGGATCTCATCTGATACGCATTGCCTAAGCCGCCGAGCACTTCGTTGTAAGAATCTCAAAGCGAACACCGAGTACAACGCAAGGAAGGCAGAAATTTACGACAGGGCACGGTCGAGGAGTTCGACAACATGAAATACTTCCTGATTCGTGCGATGAATTTCCGCACCCGCGCGCAATTGCAGCAGGCATCCCGGATTGACCGTAACGATCATTTCCGCGCGCGTGGACTTCGCCTGCTCCATTTTCTCTTTCAGCAATTCCAGGGACGCTTCCGTTTGCGTCACGTTATACACGCCCGCCGACCCGCAGCAAATATCCGCATATGGCAATTCCACGAGCTTCACACCAGGGATCGCGCGAATTAGTTGCCGCGGCGCCTCGTGCAGCTTCTGCCCATGCAAGAGATGACAGGAATCCTGATATGTCACGCACAGCTTTATTTCCTGTAGCCGCGCGGTCAGCCCCAGTCGTGCTAGGAATTCGGTTACATCCCGTACCTTGCTACTGAGCGCCACTGCCAATGCGTGTTCGGGTTCGTCAGACCGGAAGAGATGGTCATATTCTTTCAGCGTGGAGCCGCATCCTGCGGCGTTGGTGACGATCGCGTCGAACTGCCCTCCCGAAAACGCCGCGATGTTCTTGCGCGCTAGTTCCCGTGTCGTTTCTCGCACGCCTGCGTGGTTCGCTAACGCCCCGCAGCACAGCTGCCTCTCCGGCACGACAACTTCGCATCCATTCGCTGTGAGAACGCGAATCGTCGCTTCGTTCAATTTGGAGAACGTCACATTGGCGATGCATCCGGCGAAAAATGCCACGCGGGCGCGTCTCTCACCGCGCGCAGGAAACGTTTTGCCGATTTGGTCAAAGAAAAAGCGGTTATCGATGGGCGGAAGGAAACGCTCGCGTTCTCCCAGACCTAGCAGTTTGAGGAGCCCGGTGCTCCGCGCTAGCACCTGCAATCCGGAACGTTGGTAGAAGCGCACAACTCTCGCCACGGCCGCGATGTGCCTCGGATAGGGAAGTAGCCTCCGAAACACGAACGCGCGCGTCTGCCTCGCCAGGAACGGCCGCTGATATTCCGCCTCGATCCGCGCCCGCGCATGCTCGACTAACTTGCCGTACTCCACACCCGATGGGCACGCCGTTTCGCAAGCGCGGCAATCCAGGCATTTGTCAATATGCTCGACGAAGCCATCCGAAAGCGCCATCTCTCCATTACCCACCAGGATCATCTGGCGAATCCGCCCGCGCGGCGAATCCGCTTCCAGATGCCACAGCCGGTAGGTTGGGCAATGATTCAGGCACAACCCGCAATGCACGCAGCGCGCGTAATCCTCGTAAACAGGCACCGCACCGGGAATGGATTCTTGGACGTTCAAGATCACAGGCCTCCCACAAACCGCCCCGGCGCAAAGATATTCTGCGGATCAAACGCTAGCTTTACCCGCCGCATCAACCCGAGGTCCGCGCGCTCCGGCCCCCAGACATTGACGCGTGATTTCAGCCCTTCGGGAGCGTGCAGCAGCGTCGAGTGGCCGGATCTCGCGCTGACGCGCATGCACACGTCAGCCACGATTTTTTCAAACTGCTCCAGCGTGTCTTCCTCTTCGTCCTCCGCCAGTATCGCAACGTAGGCAATTCCTGCAGCGCGCAGCAACAACGTCGCACGCAAAGAGGCGGCCTCCGCCGCGCGTGTAAGCTCACCAAGGTCACCGGACGTAATCTTCCCCAAAACTATTCGGAACAGCAGAACGCCTGGCGCAGCCCATCGCAACCATTCGAACGCCTCGCGCAACATTCCGCCGAGATTTTCATCGGCCGCTCCTTCCAGGACCTCGCTTCGCAAGGCGTCGTTAGCACGCGCAGCTCTTTCCAAATGATCGGAAATGCGCCGAATGATCGCGGGATTCCCCTCGTAAGAAACATAGACAAGCCATCCAGACCCTTCTAGGCTCGCGGGTACCTCCGCGCCTCCCCGCCGAAGAATCGCCGTCACCATCGTCGTGACCTCCGGGCTGAGCACTTCCAGATTTGCAAGCGGCAGTCCTGAATTCTCCAGCGACTCGCGATGCGCCAATGCGTTCTCCGCACTCGTAAAGGCCACAACATGCCCGCCGGAACTTTGCGGCAAGGGAAACGTCCGGAAATTCAGTCGCGTAATAACGCCCAGCGTCCCCAGCGACCCAATCAAGAGCTTATGCAAGTCGTAGCCCGTCACGTTTTTCACCACGCGCCCGCCGCTTCTGCAAAGATTGCCTTTGCCGTCCACAAATTCAGCACCGATCAGGAAATCCCTAGCCGTGCCATACTGTTGCCGCAGAACCGAGTCGATCCCCGAGGCAATCGCGCCGCCTGCTGTGGAGCCCTCGTAGCAAGGCACCGCGAGCGGCAGAAACTGGTGTTTCTCAGCGAGTATGCCTTCGAGTTTCCGCAGCGGTATGCCCGGATCCACGCTGAGCGTCAAGTCGTCTGCATCAAAGTGCGCAATCTCGTGCTGGGCGGTCGTGTCCATGGCAATGTCATAGCGCGTTGGTGGCATACCGATGTCCATCTTGCTGCGCGAGCCGCATGCGAGGATCGCCAGCTTTTCCGCAATGGCAAAGCGCACCGTCTCTGCCACTTCGAGCGCAGAAGCCGGCCGCACAATCACCGCGGGCATGACCCCATCCACCGCATAAGTCAGCAATGCTTCTTCCGCTGCGACAACGTGATGTGCTCCTAGCACCCCCTCCAGTCGCGTCGCCAGGTTCGCTGTGGCTGTCATCCGCGTTGCCTCGCGGACGCAGCCTCGCGCCGCACTCGAATTTCGCCGCAGCCTTTGCTCAATGGAAAAATCTTTCCCGGATTCAGCGACGAATCTGGGTTGAATGCATCGTGAATTCGCCTCATGAGGTCGAAATCCCCGTCGCTGAAGAGCAGCGGCATCAATTCGTTTTTCTCCATGCCGACGCCATGTTCTCCCGTCAACGTTCCGCCCACTTCCACGCAGTAACGAATAATTTCCTCCGAAGCGGCGATGGCCTTTTCAAATTGTTTCGCGTCGCGCGGATCGTAGAGCACGATGGGGTGCAAGTTCCCGTCTCCCGCGTGAAAAATGTTGCCGATGCTGAACCCGTACTTCTTGCCGATCTCCTGAATACGCTGCAACGTCTGCGGCAGCTTGGAACGCGGAATCACTCCATCGAGCACGTAGTTGCTCGGCGCCAATCGCCCCATGGCTCCGAACGCATTTTTGCGCCCCTTCCAGAGCAAGTCGCGTTCCCGGTCATCCCGCGCCAATCGCACTTCGCGCGCGCCGTGTTTCCGGCACACCTCGTCTATCGCCGCTGCCTGTGCTTCCACGGTCTCGCGCAAGCCTTCCACCTCCAACAGCAGCACGGCCGCGCTATCCCGCGGAAATCCGGCGTGGATGTAGTCTTCCACCGCGCACAGCGTCCACCCATCCATCATTTCGCACGCCGCGGGCGTAATTCCCCGCGCTGTGATCTCCACGACGGTCTGAGAAGCGCCCTCTACCGCGTCAAAGATGGCCAGGAGCGTCTTCATCGCCTCCGTCTTGCGTGAAAGTTTCACGGTGACCTGAGTGACGAGAGCGAGCGTCCCCTCGCTGCCTACAAATAGTCCGCAAAGGTCGTAACCCGCGGCGTCGCCAAACTTGCTTCCGACGCACACAATCTCGCCATCGGGCAGCACTAGCTCCAAAGCTGTTACGTGATTTGTCGTGATCCCGTAAGCGAGCGTGTGCGGTCCACCGGCATTCTCCGCTACGTTTCCGCCGATGGTGCACGCCTTCTGACTCGAAGGATCGGGCGCAAAAAAAAGTCCGGCGTGCTCCACCGCACGCGTAATGTCCAGGTTTACGACGCCCGGCTGCACGACGGCGCGCCGGTTGGGAATGTCCAACTCCAGAATCCGGTTCATCCGCGCAAAGACGATCATCACGCCGCCGCCACGCGCCAGCGCTCCGCCGGACAATCCCGTGCCCGCACCGCGTCCCACGACGGGCACCCGGTGCTTCGCCGCTAGTTTCACGATGTCCGCGACCTCTTCGGTCGTCTGCGGAAACACCACGACATCCGGCCGGCCTTTCTCGACCGAGCCGTCGAATTCATAAAGCAGCAAATCGTCCGTTTTGTGCAGGACGTTGGAAGAGCCGAGCAGTGCGGTCAATTCACGAAGCAGGGAAGAGGCCATGGGATTTGCAACCGGATCCTCGTCCACTATAGTGAGACTCGCGTCGTTCTGGCAATTGCCGCCCCGCCGTTTTCTCCAGCTATGCTAGTGTAGATATCCGGAAAATCGCGAGGCCGCGCAATGCCGAAACCTAGAGTCTATGCCACACATGAACTGTTTGAGCCCGCCCGCAAACTCCTGGATGCCGCTTGCGATGTCGAATATTGGACGCAACCCGATCGCCCGCCCCGCGAAGAAGTCCTCCGCCGCGTAAAGGACAAGGAAGGCTTGGTTTGCCTGCTAACCGAAAAGATTAATGACGAGCTGCTGCGCGTTGCACCGAAACTTCGCATCGTTTCTAGCGTCGCGGTGGGTTACGACAATATTGACGTGGACGCCTGCACCAAGCGTGGCGTGGTGACCACGAATACCCCCGGGGTTCTTGACGAAACCACGGCGGATTTTGCGTGGGCCCTGCTGATGGCGGTGGCGCGCAGGCTCGTCGAGGGCGAACAATTTGCCCGCTCCGGCAACTGGAAAGGCTGGAACCTCGATCAACTCTGCGGCGCGGATGTCTGGGGCAAGACCCTCGGTATCGTCGGCTTCGGGCGCATCGGGCGCGCCGTCGCTCGCCGCGCGCTCGGCTTCCAAATGAAGATGATTTATACCGATGCGGTCCGCGCCCCGGAAGATGCGGAAAAGACCGTAAACGCAGAGTTCCGCGATATGAACACCCTGCTGGCGGAATCGGATTTCATCAGCCTGCACGTCCCGTTGCTTCCGGATACACGCGGCCTGTTCGATGCTCCGAAATTCTACCGGATGAAGCCCACGGCGTTTTTGATCAATACGTCGCGCGGGCCGGTGGTGGACGAAGCCGCACTCGTGGCGGCGCTTGAAAATAAAAAGATCGCCGGCGCGGCGCTCGACGTTTATGAAAATGAGCCGTTCATTCATCCCGGCCTGAAGAGGCCAAATGTTGTTCTTGCGCCTCACCTGGCTTCGGCCTCGCTCGAAACGCGCACGAAAATGGCGGTCCTGGCGGCGAACAATATAGTGGCGCTCTTCAAAGGCCAGATGCCGCCCAATATGATCAATCCCGCGGTCCTCAAGAAATCCTGAGTTCGGCGGTGGAGAAACGATGCCAGCCGGCAAGCAAATCGCCCGCGAGATTTTCCAGAAAACCCTAGATTCGATTGATATTCCGCGTGTGATGGAGTGGAAGCTGCTGCGCCGCGGGTCCTCCTTGATTCTGCCGGAAACTTCGGTGGATTTTCCAACCGTGAGGCGAGTGTGCGTGGTCGCCATCGGAAAAGCGGCGCACGCCATGGTCGGGGGCCTGATCCCCCTTTTGCCGACGGGAATTCCTGTGACGGGAGTCGTGGCTGCACCAACCCCGCCAGCCATGACGCAGACAGGTTTTCAGTATTTTGCCGCGGGCCATCCGGTGCCTGATCAAGAGAGCTGGAAGGCCGCTGAAGCAATTCTTCAACGGCTGAGTGCCTGTGATGATCAAACAGTTGTCTTTTTTCTGCTCTCCGGTGGCGGCTCCGCTCTGGTTGAACTTCCACTCGACGCCTCACTGCCGCTCGAAGACGTTCAGTCAGTGCATCGCGCGCTGGTCGCCTGTGGAGCGCCGATTGAAGCGATGAACACGGTTCGCAAACATCTCTCGGCTGTGAAGGGAGGGCGGCTCGCCGTTGCCGCGGGCCACGCCCGGAAAATAACACTAGCCGTCACTGATGTTCCCGTTGGCAAAGAGTCAGCGCTGGCATCTGGCCCGACGCGGCCGGATCCTTCGACGATCGCGGACGTGGAAAAAGTTCTAGCGCAATTTGACCTGCGAAAGAAATTTCCGGAAAGGCTTTTGCACTGGCTCGATTCCGGCAAGATGCCGGAAACACCGAAGAAAGACCACCCCGCCTTCCACAAAGCACAATTTCTTCTCTTGCTCGGAATGGACGATTTATTTCACGCCGCCCATCCTGCAACGGAAGCCAAGGGCTACTTGGCGTGCTGCGACAATACGACCGACGATTGGCCTCTGGAGAAAGCGGTGGCTTTTCTTCTCGGGCAACTGGAGCAGTGGCGGCGCGAGAATCCGGGCCGGCGTGTGGCGTTGATCGCCGACGGCGAAGTCAGCTCTCCCGTAACGGGCAACGGCGTTGGCGGTAGAAACTCCGCGTTCGTTTTGGCGTGTGTGGAGAAAATTGCTGGCGGCAAGATCACCGTGTTCAGCGCGGGAACAGACGGCGTCGACGGCAACAGCCCGGCTGCAGGAGCCGTCGCGGACGGCGAAACTCTGGTGCGCGCAAAAGCCCTCGGGCTCAACCCCGCGGCGGTTCTCCGACAGAGCGATGCCTATTCCTTCTTCGCCGCTCTCGACGATGCCATCGTCATCGGCCCCACAGGCAACAATCTCCGCGACCTCCGCATCTTTCTCGCGGAGCCTTGATCACCGTCTTGTCGGTGCGCACGGCGCCCCCGCTATGGGGTCCCCAACGCTTTAGGCGTCGCCGGTAGGCGGTTCTCGATCGCTTTGAGACGGTCGTTCATTTCCTGGAGCATTTGCTCCAGGTGCGCGAGCCGTTGGCCGTCGGCTGATTTGTCGGATGCGCTCGACCCGCCTTCGTTTGGACCGTCTTCCTCCGAACCAGCCTGCGTTCCGCCCTTCGCCGGCCGATTCTTCAAGCGTGCAATCTGTTCCTTGATCGCCGGCGCCATCTCGATGCTCAGGTCGTCGCTCTTCAGCGCCGCCTCAAGGGCTGGGATGGCGGAAGCATCGCCGCGCGAGCCGAGGGCAGAAATCGAAGTGTGACGAACTCGGAAATGTGACTCCGTCAGGTAGCCGGCGATCTGATTCGTGATTTCCTTACTGTCCTTTTGCAGCGCGGCAAGGCTTCGGATGGCGGCCTCGCGTGAGTCAATCTCTTTCCCAGGTGCAGCCCAACGGCGCAGCAGCGGCACAGCCCTATCGTCTCCCAGTGGCCCAAAAGAACGAAGCGCGGCGTTGCGCAAGTAGTTATCCGGCGAGTCGCTGTTCACAGCAGCAACCAGCGTTTCGTAAGCCGTGGGCGTCTTCAACTTGCCGAGCGACTGCAGCGCTGCCACTCGCGCCCGGTACGAACTGTCATCCTTGGCGATGGATTCCAGTTTTGCTGTGATCTCCGGGTTGTCTTTGAAACTTCCCATGGCCTGGACAATCCGGTTCCTCACCCAGGGCTCCGTCGCGCTAGGCGAGGCATTAAGCAATTGCTTGGCTGCGGCAGGACTACCAAGTTCGCCAAGTGCTCCCGCGGCGGCTGCTTTCACGCCCCATGCCTTGTCGTGCTGCAGAACGTCCCCCAAGGCGGCAGCTGCTTCCTCGTCGTTCTTCAGTTTGCCCAGAGCTACCACGGCGTCCGCCCGATCGGAAAGCTCGGTGGCGTTTTTCGCTTGATACAGCAGCTCTTTCTTTTCTTTCTTGAACTCGACGGATTTCAGTACGTGGCCACCCTTGTCGAAAAGCACCATCACCGGCGCACTCTGCGAGGAAAAGGGGAACGTCTGCGATTCCTTGGACACTACGATCGGGTAGAGCTTCGGTCCGGTCGCGTTGGTGATTTCTACGTCCACCGGAACGCGGAACAATCCGACGCGCCCTTCGCGTTTTTGTGTTTGCTTTACCGTGAGGGCAACCTGCTTTTTTGCCTCGTCATAGGTGTAGCTGATTTCAAACTTCGGCGCGCCCGCCCCATACACCCACTGCGTGAAAAACTGGTCCACGTTCTGGTGCGTGGCTTGTTCGATAGCCTTCGTCAGATCCGCCGTCATTACGTTCTTGCCCCGGTTGGCTTCCAAATAGTGCTTCAAGCCGGCGTAGAAATTTTCCTCGCCCATCTGGTCGCGGAGCATATAAAGCACCCAGCCGCCCTTTGTATAAGCATTGCCGTCAAATTCACTGGAATCGTCAAAGTCGTGGCGCACGATTGGCTTCGCGAAGAGATTCGACTGGGCCATCCACTCGCGCGCGTTTTGCCAGCGCTCAAAGTCAGCCTGGTCCTTGCCGTAATGCGCTTCGGTCCACACTGTTTCCATGAAGGTGGCGAAACCTTCGTTCAACCAGATGTTTCCCCAATCCTTGCAAGTCACCAGATCCCCGAACCATTGATGTCCAAGCTCGTGCGAGATCAAATTATCTTCGTCGGTCAGAATTTCCGCGGCGATCTTCGGGTGGTTGAGCGAGCTGGAAGTATTCGTGGTGGCGCTGGAATTCTCCATACCTCCGGCGACGAAATCGTCCACCATGGCCTGCGAATACTTTTCCCAGGGATAGTCCACGCCCAGTTTTTTGCTGAAGAGATCGATCATCGCGGGCGTGCGGCTGTAGTTCGGCGCCAGGCGGTCGCCGCGATCTTTCGGCGCGTAGTAGGTCACCGGGACGTTTCGCCACGTGTCCTTCACCTCTGCCAGTTCTCCGGCAACCACCGTGAACAGGTAAGTGGAGCTGGGTTGCGATTCGCGCCAGGTCCACGTCTTCAGGCCTTCAGTCGCGTCGGACACACTGATGAGCTTTCCATTGGAGATGGTGAGCCAGTCCCCCGGCACCGTAAGGATGGTTTCCGTCGTCAGGCGGTCGTTCGGGTAATCGTAGGTCGGCAGATAGTAGCGCGTATCTTCCGATTCACCTTGAGTCCAAACCTGTTTGGGGCGGTTGGGATAGTCCTTGTCGGGAAGAACAAAATAGATACCCTTCTTCGGTTTGCCGTCGTACTTGATCTCCACGTCGAACTTGTCGCCGGCCTTCGCGGGCTTCGGCAGTGGCACGAGGAGCTTCGCGTCTGTGGTCTCAAATTTAACGGGAGCTTTATTTACCGACACACTCTGAATCTGCAACCCGACCGAATCAAAGGAGAGCTTCTGCGTTCCCGCCTGTAAGATGGAAACCGTGTGAGTCACGTCGCCGATAACCTTTTTCTGGTCGAGGTCAAAACGCAAGGCGATCTTGGAGTGCTGCAAATCGTAGTCCTTGCTCCGTGCGTAAGGTTCATCCGCCTGCAGATAGGCAGCCGCTCCGAGCAACACCACGAGGCACGCGACGAAACTGCTTAACATCGCGCTAGGACGTCCGGCGATTCGCATCTTCATTCGATTCATCTCCCTTTTCGATCCGTGTGCAACACCCGGGTTGCACTGTCGCGGAGCAGGCAGCCAGAGCTGAAAAATGTTCAGTTCCAAAACTTTTATTTTCCCCCTTCGAAGGGGTGCGCGTCAAATCGCGTTGCCTCAGCCTGGCGCCAAAGGGCTGGCATGAAAGGGTATGAAAGGGTTTGCGCGGAAGGCTGCGGGAGCACTAAGATGCGGGGTAAAGTAGTGGCATTCCCGTGACGTTTCCGAACTTCAGGAGGCAAGCATGTCGCGCCCTCGAATTCTTGTTGGCCTGTTGTTGCTTCTCCCGTTTCTCGCTCCCGCCAGCCAGGCACAGCTCGGCAAGAATGTCATGATTCCCGCGGGATCGGACGCGGATCGCCAGCTCAGTGAGATCAATGCGACGACGGACCCCGCCCAGAAACTGCAACTGATCGATCAATTTTCCCAGGCTCACCCCGACGGCGACCTGCAGATCGTTGCCGATGAACAGTACGTGAACTATTACATCGATGCCAAGCAGTATTCCAAAGCGTTCGAGTATGGCGACAAGCTCTTTGCCATGGACCCAAACAATTTCGCGAACGCGGTAAGTATGGTCCGGGCGGCAAGCGAAAAGGGCGACACGCAGAAACTCTTTCTCTATGGCGATAAAGCTGGGACGATGTTGCGGCAATACAAGAAGCAGGAGCCGCCGTCGGGAACCTCCGCGGAGGCATGGAACAGCCAGAAGAAAGACAAACTTGCTTCGATCAAGGAAAGCCAGGACTACATTGAACGACTGCTTCTGAATGCGGCCTACCAGGAAAAGGACCCAGCGAAACGCGCGGATTACCTGGCGCAATTTGCGAAGGATTTCCCCGATTCGACCCATGCGACGCAGGCCCTGAGCGGCGCCGCGGTGGCTTACCAGCAGGCGCAGAATCCGCAGAAAATGTTGGACCTGGCGAATGGGATGCTGGCGAAGGATCCAAACGATATCGGAATGCTCCTTCTGCTGGCCGATTATTACAGCGAAAAGGCCACGCAACTGGATCTGGCGGAAACGTATGCGAAGAAGGCGGCGTCGCTCTGCGAAACCGCGAAGAAGCCGGAGGGTCAGAGCGACGAGGAATGGCAGAGGCAGAATAATTTGCAAAAGGGGTTGGCCCTGAGCGCGCTCGGCCAGGTGAATATCGAAAAGAAAGACAACGCTTCGGCCGTGAAGAATCTAACCGCCGCCTCGCCGCTCCTCAAGGCCGATCCGACGACCTATGCGCGGAATCAGTACCGTCTTGGTTATGCATACTTGAACCTGAAGAACAACGCCGCGGCCAAGCAAGCGTTCACGGAAGCCGCTTCGGTGGAAAGCCCGTACAAACCGCTGGCGCAGAAAAAGTTGACGGAAATGAGCGGCGCTAAGCCCGGGGCGAAAAAGAAGGCTGCGTAGCGGGAACGCGAATCGAAGCGGAGGGTTCACGCATCTAAAAACATTGGAATTTCTTGTGGAACCTCTTACCGAAGGGGGATTGTATGCAGGAGATCGCGACGTTTGCAGCAGGTTGTTTCTGGGGAGTGGAAGCGGGATTCCGACGCGTGCCGGGCGTGATTGACGCGTTGTCCGGCTACAGCGGAGGGCACAAGGACAACCCGACGTACAAGGATGTATGCACGGACGAAACGGGTCACGCGGAAGTGGTGCAGGTCACGTTTGATCCCGAGAAGGTGAGCTACGAGCAGCTCCTGGATACGTTCTTTCAGTTGCACGACCCGACACAGGTGAACCGCCAGGGGCCGGACTTCGGGACGCAATACCGGACGGCGATTTTCTTCCATACGCCGGAGCAGGAAGCGAAAGCGCAAAAAGCGAAGAAGGCTCTAGAAGCCGGCGGAAGGTTTCGTCGGCCCGTCGCGACGGAAATTACCCCTGCGGGGACATTTTGGCCCGCGGAAGAATACCACCAGCGGTACCTCGAGAAGAGAGGCCAGGCGAATTGCCATATCTGAGAGCCGTAGGAAGCGAAAATGCACGCGCAGGTATGACTTGTTTGGCTGCTCGGGGAAATGATGTTTTGTCTTGGGTCGAGAATGCTTGCGCGTAAGAGTAATGGTCCTTCCTAATATTTCACTGCCTTGATTTTGATATCGAAAATTATGACCGATCGCTATTCTCGATGAGTCTCCCGAAGCTCGTCCTCAGTGGACTTCTTTTCCTGGCAATCTGCTGCATTGTTGTTGTTCTTCTTCCCCTTTATCACCCCACGCGGCCGCCTGAACCTCCGGATGTCGTTAACGACGTTGCGAGACTCAATCGGACGTTAGTTCGAGAGGTGATTCACCCGAGAAACGAAGACGAAATTCGCAAAGCCGTCCTGGGAGCGGCCACAAGAGGAGTGAAAGTGACCGTTGCAGGGAAGCGGCACAGTATGGGCGGCCAGACCCTTTACCCGGGTGCGGTTGCTTTAAACATGCTGCAATTCAACAAAATTCTTTCACTTGATGAAAAAAAAGGATACTCACGGTACAAAGCGGAACTACCTGGAGCGACATACGGGAATTCCTTAATCCTCACGGGTTGACTGCGCTAGCCATGCAAGCCCGAATGTCTTTACGGTCGGTGGTTCAATGAGCGTGAATGCGCATGGCTGGGACATGCGTCAAGGACCTGTTGTTGTATCGGTGGAATGGTTTCGCATCCTGCTCGCAGACGGCTCGATCCAGCGTTGCAGCCGCGAGGAGAATCCCGAGCTGTTTCACTTCGTCCTCGGGGGTACGGGTTGTTCGGCGTGATTCTTGACGTCGGACTACGCGTAACTGACAATGCGACATACGTTGCCACAGTTTCGGAGATGAAGTTCTCGCAACTCGCGGCATATTTCGAGGACCAAGTTCATTCCAGCTCGGACGTGGAGTTGGTGGAGACTGATGTTTCGATCTCTCCTGCATCTTTGCTCCGCGCGGCCGTCACGGTCGCCTATCAGAAGCAAGCGGTGAATACCAGACGAACGGATCCGCTGCAAGATCAGCAACACACCTCTCGGGACAGATATTTTTTCGATTTGTGGCGCCAATATGGCTGGAGCAAGAGGTTGCGTTTGCTTCTAGCAGAAACGGCTGGAATACCCTGCCACGGGTGTTGTACGCACACGAAACAACATTCTGCGCTCGCCAATTGGTCGCATCAGATATTACTCATCCAAGGATACCGACGTTTTGCAGGAGTACTTCATTCCGCCGCAGAATTTTGGCGCATTTGTCAACGGCTTGCGCGACATTGTTTGAAAAGCAAAAGGTCAACTTATTTAGACGCAACCGTGCGCTATATTGTGAGCCCAACCTAAACTTTTCAGGCCGGCGGGCGCTTGCCGTGGTGCTCTATATGAATGTGGACACTCCGGCCTCGGGTCTAGAGGATTCCTCAAGGACGACTGGAGAAATCATCGATTTGGCGTTAAAACATGATGGTACCTTTTTCCTCCCTTATGTTCTCAACTACGGCAAGTCTCAGCTTACGCGAGCGTATCCTATGACTAGTGAATTATTCGCTGCAAAAAGGCAATATGACCCCTCAGGGATTTTCTATAACGAATTCTATGCGCGATATTCACATTGAAGTCGCGCCGTGACAGTGGCGACTATTCTAGCTTTGACCCGCACAAACTGCGGAATAGCAATCGGAGGAAGCGATGGCGATGGTGAGAGTGGCTGGGGCGGCCCTTGTGGTGATTGGTTTGTGCGTGAGCCCACGCCTGAGTCGGGGGCAAGAGACAACGATTGCCGCGACCCCACCGATGGGGTGGAACAGTTGGGACGCTTACGGGGAAAGCGTGAAGGAAGGGGACATACGCGCGAACGCGGAATGGATGGCGAAGAATCTGAAAGCCTACGGCTGGGAATACGTGGTCGTGGATTCGGGTTGGTACGTGACAAATCATGCGACGGGCGTGAACAAAGAGAGTGCAGAATTCAGCATGGATGGCTACGGGCGGTATACGCCCGCGGTGAACACGATTCCCTCAGCGGCGCACGATGCGGGATTCCGGCTTCTGGCGGACTATGTGCACTCGCTGGGGCTGAAGTTTGGGCTGCACCTGATTCGCGGGATTCCGAAAGAGGCGGTGGCGAAAAATCTGTCGATTGCAGGTTCCGAATTTCATGCTAGGGACGCGGCTGACACCGCGGATACGTGTCCGTGGAATCCGTTCAACTACGGGCTGGATACGGCGAAGCCGGCGGCGCAGGCCTACTACGATTCGCTAGCGCAGCAATTTGCGGAGTGGCAAGTGGATTTCGTGAAGGTCGACTGTATCGCAGACCATCCTTACAAGGGGGGAGAGATCCGTTTGCTGAGCCTGGCGCTGCGAAAGGCGGGCCGGCCGATTGTGCTGAGCCTTTCGCCGGGGCCGGCAGCGATCGAACACGCGGAGGAGATGGCCAAGTACGCGAACATGTGGCGGATTTCAGACGATGAGTGGGACGTGTGGTTCAGCTCCGAGCCCTTTCCACAAGGTGTAAATAATCAATTTGAGCGAGCGGCCAAGTGGGCGGCGTATTCAAAGCCCGGGAACTGGCCCGATGCGGACATGCTGGCGATCGGGAGGCTGGAGCCATCGGCAGGGTGGGGAGAGCCGCGAGCCTCGAGGCTTACGCATGACGAACAGCGGACGCTACTGACGTTGTGGGCGATGTTTCGTTCGCCGCTGATTATGGGCGGGAATCTGGCGCTGTGTGATGATTGGACGACGTCGCTGCTGACAAATGCAGAAGTGATTGGCGTCGACCAGCATTCAAAAGGGAATCATGCGGTAGTTACAAAGGAAGATTATGCAGTATGGGTGGCGCATGCTGAGAGCGGGGAAGCACATTTTGTGGCAGTATTCAACCGGAGCGATGCACCGCAGGAATTGCAGTACTCGTGGAAGGTCTTGGGACTAAGCGGGCCGAGTTATGTACTGCGAGATTTGTGGGCGCACAAGGACTTGGGAAGCGCCGATTCGATCAGCGTCAAGCTTCCGCCACATGCATCCGTGTTATATGAACTGAAGCCGAGCGTGAAGCGGTGGACGGATGAGTGAGGGATCACGTTCTAGGCTGGCGGGCGGTCGAGGGTTTCTTGCTTGGCGGGATCCCAATACAACTTTTTGCCAGACCAGTAGGCTTGCGTCGCCATGATGCAGGCGAGGGATTCGGAGAAGCCTGCTTCGACGGGTGCGATGGGCTGCTTGCGCGAGCGCAGGCAATCGAACCAGTTGGCCATGTGGCCGGTGGACATGTCGTCGATCGAAGTAGGAGGTAGGCCCTTGTCGTGGGGAAGAAGCAAGTAGCGGCTCTTGCGCTGCTTATCAATTTCGGCGTCGTCTTCGTGGTTGCCCTTTTCCTCAATGAGTTGGTAACGCGGACTGCCTTCATCGCCAATATTGATGAGCGTTGCCTTCTTGCCCATATAGCGTGAGAAGCCGGGCGCATCATTGCCGAAGCTAGTGGAATAGCTGACGAGGAATCCCTTGGGATAAGTGAAAAGAGCCTGGAAGGTGTCTGGGTTCTCGCGGCCATCGTGCCAGGCGAAGACGCCTCCGCTGGCAACGACGGAAGTTGGATACGGCTCGTCCGTGAACCAGTGGACGAGATCGATGGCGTGGCTCATCCACTGGTCGGGAATGCCGCTGGAGAATTCCTTGTAGAGACGAAATTCAAAGTAGATTTGCGGATCAAAGGGGCGCATGGGCTTGCTGATCAGCCAGCGCTTCCAGTCTGTATCGGCTTCGCGGATTTGAGCGACTTCTTCGCGGCCCCGCCAGCGAGGGCCGTGATAGTTCCAGACAACTTCAATCTTTGATATGTCGCCAAGCTCGCCCTGGTGAATAACGTCGTGAGCCAGCTTCGGGTAAGGCTCGCTGCGATGCTGGGTCCCGACCTGCACGATCAGGTTGCGTGAACGGACGGCGTCGCGAGCTGCTTTCGTTTCGGAAAGCACATTGCCCATGGGCTTTTCGACGTAAGCGTCTTTACCGGCTTCGGCGGTGAGTTGAAGGATGGGGGAGTGGGAGTGATCCGGACTGGAGATGACCACCGCGTCGATGTCCTTTTGCGAAAGAAGCTCGTCCGCATTGGGGAAGGTGCGCGGAGAGCGTCCGTAGTGTTCGGCATTGGCGGCCCGAGCGGCTTCAAGGTTGACGGTCCATAAATCGCAGACGGCGGTCATCTCGATGTTGTAGTCCTTCTTGAGGGCCGCAACGATAGTGTCGAGTTCCGTGCCGCGGCTGCCGATGCCGATGTGCCCCAGCGAAATGCGTTCGTTTGCTCCGGGGATGCGAGAATAGGAAAGGGCCGTGCGGCGGAGGGCAGCGCTTCCCGCGAGGACCGTAGCGGACTTTTGAAGAAAGGAGCGGCGGTCCATCCGATCGTCGTTTGCGTTCATGGCGGGCGGTACCTCCAAAATTTATTTCCTGTCGTGCGAAGTCACAATTTTTGCGGTGGTGATGGCCTGGCCGACGTGGCGCTGGGTGTAATTGGCGACGTGGACTAGCAGGCCGCCGAGCGTAGTCGGCAATTGCTTACCCCCGACGGCGCGAGGCTGGCTGAAATCCGCGTTTAGGGCGCGAATCCTCGCCGCACTCCTCTCCAGCGCCACGTTTAGTTCCTCGACCAATTGTTGATGGGTTGCGGGCGGATCAAGTTCGGTCCTCAAGAGCGCGACTTGATCGCTGGTGAGGGAGCATCCTTCAGCGTAAGTGAGGAGGCGATCCATGCTTCGCGCAATGTGACGGAGATGAAAGGCAACGGAAGCGATGTTTCCCGGTCGGGCGTTAAGTTCTTCATCGGACAAGGGACCGGCCCACCGCTCGAGATCCTCCTTGGCCAGATCGAGCGCGTGCAATATGGCGCGAGGAATCGGCAGCACATCGGTGTGCGTCCCGCGAAGCCAAGGTTCGGGTGAAGCTGTTTTCGGAGATGGTTCCGCCACCTAAGTCACCTCGGTACAGGGCGTAGAATACCGCAAGTCGGGGAACACCAATGGATGAGAATCGGGGAGGACATGCAGACGACGAGAAACTGGGGGAATCGGCCATGGACGGTGGAGTTTCGCGCGGCGAAGCGGGAACTGCCGGCCACGGTGGACTTTGCGGTCGTGGGCGGGGGATTTACGGGACTGGCAGGGGCGGCCTGGTTGAAACGGTTGTCGCCGGAGAAGAGCGTGGCGCTGTTCGAGGAAGAAACCTTCGGTGCAGGATCGAGCGGCTATACAGGTGGCGTCGCGTTGGCGGAAAGTGCGGTGGGAGATTTGCCGGGGCTGGGAGACGTGCTCGCGGGATACCAGAAAATTCTGAAGGAGTTAGAGGTGGATGGGGAGTTGGCGCTTCCGGGAGTCTTCGAGTTGGGAAGAACCGCTCTGTTAAAGAATTCGCCGATTCGCTGGAAGGACGCGGGCGAACTTTGCGCGATGAAAGAAGTGCCGGGGGGATCCATCAACCCCGGGAAAGTCTTGGCCGGGCTGGCGCGGACGGCCGAGCGTGCCGGAGTGCTGTTGTATGAAGAAAACGGCGTGGCGGAGGCGAAGTTTAGCCAAGGAATAGAGTTGCGAACGAAACGCGGTGTAACGCGCGCTGGGAAAGTGTTGTTCGCGACGAATGCGTTCGCGCTGGAATTGACAGGGTTGCGCGAGCGGGCGGAATCAAAATTTACGCTCGCGGTGGCTACGGAGGCGATGACCGAAGCGCAACTCGAGGAAATCGGCCTGGCGGAAGGGAAGCCGTTTTATACCGTGGATCTGCCATATTTGTGGGGCAGGCTGCTGGCGGGAAAGCAGGTGATCTTTGGAAGCGGTTTGGTGCACTTGGCTGACTGGAGGGAGTTGCAGACGTTGGATATCGAACGCGGCGAAGCAAAGGAATTGTTTGTGCGGCTGGAGAAACGTGTCCGCGGGTTACATCCGGCGTTGCGCGAAGCAAAGTTCACGAACCGGTGGGGCGGTCCGATTTGCGTTGCGGAGGAATGGAAGCCGGTGTTCGAGCGGCACAGGGAGAGCGAGAACGCGATTGTGCTGGGGGCGTTTTCGGGACACGGGGTGGCGCAGTCGGTGTATCTGGGATGTTGGGCGGCTGAGGCGCTGTTGAACAAACGGGACCTGCCAAGTTGGTAGAAATAAAGAAGAACGCCCCTAGATGATCACTGGGCGGGAATAGGTAGAGAAGTGAGGAGCCTGGAGGCCCCATTCCAGAAAATCTGGACGCCGATGCAGACGAGAAGAAACGATGACAGCCGCATCATGACGGACATGCCGGTGGAACCAAGAACTTCCGCGAGGCGGTCCGCGAAGCCATAACAAAAATACACGCTGAGGGCGACCAACAGAGAACCGATAATCGCGCCGATGATGGAGTAAATGATTTTGCCGCCGTGGGGTTCATTGGCACCCAGGGTGATGGCGACGGAAATGGAGCCGGGGCCGACCGTCAGCGGAAGCGTGAGGGGATAGAAAGCCTTGGTGAAAAGATCCCGGAGGTCGGAGGAGCGATTGACGCCGTCGCGATGATCTTGCCCTTCTTTTTCATCTTGATTCAGCATTTTCCAGCCCGAAGAAATCAGGATAAGCCCACCGCCTACTTGAACCACGGGAAGGGAGATTCCAAAAAACGACAGAATATGCGTGCCGATGAAGTAGGAGCCGATCAGCAGAAGAAGGCTATTGATGGCGATGCGGCGCGAGAGGAGTTTGCGCTGATCGGCCGAGTAGTAATGCGTGAGCGCCAGAAAGATAGGCGCGCCGCCGAGCGGGTTCACGATGGGAAACAGCGTGGAGACGACCAGGAAGCTGGACTTGACGATCGGAAACATGGTGGATGGCCAGGAAGTATAGCCGAGGCGCGCGGAATAGACGAGATGATTGCTTGCTTTTGGCGATGAATTGACAGTCCATTGCACAGGACATAGGATGGGAAAAATGATGCAAAATTCCTCGATGGGATTCAGAAAAAAGCATTTCTTTTCAGCGAGAAAGCAGAGCACGTTCTGCGGCACTGCGGCCGTTCTGTTGCTGGCGACAGGCTTGGCGTTGGCGACTGCGACCTCTCTTGTCATCGGCCCGGCGGATGCGCAGCACTACGTGAATGACATCAAGACGCTGACGCAACCGAATATGGAAGGGCGCGGCGACGGCACGAAGGGATTGGTGCGCGCCGAGCACGTAATTGCGCAGCGCTACAAGACCCTAGGGCTCGAGCCGGCAGGGAAGAGCGGGTATCTCGAGCCGTTCACAGTGACGACAGGAGCAAAACTGAAGGGTGAGAATAATTGCCTGGTCATGAACGGAAACGCGAGGATCTATCTCGGATTAAATGAGAATTATGTGCCATTGAGTTTTTCGGCTTCGGGAGAGGCGAACGCGGGGCTGGTGTTTGCAGGTTATGGAGTGACAGCGGAAGAGTTTGGCTACGACGATTACGCCAGTATTGATGTGAAGGACAAGATCGCTATCATGCTGCGGTACGAGCCGAGCGGATTTGCGGCGAAGAGCGGGAATCAGGGTCAAACTAGGCACTCCCAGCTAATCACCAAAGCGATCAACGCACGGAACCATGGTGCTACGGGGCTGATCCTGCTAGATGGCAAGCTGGGTGACGGCGAGGAAGATCCGCTGACGCGTTTTGGCAGCATCAGCGGGCCGGAGAACGCAGGGATTTTGTTCGTACAGGTGAAAAACAGCGCGGCGGAAAGCTGGTTCACGGGCGCGGGGAAGTCGTTGAAGGAGTTGCAGGAGCAAATCAACGCGAGCACAAAGCCCGCCTCGTTTACGTTTCCGGAAATGATGCGTATTGACTTGAGAGTGGGGATCGAGAACACCAAGGCGACCGTCAATAATGTGCTGGCCTTCTTGCCGGGGAAGACGGACGAGTACGTGATTCTGGGCGCGCACTATGATCATCTGGGCCGTGGGACATTTGATTCGCTTGCGCCTTCGCAGGTTGGGCAGATTCATCCGGGCGCTGACGATAATGCTTCCGGAACGGCGGGCCTGCTGGAACTGGCGCGGCTGCTAGCGCCCATGAAAGGCCAATTGCAGCGCGGCATCTTGTTCGCCTCATTTGCCGGCGAAGAGTTGGGGCTGCTGGGATCCGCCGCGTGGGTGAAAGATCCGACGAAGCCGCTGGATAAGGCCGTGGCCATGATCAACATGGACATGATCGGGCGGATTAAAGATGACAAGGTGTATATCGGCGGCGCCGGAACGGGTTCTACATTTCAGAAAGTGCTGGAGGAGGCGGAAAAGGATTCGCATCTGAAGTTTGAAGTGTCACAAGGCGGATACGCTTCAAGTGATCACACATCCTTCGTAGCCAAAAAGATTCCCGTGTTGTTTTTCTTTTCGGGATTGCACTCGGATTATCACAAGCCGTCAGACACATGGGAAAAGATCAACGGAGAAGCAGCGGCGCGGCTGCTGAACGTGGTTGCCCAGGCGGCCATGGACATCGCCAACGAGCCGGAGAAGCCCACATTTGTCGCGGTGGTGGAGGCGAACGCGCACAGCGGAGCGGCCGGCGGCGGTTACGGGCCCTATTTCGGTTCGATCCCGGATTTTGGGCAAACGGAAAATGGCGTGAGGTTTTCGGGTGTTAAGCCCGGTTCGCCGGCGGCAAAAGCAGGACTGAAGGGCGGAGACGTACTGATTCAATTTGGCGACAAACCGATCAAGAATCTGTACGATTTCACGGACGCACTGCGGCGAAGCAAAGTCGGCGATGTCGTGCCGGTAACGGTTTTGAGGGATGGAAAGGAAGTAAAGGTCGATGTGAAGCTGGAGCAGAGGAAGTAGTCGATGAGGAAAGGAAGCGGAAGCAGTCGCAAGGGGCGAGGATCGGAATCTTGAAAATAGGAAAAATTCTGGGCGTAGCGGTGACCGGGTTGGTGGCTTTCGTGTGCTTGTACGGCCCGCGATGGATAACTGCAAATGCGCAACCGAAAGAGGCAGCCAGCCTGCTTCTGCCGCAGGAGCGGAAACACCTGAAAAACGTTCGCCAGTTAACATTCGGCGGCCAGAACGCCGAAGCCTACTTTTCCGCCGCCGACGATCGACTGATTTTTCAGCACCAGGGCGAAGGCGTGCCTTGCGATCAGATCTACACGATGATGGTGGATACTCCGGATGGAAAACCAGCCACACCAAAAGTGGTGAGCACGGGAAAAGGCCGCACGACCTGCGGCTACTTTTTTCCTTCGGGCGACAAGATTCTTTTTTCCTCGACGCACGCGGCCAGCGCAGACTGCCCTCCGAAGCCGGATTACTCCCACGGCTACGTCTGGCCCATCTACAGTACCTACCAGATCTATACGGCGAAGCCTGACGGGTCGGAATTGAAGCCGTTGACGAATGCGACTGGCTACAACGCCGAAGCGACGATTACGCGCGACGGCAAGCACATCGTGTTTACTTCGACGCGCAACGGCGACCTGGACATTTACGCCATGGATGCTGATGGAAGCAACGTGAAGCAATTGACGAACGAGTTGGGTTACGACGGCGGGCCGTTCTGGTCGTACGATGGAAGGAAAATCGTTTACCGCGCTGAGCACCCGAAAACGCATGAAGAGATCAAGGATTACAAGGAATTGTTTGCGCAGGGACTGATTCGTCCGGGAAACCTTGAAATCTGGGTGATGAACGCAGACGGCTCCGATAAGCACCAGGTGACACGCAACGGAGCGGCAAATTTTGCGCCATATTTTCTGCCGGACGGCAAGCGGATTATTTTCGCTTCGAATCAGGCGGACCCGAAGAATGGGCGCGACTTTGACCTCTATATCATCAACGAAGACGGCACGGGACAAGAGCGAATCACCTTCCATCCGGATTTTGATGCGTTCCCGATGTTTACCTCCGACGGGAAACGCTTGGTGTGGGCTTCCAATCGCAACGGCAAGGCTCCACACGAAACGAACATTTTCATTGCCGAATGGGTGGAATAGAGTAATCGAAGGATGGCGAACGAGTGACTCCAACGCGCAAGAAACGCTCAATGCGAGAGCAGCCAGGGCACCGGGCAGGCGAATCCCTCCACGTCTTGATTTCCCATGCCCGCATCCGGCAGAAAGTCCGGCAGATGGCTCAGGAGATTCGGCGTGATTTTCCAAACGATACGTTGCATCTTGTGGGGATCCTGAAAGGCTCGATCTTTTTTCTAGCGGATCTGGCGAGGGAACTGGGCGGTGAAGTATCCTTCGATTTTCTGGGCGTCTCCAGTTACGCTAAAGGGATGGACTCAACCGGTGAAGTGAGGCTGACCAAGGATCTGGATGTCAGTATCGAAGGAAGAACGGTCCTGATTATCGAAGACATTCTGGATACGGGGCTCACTCTGGAATACTTGCGACAGCTATTCGAGGGACGCAAGCCGAAGCATTTGCGCGTCGCCGTCCTGCTGGACAAATTCGAGCGGCGCATCGCGGACATCAAGGCGGACTACACCGGATTTGCGATCCCCAATGAATTCGTGGTGGGATACGGATTGGATTACGACGAGCGCTACCGGAATCTGCCGGACGTGAGCGTGCTGCGGCTGGGGCTGCAGGGAAAGACCAAAATCGAGTAGAGCAGGCTTCACGCTCCGTTAGGCGGGTTGCTGGTAGAGACCGATGACGTTTCCTGCCGGGTCGCGGAACCTCGCGGTGATCTCGGGCGCGTCCGCGCCGATCGGTTGCACGATCTCACCCCCGTTGGCGACTACGGCGTCAAGGGTCGCGGCCACGCTGTCCACCATGATGTAAAACAAAAGGCCGGGCTTTGCGGCGGATGGCCGACCAAGCACCCAGCCGCCGCTCACTTCCCCGGTCGTATCGTCAAAGGCGATGCTGCCATCGCCGCGCTTCCGGATGTTCCAGCCGAAGACCTGTTTGTAGAAGCCGGAAGAGCGCGAAATATCAGTGGCGGGAATTTCGACGTAGCAGATCTTACCGTTCGCAATCGTGGGGGGCATGAGTCTCCGTCAGAACGATGGGATTCTAACGTCTAGCCATGTATATGGCAATCCAGGCTCACAGTGCATCCTGGAGTCTGTCTTACCCGGTCCCGGCGTGCGCGCCTGCTATACTAAGAAGATTCATGGAAGCCACAGACCGTAAATTACAAAGCAATTCCACATCAAAGAACCCGGAGATCCCCGTCGAAGTCCTGGCCACGCTGGCGGAGATCGGGGAGGAAGTGAACGCGTCGCTCGACCTCGATGAGGTGCTGGCGCACACCGCCGTGCTCATTAAGCGGCATATAGATTACGAGTTTTTCGGCGTGCTGATGGTGAATGAGGAAGGCGGCTATCTGACGCACCGCTTCGCCATCGGCTATCCGCCGGGTTTGGCAGAAAATCTGAAGGTGCCAATCGGCCAGGGGCTTACGGGAACGGCGGCGGCGACGGGCCATCCCGTGCGCGTGAGCGATGTGTCGCAGGATCCGCGCTACATCAATGCCATCGAAATGGTGCGCTCCGAGCTGGCTGTGCCGCTGATGTTTCGCGGGAAGTGCGTGGGCGTGCTGGATATTCAAAGCCGACATCTCGATTATTTCACCAAGGACCAGCAAAACATCCTGACCATGCTGGCAAGCCGCCTGGCGGTGGCGATTGAAAACGCGCGCCTCTTCCAGAAAGTGCGGACGCAGGCGGAAACCCTCCTGGTGCTAAACGAAGTCAGCCGGGAGATCAGCTCGATACTTGACGTGGAGGAGCTACTGCGACGTGCTGCGGAGCAGGTCAAACGGGTCATTGATTACCAGATTTTGAGCATCATGCTCTTTGACGAGGAGCAGCAGATCTTTCGGCACCGGCTCGATGTGAAGCATGGCCAACGGGTGCAAGGGAAACTGCGTGTGGCGGCAAGCGAAGGTCTTGTCGGCGCGGCGGCGACCTCGCGCGAGCCCGTGGTCGTTCCGGACGTGACCGCCGATCCGCGCTACCTGATGGTGAATCCGGAAACCCGCTCGGAATTGGCGATTCCAATGATGCACAAAGGCAAGGTGATTGGCGTGCTGGATCTGGAAAGTCCGCAACTGAATTATTTCACTGCGGATCACGTGCAGACGCTGACGATTCTCGCTGCGAACCTCGCGGTTTCCCTCGAAAACGCGCGCTTGTACGAGCAGTTGGCGAAAGACGAAGCGCGGCTCGAGCGGGATCTGCAGGCGGCGAAGCGTATCCAGGGCGCCCTTTTGCGCCCCGTTCCCGCCGAAGATTTTGGGTTAGACATCGCGGCGCGCTATTTGTCAGCGCGGGAAGTGTGCGGGGACTTATATGAATTCCTGCGCTATGGACCGCAGCAATTAGGCATTGCGCTGGGCGACGTGAGCGGAAAAGGCACGGCCGCGGCGCTCTATGGAGCCGTGGCCATCGGAATTATGCGCAGCCTGGCACCCCAGAAACTGCAGCCCGCGGAAATGCTGCGCCAGATGAACCAACTCGTCGGCGAGCGGCGCATCGAGGGGCGGTTCATGACCGCGTGCTTTGCGACCTGGCAGAAGGGCCGCCAGAAGCTGCGCGTGGCCAACGCCGGGCAGTCCCAGCCATTGCTCTATAAAGACGGGCGTTGCGACCGCATCGACCTGTCGGGATTTCCGTTGGGCATTTTCGAGGAAGTCCAATACGAGGAGTGGGGTGTGACGCTGGAAGCGGGCAATATTCTGCTGTTTCATTCGGACGGAATCGCGGAAACGACCAACAGCGAAGGGCAATTCTTCGGCACCACGCGGCTGCGAAAGTTCATCGAGCAGCACAACGAATTGACCGCCACGGAAATGGCCGACCAGATCCTGCGCGAAGTGGACTGGTTTTCGCAAAGCGCGCCGCTCTCCGACGACCGCACGCTGGTCATCCTCAAAGTGAAATGAGCATTCACACGAAGGCTAGGAAAAATCTGGCGTACGTGGATCCCGCGACGTTCACACCGCAGTTTGCGTGGAGGAGGGGCGCTTCTGGCGCGGCGCGCGAGGTATTTTGCGAAGGGATGGCCCTGAAGGAGATTGCGAAACGGTACGGGACGCCTACCTATGTGTACAGCTGGCGCGCGATCGAGAGTGCTTTTGAGGAACTGAAAAGCGGGCTGGGGCGCTTGCCGCATTTGCTTTGTTTCGCGGTGAAGGCCAATGGAAACTTGTCCATCCTCAAACTGCTGGCGGAACGCGGAAGCGGCTTTGACATTGTTTCGGGCGGCGAACTGGACCACCTGGGGCGGATTGGAGTGCCGGGCGACCGGATCGTGTTTTCCGGAGTGGGAAAGACACGGGCAGAGATTCGAGCGGCTCTGAACTACCAGAGCGGTAGAAAGGGTTCCCTGGGAATCTTGCAATTCAATGTGGAGTCGGCGGCGGAGCTGGAAGTGTTGCTCGAAGAGGCTTCGAGGCGCGGTGTCGTGCCCGGCGCCTCGGTGCGCGTGAATCCGGACGTGAAGGCGGGCGGCCACCCGCACATCTCCACGGGGCTGCACGGACATAAGTTTGGTTTGGATTGGGCGGAAGCGCGCGATATGTACCTGGCCCAGCGAAGCTCGAAGCATTTGCGATGGCAGGGAATCAGCGCGCACATCGGGTCGCAGATTGTGGCGCTCGGGCCGTTCCGGGAGGCGCTGAAGCGATTGGCGAGCTATGCGCTGGATTTGCGCAAGCACGGGATACCGCTGAAATACCTGGATTTTGGCGGCGGGCTGGGCGTGCGGTACATGAACGAGCGGCCGGCTTCGCGAAGAGCCTATGCGCGCATGGTCGCGGAGGTTGTGCGGCCGCTGAGGTTTCATCTACTGCTGGAGCCGGGGAGATCGATCATTGGGCCAGCCGGGGTGCTGCTATCGCGGGTCATCTATGCGAAACAAAATTCCCGGAAGACGTTTGTGGTCGTGGATGCGGCGATGAATGATTTCGCGCGACCGGTGCTTTATGATGCGCCGCACCCGGTGACACGCGTGGTCGAGCGGGAAAAGGGCAAGACTGGCGCAGGGCAGCGCGTGGATGTGGTCGGGCCAGTTTGCGAGACGGGTGATTGCTTCCTGGAAGACTGGCCGCTGGGGAGGGTTGAGCCCGGAGAGGTCCTTGCCATCTGGGCCGCGGGCGCATATGGAATGGTGCAGGCGTCGAACTACAACGGACGCTGCCGGCCCGCTGAGATTCTTGTCGAAGGGAAGCGCGCGCGCCTGATCCGTCGGCGCGAGACGCGCGAGGATCTGCTCGGGACTGACGTCCTGGCTTGAAGAGCGCGTTAGGGCACGCCTTTCAATCTCCGCTTTGCCTGTAGCTTCGGCCGGAACCTAATTCCTTGAGGTTTTTTTTGGGAGTGGAGTTGTCAGCGCGGTTGCCTGAGCGCCGTAGGAGCGGCACTCAGCCCCACGCACCTCACGCTTCGCCCCACTTCAATTTGTTTCGCAAAATCTCAAAATAGGTTTTATTCGGCGGCTGAATCAGCTTGAGACGTTCGGCCGCGCGGGTAATGCGCACGCGATCATCGGCCTGCATGGGGACGCCAGTCTGGCCATCGAGCGTCAGAAAAACAGAATCGGAACCTTCGGATAGGTGCAGTTCGATTTGCGAAGTGTCACGCACGACGACGGGGCGGTCGCTGAGGGTGTGGGGGCAAATCGGCGTGATGAGAATGGATTCGACGGCGGGATGAACAATGGGCCCGCCAGCAGACATGGAATAGGCGGTCGAACCCGTGGGTGTGGCGACGATCAATCCATCAGCGCGATAGCGGCAGACGAAGCTGGCGTCAATGCGCAGTTCGAGCTCGATCATGCGGGCGAGCGTGCCTTTGTGAACGACCGCATCGTTCAAGACACGTTGTCGCGTGCCATTTTGCCCTTTGCTGACGCACTCGACAAGAAGAAGAACACGCTCATTAATGATGGCGTGCCCCGCAAGGACATTTTCAAGTGCAGGGTAGAGTTCCTCGATGGTGAAGCTGGTCAGAAACCCGAGGCTGCCCATGTTAATGGGAAGAACCGGAATGCCGTGAGAGGCCGCTTCGCGAGCGGCGGCGAGGAGCGTGCCGTCGCCGCCGAGGACAAGGAGCAGGTCCACTTCCTCGGCGACATGGTGGCGGGTCTTGCCGATGCCACCGTTGTTCAAGAAACTTGCCGTTTCCGTGTCGTAAACGGGCGCGACGCCGCGTTCTTGGAGCCAGCGAAGCAGGGTGGGCAGGATTTCAGCGAGATTGGAACGCCGCGGGCGGGAAATAATGCCAATCGTTTTGAAGGAAGGTGTGGGGGGCATGGATTACAGCGATTCTACCGCAGCCGGTTTTCTGGCGTGAAGAAAATACTCCTGGTTGCCTTCCGCGCCTGGAAGACGGCTGGGAGAGACGCGAAGACCCGCAAAGCCAATGGACTCGGCCGAGGCCCGCACACTCGCGATGGCTTTTTCGTGGAGAGCCGGATCGTGCACAATCCCGCCTTTGCCCACATCCTTTCGTTCGAGTTCGAACTGCGGCTTGATGAGAATCAAAAGGTCGGCGCCGGGCTTAGCACAAGCTACCGCGCCGGAGAGAATCTTTGTGACCGAAATAAAGGAAACGTCGGCGACGACGAGATCAACAGGCTTGGGAAGATCCTGCGGCGACAGCTCGCGCGCATTCATCTGAATCGTTGAGACACGTGTGTCTTCGCGAAGCTTCCAGGCGAGTTGGTCAGTGTTGACATCCACTGCATAGACGCGGGCCGCGCCTTGCTGAAGAAGGCAGTCGGTGAAGCCGCCAGTCGAAGAACCGACATCGAGGCAGGTCTTTCCGTGGACCGCGACGCTGAAATCTTCGAGAGCACCTTCGAGTTTGAAACCGCCACGGCCAACATACTTTTGCAACCGGCTGTGAACTTCGATATGTGCATGTTCCGCGACCGACTGGCCGGCTTTGTCCGCGCGTTTTGCATCCACTTCCACCTCGCCAGCAAGGATCATCGCCTGTGCCTTTTGACGGGACTCGGCGAGGCCGCGCTCGACGAGGAGCAGGTCGAGACGTTTGCGCGGTGTTTTGGGTGGCATATTCGGAAGCTCAGCGTAGCACGTGGAAAGGTATCCAAGCATGAGTGACGATAAGCAGCAATTCTCCCCGCTCCCTGTGCTCTGAATGTCATTCTGAGGGCATCCGAAGAGAATGCCTGAAGAACCTCGCCTTCAACGGTTAAGCGCGGCGAAGAACGAGGAACTCGGCGATGGAGCGCAGGCATTCCGCGCGCTGGCCGTAGGGTCGCAGTTCCGCGATGGCCTTCGTGGCCAGGTCCTTGGCGATTTCGTGCGAGCGCTCGAGGCCGAGGACCGAGGGATAGGTCGCTTTCTGTTGCGCGATATCTTTTCCTGCGGTCTTGCCGAGTGCGGCCGAGGATTCTTCCACATCGAGAATGTCGTCGGTAACCTGGAACGCCCAGCCGATAGTTTCGCCGAAACGGCGCAGGCGGGCCACGTCGTCGGCCGGTGCGCCCGCAGAAAGCGCGCCGGAAGTGATGGAGGCGCGAATCAGCGCGGCGGTCTTCGAGCGGTGAATGTACTCGAGCGTTTCCGCTCCGACTCTCTTACCTTCCGCTTCGATGTCCGCGACCTGTCCACCGACCATGCCGTTGACGGTGCCGGCGGAGGTCGCGATCTCCGTAACCATGGCGACGCGGCGGTCGGCGGAAAATGGGGCCGCGCCAATCGTCTCGAAAGCCAGGGTCAGCAGCGCATCGCCGGCGAGGATGGCAGTCGCTTCGTTGAATTTCTTGTGACACGTGGGCTTGCCGCGCCGGAGATCGTCGTTATCGAGCGCGGGAAGATCGTCGTGGATCAGGGAATACGTGTGGATAAATTCGATGGCGCAGCCGGGAAAGAGAGCGGGTGTAACATCGGCGCCAAAAATGCGCGAGGTTTCCAGGCACAGGATGGGCCTAATGCGCTTGCCTCCCGCAAAAACAGAATAACGCATGGCCTGGTGAATCGAATGTGGCGGAACGCTTTCCGCGGGCAGCAGGTGGTCGAGCTGCGCATCAACGGCGATACGGTCTTCTTCAAAAAACGTGGGGAGTTTCATCGCAGTGAGAGAATTTCCTGTTGGCAGAGATGCGAGAGCTTCACGAGTTGCTCTCTCCTTCGGGTTCGAAGGGTTCGGCGGCGAGCTTGCCGTCCGCTTTCCTCAGAAGTATCTCGACGCGGCCTTCCGCTTCCTCGAGCTGCTTCTGGCACTCGCGGGAAAGGCCCACGCCTTCTTCAAAAAGCTTCATGGCTTCATCAAGAGAAAGTTGCGGGCTTTCGAGCTTGCGCACCACTTCCTCGAGTCGCGCGAGCGAGCGTTCAAAATCAGGCTTTTTCGCTGGTTCCGGTTTTTTCGATGCAGGTTGATTCACTCGGTCCGCCTCACGAATCATTTCTGGCACTGCAAACAGCAATAGGTAGAACGGCCGCCGCCCTGCTCGATCCGCTGGATGCCGCGGCCACAGCGGCGGCAGGGCAAACCTTCGCGCTGGTAGGCGCGCAGAATTTTTTCCAGCCCTTGAAACCACCATTTCGGATCGCGAAAGTGGGGCGCTGGGTCCAGACAACATTCTAGTGCACGGCGGAGAACCGACACAATCGCTTTGTGGAGTTTCGCAGATTCTTTTTGGCGAAGTGAATTCGCGGGGCGGCGCGGATCGAGTCCGGCATGCCAGAGCGCTTCGCTGGAATAAATGTTGCCGATGCCTGCGATTCTGGATTGGTCGAGGAGAAACTCCTTCAGAGGGCGTTTCGATGCCGACAATCGAGTGTGCAACGCAACGGCGTTGAAGTCTGGCGAGAGCGCATCGACGCCGAGCCTGCGCAGCGGGATGCACGCGGCCGGGGATTCCCAGTAGTGCACGCGGCCGAAATGCCGGCCATCGGCGAAGGCCAGCACGCCCTTGTCGAGCTCCATCGCGATATCAACGTGAACGCCATCGGGCGGCTGATTTGCTCTCCGCAACAGCTCTTTCGGGCTACGAAACCAGATGAGCTGGCCATCGAGTCGGAAGTGCATCTCCAATAGGCCACGATTAAGCAACAAAAAAAGATATTTACCGTGACGCGATACTTCTTGAATCCGCCGTCTTTCGACGCTCTTAGCGAGATACGCGGCTGGCTGGGGCTTCGTGACAATGGGATGAAACACATGCGCGCATCGAATGCGGCGGCCGGCTACTAAAGGGCGCAAGCTGCGAACCACGGCTTCGACTTCGGGGAGTTCCGGCATCAGGAAAGAGTAGCGATGTCTCTGGAGAGGCTCAAGGAGCAGGCTTCAAAGTGAGCGTGTGCTTGCGGACTTTGGCTTCCGCGGCATCGGAAAAGGGTCCATAGATGGGCTTCCCTTCGAACCAATAAGAATATTGATCCGTGTAATGTTCGCTGCCCGGCTGACCGGATTGTCCGCCGGGGATAAGAAGGATAGATTGATCCCAGTCAGCGGGATTGGCCACAAAGCGCATGGCCGGCCCGTGACTACGCGAAGCAGCTCGCAGGCTCCAACTTGTGCCCGATTGGGACTGGCCGGAAATACTGAAAAGCTTCTTGAATACTCCTTCTCGGCCGATGGGATGCAGTACATCGAGATAATTGAAGCGTTTCCAGGGCCACTCTTCCGGATTAGATTCCTTGGTCTGCTCTTCCAGCGCCTTGACGGCAAGATCTGCGCTGGCCGACAAGAGTTCGTCATAGTTCTTGTAGTCGGCGGGCAACCAGCGGGTGGGGCGCTCCGTCAGAACACGCTGAAGAAAGGCCATATAACGCCAATTATAAAGCTCGGTGTCTTCGCCGAGCTTCGGTTCCAGAATCAGGTGGAGCGCGTGGCGCTGCGTGGCATCCAGGAACGAAACGACGTAGGAGTTGGCGTCCGCCATGCCGTTCCAATCTTTGGCCTGCTCAATGAGCCTCTTCGCGCGCGGATCCTTCGGCGGCGCGGCTTTCGCGGCGGAGGCCAGTTGTTCGGCCAGGAATACGTGGGGATAGCTGTAGGCGTCCGCTTGTACCTTCAGCATATCCACGGGGCGCAAGTCGTGCTTGTCGTGGAGCAAATCGAAGATGCGCGCCGTGCGATAGGGCTCTTCCCAATCGTCGGTGAGAAACGGTTTGTAATCGGGGCCCACGACGCGGGCATTCGCGGAAACGATCAGCCCACTCGGCGGATCGATCGTCTGCGGCAACTGGTCGAAGGGAATGTAGCCGGTCCACTCATATTCGTCCGTGTCGCCCGGGACGGGAACCTCTCCATGCCCCTTCTTGCGAATGGGCACGCGCGCCGCCATGATGTAGCCGATGTGGCCGTTCACGTCGGCATAGAACACATTCTGTGCCGGTCCCCAGACGCGGCTCATGATTTCGCGGAATTGCCTCCAGTTCTGCGCTTTGCCCAACCAGCCGTAGCTGTTGCTCAGCCCGCCGGGCTCCAGCGCGGTCCAGCGCATCGCGTAAACCTTGTCGTTTTCCCGCGCGACCACCGGGCCGTGGCGCGTGACGACCAGCTTCATGTGTTCATCCGGCGCGCCCTTCACGTGAATCACTTCGTCGTAGACATCCGCCTTTTTCCACTGGCGGTTGACGCGATATTCATCGGAATTTGCAGGATTGAACGTCTCGATGTAGAGGTCCATCACATTCGCGCCGTTGTTGGTGACGCCCCAGGCGATGCGTTCATTGTGGCCGATGATGACCGAAGGCGTCCCGGGCAATGTGAAACCCTTCATGTTCCATCCGGGTGCGGTCAGGTGGACTTCGTACCAGATCGGTGGAAGCGAGAGTTCGAGATGGGTGTCGTTGGCGAGAAGCGGTTTGCCCGTCGCGGTGTGCGCGCCGTCGACAACCCAATTGTTGCTGCCGAGCGAGCGGCGGATATCGCGGTTCGATTCGCGAAGCCACCCTTTCACTTGCGAAGCGAAGAGGGAAATGAGGTCCGGATCATCCGCGGCCGAAGGCGATGCGGAGAGGCCGCGGCTGGCTTTGAGGACGTCGTCGCTATCCATCTGATCGTCGTCATCGTCCTCGTCGGCATCGGCTTGCGAGGGGTCGTGAGGATTTCTCTCAGCGTTCGGGTCGCCGATGATGAAGTGATCCATCGAGGCTTCGGGATTGTAAAGGTCCCGGGCGAGTTCAGGGCCGGCCTTGGCTGTGACGATGGCGCGGTGCAGTATCTTCGAGCGCTTGTCGGCGAGCGTGCGGTACATGTATCCCGTGATTACTAGCGTATCGGAGGCTTGCCAGGGTTGCGGCCGGTATTTCAGCAGCGTGAACTCCATCGGAAGCTTCCGGGAGTGCTGCTCGATGAAGTGATTCACCCCGCGGGCGTAAGCGTCACAGATCTTGCGCGCATCGGCGTCCATCAGTTCGACGTCGCGCTCCGCGGCGTGGCTAAAATTCAGTGTCCGAAATTCCTTGTCAATTCTTAGCGTGGCGGGGCCGAGGACTTCGGAAAGTTGCCCGCGCGCTATACGGCGCAACAGGTCCATCTGCCACAAGCGGTCCTGGGCCATGACGTAGCCCTGAGCTTCGGCCATGTCTTCCACGGAGTAGGCGCGGATATGCGGCACGCCCCAATTGTCGCGCTCGACCGTTACATCGCTTTGCAGACCCGGTAGGGAAGCCGTGCCGTCGAGTTGGGGGAGAGGACGATAGACGAACCACCAAACCGTTGCGGCAAAAGCGACCAGGAGAAGGGCAAAAATCCAGAGGAGCAATCGCAGGACAGTGCGCAAGTCGGTTTCCACCTCAAGGCTGAAAATCCAGTGTAGTGGAGCCAGCAAGCCCGCGCAACCTGGCCACAAGACGGGCCCCCAAGACTGGGCTGGTAGGCCACACGAACGCGCACCCGGGCGGGGCTGTACTGCTACAATGCGGCTGGGGGACTACCGAAGCGAATGTTCCTAGTGCGACTGATCGGGGTGTTCGTGCTGGTGGCGCTGAATGGCTTTTTCGCCGCCGTGGAGTTCTCGCTGGTCGCCGTGCGCATGTCGCGGGTGCGGCAGCTCGTGGCCAAGGGAAACGCTCGCGCAAAGGTCGTGGAGGACTTGCTGGGCGACCTGCATCGTGTTGTCTCGGGAGTGCAAGTAGGGATTACCGTGACGAGCCTGGCGATCGGCGCGCTGGGTGAAGCCACTCTGGCCAAGCTGGTACAGCAGGTCATGCCGGTGGAGGGCAGTCTGCAAACCCTTCTGTTGGTGCACGCAGGAGCGCTTGCGATTGCGTTTCTGTTCCTGAGCGCAATTCACGTTGTCTTTGGCGAGCTCGTGCCGAAAACGGTAAGCCTGGCCCGCGCGGAACGCGTCGCCCTCATGGTGGCCCGACCATTCCAGTGGTTTCTCAAGACCTTTCGCTGGGCGATTGACCTCCTCGACGGTGTGTCCGGAGCGATCGTAAAAGCGCTCGGAGTCGCCGCTCCCACGGGCCACGGCGTCGCGCATACCACCGAAGAATTGCAAATCCAGATTCAGCAGGCGCGCGAACGGGGGCTGCTGGCTCCAGGGGAGGAAAAATTCATCCTGAGCGCGATTGACCTGAGCCAGTTGCAGGTGCGGGAAATTATGGTCTCGCGCCCGGACATGCACACCTTGCCCGTGGAAGCCTCGCTCGAGGAAGTGATGCGCGTCTTCGCCACCACGCAGCGCTCGCGCATTCCCGTCTATCGCGGCACGATCGACCACGTGCTCGGCTTTGTTCACATCAAGGACATTATGTGGGTCCAGCTCGACCGGGAACGCCGGGAGGAGGAAAATCTTCCGCCTGCTCCGCCGTTTGATTTGCGGCGTGTGCTGCGTGAAGTGCTGATCGTGCCGGAAACAAAACCGGCCAGCGAGCTGCTGATGGAGCTCCGGGCGCGCCACGTGGGCATCGCCATGGTCGTGGACGAATTCGGGAGTATTCTCGGCCTGGTGACCAAGGAAGACCTGCTCGAACAGTTGGTGGGCGAAATTCACGACGAATTTGACGTCGTCGAGCGTCCGCTGACGCTGGCGGATGGAGCGATCGTCTTCGATGCTGCGCTGAACGTGCGGGACCTCGATAAGCAGTACAACATCACCCTCCCAGAGGATCCAGCGTATGCGACCGTGGGCGGCTTCGTGATGGATCAACTCGGGTTCATCCCGAGAGGCGGCGAGAGTTTCGAGTATGGTGGCTACCGCTTTTCGGTCATGGAGATGGATGGGCGCCGTGTTGCCCGGGTCAAGATCCATCGGCTCCGTCCGCTGGAAAGTGACGCTGGCCACGAAACGGCGGCGACCAGCCCCGCCTTGGAAATCCTGAGACGCAAGACCGCGGAAAAGGAGCGCTGAGTTTCCCGACGAATGGGGCGCCACCTCCTCCATCGCTTCCTGTTGACGCTGCCCGCCCTCTGGCTGGTGCTGACGCTGGTCTTTCTGTTGATCCACATTGTTCCCGGCGATCCTGTCGAGCAAATGCTGGGGGAAGGCGCCGCGCCAGGCCAAATTGCCGAGCTGCGCCATTCGCTGGGGCTCGATCAACCGCTGCTGGTGCAATATGGCCATTACCTCTCGCAGATCGTGCGCGGGGACCTCGGGCAATCGCTGAAATTCCAGGAACCCGTGCGGCGCGTAATCTTCGAACGCTATCCCGCGACCCTGCAACTCGCGTTTCTTGCGCTGCTCGTCTGCATGGCCATCGCAATTCCCGCCGGAGTTTTTGCGGCGCACCGGCACGGAAGCGGGACCGACCGGGCCATAGGTTTATTCACTTTGCTGGGGCTCGCCGTGCCGAACTTTGCGCTAGGGCCGTTGCTGATCACTCTGTTTTCGATTGAACTTGGATGGCTGCCGGTGTCAGGCCGTGGCGGACCTTTGAATTACATTTTGCCCGCCGCGACGCTGGGCGCGGCGCTCGCGGCGATTCTCACGCGCATGGTGCGCGGGGCGATGCTCGAAGAGCTTTCGAGCGATTATGTACGAACGGCGCGCGCCAAGGGCTTGTCCACCGGGGCGGTGCTGGTGCGCCACGCCCTGCGCAATGCGCTCATTCCGATCATCACGATTCTGGGTTTGCAGTTCGGCACGCTGCTGGCGGGCACGATCGTCACGGAAACTATTTTTTCGTGGCCGGGCATCGGGCGACTCACCGTGCAAGCCATTTCCTCCCGCGATTATCCGTTGCTGCAGGGCTGCATCCTGATCATCGCGCTGTCCTACGTCCTGGTGAACCTCCTCACCGATCTCTTGTACAGCTTCATTGATCCGCGGGTGCGCCTGTCATGAGGAATCACTTACAGGAATTCTTGCGCAAGAGTGTGATGGGCCGGATTGGGTTTGCCCTTGTCTGTTTGCTGGTGGTGGCGGCTTTGTTCGCCCCGTTGATCGCACCCGCTGATCCCGCGGCGCAAAATCTTCCGGCGCGGCTTCAGCCGCCGTCTGCCACGCACTGGATGGGCACGGACGAATTGGGCCGCGACATCTTCTCGCGAATCCTCTATGGCGCGCGCATCTCCCTTTTTGTATCGCTTTGCGTGGTCCTGGGCAGCAGCCTCACGGGCCTGAGCCTCGGCATGGTGGCGGCCTATCGCGGAGGCCTCTTCGATCGCGCCGTAAATTTGCTGCTGATCAACGCGTTCCTTTCTTTCCCCGGCGTTCTTCTGGCGATTGCTTTCGCGGCGTTTTTTGGGCCAGGGATCGGAAAGATCATTCTGGCCCTGATCATTACGGGGTGGGCCGGATACGCGAGGTTGGCGCGGGCGCAAGTGTTGAAAGCCAAGGAACTGGAGTTTGCCCTCGCCGCGCGCTCTCTGGGTGCTTCCCACGCGCGTATCCTGCTGCGCCATCTATTGCCGAATATTTTGCAGCCCGTGCTGGTGCAAGCCACCATCGGCATGGCAGGCGCGATTCTTGCCGAGGCGACGCTGAGTTTTCTCGGGCTTGGCGTTTTGGTGCCGAACCCTAGTTGGGGAGCTATGCTCAACGACGCGCGCAGCCACCTCTTTGACGCGCCGCACATGGTGGTCTTTCCCGCGCTGGCCGTGATGTCGGCGGTGCTCGCGTTCAATCTGGTGGGCGATGCCTGGCGGGACTGGCTTGATCCCCGCACCCGCTCGCAGATGCTGGCGCTAGAACAGAGCCGCTAGCGTTGTCATAGAAGTTTCTTAACAAAGTATTATCTGAGTGAGTAAAACTGCGGCTTAATCTCTTCCGTCCAAGAACTTCCGCGCTCGCCATTGTAACTCCCTTGAAATCACAGACTCTTAAAAGTGTTGAAAAACAAGCAACTTAAATTCCGTTAGAATCAACGCATTTTAGAAATAGGGGGAGGGAGGGGGGATCTATTCCGTTACCGGTGCCCTCAGCTTTTGTTGAGCAGGACGGGTGTGCCGCGGCCAATACCAAGAGTGCGAGCCGCGTTGCCTTTGTTCACCGCGATTTCCAGGTATCCGCTGGAACCGATGTAGGCAATGGCCTCGCCCGCATTTCCAATGGCGAAGGTCGGCACCAGCCGTGTCACCGGATGAGTTCCAACCTGCAGCCTCACTTGGCCTTTTTCGAGAGATTCGGGTGTCAAATCTTCCGCGCGGAAATTCGTGACTAGGTTTCCGAACGAATCGATTTTCAGCACCACTCCTTTCATCAGGCCATCAGCCTCCTTTGGCCGAGGCATGTTGAAGCGTTTGAAGTCTGTGATCTCCTCGCCCATGCTCGCGGGTTGCCAGCTCTTCGAGAGCCACGCGGCCACCGGCGCAAATACATCGCGCCCGTGAAACGTTTTGCTGACGGGCTGATTGAAATAATGCTCCGAAGTAATATGGCGGACTAGAACGGGATGCTCCTTTTCGTAGACGCCCGAGAGCACGCCATTGTCCGGAGCAAGAAAATACTGATTCTGCCCGCTCACGAGCAGTGGCCGGCGCTCCGTCCCCACGCCGGGGTCCACGACGACCACGTGAATGCTGCGCGGAGGGAAATAGGCATACGCGGAAGCAATCGCGAGCGCTCCTTCAAGCAGGTCGAAGGGTGTAATTTCATGCGTGATGTCCACGATTTGCGCTTCCGAGTTGATCTTCAGGATGGCGCCCTTCATGACGCCCACCAGATGATCGCTGGTGCCGTAGTCGGTCGTCAGAGTAATGATTGGATTCGTCAAGACTCTCTCCCTCGGGGATATGGAAACGCTTGCCGGTGATGCGCAGTGGGGAGGCACCCCCCTCACTCTGACGCTAGCCGAGCGCGCCCTCGGACGCAAGAACACACCGGAGAAACGCTGCGCAAGCGCCAATGGTGTTTTGGGAGAGGCTGAGTTGCTTGCGTTCGGGGTGTTGGCATCGTACGATTTCGATTTGGTGTTTCGGCGTGGTTTTGCTCTGTGAACTTGCGTCTTGGCGGGAGCTTTTGTGGCCGAGGCGCGATCGCGGGCGGGGAGATAGGCTGAATGAAATCAGTCGTAGTGGTGGGCGCGCAATGGGGCGATGAAGGAAAGGGAAAAGTAGTCGATTATCTCGCGGGTTCCTTTGACTACATCGCGCGAGTTGCCGGCGGCCACAACGCGGGCCACACCGTGATCATCGGCAAGGATCGCTACGTCCTGCAGCTCATTCCTTGCGGCATTCTGCGACCCAAGCAACACGCCATCATTGGTCCCGGCGTGGTCGTGGATCCGACCGCGCTCGTCAATGAGATTGAAATGCTGGCCAAAGCGGGAATCGACGTATCTGGCCGGCTGCACGTCAGCAATCGCGCGCACCTGATTTTTCCTTATCATCGCGAACTGGACAAAGCCGCGGAAACGGCTCGCGGCGCCAACAAAATCGGCACGACTTCGCGGGGAATTGGCCCGGCATACGAAGACAAGATGGCACGGCGCGGCTTGCGCATGGCTGACCTGCTCGCACCCGAGCTATTCCGTGAAAAGGCGGCGCGCGTTGTCGCCGAGAAGAACCGCATCGCGCAAGGTGCCTACGGCGCGCAAGTGGACTTCTCCAACGAAGTGGACGAAACGCTGAGGCTCGGCGAAAAGATCAAGGGCTACATCTGCGATACGGCGGAGTTGACCAATCGCGCGCTGGACGAAGGCAAGTCCGTCCTGTTTGAGGGCGCGCAGGGCACCATGCTGGACATTGATCACGGCACGTATCCCTTCGTTACTTCTTCCAGCGCCATTTCGGGTGGCGCCACGACCGGCATGGGTGTGCCGCCAACGAAGATTCAGCACGTCCTCGGTGTTTCGAAGGCGTATACCACGCGGGTCGGCGGTGGGCCCTTCCCCACGGAGATGCCGGACCTCGAAGCTCAGGAAGTGCGCGAACGTGGCAAGGAATTTGGCGCCGTTACCGGGCGGCCACGCCGTTGCGGCTGGCTGGATCTGGCGGAGCTGCGCTACGCGAAGATGATTAATGGAATCGATTCACTGGTGGTGACGAAACTGGACGTGTTCGATACCCAGCGCGAAATCAGTGTGGGCATCGGTTATACCTACAAGGGCAAGCCCGTGAAGGAAATGCCCGCGTCCGCCGAAGAATACGAGCGCGTTACTCCCGAGTACAAAACGCTTTCGGGCTGGTGCCAAAGCACCTATGGCGTGCAGGAAGCAGCCAAGCTTCCCAAGGCCGCGCTGGAATACCTGCGCTTTGTCTCCGATTTTCTACAGGTTGAGATTGGCATGATTTCTACGGGGCCCGAGCGGGACGCCACCATCATCCAGCCCGGCACGCTCCTCGGCCGCTGGCTGTAGCTCCCGTTGGCGGAGTGAGCCACAAAGGATGATGCATGCTCCGCTACGAGGAAGCCCGGCTGGTCGTTATCGCGCAAACGCGAGCGCTCAAGCACACAACCAAGGTTGAAAAGCTGGCGGTTGCTGACGCCCTCGGCCGCGTACTTGCCCAGGAAATTCGCGCGGACCGTGAATACCCGCCTTTCGATCGCTCCACGCGCGATGGCTACGCAGTGCGCTCGGCAGAAGCCACTCAGGGCGCAACCTTGCGATGTGCCGGCGAGATCAAAGCGGGAGATAGGGTATCCGTGCCGCTCGTGCCCGGTACCTGCATCCAGATCATGACTGGCGCGGCCGTCCCCTCAGGCACGAATGCCGTGGTTATGATCGAATTCACGCGCCGCGAGGGTGATGCTGTTTCCTTCGAGCGAGGCACGAGAGCCGGCCAGAACATCGTGCCGCGGGGAAGTGAAGCTCACGCAGGAGATGTGGCTTTGCAATCCGGTCTGCGCCTCGGGTTCGCTGAATTGGCCATCGCCGCGCAAGTCGGCGCTGTGGAATTGCTCTGTGCCAAAAAGCCTCGGGTGGCGATTCTTTCCACCGGCGACGAGGTAGTGCCCGTCACCGAAAAACCGGGGCCGTTTCACATTCGCAACAGCAACAGCATCTCGCTCGCCGCTCAGGTGCGCCTTGCTGGCGGAGAACCGGTGCTTCTCGGCAACGCGCAGGATCGCACCGGTGATCTTGGCGCGAAGATCGAGCAGGGCCTGAAAGAAGATATGCTGGTGCTTTCCGGCGGCGTCTCGATGGGGAAGTACGACCTCGTTGAATCGGTGCTGCAAGCCATGGGCGCGGAATTTTTCTTCGACGCCGTCGCGATTCGCCCGGGCAAGCCGGCGGTCTTCGGCCGCTGCCGCGATACCTTTGTTTTTGGACTCCCCGGAAACCCGGTCTCCTCAATGGTCACGTTTCAGCTCTTTGCCGTGCCCGTGCTGGACGTGTTGAGCGGCGCCCCGCCACGGCCACTTCCACTACTCGAGGCTACGCTCACCGAGGCCCTCAACGAGAAGCCCGGCTTGACGCATTTCCTCCCCGCGCGGCTCGAATGGCAGGGTTCCTCCGTTCGGGTCGCCCCTGTGTGTTGGCAAGGCTCCGGTGACATTGCCGCGCTCAGCCGTGCGAATTGTTTCCTCGTCGTGCCCGCTGACCGCCAGGACATTGCAGCGGGAGAGAAGGTTTCCGTTCTACCCCGCGCCGACGTACTCTAATCGCCAGGCCATGGCCAAACTGTCTCACTACGGAAAGCGCGGGGAAGTCAGCATGGTGGATGTCTCCGCAAAAGCCGTCACCACGCGCACCGCCGTTGCCTATGCCTTTGTCCGCATGGCGCCGCGCGTCGTCAACGCCGTCCGCCGCCTGAAGAATCCCAAGGGCAATCCCCTCGAAGTGGCCCGCATCGCCGGGATCGCCGCCTCAAAACGCACCGCGGAGTGGATACCTCTTTGTCATCCCCTGGCCCTGACGCATATTGATGTGACCCCGCGCCTGTGCAAAGATGGGGTGGAAATCCATTCCCGAGTTACCGCCACGGCGCAAACAGGTGTGGAAATGGAAGCGCTGGTCGCCGCGTCCTGCGCCGCTCTCACGGTCTACGACATGTGCAAGGCTCTCGACAAAGGCATCGAAATCGTTCACGTCCACCTGCTCGAGAAAACGGGCGGAAAGAGCGGCGATTACCGCCGCGCGCGGGCGAAGAGGCCGCGGGGAGCCCGCCGATGACCGCAGCCCCCAGCAAAACCGTCAAACTGCTTCTCGCCGATGACAATCCACTGGTGCGCGACCTCGTTTCCAAGGCGCTGGATCCCTTTTGCGAAGTCATGAGCGCCGCGGATGGCGCCGACGCGCTGCTCAAGGTCATTGACGAGCCGCCCGACGTGATTCTTTGCGATTACAAAATGTCCGGTCTGGACGGCCGGCAATTGTTCGAGAAGCTCCGCGGCCGCGAAGCCACGCGGCACATCCCGTTTCTCTTCATGGCGAGCCGCGCCGACATCGAGGAGCGACTGCGCCCGCTCGTGGATGGCGTCGAGGATTTCATCGCCAAACCGTTTCTGGTAAAAGACCTCGTGCGCGTGGCAAAGAAAGTTGTGGACCGTCTGCATCTCGAGAAATTGCAGAAGCGCGCGTCCCGCCCCGGCGTGATTCAAGGCCGCCTTGAAGAGATGAGCATGATTGACCTGATGCAATCGCTCGAAATGGGACAAAAATCATGCCGCCTCGTGGTGCAAAAAAGCGGCGAACAAGGGGAACTCTACTTCGCCAGCGGACAGTGCCGCGACGCCAAGATCGGCAATCTTCAAGGTGACGAGGCCGTTTACAAGGTTCTGTTGTGGACCGAAGGCGAATTCGAGATCGATTTCAACGCTGCCGGCAAGTCCACCGCAACCACCACCACGCGCAACACGACTGGCCTGCTGATGGAAGCCATGCGCTTGATGGACGAATCCAATCGCGACGCGGTCGAGACCAGTTGAATCCGCCATGCGCGTCGCCGTCCTAACCATCAGCGATTCCGTGGCCCGCGGCGAGCGCGTGGATCTTTCCGGGCCCGCGGTTGTCCAGCGTTGCCGCGAATTGGGCTGGGAAATCACCTCCGCCTTGCACTGTTCGGACGACCCGGGGACCGTGCGCAGTCAAATGCGGGAACTCGCCGATTCCGGCCGCATCGATTTGCTCTTGACCACCGGCGGTACCGGGCTCGGCCCCCGCGACAACACCCCCGAGGCAACTCTGGAAATCGCCGATCGTCACATCCCCGGCCTAACCGAAGAGATGCGCCGCAAAAGCGCAGCAAAAACGCCCACCGCGCTGCTGTCTCGTGGCGTTGCGGTCACCCGGCATCGCACGTTGGTTCTCAATCTGCCTGGCAGTCCAAAAGGGGCGGTCGATTCTCTGGACGTGGTCGCGTCGCTTCTGCAGCACGCCCTCGAAGTGCTCCACGGCGCGCGCCACGATTAACTGGAATTTCTCTCGCGATAACCATTTTGTCGGTCATTCAAAACACAGCAACACACGGTCATCCTGAGGATCGCGTCGTTTGCCACCCGCAGGACCTCAACCGCGCGAGGTTCAAGCCGTCTGCAGGGCTGAGCGAACGTCCGGCGGTTCGTCGATTTTGACTTTTTCCGCGAGTATCATCTTGTAGTGAAGCCGCAGGATCGTCAGTCCCACGAATGTGATTTGATGATCGGTTCGAAGGATACCGTCTTCATCTGCGTACACGCGGAAGATTTCATGCAGGGTCTTGAAATTCCGCACGCGCCAGTAGTCCTCGCCCGATTCCACAACACGGTAAAATCCCGATCTGCCAAATGCAGCTCCCGTTGAGACCAGCCCAAAGGAACCATCCGGATACGCGCAGGGCCGCAAATAAACGTTGCTGCTCCCAAAGCAGGGAAAGGTGACTTTGACGCAGGGATTCTCTTCTCCCGGGACCTTCATCGTGGAATAAAGCCCTGCGTAAATGACTTTCCCCGTGGACCGGAATCTCCGCAGCCATCCCGTGTACGCCAGTTTCCCGGAACCAGGCTCGCGCAGTTGCACGATTTCGCTGGTCATCCCCTTAGCAACCTCCAGGGATGAAATGGGAAAATTCAACTGGTCCATGCGCCTGCTGATGAATTCGACCAAGAGCCACAGGACGAATTTCCCAGCGAAATACACTTCGCTCCAGACTTCCAGCTTGTAGAGCGCCGCGTGTTCGTAAAAGTGGCGGATGCGCGGGTCCACTTGATCCGGGTTGCAAGAGGGTCCGCGCAGAGCCTCGAAGTTTGGAATCAGTCCCGCGTCCGGCGGCTGGCTCATCTCCAGCTTCTCTTCTTCCGCGATGCGTTGGTAGACGCCCGTCCCGATAATTCCCGGTTTCCCAAGCACACAGTTCAACCAAGGAGCCTCGCTCTTGCGAATTCGCCGGCCCGTCAGGCGAACCAGCCATTCAATGCAAATTTGCAACGCAAGCCCTAAAGCCGAGTAAACCGCCGCGCGGACGCCCGTGGGCTGTTCCTCAACGCTCATCCTCTTCTTGCCAGTAGAGGTCGCCGGAATTTGGGTTAGTGAACTCATGCTGAACCGATTATCCCACTCCTGGCTTTTTCCCAACGAGCCATTGCGCCGTGTGGTTCTCTGCCGTCACTATTCTCACGGTGATTTCGTGTTGGGTTTCTATCGCGGAACCACCGGCAACACAATCCGGGAAGCATGCTGCTCATCGTGATGAATCCACAAATGCCCCGGTTTCATTTCCGCCGAGAAAATTTCCGACTTGCCGGTCTGCAGGTTGCGCGAAAAATGCGGATAAAATGCCCCAGAGATCTGCACCCGGATCCGGTGTCCCTTCAGGAAGACATTGCTCGTTAGCAAGCGATTCAGTTGTAATTCATAAATTCGCCCCGGTGTTACAAGTTGCGGCTGAATCGTTTGATTGCGGTAGCTAGCGCGTAGCACATCCAGTCCCGGGCTCATCAGATTAAGAGCCGCTCCGTCTGGTGCCACATCCTCCAGCCGCACCCACAAATCGAAATCCTTCACATCCGCCGATACAAAGATCGCGGCTTTCACGGGACCGGTCACCTCTGAGTCCGCCGCCATCGGTTCGCTGTCAAAGATCAGCACATCCTCGCGTCCGGCTAACGCGCGATAGTCATGCGCTCCATAATCCGTGTAAGGGTCGCTCACTGGGTGCGCGGGATCCGATGTCAACACGCTCGACGCAGATTTGGACGACCCGTTTTTGAGAGACAATTCGCCAAACCGTGATTGATTACTGTTCGCACCGAGAAAGAAAGTCTGCTCCTTTGCCCGGTGTAGCGGCCATTGCTGTTCATCCCTCCAGGTGTTTGTTCCCATCACAAAAATCCGCACTGGGGCTTCTTTTTCAATGCCGTTGTCCATTCCGCGCAGATAATGGTCCATCCAGCGCGCGATGAGCTCGTCATAGTCAATCGGCGCAGAAGGGCCGAAATCGCGCTCTCCGCTCTTCCGCTGATCCTGCGCACCGTGGGTCCACGGGCCGATGATGGTGCGCGTCGCCGGATCTTTCCAATCCTTTCGTGCCGCTAATAGTCGGTTGAAATTTGTGGTTGCGCCGTCGGGCCCGTAGGCTTCATCGTACCAGGCCGAAAAATTTAACACCGCGCAATGCACGCGGTCGTATTTATTTCGCAGTTCCGCCCAATCCCACCAGGGGTCGGCCGGCGGATGCGAAAGCCACTCGTAGTAGAACGGCGCTACCTGCTTCAGGTCCGGCAAATCCATCAGGGGCAGAAAGCCCTCCATGCGCTCATGCGCGGTTTCCCATGCGGCACGCGCTTCGGAGTAGGTCTTGGGTCCCGGGAGGTTTTTTCTTCTGCGCGCATCCGGCGCGATATTCATCCAGGTCCAGTCCAGCCACGATCCATCAAACAATCCGCCGGAATAGAAGAAGTTTGTCGGCGTCGAAAACGTCATGGCCGGCACCATGGCTTTCAGATGCGGCGGGTTTTCTACCGCCGCGAGCCATTGCACCGCTCCCGGGTAGGACAGTCCAAAGGTGCCGAGGTTGCCGTCCGACCAGGATTGCCGGGCGGCCCACTCGATGGTGTCGTAGCCATCCTTTCCCTCATTTTGATAGGGCGAGAAGTCACCTTCCGACGCAAAACGCCCGCGCACGTCTTGGATCACCACCGCGTAGCCCCTGACGACAACTTTTTCAAATGTCGTCCATTCCGTGGGGGCAGACTGCTTTCCGTAGGGCGTGCGATAGACCAGTGTGGGAAAACGCCCCTCTGCCTTCGGCAACCATACGTCCGCTCGGAGCACCACGCCATCGCGCATCGGTACCGCAACGTCTGTCAATCGCGTGCCAGCTTGCCGTGCCTTCGCAGGAGTCGGTGGACAGCCTGCCATCCGTACAAAGCACACGGCAATGAATGCTACGCCGCTGCACAACGCCACCCGTCGTTTTTTCATGACGCACGCATTCTACCCGAACCGCTCGTCGTTCGCCGGTTGACGCTCTTCCCTTGCTTCCGGGACAATGTTTCCACCATGTCCACCAAACTTTCCGAAAAGAATCTTGCTGTGCTTGGCACCGGCAAACTCGGCGGCATTCTCCTTCGCGCTTACCTGAAGCAAGGCCTCTTCGCTCCGAAGCGCGTCACCGCCACGGTCCGCCACGAGGAAAAAGCAACCACGCTTACCCGGGGTCTTGGCGTCAGCGTCACGACCGACAATCGCAAAGCCGTCCACGGCGCCAACATTGTTCTCCTGGGTGTGAAGCCACAGGTCGTCGGCGACGTTTTGAAGGAAATTGCGCCGAAGCTTCGCAAGGATGCGTTGATCATCTCCGTAGCCGCATCGGTTCCCACCAGTTATATCGAGCAACGCGTTGGTCCCAAGATTGCCGTGGTTCGGGCCATGCCCAACACTTGTTCGGCCGTGGACTGCGGAATGACCGGCATCTGCCGCGGCGCGCATGCCTCCCCGGAGCATCTCGAAATGGCCAAGGCAATGTTTAATGCCGTCGGGCGCACCGTGGTTGTTGATGAAAAAAACATGGACGCCGTCACCGGTCTTTCCGCCAGCGGCCCCGCTTTCGCTTACATCATTCTGGAATCGCTCGCCGAAGCCGGCGTCAAGGTCGGCCTGCCCCGCGACGTAGCCACGCTGCTTGCTTCGCAAACGATGAAAGGCGCCGCCAACGTCGTCCTCGAAACGGGCGATCACCCTGCCTTGCTCAAAGACGCGGTCACGACGCCTGCCGGCTGCACCATTGATGGCATCCTTGAGCTCGAGGAAGGGAAGCTGCGCGTCACTCTGATCAAGGCCGTAGTGAAGGCTACGCAACGCGCCGGGGAACTGCTCTTCGAGAAGTAGCGTTTCCGTTATACGTTGGTTGGGAAGCATACCTCTATAGCATTAAGCCGGAATCTGTGTTCAGGAGGTTTCCGCGCATGTTCGTTTTTCGGAAAACCGTCGCCCTCGCCGCGCTGATTTGTTTCTTCGCGGTTGGCACGGCTTTCGGCCAATCGCCAACTTCTTCGGCCAAGTCCGCGCCCAAAACGGTGGGATGGGCGGCCTCCGAGAAAGCGGTGACCAAACTCGAGCAGGAATGGTTTCGCATCCAGTTGGCTCACGATTGGGACAAGCTGCACCAGATGCTTGGCGATGATTTCCAGCTGATTGAGTCCGACGGCCGGCTCGGTGATCGCGATTCCATGCTTGCCGGTTATAAAGAAGAAGCGCCGTCGGTGGTGACCATCAGCATGACGCTGCTCGTTTCTCACGCCGTTTCCAACGATACCGTAGTCGCCACCGGACTCGATGACATCACCCGCAAGGACAAAGACGGCAAGATCAACCACCGCTACGAGCGTTTCACGGACGTCTGGGTTCTCCGCAACAACCAGTGGGTTTGCGTCGCGGAGCAGATTACCCTCGCTCACCCTTGACCGATTCTCCCGGTGGACGTCCCTCCCGTGATCGCCGCACTTGAAGTTCTCCCGGCAATCTGTGCTAGCATCCCCAAAGACGAGTCATCATGCCCGCCGCCTACATCCCGGTTCTGATTTTTGCTCTCCTGGTTCTTTCGTTTCCAGTGATCACGCTCATTGTTTTCAAGCTGATTCGTCCGGAATCGCGAGGTGGTGCAGCTAAATTCCAGCCCTACGAATGCGGCATTCCGCCGGAAAGCAACGCACGCGGCCGCTACTCGGCACGCTTCTATGTTGTGGCCATGCTGTTTGTCATCTTCGATGTCGAGACGATGTTCCTCTTCCCCTGGGCAATTCTGTATCGCTCCTGGGTTGTGGCGCACAGAGGCGCCTTTGCCCTGGTTTCCATGATGATCTTCCTCGGCATCCTGTTGGTGGGTTACGTATGGCTATACAAGAAAGGCGCCCTCGACTGGGCTTAGCCTGAATCTGAACCTTTGAATTTTTAAACTCTTAAACTTCTGACGTTTTAAAACCCAATCCTCCGTCTGTTTTCTCCCGATGTCCCCGCTGATTGACTGCCCTCTGGCCCTATGTTAGAAACGCGGTGCGCGATCCTGATAGCTTCCAGGTCGCGGGTGAGTGTGGTTTGCGCGTTCTCGCTCCTTCCTTTCGCGCGCAGCTTATATTTGCCGGCCATTCTCAAGAGAATCGATCCGGGCCTTTCGGCACGTATCCGAGCCCTCACTGTTGCAGCCCGTGGTCCCAGGGTCCATGGCAGACGATTCCAATGCCCCTCCAAAATTAACGGTGATTCTATTGGCTTTATCCCGCTAAGACGTGAAAACAGCCGGGTACTGGGCCTATTTTTGGACCGAAGTTGGACTGAACTACTTGGGGTGAACCCCTAAGATGGCACAAATTCTCTGGACACAGCTTCCGCTTTTGACCCGGCCCCTTTTTCGAGACAATTTCTGAGTTGAATCTGGGAGGCTGCTGCCGCTCCTCGGGCCGGTTTTTCTGGCCTTCTCTGGCCTAAAGTAACTCACTTGA
>Ga0306920_100000329_pt1 | contig 54870 bp, 42 predicted proteins | sample flu12Cox44000170_FD_204666 | JGI IMG/M metagenome (GOLD analysis project Ga0306920, IMG submission 204666) | Lab enrichment of tropical soil microbial communities from Luquillo Experimental Forest, Puerto Rico - flux4day.12C.oxic.44.000.170 (v2)... | ecosystem: Environmental > Terrestrial >... | reverse complement strand
CTGTGGTTTCATCAGGCAAATCGGCGCGGCAAACCTTTGCCGCGCCAAGCTTTCACATCAAGACGGTGTCACGCTCACGGCGAGCGCATCGGCCGCTTCGCACCATGAGTAAGCGGTCGTCGCGATCAGGGCGAGAACCGGAAGTTGCCACCGGCCAGGGATTGCCTTCACAACTGCTCCTTTATTGAGGGTCGGACCGTCTCACTGGCCGAACGTCGGACGTTCGTCGCCTGCCGCCATCAGCGCCGAGAGTCTAGAGAGCAAGTACCCGCGATCCTTGTTGTGCGGCGACAATAAATTGTGTCGTGGCGACCCATGAAGGGAGTGGCTTCGATCCCGGATCTTGATCGCGGCGTGTTTGGACACTGGACGCCGCTGGTCGCTTCTCTATATCGCCGGCACACAAGTCGCTGTCGCCACAGAACAAGGTCGCGACCGCGCTCTTTGCTAGTTTTCGCGTTTGGCCAAGAGGCTCAAACTCAATTTCAAAGGCAAGGAGACGATCATGGCGGCGAAGAAACCCAACATTCTCATCCTCTGGGGCGATGACATCGGCATCTGGAACTGCTCTTACTTCAGTCGCGGGATGATGGGGTACCGCACGCCCAACATCGATCGCGTCGCCAACGAAGGTGTCGCCTTCACCGACTATTATTCGCAGCAAAGTTGCACCGCGGGCCGCGCTTGCTTCATCTGCGGACAGAACCCGATTCGCACGGGTCTCACGAAGGTTGGCATGCCCGGAGCGACGGTGGGACTGCAGAAAGAGGATCCGACCATTGCCGAGTTCCTCAAACCGCTCGGTTATGCCACGGGCCAGTTTGGCAAGAACCACCTCGGCGACCGCAACGAGTACCTGCCGACCGTGCATGGGTTCGATGTGTTTTTCGGCAACCTCTATCACCTGAACGCCGAGGAAGAGCCCGAGCTCCCGGATTATCCAAAGGATCCGAAATTCAAGGCAATGTTCGGACCGCGCGGGGTGCTCGATTGCGTGGCGACGAATGAGGATGACCCGACCGAGCAGCCGCGCTGGGGTCGTGTCGGAAAGCAGAAGATCAAGGACACGGGTCCCCTCACCAAGAAGCGCATGGAAACCATCGACGAGGAGATTACCGCGCGCGCGATTCAGTGGATGGAGCAACAGGCGAAGGCGGATAAGCCCTTCTTCCTCTGGTACAACTCGACCGCGATGCATTTCCGTACACACGTCGCCGAGAAGAATCTTGGCAAGAGCGGGCAGGATCCATACAGCGACCGCATGGTGGTCCACGACGAGCAGATCGGCATGATCCTCGACAAGCTCGATCAGCTCGGCATCGCCGATAACACCATCGTCATGTACTCGACCGACAACGGACCCGAGAATGACACCTGGCCGGATGGTGCCACGACACCGTTCCGCAGCCAGAAGGACACCAACTGGGAGGGCGGCTGGCGGGTGCCGGCCTTCATCCGTTGGCCCGGCAAGATCAAGGCCGGCACGGTATTCAACGGCATTGTCAGCCACATCGATATGTTTCCGACCCTGCTGGCGGCAGCCGGCGATGCGGACGTGACGCAAAGACTGCTGAAGGGGACGAAGGTCGGCGACAAGACCTTCAACGTCCACCTGGATGGTTTCAACATGCTGCCGTACTTCACCGGGGAGGTGAAGGAAAGTCCGCGGCAGTCACTCGTCTACTTCAGCGATGACGGTGAGCTGATGGCGGTGCGCATTGGTGACTGGAAGCTGCAGTTTGCCGTGCAACGTGCCTTCCAGATGAATGTATGGGCGGAGCCGCTGGTGAAGCTGCGGGTGCCGCACGTCTTCAGCCTGCGTCGCGATCCCTTTGAGCGGGCGGATTTCAACTCCAATACCTACTGGGATTGGATCGTCGATCACGCGCCGATGCTGTATGCGTGTCAGGCCGTCGTGGCGGAACACATCAGTAGCTTCGCGAAGTTCCCACCACGTCAAAAGCCGGCCTCGTTCAACCTCGATGCGGTCCTGGCTCAAGCGTCGAAGGCTCACGGCGCCTAGGTCGCCGCTGGCTACGGCAGCGCGGAGTCGCGCCTCAGGGAGCGCTCGCGATGGAACCTCTGCCGGGCTGCACAGCCCGGCAGAGGTCGCTGCGCCGAACCTGCGGAATGCAGTATGGTCCCGACGCGCCCGAACACAAACCTGATCGCCCCAGATCAGCCGATTTTGCTCGTCGCTGTCGCGGTAGTAGCTTTGTGTGACGCAAGAGTTGATGGGGAAATTCGCGCAACGCTTGCCCGCGCGAACCGGGTGTCTATCCCTTCCCGCTCAATGGGCGCGTTCCAACCCCGGGGCGTGCAACGCGCTCAGATCAGCTGAAGTCTCGACCTTGCCGAGCTTGCCGCGAAAGATCCAGTAGACACCTACCGTATAAGCGAGCACCACAGGTAGGACCACGATCGCCCCGTAAAAGAGGAATCGCAACGAAGCATCGGGCGCGGCTGCATCGGCCACGGTGATGGAATAGGGAATCATATAAGGCCAGAACATCACTGCCAGAGTGAGGAATGCGGCAAAAAAGAACACCACCGTGAGGACAAAGGGCCGTTCATCGCGCCGCCCATGCACACCGGCAATGATCGCAGCCAGTGCCAGCAAGCCAACCACGGGGAACACGAGACCCCATGGCCGTGCCTCCAGGCCGCTTCGGCCTACGATGCTGTAGTCGAACGTGACGGTGAATGCCAGCAACAGTACGACCAGCACGCCCACCGCGAGCCAGCGGATGCGCCGATAAGCCCAATCGCGCAGCTCCCCCTGGTTCCTGAGCGCGAGAAAGCCTGCGCCGAGGAGCGCATATCCGAGCACGAGACCCACTCCGGTCAGGAGGGTAAACGGGTGTAACCAGCCGAAGGCACCCCCGGCATACTGGCCAGCTACGACCGGAATGCCGCGTAACCAGGCACCGACCGCGGCTCCCTGCACGAACGCTACCACCGTCGCGCCGAGGGAGAACCCGAGGTCCCAGGCCTGCCGTACGCGCTCATGCCGGGCCCGGAAGCGGAATTCGAAGGCGATGCCACGGAAGATCAACCCAATCAGCAACAGCAACACCGGGAGGTAGAAGGCACTGAGAAATACGGCGTAGACCATGGGGAAGGCAGCGAAGAGTCCGGCACCGACCACGACCAGCCACGTCTCGTTGCCATCCCAGAACGGCGCGATCGTGTTCATCATCTGGACCCGGAGCCGCTCGTCGCGCGTCGTCCCGAACAGCACACCGACACCCAGATCGAAGCCGTCCAGAATGGTGTACAGCACGATCGCGCCGCAGATCACCCATGCCCAGAAGAGCGCGAGATGGCTTGGTTCCATGGTTCATCCACCCGATGGCAAGTGGCTCCCGGTGGCCGTCTCGGCATCGTCGGCGTACGCCAGCGGCCGGCTGCCGGCGGCGCCACGAATGGGTTGCAGGGCCGCGACGGAGGGTCCCTGATGCAAAAGCTTATAGATGTAGTACAAACCGAAGGTGACGAAGACCGCGTAGACGAGGACATACGATGAGAGCGAGAACAACACATCGCCTGTCGTGAGCGATGGCGTGACCGCATCCTTCGTGCGCAGCAACCCGTACACGACCCACGGCTGGCGGCCCACCTCGGCGGTGAACCAACCGGTGAGAATCGCAATGAAGCCGGTGGGAAATGAGAGGAACGTGGCCCACAGGAACCAGCCGCTGGTCTCCAGTCGTCCCCGCCAGCGCAGAAAGTTTCCGAGCCAGGAGACCCCAAGCATGATCAGCCCCATCCCGGCCATGAGACGGAAGCCGAAGAACGGAATCGCCACGGGCGGCCAGTCTTCGCGTGGAAAGGTATCGAGCCCGACCTCGCGCGCCGTCCAATTACCTGAGGCGATGAAACTGCCGAGCTTGGGCACAGAGATCGCCAGAAGATTGCGCTCGCGAGCCTCATCGGGAATCGCAATCAGTGTCTCACTCGCCGGCTGTTCGGTCTTCCAGCGCGCTTCGATCGCCGCGAACTTCGCCGGCTGATATTTCAGCACGTACTCACCGGTCAGGTGACCGAAGAATATCTGGACCGGGATCAGAACCGCGACCAATCCGAGGCTCCAATGCAACATGACGCGTGCCTCGGCACGGTGGATGTTACGCAGCACATACCAGGCCCCCGTGGCCGCCACGCACATGCCGGTGGTCAGGAACGCGGCGAGGAACATGTGCGGCCAGCGCACGCGCATGACCGGTCCCGTGACGATCTGCCACCAACTCGCGGGGATGATCCTGCCGTTGACGATTGAGTGGCCGAGTGGCACCTGCATCCAGCTGTTGTTCGCCAGGATCCAGAACGAGGAAAACATCGTGCCAAGCGAGACCATGCAACAGGCAAAGAAGTAAAAGCGCGGCGATACCCGTTCGCGCCCAAGCAGCATCACGCTGAAGAAGGTGGCCTCCAGCATGAAGGCGGTGAAGGCCTCGTAGCCGAGCAGTGGTCCCTGGATCGCTCCAGTCTTTTCTGCGAGCACGCTCCAGTTAGTGCCGAACTGGAACGCCATCACGATCCCGGTCACCACCCCCATGCCGAAGGAAACCGCGAACACGCGGAGCCAGAAATCAAAGACGCGACGATAGATCGGATTACCGGTAGCCAGGTGCACGCCTTCGATGGTCGCGAGCCAGGCCGCCAGGCCCATCGTGAAAGCCGGGAAGATAATGTGGAAGCTGATCACGAATGCGAACTGCAGGCGCGACAGAAAGACGGGATCGAGTTTCATGGTGGCCACCGATGAGAGAGTTCAGCCGGCCTCATCCTCTATGAAGACGCAGTCGGACCGCGTCCATTGGCGGAGTGTAGAAAGCGAGTAATCCTGATCCTTGTTGCCTGGCGACAATCCATTGGCCGGTCGCGACCACGATGCACTCGAGCGACGACAGACTCGGCCGAAGTCTTGTGTTATGCGCCCCGCCAGAAGTCCTTGAGCGCTCTCATCGTCCGGTCTCCTGGCCGGAATCGTCGAGACCCAGCACTACGATCTTGGCGGTCCGAATGATGGTTGGCCACATGACATGCGTAAAGCCGGCTGCTACAGCTACCTTTTGTGCACCGTTCGCCACGTAGGTGATCACGCCGCCTGCGATTGCGCCGTCAAGAGTCTTGCCCCAGAGTTTCTGTCCCGTGGCGGAATCCAGCGCGTAGAGATTACCGCCCACATCGCCGAAGAACAGCAGACCACCAGCCGTTGGCGTCCACGCGCCCACGATCGGGTAGTTGGACTTCAGACGCCATTTCCACACGCCAGTGTCCGCATCACTGGCGTAGATCCAACCCGACCAGTGCCCGTCGGCCTTCGCGCGTTTCCCCATCATCGAGAATGGGTTATAGGCGGCCATTCCCGACCACACCTTGCCGCGTTTCTTCTCCTGCAGCTCGCGTGTGTCCTTCAGCCGGACCGTGGCGCACCAATCGACCGTCGCTGTGACGATGAGATTCGTCTGCGGAACATAGGACGGACTGTTCCATTCCTCGCCACCGGTGGGGCCCGGACAGAAGTGGACGTCTTTCTCGAGTGAGAAGGGTACGTCGGCATTCTCAACCCGCGTTACGGGAACACGGTAAAGCAGGCTGTTGGTGGCAAGATCGAAGCCGTACAGGTGCCCGTCCTTTGGCGCGACGGCGAGAATTTGCTTGCCTCCCCGCGTCTGAATCGGAACGGGCGGGTTCGATACGTCCCAGTCGTGCCAATCTTTCGGAACTATCTTGTAGTGATAACGGTAGTCCCCAGTCTTGGCGTCGAGCACGACCACTGAGTCGGTGTAGAGGTTGCCTCCCTGCCGAACTCCAACAGCGAAGTCCGGGGCCGGATTACCACCGGGCACGTACAGTGCTGCGGTTCGCGGATCGAGCGTGAAAGACGTCCAAGTCCCGCCTCCACTGACGGGGATGCCCGACGAGTTTTGCCAGGTGGATGTGTCGAGCGGTGTCTTGCTCAGCGGTCCGCGGACCGTATCGCCTTCCTGTTGGGGAGCCAGAAAGAACTCCCACACAATCCTGCCGGTTTTAGCATCCAGCGCGAACATGTGACCCTTTCCACCCTTGTAGTCACCGCCCGCGTTGCCAATGAAGACGAGCCCGTCCCAGGCGATCGGGGCCGCCGGCACACTCTCGCCGAGCTGGTGATCCGCGATGGTCGTTTCCCATAATGGTTTACCGGTCTTGAAGTCGTAAGCCAGTACGCGCCCGTCCGTCGTGCCACGGAACAGCCTGCCGTCAAGGTACGCTGCGCCCCGAATCGCCGGTGCTGGGCTGCCGACATAGGATTCGTGCGCACGCCAGTTCTCGGCGCAGGTCGCAGGGTTTACAGAGAACGTGTCATGCTCGGTCGTGCCGATCAGAGCGTCGTTCACCATGATCAGACCGGCCTCGAACGAGGTGAAGTCGTGAACGTCGTACGTGCACAATACCTTTAATCCGGACACGTTGGATGTGTTGATCTGCGTCAGTGGCGAGAAACGATCCGAGGCCAGTGTCCGGTTGTAGCTCGGCCATTCGTCGGCTACGGCATTCGGCACCGCAGCTTCGGCGGCGGCAACTGGCGCGAGAGCCGCCGCCCCCCGGTAGGAAGGATTGGTCTCCGTGGTTACCGTTCCCGCCGGCGCGAACAAGCTCCCTAGAAAATTCTTTCCTAGACCCCCGATGAACGTCATCGGGGCCGGAAACGCGACGAGCAGCCCAACCCCGGTGACAGCACCGACCACAGCGAGCACACCCAGAGCGATTAAGGTCTTTTTAGTCCTCGACATTGTTTTTCTTGCCGCTCGAAGCTGCCCATTGTGACCTTCGGCACCAGTGTCGGCCGTCGTATTCGTCGCCATGGCTGACCTGCTCCTATCTCATGCGCGCGCTTGCCGGGAGGCTCACATCATCCCCATTGACGGTTATCAATGAGACACGTCGCGCCGCGCACTCATGGCGAGCATAGAAAAATGGTCGGTGGCAGCCTTGGTTCGTGGCGACAATGAATTGCGGGTGCGCGACTGTATCGGGCTCTAGCGCCAGTTTAAGGTCGATCGATAACGACGGGCCTGATGCGTGGTCAGGACTGTCATATCGGCACAAACCGTTGTCGCCGAATGTCAAGAATCCCTTGCTGAGCGCTTCTAGGCTTTCTCTGAATATGAGTACGAGCAGGACTTTGCCCAATCGGTCTGATGCCGGGGCACACGAGCCGAGACGCGGCGTGCAGCTCTGGTAGTTACCGCTATCTTCGCGACATGCAGGTGGAGCGAGAGGACCCGAGCGCTTGCGAGGTTTCGATGGGGCGCGGCCGCCTTTTGGCTCTCGCCATCCTGTCACTCTTTGCTGGAGTCGCGGCGGGACTCCTCGCGGCGGCCTTTCGGCTCGCCCTGTCGCAGGCGGATCAAATCCGCGGTGCGATGCTGGCCTGGTCACATGGCCATGGCGCCCTCGGGTTCTTCGTCACCATCGGGCTTTGCGCGGTCGCTACCAGCATTGCCGCGTGGCTGGTTCGCCGGTTCTCGCCACATGCCGCTGGAAGCGGCATTCCCCATGTCGAGGCCCAGTTGGCGGGCAATTGGTCAGGCAGTCCGCTGCGCATCATGCTCGTCAAGTTCGTCGGCGGCTTGCTGGCCATTGGCGCCGGGTTGGCACTAGGGCGTGAAGGGCCGACGGTACAAATGGGAGGGAGCCTCGCTCTCCTCCTTGGAAGAGTCGCGCATCGCACGGAAGCTGAATGTAAGGCGCTGCTCGCGGCCGGGGCCGGAGCCGGACTTGCCACGGCTTTCAATGCACCCATCGCGGGAGCCGTGTTCGTGCTCGAGGAGCTCGTCCAACGCTTCGACGTGGCGATCACTATCGCGGCGCTCGGCGCATCGGCCGGGGCTATCGGTACAGCCCGCTATCTCCTGGGTCAAGCGCCTGACTTCCACGTTGTGCCGTTATCTTATCCGGGGCCAGGGACCTTGCCAGTCCACATTCTGCTGGGAGCCGGTGTCGGTCTCCTCGGTGTGGCCTACAACCGCGCGATCGTCGGTGCCCTTGGCGCAGCGGATCGGCTCGACGGGCGCTCACCCGCATCGAGTGCAGCAGCGATTGGGGTCATGGTGGGCTTAGTTGCATGGTTCGCTCCAGTTTTGGTAGGGCCTGGTGATGCCATCACGCAGCAGATATTGGGTGGAACAGGGACGGTTTTCGGCTACAACGTCGCTTCATTTGCCTTTGCCCTCATCTTTCTCATCCGGTTTTCTCTTGGTGCGGCATCGTACGCGGCGCACACACCTGGAGGGTTGTTTGCCCCGCTGCTGGTGATCGGATCCCAGAGCGGTTTGTTGTTTGGATCCCTGTGCGCCCACTTCTTTCCGACCGCCGGCATGAACCCCACCGCATGTGCAGTCGTCGGAATGGCAGCCTTCTTCACCGCCGTCGTGCGTGCCCCGGTCACGGGGATCATTCTCGCCACCGAGCTCACCGGTAGTTTCACGCTGCTCTTGCCGATGCTGGCCGCCTGCTTTGCCGCCATGGTCGTCCCGGAGCTGCTGAAGGAGCCCCCGATCTACGAGTCGCTGCGCTGGGGCCGTACCGCTCCTGGCTCGCAACGTGCTCCCACCAGCAGAGCGCCCGCACCGGCGGCAGGCATGGCCGTGGGACACAGTCCGGGAGATTTTCGGGTCACGACGACAGAGTTCATACCATCGGCAGATTCGTAGTGAGCGCAGGGATCGGAATTCGGCGTGCAACCAGTAACAAACCCTGGAGACTCGAACATGAAATGGACGATTTTGTGCTGCACTGCGTTTCTCGTCGGCTGCGCCGATGCGCCGCCGATCAACTACGCCTCGGCTCAGCCAGAATCGACGTCGGGAGACGCGGCCGATCCGAGCGAGACCCAAGCCCTCGAACAAGCGGAAGCAGACTGCGCGCGTCAGGGTAAGCACGCCGTGTCGCAGCGCATCGAGGGTGAGACGCTCTACGACTGCGCTGACTAGAGGATCTCGTACTTCGGTCGCCAGCCAAAAAGCGGGGGATGACGCGCGGCGCCAAAGATCGGACGTCAGCCGACAAGACGTGATGCCGGCAAGCGGCTACCGTCTTGAAGAGCGAGGCCGTCGCCAACGGTGCCTGCGAGAACCCCGGCGGATGAGGTGAATGAGTTGCGACCACGCCGCAGCCCGCTCTTACGACTTTCAAGGCAGTGGATCGTCGAAACGACCCGTAAGCACCTGAACGCGGGAGAGGTCGACTGGTTACTCGACCTGCAGATTGACCTTGTCGTCGGCCATCGTGAGGGTTGCTTCCTCCACGACGTGGATCGCGGTCCCTACCTCGACGTCGCCTGCGATGGCACGACGTTCAATCTCGGGCATCGGCACCCGCAGTTGGTCGCGAAACTCAAAGACAGTGCCGATCTCTGGGATGTCGGCTGCCAGTTTCTGCCGTCAGCTGCCCGCGCGGCGCTCGCGCACGAACTGCTCAGCAGCGTCTCCCCGGCCTTGACTGTTGTTCACTTCGCCAACAGTGGCAGCGAAGCAAACGAGGCCGCCATCAAGGCGGCCCGTGTCGCCACCGGCAGGCAGAAGATCGTGTCGATTCGCGGCGGCCGCCACGGAGTCATGGGTCTCACCGGCAACCTCACGGGTGGTGCGCAGCTCGCGCCTTTTGCGGAGGCCGAGGCTAACGCGCTTCAGGTAGGTTGGAACGATTTGAGTGCCATGGAGGCGGCCGTGCGGCTCAAGGACGTTGCGGCGGTCATCGTAGAACCGATTCCTGCTGAGCTCGGCTGGCCGATGCCGTTGCCAGGCTACCACCTGGGGGTACGTGAGCTGTGCACGGCGAACGGATCGCTCCTCATCGTCGATGAGGCGCAGACGGGCCTTGGACGCACCGGTAAGCTGTGGTCGATCGATCACTGGGACGTGGTACCGGACATACTGGTGATGGCCAAGGGCGCGAGCGGCGGCCTCTATCCGCTCGCTTACGGCGTCATGAATTCGCGGGCCGCGTCCTGGATGAATTCCTACCCCATGAGCATGGTCAGCGCGCTGGCGGGTAGCGAGCTCGGCTGCGTCATGGGTTGCGAGGTGTTACGGATAACCAAGGCCCCGTCATTCCTGGCCTCCGTCGACAACGCTGCACAGCATCTTTCCGCGGGCTTGAAATCCCTCGCCGCCCGCTTCCCTGCGCAGATCGTCGAGGTGCGTCAGCTCGGCCTCGCGGCCGCGCTGAAATTTGCAGACCCGCACGGTGGCGCACTGATGATGTCGGCGCTCTTCAAACATGGCGTCTGGGCCATGGCCGCCGCCTTCGATCTGAGTGTCATCCAAATCAAACCCCCGTTGATCATCGACCGCGCCGAGCTCGACCTTCTCTTAGAGGCGCTGGACAACGCCATCGCTGACTGCTGGGGGAATTCCCAGGTCTGCGCGTAGCAGCTGCGCTCTCCAGGTTGCCGCACGTGTCACGTTCGCACAAGGCGTTGTCGCCGAATGCCAAGAATCCGACGCCCACACGTCCTACGCTTTGCCCCGAGTTCCTAGAACCCTCCCGCGGCACGTGGTTGTTGATCGGCGTGCCCGCAGCGGGGATGCGGGACACAAGATTGACGACCAAACGACGGTCGCGAACTGAGTTCAAGCGGAGGTAGATTCCATGAAAACGACGCGGGTGCTTGGTGCGGTCGCGCTTGCCGCAGTGTTCTGCGGTTGCCAGTCGCAACAACAGATGGTCGACGAGATGCAGGCGGACGCCACTCAGGTGGCCAAGCAACGTGGCAGGTTCGAGCTCAACTGCCCGACGGCGACCGCCAGTGTCCTCAGCAAGGAAATGATCCAGTCGGAGATCGTGAATCCGCGGTGGGCACCGCCGCAGCGCGCCGAGTACACGGTCGGCGTCTCGGGATGCAACAAACGCGCCACCTATCTCGTTGTGTGTGCCGAGGGCGGTACGGGCTGCATCGCCGCTGGTGCGCAGAACGTAGTGCAAAACTAGGGCGGAATCGCTCTCGGTAGCGGCGTAAGGAGACAACCGGTGAACGCACGCACCACTACAGTGGCGGCGACTGCCATCGCCGCGGTTCTCGGACTCCTGCTAACGTTCAGGGTCAGTGCCGATCAACCGCTCGCACCTCCTAAGTGCGCGCTGCGCTTGGCGGTCCAGGTGACTCCGGACGTGCCGAACCCCGGTGACGGTGAATTTATAAGCTCGCTTCTCGGCGACCATCCCGGCTATCAATTGTTCCTGCTGCAGGTTGTGGACGACACGAATGTGGTTCTCCAGCTTCAGGGGCCGGGCTCGGCCGACCGTTGCCAGGCCGTGGTCGACAGCATGCGCAACGACGGGCGCGTGCTATCCATTCAGGCGAGCTGATGAACACGCGATGCCGAGACCGGAGTGCGCGAGCCGGACCGGTGCGGCAGGGTCGTCCGTCGTCTTGGCAGGGCGCCGGCACAACGGGTGGCGCTATGGATGCAAAGAGCTTAGTCAGAGTGACATTCGCCGTCGGCGCCGCCTTCCTTCTTGCGCTCACGCTGTCGCAGTCCCTCGATGCGCAGAGCGAGACCTCTGTGCCCGCCTCCAGTCCCACGGAAGCCGCTCCCCGCAGCGCGAGCGAGTTGCAGTCGTTGGTCGCGCCGATTGCATTGTACCCCGACTCGCTGGTCGCGCAGGTTCTGACCGGCGCCACCTTCCCGGACCAGATCGCGGTCGCCGACTACTGGCTGCAGGAGAACAAGAGCCTGACTGGTAGTGCGCTCATGCACGCTGTCGATGGCCAATCCTGGGATGCGAGCGTCAAAGGACTGACGCAGTTCCCGTCGGTGCTCGACAACATGGCAAAGAACCTTGCGTGGACTTCATCGCTCGGCGAGGCGTATCACGATCAACGCTCGGAGGTGATGACCGCGATTCAGACGCTGCGCGCACAGGCCAAAGCGAAAGGCGCGCTCAAGAGCAGCTCAGAAATCACCGTGCAACAGCAGTCGCCGGATGTCATCGTCATTCAGCCCGCGAACCCGCAGATCGTTTACGTGCCGCAGTACAACCCGGCCGTGATCTACGGGACTCCGTACGTGGTCCCGAACTATATCGCTCCCGCCTACACCGCGGGCGATGTGGCGGCCGCCGGCATCATCGGCTTCGGTGCCGGGATCGCGGTCGGCGCCATGATGAGCGGCGGTTGCTGCAGCTGGGGATTCAGCAGCTGGAACTGCGGCTGGCATGGGACCGCAGTCGTCTATCACGGCGGGGCTTACTACGGAAACGCCGGCTGGCACGGTGGCTACTACAGCAGCGGCTATCACCCGAATTACGGCTACAACAATTCCTTTTATCACACCAGCTATAACCAAAATACTTACAACAAAAACATCAGCGGCAACACGGTGAACGTCAACAAGTCCTCACAGAATTTCAGCCAGGACCGCTCCAACTTCGACCAAGCGCATCCGCAGGCCTCACAGAATTTCAGTCAGGATCGCTCCAACTTCAATCAGGCTCATCCGCAGGCATCACAGAACTTCAGTCAGGATCGCTCCAACTTCAGTGCCGATCGGTCCTCCGGTGATAGCTCCTGGGCCCAGCACAGCTGGGATAGTCACTCGAGCGCCTTCAGCGGCCTGGGTGGGCACTCGGGTGGCTTTGGGGATTCCGGTGGCTGGGCTTCCCGTGCGGACAGCAGTCGCGGCTGGGGCAGCATGCGCTCGAGCGGCTTCGGCGGGGGACGTTTTGGCGGCTTTGGTGGTGGTGGTTTTGGTGGCTTCGGCGGCGGTCGATTCGGTGGTTTTCGCCGCTAGCCCTTCGGGAGCAGTACATGGCACGCAGACATCAAAAGCGCCGAGCGTTCACTGCGGATCGCAGAGCCCTCGCCGCGACACTGCTGCTGATCGGCTCGCTCACTGGCTGCGGCCAGCAGGCAACTCCGGTCTCTTCGCCAGCTACCAAGGAACCCGCCAAGACGGCGCAGGCGACATTCGCGACTCCGGATGAGGCGGGAGCAGCCTTGCTGGCCGCCGCGCAGTCCGGGGACCCCGCCGCGATGCTGGCGATTTTCGGCCCCGACGGTAAGGACGTGATGCTGTCCGGCGATCCCGTGAAAGACAAGGATACTTTCCAGGACTTCATCGCCGCCTACAAGCAGATGCATCGCTGGCGGGAAATCAAAGTCGGCGGCGAGATGCTCTCCGTCGGCGCCGATAATTTCCTGTTTCCGATTCCCCTCGGAAAGACCGGCGCCGACCGATGGCAGTTCGACACCGCGGCAGGCAAGGACGAGATACTCGCGCGCCGCATCGGCCACGATGAGCTCGTAGCCATCGCCGCCTGCACCGCGATTGCGGACGCCGAAGCGCAGTACGTCAAGCAGCTTCACAAGGGCGAGCGGGTCAAGCAGTACGCGCAACGGCTCGTGAGCGATGAGGGACAGCAGAATGGATTGTACTGGCCCTCGGCAACCGGTCAGCCCGCGAGCCCGCTCGAGGAGGCTCGCGACTTCGCGAAAGCTGTCGACTACTCGAATGCGGGCACGGCGCCGCAACCCTTCGATGGCTACAGTTTCCGCATCCTCACAAAACAGGGAAGCGGCGCGAAGGGCGGTGCGCGCGACTACATCGTCGATGGAAAGATGACCGGCGGATTCGCGGTTCTCGCCTTCCCGGCCGCGTACCGCGACTCCGGAATCATGACCTTCATGGTGGGCACGGACGGCGTCGTTTATCAAAAGGACCTGGGTGAGACGACTACGTCCAGTGCCCAAGCTCTCACCGAATACGATCCGGCGGCAGGGTGGAGCCCCGCAAGCTAGAAGCGCGCCACCCTCCCCCCGTCTGCAACGAACTTCCTGCCCGGACAAGAGAACGCAGCATCGGAGATACGAGTATGAGTCGGAATACGGAGCTGAAAAAAGTCGGTTTGTTCGCGGTCCTCCTGATGCCACTCGGTCTTGGCACCGTGACGATCGCGCAGACTGCGACGCAGACCGCACCTAAGGTGGTTGTCGGCAAACAGTTGACCGCCAAGGCCACTTCACCTGCTCCGGGCGCCCAGGCGAAGGACACAGCCCAGAAATCGAGTGTTGGCAAGGGCGCCACAGCGGTGAAAGCCTCGCAGCCTTCCTCCTTCTGGGTTGAGAATCTCGATGTCGACGACGACGGCGTCGTGGAGACTTCTGACTATCTCTACGATGCTCAGAGAGGGATTCTCTACACTTATCGCGAGGACGATTTCGCCTGTCCAAATGGGAAACCGGAATCCGGCGGCATTCTCATGGCGCTGTACGCCAAGGGGAACCCGGCGCACAAGGCCGTCGGCTCCGGCTGGTATCTGGTGAACCTCAACACAGGACAGTGTGCGGCTAAGAAGGCCGGGACCTTCGGCTGTCGGTTCAACGCGAGCGGCACCGCGACCGAGTGCGGAGCTGCCACGGTCAACAACGCGACCGGGGAAATGGACGTAGTGGTCGCTCAGTAGGTACCTCGGCGAACAGGTCCTGCGAACGGGAGGATCAGGGGTCTCCGCGCTTGGCTCAAAAGTTGGTTTAAGACACTGTGGTATGGTGGTTGTCATGACGTTGCTCGTGTCAAGTGTTGAGGCACAGGAGCCCCTCGGCGGACAGCCCGCTCCGGGAGCCAAGCAGTCGGTCCCTGATCTAGATGAGCAGGTGGCATACCAGCGCGCTTTCGAGGCGGTGTTGTGGGCGATGCCGGCTGCGGCGATCTACCGTTTCCGCGTCGGGCTGTTGGAACAACCCGGGATGGCGGACAACGTGATCACGGCCTACTCAGGACCGTTGCACACGAACCATGAATTGATCACGCCCAACCAGGTGACACCTTACATCGGTGCCGTCACCGACCTCCGTAAGGGCCCGGTTGTGTTGGAGGTCCCTGCCAAGACCGACAGAGCCGTTCTCTATGGTCAGGTAGTCGACGCGTGGCAGTCGACGATCGCTGACGTGGGGCCATCGGGCCTGGACAAGGGTGCAGGGGCCAAGTATCTCTTTCTGCCGCCAGGCTATACGCAGTCGGTTCCGGTCGGGTATCTACCCGTTCAATCGACTACATACAGGATTCTCCTCGGCTTCCGTTCCATCAAGTTAGGCGACGCAACGCAGGCGGACGCCTACGCGTACAGCAAGACCTTGAAGATGTACTACCTCTCCGAGGCGCCCCATCCCGGTCCAACCAAGATTGTCGATGGCCGCCCATATCCATTGCACACACTGCCGTTCTACGACATCAGAGCCCTGCAGGACATTCACGACATCATCAGCGTCGAACCGGTGCAGCCCCGCGACAAGGTGATGATGGGCATACTGGCCACCATCGGCATTGAACCGGGTAAGGTGTTCGACCCACCTGAGAAACTCAAGGCGGCCTTACAGAAGGGTGTGACCGATGCGTACTACTACATGCAGAAGCTCGACACGAAGCTTTTTGCAGCGAACTTGTATTGGCCGGATCGGCACTGGAACTTCGCGATGGTGCCCGACGCCAAGCACGGATTCGACTTTGTCACCGACAACGCCGTCGACATCGACAAACGTGCGGCGGCCTGGTTTTTCTTCACCTTTTATCCCAGAGTGCTGACAGAGCACGCCGGGACGGTCTACCTCGCACCGATCGCGGACAGCCAGGGGCGCCCACTGCAGGCCGGAAAGACGTACAAGGTTCGGGTCCCAAACGACATACCGGCCAAGCAGTTTTGGTCACTCACCATGTACAACCGCGACACCTGGGCCTTTGTCCAAAACCCCCTGGATCGTGCTGGACTCGGCTCTTTCAACATGGACACGATGAAGGCTAACGACGACCGCAGCGTCGACTTGTACGTCGGTCCAAAAGCACCCGCGGGTCTGGAATCAAACTGGATTCCAACCATGGGAAAAACGCCGTACCTGTGGCTTCGCCTTTATGCACCGGAAAAGGCGTTTTGGAACAAGACGTTCAAGATGCCCGACGTTGAACTGGTGCAATAGCGAGTCTGCGGGCGACGCGATGAGAACGTTATACGGGGGCTTGCCTGTGGCACTCCTTACCGCGTGCGCGCATCACAACCACCTTTTCCCCAAAGATCTTCTGGAGGCCAACTTCGAGGCCATGCAGGAGGCCGTTGCCGCCAATGTGCCTGATACCGAGCGGGTCGCACGAATCAACAAATCGATCAACGACCTAAGGCAGCAGTTACTTTCTTTTCAGGCCGACCGGAACCGCTTTCAGTCCGATCTTCTGGCTCTTAACGCGCGTCCGGATGTGACACGGGCCGAGCTCGAAGCCCGGATCCAGCAGTTCAACAACGGGCATGTGGCACCGCGAGCGCAACGAAGACCCTGCTCGACGTTCGCTTTGTAATGCGCGAACAACTATCCGACACGGAGTGGCGCTCGCTCTTTCCCCGCGCCCTGAGCTCATCGAGACGCCCTATGGTATCTGAAGCGTGTACTCAAACCGCGGCGCGGTGCGCAAGGTCACAGTTGCCGGGCGGCACTTCAGGCTCGCCAGACTGAATCGCAAGGTCTTTGTGAATGTCTGTTGCGCGGCATCGTCCCACTGACTGTCCAACACTTCGGCGACGATCTGATGGTTGCTGCCATCGCTCCCCAGCATCTCGCAGGCGCCCCACTGCACAGAAAACTGGTGATCCGGGTTCGTTCCACGATAGACCATGGTCACAACGAGTTCGTTGGTATTTGGATCGTAGTGCGCCGAGGAAAATATATCCGCATGCAGAGCGTATGCAGCAAACATTGATAGAGCCGCGGCGGAGGAAAGACAGCAACTGCGTACCTTCATCTGCCTTGCTGTTAACGGAGCGCCGACACCCGGCTCCTGGCCTCATGAAAGCCCGACATGGGCCCCGCGGGAGGCTGCAGCCAGTCGGCGGCCGCCGTCCATTGGACCTTCGGCCCATGCGCTGCGCGCCCCTCTCGCGTCGTGGAGCAGAGGCGTTGCGTAACGGCGCAGTCGGACACCGGAGGTAACTCGAGGAAATCGAGTGTTCGGCAGTCATGGGAGCCGCACGGATGTTGGACGGACGGCGCAGAGATACTGGTAGCCGACTGTATGCAGGGGTAGTCAGGCGTGCCCCGCTGCGCCGCGGTTCTTCTGGAGTCAATATGAACAAGTTCCTTTTCGCTGTCGCCGCAACGTTGGCGCTGGTCGGCTGCTCGACAATGCAGAAAATGACCCCGTCCTATCGGCACGCACAGGAACGCACCCAAGTGCTGGAACAGTTGCAGCTCACCACGATGCGCTACGCCGACGAATACCGCACACGCGTCGTGGAAGCCGTCAACCGTTTCCAGGATGGCGCGGTAACGCCGGAGGAACGGTTGAGAGCCCAGAGCTGGAAGGTTCTTCAGACGGAAGCGGTCTACACCGACGCTGACGGACCTAATCCAGCCCTCAACACACTCGATATAGTGGTACTGGCGACCCTAAGCCGCATGGTGATCGACGATGCGTGGACCCAGTATGGCGATCGTATCCAGTTCCTGCAGAAGACACACCACGAACTCGAACGAAGCGCCTGGGAGCTGGCAAAACCTGTCCTGAGTGACGCGCAAGCGGCGCAGCTGCGCGACATCATCGCCCGGTGGCGGGAGCAAAATCCCACCGTACGCTCGGTCGGCGCCATTCATTTCACTGAGTTCGCGAAGTCGATCGGAGAGCCCGGACCGGGCGAGGCCAGTCGGGTCGGAAGCATCTTCTCGATCGTGAATCTAAACCCATTCGCAGATCTGGATCCCGCCATTCAGGAAATCACGCAAACCCGTCAGCTCGCTGAGCGGGCCATCTTCTATTTCCAGCGCATGCCGGACATCGTCAGCATGCAGGCGGAACAAGTGGTCTACCGCCTGGCGGTGCAGCCGGAGACCAAGAACACGCTGGCGAGCTTTCAGCGTGTCTCGCTCGTTGGCAGCGCGGCGGACACTCTGGTTACCGACCTGCCGAGCATCCTGGACAAGGAACGCGAGGCGCTGATTCGGCAACTGACCCAGGAGGTAACGAGCCAGAGCGCCACGATTGGTGAGCTGAGCGGCAACCTGCGCTCGACGCTGGAGGCTGGAACCGCCACGGCCGATGCCTTGAATACCATGCTTCAAAGCCTTAACAAACTCACCGGGCAATTCGTCTCCAGCGCCCCAGCCTCGAAGACCCCTGCACAACCGAGTAGTCCGCCCTTCGACATCCGCAACTACACCGAGGCACTGCGCGCGGCAACGGCCACCGCGCAGCAGCTCAATGCGCTGACACAACAGCTGAATACCTCGATGCCGGTCGTGCGTTCGGCAACCCAGGGGCTCGTCGACAACATCGTAAGGCAGGTGCTGCTGATTGTGGCCGTCCTGATCCTCGGCACGTTCACTGCGGCGCTCGCCTATCGCGCCATAGTGCTGCGCATGCAGAGGCAGGTGGCTTAGTTTCGAGCCGACGCGTGCCATTGGCAATGGAGTTCGGGACTTGGCGCTAAACGCAGCCCCAACCGGGTCGTGCCCTACTCGCGCTCCAGCGAGAGTCTCCGGGTCGCGCGCACGCAAGAGTTTGTCGTCGAACGACAAGGATCCGAGTCAGCTCTCCCTGCAGACTGACACTGCTGACCGCAGATTGATTGTGGCCAGTCGCACGGGTCTCGCAATCACGGAGGTATGTCGGCCCGAAGGCACATCCGGTCTTGTTTCCAGTTGGATTCCGACGATGAGCAGGTTTCGTGAGGAGGAATACGTCATGAGAATGCGGGTTAGCTTTGCCGCCATCACGATGACGGCGATTGGTCTGTGCGCGAGTCTGATACTCGCTGGCCCAACGGACGTGAGGGCAGCGGATGCCCCGCCGCAGGTGAGCAAGGACGGACTACAGTTGAAAATCCACACAAGCAACGAACTCGTGTATGTGAAGCCCGGCGCGACATTCAACCAGTACAAGCGCGTAATGATTCTCGATTGCTATGTAGCGATGGCGAAGGATTGGCAGATGAACTACAACTCCAATGAGGGAGGAGATCTCGACCTCATGGTTACCGACGGAGACGTTCAGCGGATCGAGAGGACTCTTTCAGACGAGTTCAAGAAGGTGTTTACTGCTGAGCTGAAGAAGGGTGGCTATCAGGTCACGACCAGTGCGGCACCGGACGTTCTCATACTCCGGCCAGCTATCGTCAACGTGCGAGTGACCGCCCCCGACATCATGTCGTCGGCCATGGACGCGAATTTCATCACGTCGGCCGGCTCGGGCACCTTCTATCTCGAATTGTGGGCTCCTCCGCATACCCTGCTTGCGCGAGCCATGGATGCGCAAGCGGATCAACAACCCTTTGCAGAGCAGGGGAACTCAGTCACGAACATGGAGGCGGCCGACATCATCCTCAAAAAATGGGCGGATGGCCTCGTGAGGCATCTCGACTCTGTGCGTGGCAAACCGCCGAGCGTGTGACGCCGTCGGCAGTCGACCGGTTCGTACCTCGGGGCGTACTCTTGGTCGAGGGCCTCGTGCTCCATCTAGATGCACGGAATGATTGGCGATGTTGGGGAGTGGACCGCTGACTGGTACGGCTGGTCGCAGCGCTCACCTTTCAGCTTGCGGCCGACATCGTCAAAACCTCTGTCACTACGAGTTGGCAGACGATCGGACGCCTCGGCGCGATCGCCTTAGTCCGTACGCTTCTCAACTACTTGCTCGAGCGCGACCTTAAGGAGCAGCAGCGGCAGGGCGAGTTCCGTGCGTCAGCGAGCAAGCCAACCCGCAGCATTGGTGCATGAATGAAGCACCCGAGCGTGACGATGGTGATGGCGCTCCTCGCAGCCCCGGCTGTGAGCTGGGCCGGGACAGGCGAGGCGGATGACCAGCTCTGGACAGAGCTGGATGTGGTCGCCCCCATCGCGTCCAACACCAGCGTCACCGGAATTGGTCAACTGCGCCTGAGCGAGACCCTGTCGAACCCGATCTTTACGGCTCTGGGTGCCGACGTGAAGTACAGGTATGGCGAATGGACGCTTTCGCTGGGCTACCGACACCAGGTGACCGGCAATCGTGAGGGAGAAGACACCAACGTCACGCAGTTCGCCCTGGCCATGGGCACCTGGGCAAAGCGGTTCGGACGCAGCACCATTGCCGTGCGCACCCGGGTCGAGAACACCATCGCCGCCTCAAGCAACCCATGGCGCGCGCGGCTGCGACTTGAATACCGCTGGGCGACAGAAGGCTGGGGAATCGTGTCCTATCTCTACGGCAGCGATGAGGTCTTCTACCGGTTTGACACGGACGAATTCTGGCGGAATCGCTTTCAGGCCGGTTGCAATCTGACCTTCGGCAAGCACACGGATCTGAAGGTTTACTATCAACGACAGGACAGCACACATCAGACACCGGCAGCGATCAATGCACTCGGACCGCTCGCAGTGGTCAGCTTCGAGTAGGGTTGACGAGAGCCCCAGATTCTGCCTGGCCGACATGAGTACCTGAATTGGATCAGATCCTGATGTAGAAAGGAGCAGCCAATGGATCTCGCAATGCTCATACGCATCGCAATCGTGATCAGCGTGATGCTCATCGTCGTTGCGCTCGGGTTACGGTATGCGCTATCGGATGCGGCCTATTTGCTAAACAGACCGAGTTTGCTCGTGCGGTCCCTTGTCGCGATGAACGTGATCATGCCGCTGCTTGCAATCTGGCTCGTCTCGAGCTTCGACTTCAAAACGCCGGTCAAGGTCGCTCTGGTCGCACTCGCCATCTCGCCTTTGCCGCCATTCTTGCCTGGCAAGCGCCTGAAGCTCACCTCCCACGGTTATATCTACGGAATCGTGGTCGCGGCCGCTGTCTACGCGGTCGTGCTCGTGCCCATCACCGCCTCGCTATTGAGCGCCCACTTTCACACCCAGCACGTGGCCGCCCTAAAAGTATTCCTCGTGGTGGTGATTACCGTGCTCGCACCCCTTTCCATCGGGCTCTTCGTTCAGCGAATCCGACCAGCCCAGGCGCCGAACCTCGCCGCAACTCTCTACAAGGCCGGAATGGGCCTTCTCATCCTCGCCTGTATCCCTGTGCTCGTAATGGAGTGGCCGACCATCCGTTTGTTGCTCGGGGATGGCACAGTAGTTGCCGCGATCGTTCTAAGTGGTCTCGGTCTCCTGGTCGGCCATCTGCTGGGCGGTCCTGATCCTGAGAACCGCACGGTGCTCGCTCTGGCGACGGCTTCACGACACCCGGGCGTGGCGTTAGTGGCGGGGATCAGCGCAAGCGCTCAGGCGCCACGACTGGTCACAGCCGCAGTGCTGCTGGCGTTCGTAGTCAGCATGATCGTGACCGTCCCTTATGTTGCATGGCGCAAGCGCGTGCATGCCAGTGTCCCGCACATGCAACCGCGAGGGGCTTGAGTTCGCTATGCGCCAGGACAGCGGCGGTGCCGTGGCCACGAGCGACCATTGTCATCGCTGCACAACTCGCTGTCGCCGACTGCCAAGAAGGTATTCCAGCGTAGCCTTAAGATCCCCCCCGCAGCCCGACATGAAAGGGCAACCGATGGCAGTGAAAGACTACGAAGGGGAGCTCGAGCAATGAAGGCCCAATCGCTCACAGCAGCTGGTACTGTCGCAATGGTCGCTGCCTTGGTCGGCACGGTCGCCCTGGCATTCGACTCGGCTACGATCGATCAACAGGTCCCAGTCACACTGACTCAGTTTTACAAGCTAGTGCCGGACCGAAATCAGTATCTCGCGCAGCATGCTGCCGCGGTGCTGGTATTCCCGGACATCACCAAAGCTGGCATCGGCATAGGCGGTGAGCACGGGGACGGAGCCCTTCAGGAGAAGGGCAAGACCGTAAGCTATTACTCGATTTCCGGGGCGTCGATCGGACTGACGTTCGGGGTGTCGCGTCACAGCGAAGTGATCCTGTTCCAGACGCCGGAGGCTCGCGACCAGTTCCTCCACGGGAGCGACTGGTCAGTGGGCGCGGATACGTCAGTGGCGGTGGTGAAGAAGGGTGCCGGTGGGGACTACGACACCGAAACGCTTAAGAAGCCTGTTCTTGCCTTCATATTCGGCGAAAAGGGACTGATGGGCGATGCGTCGCTGCAAGGCGCCAAGATCAGCAAGATTAACCAGTAGCGATGCATTGGAGTCCGATTGCGGGCGCCCTCGGAATCGCGAGAGCGCCCGATGCCTGAAGCGCGGGTTGCCGTTACGTGTGCACCGTCGGTTTGGCGGTCACCCAAGGCAAACACGCCGGACTATTGCGCCTCAATCGACCGCACGCTGGTGTGGGGTTCAGCGTCCAACTTGAGCACTTTCGAGACCGACCTGGTTATCGACGCCCTTGACACCAGGAACTGAACCGGCCACGCGTCCTGCCGTCTGAATATCATCATCAGACCAGGCCATCCCGCTGAGGTTGACGACACCGTCCTGAACCGACACGACAATATCCTTGGCAAAGAGACTTGGCTGCGCGGCAAGCGCGGCTTGAACACGTGCTGTGATAGCCGCGTCCGCAGCACGCTGCGCGGGTGAGCTGGGTGGCGGTGTTGAACACGCCACCAACGTACACATTGTCGCGGCAAGCACCGACGCCGGCGGTCTACTGTTTCGAACTCGCCAGGACATTGACGTGCTCCCGTGCTTTGAATTGCTCGCCTACGGGTTGGAGCTGGCGAGGTTGAGCTCCACGCGGCGATTCTGCGCCCGGCCTTCCTCAGTGCTGTTCGAGGCGACCGGATCCGCCTCGCCCAAGCCCTGGGCGGAGATAAGGCTCGGATTCACACCCTGCGAGATCATGAACTGCATGACGGTGTCAGCCCGCTTCTGCGACAGGATGAGGTTCGACGTGATGCCTTCCTTCATCAATCCTGGGCCGATTGGAGTAGTGTCGGTATAGCCCTTCACGATGACCTTGGTCTTCTGATGCGGCGCCAGGATGGCAGCAACCTTGGAGATGCTCTGCTTCGCGGTCTCCGACATGTCCCACCTACCCGAAGGGAACAGTAGCTGGCTATTGATCGAGACCCTGACCGCGTCCTGCAACCGTGTGATCTGCATGTTCTTCGCACCAACCTCGGCGCTCATCTGTTGGTTGAGCTGCTGATACTCCTGGTCCAGCTCGGTGTTCTTCTGCTGCGACTCCTCGTATGTTTGTTTGGAAACGCAACCTGTCAGTGCGAGCAAAAGCGCTGTCAAAGCGACGCTAGCAACCATCGACCTATTCATCACCACCTCCCACGGAGCGCAGGGCTGAACGAGATCACGAGGCCTGCGTTCGCATACATGAAGCGGACGAACGTCTCACAGTAACGCGATTAGCGCACGAGCGGGTGTGAACCTTAAAGCCAGCCCGGAATATATGCTTGGCATGCGGCGACAGCGCATTGTGCAGCCATGACAATGCCTTGCCGTCGGCTTTGCCGCTGCCTTAGCGGCGGCAGGTTGAGCCGATATTTGATCCCCGATGTTACGGGGCGACCTGGAAGTGCATCAGCACCGCGGAGCTGACCCGACTTTCGTCCGAATTGAAACTCCGTTTCAGAGTCCAACAAGTGACGAATGGCCCCACAGGGGTGCGAATCACCGCGAGGTCAGTTCGCAATAACGTTTGAAGTCCCGTGCAGACAGCGGAACCGAAAAATGGTAACCCTGCGCTAGCTGCACGCCAGCCGCCCTGAGCGCATCGGCCTGAAAGACGGTCTCGACGCCCTCCGCTATCACCTGCAGATCCGTAGTTTCCAACAGCGCCGCAAGTCCGCCCAGCCAAGGTGGTGGCGGATTGTCGTGTGCAAGCTCGGCCACGAGCTGCCGATCGATCTTGATGAAGTCGAAGTTGCAGCGCGCGAGCAACGCTAGATTCGCGCCGGAGAGAGTCGTGTCATCGAGAGCGATCCGCGCGCCTGTCTTTGGAATGAGGTTCATGGCCTCCACGCCCAGCTGATCAGGTATACCTCGCTCTGTAACCTCGGCTATGAGCTGCTGTGTGCGCGCTAGTAGTCCCGACTTGGTTGCGGCGTACTCGAGCCCCCCTCGGCCGAGAATCTCCGGCGGCACGTTGATGCTGATGTGAACGGACTCATGGCCACCGAGCCAGTCGCTTAACTCCACCGCGACCGTGTCGATGACCCAATAGGTAAGCGGTCCAGACAAGGGGGTGCGATCAGTCAGAGGAATGAACTCTGAAGCATCGAGAACGGTATTCTTGCGTCGCCACCGCATAAGCGCTTCGGCCCCGAAGCAAACCCCGTCACGAAGCGAGACGATCGGCTGATACACGAGAAAGAACTCACGTGCTTCGAATGCTGAACGAATCGTGTCGAGGTCCATGGGCTGGCCATTCTCGTGGCGCGGAATGCGCGATCACGATACCCGTTGCGCAAATACAGGAGCAAGTGTATGCCACTGCGCCGAGATCTCTCGCGGCTGCGGTGGATATCGTTGGCTGCAGGTCTCTCCACGCTCCTCGAGGGGTACGCTTTTTCGCAACCGATTGATGGAGTGTGCGACCTCTCAGTTTGAGCGATTCGATTGCCCGTTCAGAGCCGAACTCCGAGTGACAGCACTCATCCGCCCGACCCGAGTGCATCAGCGTAGGCCAGTCGAGTGTCAAATCCTGCGAAGCACCTCATCGACGACCCGCGGCCGAACCTTCGGATACCGGCGTGAACCCCGGACCCCGATGATTAGCGGGTACAATCACCTCAATTCTTGAGGCGATTATGGCGGGCAAACCCCTCAAGCCCTGGATCTGGCAGCGTCCGGAGTGGCCCGGGTTCTATTGGGATTCGGGCCGTCTGGCACAACCGTTGGCCGCTGCTCGCAGAGCGCAGGGCGAGTTGATCGGCATGGCCCGATTGCTGGATCCGGATTCTGATCTCATCGCGCAGCTGGAGGTGCTGACCTCCGAGGGAGTAGCGACGAGTGCTATCGAAGGCGAGCGGTTCGACCCGAACGCCGTGCGCAGCTCACTCGCCCAGAGACTCGGCCTGCCAACCGCGGGGCTGCCTGTGCCACCCCGTAAAGTCGAAGGTCTGGTGGACGTCTTGATCGACGCGACCCAGAAACTCAACAAACCTCTTACGGTGAAGATGCTCTGCAATTGGCAGGCGGCACTGTTTCCAATGGGACCCTTTACAGACACAGGTCTCGCCGCAAAGCGGTCGGTCGCAGCGGATTAAGCGGACATAGCTGCCCTACCGATTCGCGTCCTATCTCCCTGCGTTCCGGTGGCGGTGCCACGTGGCACTGTTGCACGCCTACGAAGTCAGCTGTCCCTCAGCATGGGAACTAAAGTCGGATGCTTAGGCTGAGCAGCAGGTTGTATTCTGACCACGGGGTTTAACGGCGTACGCTTTAGACGCGCCTACGATACGCAGGGCTGCAGCTGCGAACCCGCCGCCGTCAATGTCCCTCCTCTGAAGTTCGACAACCATTTCAATGAACTTAGTGTCACGTCTAGCGGAGCGAGCGACCGGGCGTTATGAAGTTCCGTCGGCTCATACATAGCCCCCACTTAGCTCCAAAAAAAGCGAAGTTTGGGGCGAAATGGTCCGAAACTCCCACTACCCAATTCGCGCAAGCGCGCGCAGTCTTAAGCGGAAGCTGGTGTCAGCGGCCATAACTGTGCAGAACGGCGAATCACTCGATGGTTTGGCTTGTTGCGGTCGCGCGCTCAATTCGCTGCATGAAGGCGGCAGGTTACTGTCCATCATGAGTCGCGCTCTCGGCACAACGCCAGCTTCGATCACGGTGGAATGCTGCGGCGCCTGGCAACCGATGAGACGGCACGGCCTGCAGGCAGACTTATGGGGAGTCTATCGGCGGGCTTGACACAGCGTGATTGACTGATTCAGCGGATTTCCGAGCCACCTTCGCACCGTGTTCAGCAATAGGCAAGCTGAACCGAAATGCCGCGCCGCCGCCTCGTTGATTTTCGGCCCATATCCGGCCGCCGTGACTCTCAACGATGGTCCGGGAAATGGAAAGACCCATGCCCATGCTGCCTTCCTTGGTGGTGAAGAACGTATCGAATATATGCTCTAGTTTGTCGATCGGTATGCCAGGACCCGAATCCTCGATAGAAACCTCGGCTGCGGCTGTGTTGTCCACAATTGCCGTGCGACCCGTGATCCTGCGCTCCGGACTGTTAGCGCCTGTTATGGCATCCAGGGCGTTTATTACCAAATTCAAAATAACCTGTTGTAACTGAATCACATCGCCGTTAACGCGCGGCGCAGGCGACGCCAAATCCACGCTGAGCGTGACACCTCGAACAGACGCTTGCGGGGTAAGGAGTTCAAATGTATCCCTAAGAACCCCGTCCAGATCGATCTCAAGAAGCTCAAGCGGTGCCTTCTTCGAAAGCAAGCGCTGCGTCCGCTTAATGATTTCGCCTGACCGTTCGTTGGCGCGGTCGATATCATCCACAATCTCCTTCAGCTCATTTAGATCCGGAGACGGTTCATTCAGGATCATTTTGGCTACGTCGCTCGCTCTGAGGATGATGGATACTGGCTGCCTGAGTTCGTGCGCAATCGATGCAGACAATTCCCCCACTGCGGCACGACGATTCATGTGGGCGAGTTCTGAGAATCTTGTCTGGGCCTCAATCTCCGCGCTCCGTCGGCGTCGACGCTCGTAGAGGAGCCTGAGAATCAGCGCCGCTTGCAGCAGCATCACAGTGGTAGCAGACAGTATTTGCCATCGGTATCGCTGCCATGCGTTCGGTTCCCGATATTGCACAATGCTACCGCGTGGCAAGAGGTCCTCCCTGATGCCCCATCTCCGCAGCTCCCGCGCGTCATACCTAATTGGCAGTGGGTATCCCACTGCAACGGGCTTGATGTCGTGTGGGGACTCGCCGCTCAGAATCCGAAGGGCTGTCTTCGCCGCTTGTTCACCTTGGACCTGGGTCGGCAGCAACGGACCGCCGATGATGCCTCGGCCCAGTTCAGAGTCGGTCATGCCGAAGATGGGCGCGTTCGCAACTTGACGCATGGCGATGAGTGCGCGGTCCGGCGGGTAAGGCACCCCCGCCGCATCCTCGTTAAACGTTATCCACAAGATAGCTGAGTGCGGCGGCATCCTGCTCGCACGTTGCAGAATTTCGCCAAACGTCAAATCATTGAACCAAGTGAACTTCACACGTTCGGCCCACCGTGAAAGAGTGTGGTGCCACTCAGCGGCCCAAAAATGTTCAACGGGAGAATCGCCTATAACGACCGCTACTTCCGACGTGTCGGGAAGCAGGTGAAGCATGTTTTCGACGTAGTCGGCGAGGTTCTCCTGAACCATAACGGCGGTTTCGTTCTTTGTAAGGGTGGCGGATGCACGCCGCACCTCCCCTGCAATGTCCAACGCTGGAGTGTCGGGAAATAGTTCCACCCGATGACGCTGCACAAAGGATATGGCCGGGGCACCCACTGGCACGATCAAGTCGAGTTTGCGGCCGGACAGAAGCGCGCGAATGTATTCGACGAACGGTCGTTCATCCTTTGGGTCCTGATATTTTTCGCTATCAATCGACACCTCATAGAGATCTATCGGCACTGGAGACTTCTCAATGAGTTCTGCGCGGAAGCTTGCCGCAGTCTCGCTCCATGGGAAGTAGGGGTGAGGGAACCCGTGGACTAACAACACTTGCCGCGATGCGGCAGCGGAAACGTCGGTGCTGCCCAGCGCGAGTAAGCTCACACACGCCAATGCGGCATGCAGGCAATGCAGGGCCGTCCGAGCAAAAATCGACCGAGTACACTCCATACGTGGCCTTCGTTGGTGTGAGAGATCTCCTCCACCATCCCCCTGAGGCTTAGACGTGGCAGCAGGTCGTCCTGCCCGCCTCGATTACCGGCCCTCTGCACCTCGAAGGCGATCTTAGCTTTACGCAACTTCCGGGGGATCTTCAACCGGGATTCCACATGAACATTTCCGCCTCGGTCGCCGCCGAACTTGTCTGAGCCGGCAGCGAGGCTTGTGAGCAGCTGTGAATTCTCAGGACCCGGAGTTCCCGCGAACGGTTTTCGGCAGAGAATAGTCCGCCGAGGATGGGGCGAGATCTTCCATTTTGCCGTTGCATGCTGTGCAACCGTGAGTCAGGCTCAGGAGCAGCGCCATCGACAAACCGGCCTACGGTCTGGAAAACTTGCGCAGCTGAAGGCTACTCGCCCGACCGGAAAAGAGCCGCTTTGCAGACGCCTTCCCGCGTGAACAGAACGGCGGTTTGTTTTTTAATCGCAGGTCTCGTGGTTGCGGGCGATGTCATAGCTGATGGCGCCGACTCTCCGCAATTGCCGGGCACCGCACCTCAAGAGAGTACCGGTCAACTTCGAGAGATCATCGTCTCGTCGACCCGACGCGACCTTTCGCTGCAATCCGTGCCGGCGAGTGTGACCGCCGTCACCGGTGATGAGCTCGCGCAACGCGGAATCCAAAAATTCGAGGATATCGCGCCGACCATTCCCAGCCTGGCCTTTACCATGACCGGCTTGGGGTACAGCGGTGCGCGAACGATCTCAATCCGGGGTGTATCAAGCACCTCGAACGTCAATCTTAGCGACGCGACTGGATTCTATTTGGACGACACGCCGATTCCATTCACCGTGGATCCAAGGTTCTTCGATGTTCAACGGATCGAAGTACTGAGAGGTCCGCAGGGCACTCTATATGGCGCGGGATCGCTTGGTGGCACCTTCAGGATTATCACAAATTCGCCTGACCCTGCGACGAGGTCCGGTCATGCTGAGCTCGACACAAACTACGTGAATCAAGGGGGTGGCGGCTATTCCGGCTCCGGAACCGTGAATCTCCCTGTCGCAGGCGATGGCGCGGTTCGCGTTTCTGCATACGGAGAGCATGTGCCGGGAATTCAGAACAAACTTGTCACAAGCACAGGTCAGTATTACCCGCACGTGAGCGACTCCGGCACTGTGGGCGCGATGCTGTCGGGCTTGTGGAATTTGGGAGGCAGCTGGAGCCTCGTGCCCAAGTTAATCTACCAAAACAGCAGCTACGGCGGGCTGCCGTATGCAGACACTTATCCCGGCAATACCCTGCAAGAACGCGACCAAGATGTATCGGAAGCCGGGTGGGATCATTGGACGCTAGCAAGTGTGACGCTGGATAAGAAATCCGCATACGGTTCGCTGTTGGTAACGGCTTCTTACTTCGACCGACGTTTCCTTGATCGTGAGGATACATCAGAGTTTTATCAGATGTTGGCTCCGGCGGTAACGCCCGGTTCGGTATTCACTGGCCCTGGGCCGTCGCAAGTCTTGAACAAGCAAACGATCTGGACCGGCGAGGCGCGTTTCGTCAGCGACTGGCAGGGCCCATTCCAGTTTGTTGGCGGTTTGTACGATCAGAAATATGAAAGCATCAGAGACTTCGATCAAGAGGCGCCGGGATTTGGGGAAGCAACGGGCACGGGTACAGACGATATTTTCTCGGGTGGAGATACGACGATTCGGAAGGAGTTTGCAGTTTACGGCGAGGGAACCATCCGCCTGGCGCCCAAGTGGGCGCTTACGATCGGCTTGCGCTGGTCCGACGCAACAGTTCAATTGGAACGATATACATACGGGCTTTTTGGCGCACCCGGTTTCACTGCAGATACTCCCGCTACGGAAACGCTTCCGAAGGCTGCCCTCACTTTCACGCCCGCAGACACGCTGCATTTTTATGCGAGTGCCTCCAAAGGCTACCGTCTCGGAGGGGTGAACTTCACGATTCCCACACCGGCGGGTTGCAGCTCACCGGAAGACGTCGAAGCTTTCCAGGCATTGCACGGCGGCTCGAGGTTCAATCCTGACTCACTATGGAATTATGAGCTTGGTGCAAAAATGGAGTTCTTCGATCGCCGAGTTCGAATTAACGCCGCCGCTTTCGTGATCGACTGGACTGACATCCAGCAGCACGTGAGTGTCTGCGGTTTTAACCTGGTTGTGAACGCAGGTGATGCGCGGAACAAGGGCGGTGAGCTGGAGGTCACCGCGCTGCTGACGCCGACACTTAGTCTGGGGATGAGCGGGTCAAAAATTGACGCAAGATTGGTTACAGCAGTCCCGCTCATCTCGTCCGCCGGCGACCGAATTCTGGGGGTCCCGGACTGGATTGCCAGCGGCTACATCGAGTGGAGAGCGCCTCTATCGCCTGAATGGTCCGCGTTCGTGAGACCCGCTGTCACCTACACAGGCAATGTAGTTTACCGGTTCGATCAAACATCAGGCACTCAGTACGATAGAGGACAGGGCGGGACCGCTCAGTATGATCTCCGCGTTGGATTTAGTCGTCGCGCTTGGGAGTTTGCCATTTACGGCACAAACCTATCTAACGTGCGGCGCAGTTTTGGGCCGAACACGTCTCTCACCAGCGAGGAGGTACCGGGCCGGCCTCGGCTTGGGGTGAATGAAACACGGACGGTGGGGATGCGAGCGACATGGACATTTTAGGGAGCCTGATTTTTGGCTTCTTCGAAGGAAACTCGGTAAATCCAACTTGGCTTCGCGCGTCGCGTGATGGCAGGCTCGATCTAATGATCGAGCTCGAGCGCCCGGAGTGCGCTCAACGCACAGCGACAAGCCACAGGAAGAACCAACATGAAATTCCTCCGCATAGGACAAGGAATGCAACTCACCGGATTGTCACGCATGACCATCTACCGCCTCGAGCTCGCCGGCTAATTTCCGAAGCGTCGACGACTCAGCAAGAACTCGGTTGCCTGGCTCGACACGGACATCGCTCAGTGGGCTGAGTCGCGACCGGTCAGTCGGTTGAAGGGCACGCCGGGCGCGATGTCCGGCTCCGGTGGTACGGCTTACCGTTAGCCCACCGGATTTCACGCGATCTCGCGCGAGACCTTCGGAGCCCGCACGTTACGGGTTACGGACAGGGGTACGCTTGAAGCCTCGGGATGGGAAAAACTTGAAGCTTCAAGGGATTGCCGCGGCCTCGCCGCTGCAACCCGGGGAGCCAACACTTTCAATAAGTTACGATACTTTATAGATGTCAGTTCGATAAGATGAGGACGCACCGCCTTGATCGCTCGTTCGGGCAATTCGATTCTTCGATTCCGAAACCCGGAACTGAACTGGCCTCACTCCAATCCCGCAACTTCCTCCGGTCCACGTGCGTTTCGGAGCGCATCTGCGTCGTACTCCACCGTTCGCTCCTCCCGCGGCTCTTCGAACTTGAGCGGTGCGCCGTCACGTGCATAGCCGATCGCGCGGTATGTCACCAGACGCTTCTCGAACATGCGCATCAACATTGGGACTTCGCGATCCACGTAGTCGTAGATCCGGACCTCCCGTTTACCTTCGTGATGACGATGCAGCCGACCCGCGTATTGACTCAAGGTGCCCTTCCAGGAAACCGGTAGCGCAAGGAACAGGGTATCGAGCCGCGCATCATCGAAGCCTTCGCCGATGTATCGCCCGGTCGCAATAACAAGGCGCTCAGCGCCGTGCGGAATAGATGCTAACTGCTGCGCGGAGCAGCGCTCTTCACTCGGGGTCATTCCGCCTTTTAGTACCACCACGTGACGCACAAATCCGCGGAGGTGGTCGGCGAGGTAGTCGAGATGACCCTTTCGCTCGGTCAGCAAGATCGGCGCGCGTCCTTCTTCGATCGCAGCGATCACGTCGTTGATGATGTGTGTGTTTCGAGCTTTGTCGCGCGCCAGCTGCCGGTAAATCTCCTGAATTCCTGCGTTCCGCGGGTCGCCATCAGGGATGAATCCGGTTTCGCGTACCACGAGTCTATGGGCCACTGAGAGCCGTCCAGCTGCATCCTTTGCGCCAACCCGGCGCCGCACAGGCCCGATCTGCATCTCCGTGATTGCCTGGTGTCCATCGCGCCGTTGCGGCGTTGCAGTCAGTCCGACCACAAACCGCGCTCTTACTTCCGACAGCACTCGTTCAAAGGAGATAGCCGGCACGTGATGGCATTCATCGATAATTACCTGACCGTAAGTCGCCACCACATCGTCTACGCGCTTCCTGCGGACCAAACTTTGAATCATTGCCACATCAAGTTGACCGTTCGGCTTGCGTTTACCCCCTCCAATCGTGCCGACGCTGCGCTCCTCGATGCCGAGGAAGATCGCAAGTTGAGCAACCCACTGCTCAAGAAGCGGCTTACGATGGACAAGTATGAGAGTGCTGCACCGGCGACGGGCGACCAGGTACGTTCCGAGAACAGTCTTCCCCACTCCGGGCGGTCCTACAAAAACCCCCGTGTCGTAGTGCAGCAGGTCGTCTGCGGCCTCGCGTTGGACAGGAGTGAGCTCGCCCCGGAAACTCAATTCAATCGGCACGCCGCCGTGTCGCTTGTCCTCGACCGTCAGGGTCGCGCCAAGCTGATCGAGTAACTTCTCTGCCTCGGTCACGCATCCACGGGGCAGCGAAATATGCTCAGGAAGCTCTTCTGCACACGTGATGACGCGCGGGGTCATTGCGGTTGACAGGCGCATGCGCTGCTTCTGGTAGAACTCCGGGTTTTGGAAGGCCGCCAAGCGCTTCAACTGATTGAGCACTGAACCTGGTAGTCCGGCCTTCTCGACAAACAGCCGCTGGGCCAGTATCGCTTTTACTGTGTTCGGAACTGGGTCCGTAATGCGACTTGTTACAACCGGGCCCGATGGCGCCCGGATCCAAGGCGTCGATCCACCCTCATCGTCACTAAGGTCGGCGAAGCGCACCCCGATAACCTGCCCGCGACGGGTGGCCTCACCCGCAATCGCATCCGCGGTGCGAGGCTCGATGCGTCCCACGTGCGCCAAGAAATGCCACTGGTCGGGAAAGGCTACGAATCGCTCGTCGACGAACACGCTGTTGCTGTGCTGTCTAGCTTCGTACTGCAGCGGCAATGCGATGAGGTTGCCGAAGCCACCCCGCGGCATCGTGTCTTGGTTGGCAAAGAGACGGTCGTATGAATCCATGCTCAGAGTGTGCCGACGACTCATCGTCGCGGTGATGAGGTAGCAACCCAAGCGCCTCGCAACACTCGCTGAAATCGGCGCGGTGAAGAAGAACCATGCGTGCGCGCCGGTTCCGGATCGTGAGCGCTCGATGGCGACGGGAACACCCACCTCCCGACAGGTCTCCACGAATGCTGCGACATCCTGCATCCAGAGGTTCCTGTCAAAGTCGACTGCCAGAAACCAGCAGGTCTCATCTTCGAGCAGCGGATAGACTCCGACGACGTGCCTTCCCTGGAGATGATCGATGATCACGTGATCACTCAGGGGGATGAAGGCCTGGTTAGCGCAGTCGCTGCACTTGCCTCCGTTCCTGAGGAGGCACACCGCAGGCTCCCACTTGTTCGAACAGGCCGGTGCATAGCCGGGCCTCCCGGTCCTCTTGCTTACAAAGCGCACCGGGAAGACATCTCGGCGTCCCCGGAAGAGCGAGCGGAACAGGTTCACCTTATCGGCGGCGGTCCGCGGGTGGTCAACTGCACCCAGCGTGGGCAGTTCAGTCGATGAAGCTTCTGTGAGCTCCGAGTGCAGCAATTGGATCTTCGCGCGAGCCTCGTCCTGTGCCCGCGCCAACTCGGCTACTCGCGCATTCTCACGCGCAAGCTCTTCCAGGATGGTATGTCTCGAGCGCGTCACGTCTGATCGCCTCGCCGGCCGGCGGCGAAATACTTCAGGTTGCGGTCACTGCTCCAGCTCAGGCAAGCGATGACGCCAATATCCGGGGCGTTTACGATGATGTGCCACAGCAACGACAACACGAGAGGTGCCAGTAACGACATACGCTACGGAAAACGGAAAGCGCTTGAGCAGCACGCGTTTGACGCCGCGCTCCCCCAGCACGCCAGACCAGGCTCTGCCGGGAACGACAGCCTCCCGCAACTGAGCCAGCGCTTGCCTCAGTTCCGCGCGAAACTCGCTTCCGAGACCTGGACGCCGTCCTTCGTACCATGCGGCCGCTTCTTCTGCTTCAGCGGCAGCCTCGGCGAGGACGCGAACCGAATGCATCACCGTCTGGGCAGTCGAGCGTCAATCCTGCGCAGTACCTCATCGGCTTCAATGGTCTGCGCCGTGCCGGCTTGCAGCTGATCCAGGCGCCGCAGGATTTCCGTCTCCCAAGCTTGCGTTGCGTCTGCGTCTGACGGACCGTCCAGGCTCGCCAGGACATCATGCGCAAGAGTCGCTCGCTCTGAAGGCGAGAGCCCTAGAGCCAGTTCCAATGCCCGCTTCAATGTCGCTGAGCTCATGACGAATTTCCGAGGTTCCTCGGTACCAAATTATCTCACGATGCCCCACCTCAGCTCAGTGTTCGGCGGGGCACCAACGGGGTACTTGAGCCAAGTGTATGCGCAATTTCCCGTTCTGCTTCAGCCACTTAAGACTTATTTCGATTCCATCCCGGGGAGCCATATCGACAGCTAACCATGTCCAACGGCGGCTCAACTCCCTGAAAGCGCGGTGTTTTAGCGGTTTCAGCCGCCCTCCTGCGGCCCTCCTCGCGTGTATCTTGCTCGGCCTGGAGGCGAGGGTCATGCGGTTGATCGTCGAGAGCCTTCCTACGCTCCGCCAGACTTGCCGCGCCGCTGAAAGCAACCGTCATCAGCGCGTCGGAGTACTTCCTGGTGAGTGCCGCGTGGGTGGCCGCATCGAGAGCGGCGAACTCTCTGTCGAGCAGCATCCGTGTCTTCTGCATGAGGCTGAAGCGCACCAGGTGGTCACCGTCGTTGAGGCGCACTAGCTCGAAGGCGATTATTCCGGCGCCGACGATCTCTTTGGTCGCGACATGTCCGACTTGCGGGCGCGCGCTACTCCAGAATGCATTTACCCGCCCAGATCTTGAGCGGTCGCTGAATGCCGGATATCCGCTTGAAGCGTATTGCAGTGTTCGCGCCGAGTTCTGGACCGTCAGCATTCAAAAGAGAGTCGAAATCATCGAGGCAGTTGCGAACAATCGCGCAGCCGGCTATTCGGAAGGCAAGGGAACTCTGCGAGGAGGAAAGGTGACCGATCCTTAAGAGCGCCACTCGCACAATCCTGTATGCGGTGCGACAGGCGCGATATGGATCTGCGCGGCATATCGACACCGCGATTCTTTGGAAAGGCAAGGTAGCGCGGTAATCCGTTTTAGTGGATGATCGCGTAGTCGCGATGTTGTGGTGATGCCGTGCCGCACAGCGCGTTTTAAGGGCCGGAGGTCTCATCCCGGCCCCTTCTTCCGAACCGCACGGCGACATGAGCCTACCGGCCCCAGGGGCAGGGGGAAATGGAATCAACATTCCAAAAGTTCGGAGACCTTACAGCGGAGGCTCAGGCCGCTCGCCTCTTGCACCGCCGCGAGCTCGGTTTTACTTCTGTGCGCCTCCTTGCAGCGGAGATGGGCCTTCCGGTCGAGCGCGCTTCATTACTCATGTGTCGCGGACTCTCGACTTTGCTCGCGCGAGGCTACCCGGCCGAGCATCTGTGCGACACATATCGAGTGACGCCCGAACAGCTGTCCCAGGCCGCCAAGGTGCCAAGCTTCTCCAGCATGTTTGAGCCGCTTGCCGCGTCGCGATGACGCTTGCGCGTTGCTAACTGAGGGTAGGCACTCCGCGCGGCCTCGGCCTTGCCACCCCCGCGGCGGGTCAGATCTCTTCGCAGGTAAAGTGGATTGTGTGCTGAGAGCCCTGCTCGGGCAGGCACCCGAGGCCGATCATGCCCTCCCCCTTGAGCTGCAAGATGTCCTGGCGTACGAAGAATTCCTCGCCGTCGCCGGTCTGTACGAAGGTCCCGTTCGTGCTCTGGTCGATCAATACGAAGTTGCGGCGACCGATCACGATGCGGGCATGCAGGCGCGAGCTGAAGTGGCCTTTAACTACGACGTCATTCTCGTCGGCACGGCCAATGGTGACGCTCGACGCGAGCTCGTCCACCACCAGCTCTCGTTCATTGAATCCGAGCCGCAAACGCATGCCGCGCGCTGAGTCCGAATAGCCCACCATCACAGGAACCATGGTGGTTCCTGCATCCGCGCCGATGGAACTATCCAAATCGTCGGTTGCCGGACGGCCCGTCAGCGTCCTCGCTGGACTGGACATAATCAGCCTCCCTGCTTGGGGGTCACATTTTCCGCCGTTAGAACCGTTTAACAACCCTGCCGAATCGAAATGTGAGCTAGTTCTCAGAACCGAACCGAGCTGCGTGTCTCCTCCTTTGCCAGGTTGTACGTCGAAGTAAGCGCGAGGACTTGAATCAACCCAGGCACAGCCATCAGGTACTCCCAACCGGCTTGAACGAGAACTTCTGGCCACCCACCGTGGCTTGCACCATCGCCCCGCCTTTCACGACGGTGAATACCGCCATTCCCTTGTAATACTTAGCACCGGAGGCGGCATTCTTCGCGGTGCTGGCGGTCCCCGTTGCACCGGTCGTGCCGACTGACCCAGAGACGCCCGACCTTATTGCCACCGCATTCGCATCGGCACCGAACTCGAAGTTCCCACTTGTGAACTGGTCCAGGGCGGCCTTGTTCTCAAAGAAAATGATTTGTCTGAAGGCCTGTCCACCGGCCTGCAATCCGACGCTCACCTGCGTCACTGAGGTATCGCCGATGTGTTTACCCTGTGCATACACCCTACCCTTGCCGTGCGCACCGCCGACAACCAGGCCGCCTTTGCCGATCGACGGGAAAACCGCGTAACCGTAGCTGTTGTCGAAGAACGATGCGCTCTCGCCGGCGCTCTTGAACACATTGATCGTGTCCGAATACTCATCCGCCGATGCCACCGAGCCACCGAGCGCGAGCGCCACCAGCAGCAGAGATGTGGAGATTTTCTTCACGATCTACCTCCCGATCCTTCCCGGACGACGGCTTGCGACGCGCCTGCGTTCCGGCTCTAGACGTTTCTCCGATGAGATTCGCCAGAATGTGCCGAATGGCCGCCAGCCGAAGCTGGCGGCCACCAATTTACAAGTACTTGCGGCAAACCGTGTTCTTATGACTCGAGCCTCTGCCCCAGAAATTCCTTGGCTTTCGCCACTTCACTGTCCCACTTGCTGAGCTGCTCGGGACTCAGAAAGGCAGCAACGCGCTGGTGAATCTCGGTACGATGCTCCTTCACATGTGCAACGATCTCAGCTTTGGTTGTGTTCGGGTGCGTCTTAAGGTATTCCCCGACCTTCTCTCGCTCCTCCGCAAGAGCGCTTTGAAGTTTCTCCTTCTGTTGCTCAGTTAGATTAAGGTCGCCGGCGAACCGCTTAAGTTCTGTTGCAACCTGTTCGCGCTGCTCGGATGTCATAGTCATGTAGGTCTCCTGATCATCTTGATCCTGTTAGAACTGTCGTTCTTGACTTCCCAGAGCTACCGCCGCCGAAGCCGGGACTCAGCTGAGACGTCCCTGCTGTGCTCATGAGTTGAGCTCGAGAAGAACGACGGCGGCGCGTGTGTGTGTACTCTCTTAGTGGTCGGGAGAAAATTGGCCAATGTACCTACGCGACACACAGCCCCTCGTTAGATTCGCCCTCGTATAACGAGCGGCGGCGGTTACGCCAAAGGCACCCCGCGCCTGATCTCTCCGACCATTGCCTCGTCTCAGGTGACGATCCCGCCTGTGCCAGAGCCAGGGCCGAGCGCATAGAGCACGTCTCCGGTACTGCATCGACGCCCTTGCCGGCTGTCAGCGCGATGCGGGCGTGCGCGTGCCACCGCACGTCAATGGGCTCGACGATTGCTTCGGTGAACTTCAACCGGTCGTTCGCGGACCGCACCTGCGGTCCACCTGCCCGGCTCGACGACGCTGACTACTCCCGCGCCATGGCTCGAGTGAACAACTGCTCCGGCGTGATCAGGTGACTGTGGTCGTCCTCACCCAGCCCGATCTCGACCCAGTGAATCTCGCCGCTGAACTGGTTGCCCGTCGGCCCATAATCAGGCGAAGCGGGCGAGCCAGTGTCGCGGCCCACATCGGTCGCCTCGTCAGCGGAGTAGCCCATTGGTTGCGTCTTTTCCACTCGGCCGGAGCCGACGGCTTTGCCGTCGTAGTAGAGCGTGACAGCACCGCCCTTTGCGAGTCCGCCGCCGTCATACTTGAACTCCATTCGTACCTGATGCTTTCCTGGCGGCATCGGCGCGGCGGCCTCCACCAGGTAGTGCTCGATGCCGAAGAAGTTGTAGCAGTATTTTAGTTTGCCGCCCTTGGCGTAAAGGGTCCATCCACCTCCCGCCCCACCCTGCGTGACGATCACTCCTTCGGCACTCCCCCGATCCGGTAAGGTGACTTCTGCGGTTACCGAGTGCGATTTGTTCTTGACGCTAACAGTGGACCCTTCACTTATGTGCATGCCCGGGAAGAGAAGTTGCGTGTTTCCCTTGATGAGCTGGGGGCGACCGGCAATGTCCGGGTTGATGCGCTCGAAACCCCGATCATCGAGCGGAACCACGTTGTATTTGGTCGCCTCGATCAGCCACAAGCGCTGCAACTCGGCCAATTTCTGGGGATTCTTGGCGGCGACATCGTTCGCCTGCGTCCAGTCGCCGGGCTCGTACAGTTCCCATTTGTCCGCATCGAATGGACCCGGCTGATCTGCCTTCCAGGGCGTGCGGTGTTTGGTAACGGCAGTCCATCCCTGGTGGTAGATGCCACGATTCCCGAACATTTCGAAGTACTGAATTTCGTGCGTCTCGGGCGCCTTGGCATCGTTGAAACTCGCGGCCATGCTCACGCCCTCGAGCGGCGCCTGCTCGATGGAATTGACTATGGCCGGCTCGGGCAGTCCGCAGACTTCGAGCACGGTCTTCGCTACATCGATTACGTGATGGAACTGATGGCGCATCTCGCCCTTTGCGGCGATTCCGTTCGGCCAGTGCACAATCGTCCCGTTGCGCGTGCCGCCCCAGTGCGATGCCACCTGCTTGGTCCACTGGTAAGGCGTGCAGAGCGCGTGCGCCCAGCCGACCGCATAGTGGTTAAAGGCTTTGGGGGTGCCGAAATCGTCGATCTTGCTCTTGAGGAACTCCACCGTCTCGATGCCCGGCATGCCGTTGAGCGTCGTCAACTCGTTAAAGCAGCCGTTGATCGTCCCTTCGGCGGAGGCCCCGTTGTCCCCGATCATGAGGTAGATCAACGTATCATCGAGGATCCTGAGGTTCGTCAGCGTGTCGATCAGTCGCCCTACTTCGTGGTCGGTCTGTTCCAGGAATCCGGCGTAGATCTCCATTTGTCGCGCGAGCACCGGCTTCAAATCTGCGGGCATCGCATTCCACGCGGGAATCTCTTCATGTCGGCGCGTTAGTTGCGCGTCCTCGGGGATTACGCCGAGCTTCTTCTGCCGCGCAAACGTCTCTTCACGCAACTTGTCCCACCCGCCGTCGAACTTGCCCTTGTACTTGTCCGACCAACGCGCGGGAACATGATGTGGCGCATGCGTGGCGCCCGGCGCGAAGTACATGAAGAAGGGCTTGTCCGGCACGAGCGCCTTCTGTTGACGGACCCAGTTGATCGCGCGATCGGCGAGGTCTTCGTTCAGCGTGTAGCCTTCCTCAGGCGACTTCGGCGGCTCCACGGCTGCGGTCCCCTCGTACAACCCCGGGTAGTACTGGTTGGCCTCGCCGCCCACGAAACCGTAGAAGTATTCGAAACCCGAACCACTCGGCCAGCGATCGAATGGCCCGGCGGGGCTTACCTCCCAAAGCGGCACCTCGTGGCACTTGCCAAGCTGCGCGGTTGAGTAGCCATTGAGCTTCATGATCTCGGCCAGCGGCGCCTTGTTCTTCGGCCGAATCGATGAGTAGCCCGGCGCCGAGGTCGCCATTTCCGTGATCGCGCCCATACCGACCGAATGATGATTCCGCCCCGTCAGCAACGCCGCGCGCGTGGGCGAGCACAGCGCCGTGGTATGAAAGCGGGTGTATTTGAGGCCATTGGCGGCCAGGCGCTCGATATTCGGTGTCGCGCAGGGGCCGCCGAACACACTTGCAGACCCGAAACCCGCATCGTCGATCAGGATGATGAGAACGTTGGGCGCTCCAGCGGGCGGGCGCAGCGCTTTGATCGGTGGATACTTCGTCGCTGGGTCGCGCGCATCGAATGTCGTTACGCCAACATGCTGCCGATCGGGAATGGGAAGAATGTCACGGGCCACCAGCTCGCTGTCGATACCTTGGTTGGCCGAAACGTCATCACCCTTCCGGGAGCTATCACCCGGTTGCTTCGTGCCCATCGTTTCTTCTCCCGTAGCGTGTCGCAAGCCAGTTGTGAAGATCCGTCATCCCTGCCGGTATCAAGTCGGTGCCTTTCCGATCTCTGGGGCTCCCAGCTTGATAGTCACCTGCTGAATCTTTCCCGTGAAGGCGAAGGGCAGTTTGTACGTGAAGTCGACCGGAGATCCGATATCCATCCCAATATCGACGCCTTCGCCCAGCGAGAACTGAACAGGGATTGATCTCTCCAGGCGCCCTTCGGCGAGCGTCTTGCCGTTTGCTGACAGCGTCACCTTGCCGCCCTTGCCCATCCCTCCACCGTCGTACTTGAAGTCGACCACGATGGTTGCTTTGCCCTTCGGCAAGGCCTCCTTCGCAGCGAAGGTCGTGCGCTCGACACTCAGGAAGTTGTAGACAAAGGTCGGCTTCCCATCCCGCAGGTACAGTCCATAGCCGCCCTCGAGGCCGCCGTGTGTCACGATCATGCCGATTGCATTGCTCTCAGGAATCTCCACATCCGCGGTGATGGTCCAGGACTTGTTGCACATCGGAGGCGAAGCCGCGTCGGGGAGCCCGATGGTCCCGGGGTAGTAAGTCATCGAGGTGCGGCCACGCGTGAGGCTTGGTCGACCCATCAGCTCCGCATTCATGCGGATCGTGCCGCGCCAATCGATCGGGAGCACGTTGTACTTCGCGGCCTCCACCCACCACATGTCTTGGAGCTGCCTGAGCTTCTCTGGAAACTTCTGCGCCAGGTCGCGAGCCTGAGAGAAGTCCTCGTCAATCTTGTAGAGCTCCCAGGGCGCCTTGTCAGGGTCCCACTCGGCGCGATTGGGATCCCATGGGACGAAGGACGGTGAGGAGGCCATCCAGCCTTCGTGGTAGAGGCCGCGGTTGCAACCGAGCTCGAAGTACTGAGTCTTGCGGCGGCTCTCGGCCTTCGCGTCCTCGAAGGTAAAAGCGAAACTCACCCCCTCTATGGGCTTTTGCATCACGCCATTGAGTTCGGTCGGCGCCGTAATGCCACTCAGCTCGTAGAGCGTTGGGACGATGTCGATGGTATGGAGAAACTGCGTGCGCAGTCCGCCCTTGTCCTTGATGCGAGCCGGCCAGGAGATGATCATCGGGTTGCGGGTGCCACCGAAGTGACTCGCTACCTGCTTGGTCCACTGGAAGGGCGCGTTCATGGCGTGCGCCCAGGCGGACGGGAAGTGATTGAAGTGCTTCGGCCCGCCCAGCTCGTCAATGGCCTTGATATTGTCCTGCCACTTCTCCGAGAAGCCGTTGAAGAACATGTTCTCACAGAGCGAGCCCTCGAGGCCGCCTTCGGCACTCGCCCCGTTGTCGCCGGCGATATAGATGATGAGGGTGTTGTCGGCTCCGGGGAGCTGCTTGCACGCCTCGACGACCCGTCCGAGCTCGTAGTCGCAGTGCGCGGCGTAACCCGCGAACACCTCCATCATGCGCGCGTACAGGCGTCTCTGATCCGCATTGAGCGAATCCCAGCCGGGTAACCCTTTGGAGCGGACGGTGAGCTCCGTGTTCTCAGGCACGACTCCGAGCTTTTTCTGACGGGCCAGGGTTGCCTCTCGGTACTTGTCCCAGCCGCCATCGAACTGTCCCTTGAACTTATCAATCCACTCCTTGGGAGTGTGGTGGGGCGCATGCGTGGCTCCGGTAGCCACGTAAAGGAAGTAGGGCTTGTCGGGCGCGATCGACTTCGCCTGCCGCACCCAGGCGATCGCCTTGTCAGCGATGTCGGTGGTCAGGTGATAGTTGGGATCGCTCGATGCGGGCACGAGATTGCGGTTCTCATACAAGATCGGGTTCCAGTGATTCATGTCCCCGGCGTTGAAGCCATAGAAGTAGTCGAACCCGAGACCGTTCGCCCAGCGATCGAAGGGTCCGGCCGCGCTCGTCTCCCAGGTGGGCGTATTGTGGTTCTTGCCAATCCAGGCGGTCATGTAGCCGTTCTGGCGCAGCACCTCCCCACAGGTGCCACACGCTCGAGGCAAGATGCAGGTATAGCCGTCGTACCCGGTAGCAAGCTCAGTAATGCCGGCGAATGCAGCAGAGTGGTGGTTGCGACCGGTGATCAGCGCGGCTCGCGTGGGGCTGCACAGCGCCGTAGTGTGAAAGCAGTTGTACCTCAGGCCTTCGGCAGCGAGCTTGTCCATGGTCGGAGACGGAATGCCACCGCCGAAGGTGCCGTACTGACCGAAGCCGCAGTCGTCGATCAGGATCAGGAGGATATTGGGTGCACCGGCGGGAGACTGCACCATCTTCGGGAACTGGGCGGGATCCGATTCAAGGTAGGTGCGACCGATCTCGCCCGGGAAATGAAAGTCCGGTCGAGGTAAGACCTCGGGAGTGCCAGTACCGGGAGTGGGGGTTGGGCTTTTCTCGGAAGCTGTCTTGTCCGATTTCGTGGCCATGACTGATGCCCCGGCGGTTAGACCGTCCAGCTGGTTAACGCGACTGCGTCCACGCAGTCTTCTTCGGCCTGCCCACGGTCTGCTATTGGACTTTGGGCTTACTGACTGGCCGAATACTCAAGTGCTCGAAGCAAGGCGCGGTTCGTGACGAGGACCGCCCCAACCCCCGCGCCTTTCGACCGGTGGGCGGCCAACTCGGGAACCTGCTCAATGTGAGTAGTTCAGTGGCGGGCACGTACACGCTGAGCTGCTAACGCATCTCTCCATGCGAGCCATCGTTTGCACTCGAGGCTGGGCGTGGCATCGAGCCCGTGAACGCAGCGTGTGGTCCCGATTTCGTCGGCAAAGCGTCCAGCACGTTCCGAAACTTGAGCTTACCGCTTCGTGTCGGCACAAGGTCTTATTGATGAGGCGCAGTACACCACTGAAGAATGACGCCGCCATTTCTCCGGCCATAGCTCAGGCTGATCATCATGCTCGAGCAGACCCTCGTTTATCGAATGCCCGCCGCGGAGGTGCTCGCCGCCTTCGGCAGCGATGGACAGCGCGGCCTTACGCAGCAGGAAGCGCAGGCGCGCGTCGGCCGTTACGGCCGAAATGAGTTGCCGGCCGAAAAGCCGACCCCCGCCTGGCGCCGGTTTCTTGAGCAGTTTCAGGATCCACTCGTCCTCCTGCTGCTGATTGCCACGGCGATCTCCGCGACGCTGTGGTTCATCGAACGGGAGACGCCGCTTCCTTACGAAGCGATCGCGATCCTGTCGGTGCTGCTGCTCAACGCCATCATGGGGTACGTGCAGCAGTCGCGCGCCCAGCAGGCGGTGGCCGCACTGCAGCGCATGTCCGCAGCCAAAGCCAGCGTAGTGCGGGACGCCATTCAACACATGATTCCCGCGAGCGAGCTCGTCCCGGGCGACGTAATCCTCATCGAAGAGGGCTACACGGTTCCGGCGGATGCACGTCTGACTGAATCAGTTGCCTTGCAGACCGCAGAGGCTGCACTCACGGGTGAGAGTCTGCCGGTGTCCAAGGATGCTGCCGCGCTCGCAGGAGAAGCGGCGCTCGGCGATCAGAGCAACATGGTTTTCAGCGGGACTGCCATCACCTACGGTCGCGGACGGGCCGTGGTCACCGCCACCGGGCTGCAGACGCAGATCGGTCAAATCGCAGAGATGCTCGAGCAAACACCCCTCGAAGCGACTCCGCTGCAAAAAGAGCTGGCGCGTGTCGGAAAGCGGCTCGGCCTCATTGTAGTCGGCATCGCGATAGCCATGATCGCGACAATCATCGTCGTCGAGGAGGTCCGGGGTCTGCCAGCCATCCTCGACGTGCTGATCTTTGGCGTGGCACTTGCGGTCGCTGCCGTCCCTGAGGGTCTGCCGGCAGTCGTTACCGCGGTTCTGTCGCTCGGCGTCCAGCGCATGGCGAAGCGCAACGCCATCGTGCGTCATCTCGCCGCGGTGGAGACACTCGGCTCCGCCGATGTCATCGCATCCGATAAAACCGGTACGCTGACGAAGAACGAAATGACGGTGCGGACGATCGTAACCGCAAGTGGACGCGTCAACGTCACCGGCACGGGCTATGCGACGGAGGGGCAGATCGTTCCCGAGTGGGGCGCCGGCAATGGCAACGGACCGGCCGTCGGTGACGGCTTACGGATCGAGCTCCAGCGCGCGCTCGCCGTGGGAGATCGAGCCAACAACGCCGTCCTGCAGCAGCGCGATGGTGGCTGGATCGTCCAGGGCGACCCCACCGAGGGCGCCCTGCTGGTTGCTGCGCGCAAGGCGGGTCTTGGAAGTGACGCGCTGGCCCGGCGTTTTCAGCGCATCGGAGAGGTGCCTTTCTCCTCCGACCGTAAGTTGATGTCGACGATTCACACGGACGCGGAGCTCGACCGGGTGCTGGTGTTCACCAAGGGCGCACCGGATGTCCTGTTGGATCGTTGTTCGCATGAGTTGGTGGGAAGCGAGACCAGGATGCTGGACGACGCGCGCCGCAACGACATCCGCCGGCGCAATCAACAGCTGGCCGCGGAGGCTCTACGCACGCTCGGCGTCGCCTACCGCGCGCTGCCACCGGGTGCGCTCGATGGTGACAAGGCCGACGCCAGCCTCGAACAGGGCCTGGTGTTCGCAGGATTGATCGGCATGATCGATCCGCCACGGGCGGAAGCGCGCGACGCCGTCGCGCGCGCGAAAGCTGCGGGGATCCGGCCGCTGATGATTACCGGGGATCATCCGGTGACCGCGGGCGTCATAGCGGCCGAGCTGGGCGTAAGCGACGACCGGCGCGTCCTGACCGGCAGCGAGCTTGAAAATATGAGCGACGCAGCGTTGCGCTCCGCGCTGCAGGAGACTTCGATCTATGCTCGAGTGAGTCCTCATCACAAATTGCGCTTGGTCCAGGCGCTGCAGCAGTCGGGTGCGATCGTCGCCATGACCGGTGATGGCGTGAACGATGCACCGGCTCTTCGAACCGCCGACATCGGGGTCGCGATGGGTATTGCCGGCACGGACGTCTCCCGTCAGGCGGCGGATATCGTACTGGCGGACGACAACTTCGCCACGATCGTTGCAGCCGTTGAAGAAGGCCGCTCGATCTTTGCCAATGTGCGCAAATTCCTCCGCTATCTGCTCGCCTCGAACCTCGGCGAGGTCATGACCATGTTCTTCGGCGTGCTGCTGACCCGGCATCTCGGGCTGGCTGCTGCCAGCGAGCCCGGCACGCTCGTGCTGCCATTGCTCGCCGCGCAGATCCTGTGGATCAATCTGGTCACCGATGGTGGCCCGGCGCTCGCCCTGGGTGTCGATCCCGCGGATCCGGACGTGATGAGCCGACCTCCCCGGCCGCGCGGCGAGGGTGTGATAACCCGGGCAATGTGGGTTGAAATACTCCTGTCTGGAGCGGTTATCGCGGCTGGCACGCTGTTCGTGCTCGATGCGAGCCTGCCTGGAGGCTTCATCGCAGGAGGAGGGAGTCTCGCTCACGCACAAACCATGGCGTTCAACACCCTCGCGTTTTTCTCGATATTCATGGCGTTCAATGCGCGCTCGACGGAACGCAGTGCTTTTGTGGGCTTGTTCTCGAACAAATGGCTGTGGGGCGCCGTGGCGCTCGCAGTGCTGCTTCAGGTTGCCGTCATTTACGTGCCATTTCTGCAGCAGGCGTTTTCGACCACGCCGCTGACTGCCAAGGACTGGCTGCTGTGTGCGGCTGTGGGGAGCTCGGTGCTATGGCTACGTGAATTGAGCAAACTCATCGGCCGCCGCACGCGGCCCGTGCCCGATCCCACGCCACCTGCGCCTGACGATCGACGCCCCGACATACGTGCCGACGCGCAGCTGTGAGGGCTGCCTGATACAGCGGAAGTCTCAGTCAACTGTCTGCAGCTACGTCGCGCTCTGCGGCGATTATCCCTGGGGAAGTAGTTCGAACTCCCGCATGGCCGGCAGGAAATTCTCGTTCGAATGACCCGGGCGGGTCAGCTTGAACAATGCGAATCGCTGCAGTGGAGTCAGCCCGGCCCACTGCTCGCTGGAGGGCGGTGCCATTCTCAGGCCGCGCGCCCACTCGCGGATTCGTTCGGGGACCACGGCGGTATCTGCCCACGGTGGCGCCGGATCGAGCGGCGCGAACTCAACCGCCGTCCTCGTATGAGCTTCGATCTGGGAGACGAGAAACTGCCGATAGGCTTCGGCCTCCTCCGCGCTTCCGAAGGGCCTTTCAACGAGCTCGCGGCGTCCGGCCGGCGGAATCCGGTTCCACTGCTTCAGAGACAGCTTGATCCCGGCCTGATCAAGCTTCATGCGGACGCTCATGGGGATACAACGTAGCGTTCCACCGAAATCCACTTCGAAGCGGAAGACCCCCGGATAGGGCGCCTCGCCGGGCAACGACTCCACTGGCGAATGGTGCTTCATGGCGAGAGCATACCGCCGGCACTTGGACCGAAAAGATATGAACCGACGCGCATAAGCCAGCGGCGGCGGGATGTCCACACTTATGTCCGCCAGCTCATGACTTGAGCTACATCGCGATCAATGAGACAACGTCGGCCGGGGCGGAATCAGTTCGAGCGTCACAGCAGCCTGCCTCGACACGGGAACGCCGTGCTTGCAGTACAATTGTCCTGATATATCACATACCTAAGTCGCATATGGGTAAGAAAGAGTCGCTTCGCGTCATCCCGATCAAGGTCGAGCCCATCTCGTCGCTGAGTCCGGAGGAGCGCGGCGCGGTGCTCGAGGCGTGTACCCAGCTCAAATCTGCAGCGGGAGCCTTGATGCCGATCCTTCACGCCGTCCAGGCTGCCCTCGGTTACGTACCGAAAGATGCCGTGGCTCTGATCGCTTCCGAGCTCAATCTCTCACGGGCCGAAGTGCACGGTGTGCTCACCTTCTATCACTACTTTCGTACCCATCCGCCGGGCCGACACGTTGTCCACGTCTGTCGCGCCGAGGCGTGCCAGTCCGTCGGTGCGGTCGCACTCGAAGCGCACGCCAAGAAGACCCTGGGCATTGATTTTCACCAGACGACGGCTGACAAGGCGGTCAGTCTCGAGCCGGTCTACTGCCTCGGTAATTGCTCACTCGGCCCCTCGATCATGATCGACAACCAACTGCAGGGGCGCGTGTCGCCGCAGCGCTTCGATGAGCTGATGGCGAAAGCGCGGGCCAGCTCATGAGCGTCAAGGTCTTTGTCTCTCGCGATGCGTCCGCCCAGGGTGTTGGGGCGAATGAGGTCGCAGACACCATCGTCAAAGAGGCGGCCCGGCGCGGCGTCGACATCGAACTGGTACGTAATGGCTCCCGCGGACTGTACTGGCTCGAGCCGCTCGTTGAGGTCACGACGGACCGCGGACGCGTGGCTTACGGTCCGGTAACGAGCGAGAAGGTGGCCGGGCTTTTTGATGCCGGCTTTACGCAAGGGAAGCCGCACGCGCTGCACCTGGGCCTGACCGAGGAGATCCCCTACCTCAAAAACCAGGAAAGACTCACGTTCGCGCGGGTCGGGATCACCGACCCGCGAAGCCTGCACGACTACATCGACCACGCGGGCTACCGCGGACTGAAGGCCGCGCTCGCTCTCAAGCCCGAGGCTATCGTGGCGCAGGTAACCGACTCGGGCCTGCGGGGCCGCGGCGGTGCCGCCTTTCCGGCCGGCATCAAGTGGAAGACCGTCCTTGCCACGCCCGCCGAACAGAAGTACATCGTCTGCAATGCGGACGAAGGCGACTCCGGAACTTATTCGGATCGCATGATCATGGAGGGAGACCCATTCGTCCTCATCGAGGGGATGACCATCGCGGGGCTTGCCACCGGCGCGACGCGGGGCTTCATCTACTTGCGTTGGGAATACCCCGACGCGAAAGTCGCGCTCGATGCGGCGATCGCCGCGGCGACGGACGCCGGTTATCTGGGTGACAACATCCTCGGCAGCGGGAAGCCCTTCTGGCTCGAGATCCGCATGGGTGCCGGCGCCTATATCTGCGGCGAGGAAACTTCGCTCCTGGAATCGCTCGAGGGCAAGCGCGGACAGATCCGCTACAAACCTCCCCTGCCTGCGATCGCAGGCCTCTTTGGTCAGCCGACCGTGGTCAACAATGTGATCACGCTCGCCTCGGTTCCGATCATCCTGGACCGGGGTGCTGAGTACTACCGGAACTATGGCGTCGGGCGCTCGCGCGGCACGCTGCCGATCCAGCTGACCGGCAATGTCAAGCGCGGCGGACTGATCGAGAAGGCCTTCGGCGTGACCCTGCGGCAGCTGCTGTACGATTACGGCGGCGGGTCACTCAGTGGGCGCCCCATCCGTGCCGTGCAAGTGGGCGGTCCCCTCGGGGCGTACATGCCCGAGTCACAGTTCGATACGCCGCTCGACTACGAGGAATTCGCCAAGATCGGCGCCATGGTCGGTCACGGCGGCATCGTCGTGTTCGACGATACGGTCGACATGGCCGCTCAGGCCCGCTATGCGATGGAGTTCTGTGCCATCGAGTCGTGTGGCAAATGCACGCCGTGTCGCCTCGGCTCGACGCGGGGCGTCGAGGTCATCGACCGCCTGGTCGCAGGCCAGGATTCTGCTAAGCAGGAGATCCTGCTTCGCGATCTCTGTAATACCATGATCAACGGTTCGCTGTGCGCGCTCGGGGGGCTGACGCCCTACCCTGTGATCTCAGCGTTGAATCATTTCCCCCAGGACTTTGTCAAAGCCACAGCCGCGAAGGCCATGGGCTCCACGACCTGAGAGCACTGCTATGCAATCCATTGCGGAAAAAGACTTAGGGACCCCGGCCCGCCAGAGCGCCAGGATGGTCACGTTGACCATCGATGACCGCGAAGTGGTCGTGCCGGAGGGAACTTCGGTCATGCGCGCGGCGGCTCTCGCCGGGGTGGCCGTGCCCAAGCTTTGCGCCACCGATCAGCTTGAGGCCTTCGGTTCGTGTCGACTGTGCCTGGTTCAGATCGAGGGCATGAAGGGGATGCCGGCTTCCTGCACGACCCCGGTCGCACAGGGCATGAAGGTCACCACCGAGAACAAGCAGCTTGCGGATGTCCGCCGCGGTGTGATGGAGCTCTATATCTCTGATCACCCGCTCGACTGCCTCACCTGCCCCGCCAACGGGCACTGCGAGCTCCAGGACATGGCGGGCGTCGTTGGACTGCGGGAGGTGCGTTACGGGTACGACGGTGCCAATCACCTCAAGGCGGAGAAGGACACCAGCAACCCCTATTTCACCTTCGACCCGGCCAAATGCATCGTCTGCTCGCGCTGCGTGCGCGCCTGTGACGAGCAGCAGGGCACGTTGGCCCTCACCATCCAGGCTCGCGGCTTTGACTCCACCGTAGCAGCCAGTCAGGACGACCCCTTCATGGATTCGGAGTGCGTCTCGTGTGGCGCCTGCGTACAGGCCTGCCCGACTGCGACGCTCTCTGAGAACAGCCTGATCGAGCAGGGTCAGGCCGAGCACAGCGTCATCACCACGTGTGCGTACTGCGGGGTCGGATGCTCGTTCCGCGCCGAGATGAAGGGCGAAGAGGTCGTGCGCATGGTCCCGAACAAGGACGGGCACGCCAATCACGGGCATTCGTGCGTCAAGGGTCGCTTTGCGATCGGCTACGCGACACACCCGGACCGCATCGTGAAGCCCATGATCCGCGCCAAAATTTCCGATCCCTGGCGCGAAGTGAGCTGGGAAGAGGCGATCAGCTACGCCGCCAGTGAGTTGAAGCGAATCCAGGCGAAGTACGGCCGCGACTCGATTGGCGGCATTACCTCATCACGCTGCACGAACGAAGAGACCTATCTCGTCCAGAAACTGGTTCGTGCGGGTTTCGGCAACAACAACGTCGACACGTGTGCGCGCGTCTGCCACTCCCCGACCGGCTACGGCCTCAAGAACACGATCGGGGAGTCCGCTGGCACCCAGGCATTCGATTCAGTCATGGAGGCCGACGTCATCATGGTCATCGGCGCCAATCCGACCGATGGCCACCCGGTTTTCGCTTCGCAGATGAAGCGCCGGCTGCGCCAGGGTGCGCACCTCATCGTCGCTGACCCGCGCCGCATCGACCTCGTGCGCACGCCGCATGTCGAGGCGGACTACCATCTGGCGCTGCGGCCCGGCACCAATGTCGCGCTCATCAACTCGATCGCGCACGTTGTCGTGACCGAGGGCCTGGTCAAGGAGGACTACGTCCGCGAGCGTTGCGAGTGGGATTCGTTCGAGAAGTGGCGGGCTCTGGTAGGCGACCCGAAGTACGCGCCGGAAGCCATGGAGAGCGTGACGGGAGTGCCCGCTGAGAAAGTACGTGGGGCCGCCCGTCTCTACGCTACGGCGCGCAACGGGGCGATCTACTACGGCCTGGGCGTGACCGAGCACAGCCAGGGCTCGACCATGGTCATGGGGATCGCGAATCTCGCCATGGCCACCGGCAACATCGGGCGCGAAGGGGTGGGCGTCAACCCGCTACGCGGCCAGAACAACGTCCAGGGCTCGTGCGATATGGGCTCCTTCCCGCACGAGTTCACGGCCTACCGGCACGTGTCGGACGATGCCGTGCGACACTCCTTCGAACAGGCCTGGGGCGTCAGGCTCCGCGCCGACCCGGGGCTGCGCATCCCCAACATGTTCGAGGCAGCGCTCGATGGCGACTTCAAGGCGCTCTACATCGAGGGCGAGGACATCGGGCAATCGGACCCCAACACGCAGCACGTCACGGCCGCGCTCACCTCCATGGAGTGCATCATCGTTCAGGACCTGTTCCTGAATGAGACCGCGAAATTCGCGCACGTATTCCTGCCGGGATCTACCTTCCTGGAGAAAGACGGGACCTTCATCAACGCCGAGCGTCGCTGCTCACTCGTGCGTCGGGTCATGAAATCCAAGTCTGGCTACGCCGACTGGGAGGTCACGCAGCTGCTCTCGAACGCCATGGGATTCCCCATGAACTACAGCCACCCGTCCGAGATCATGGACGAGATCGCGCGGCTGACGCCAACCTTCAGTGGCATCAGCTTCGACCTTCTCGATCGGCTGGGGAGCGTCCAGTGGCCGTGCAACGCCGAGCATCCGGAGGGCACCCCGACCATGCACGTCGGCACGTTCGTGCGCGGCAAGGGCAAGTTCCTGCTGACGGAGTATGTCCCGACCAGCGAGAAGGTAAACGCCAAGTACCCGCTGATCCTGACCACCGGTCGAATTCTGAGCCAGTACAACGTCGGCGCGCAGACGCGGCGTACCGAGAACGTGCGCTGGCACGAAGAAGATCGGCTCGAGATTCATCCCACCGACGCCGAGGACCGCGGAATCGCCGAAGGGGACTGGTGCGGCATCGCCAGCCGTGCCGGTGAGAGCGTGCTGCGAGCCCGGGTGACCGATCGTGTGCAGCCGGGCGTGGTGTACACGACGTTCCACTTTCCTGAGTCGGGGGCCAACGTGATCACGACGGAGAACTCCGACTGGGCCACCAACTGCCCCGAGTACAAGGTGACGGCGGTCGAGGTCACGCGCGTGAATCAGCCCTCTGAATGGCAGAAACGTTTCAAGGAATTCACCCAGAAGCAGGAAGCGCTCGTCAAGCAGGCGGACGTCTTCGTAAAGTAGGCTCGAGCACATGAGTGAAACGTCGCACTCTCACGAGAGCAGTGAGCGCCTCGTTACCATGGCGAACGATATCGGCAACTACTTTCGCGCGCAGGGACCGGACGAGGCAATTGCGGGGATTGCGAACCACATCAAGAGGTATTGGACCCTGCGGATGCGTCAGAAGCTCAACGCCTATCTTGCGCAAGGCCATGGCGGACTCGACGATCTACCGCGCGCAGCGGTGGATCGACTGAACGCTCAAGCCGCGGCCGCTCCGACGCAGCCCTCCGCCGGCCCGGGCGCCGCGCGTTAGTTTCTCGCACGACCCAACCGCGGCGTCGTCGCGGACCATGCGTTAGTCAACGCCGACGATGATGTGGTCGGCCTTGATGAACGCGTGCGCGCGCTGACCCTTTTTGAGCTTCAACCGCTTGGCTGAGATGCTTGTAATAACAGACACTATCTCGACGCCGTCGGCAATCCGGATCGTCACGTCCGTGCTCACCGGGCCGCGTACGAGCCGGGTTATGGTGCCGACAAATTCATTTCGGGTGCTGAGCTTCATGAGACCTCCTGTTCCTCGCTGTCTCTCCGGCTGGGACTCAATCGCACCTTGAGCCGAGCCGGCCCTGGCCGGCCGGCGCGCCCTGGAGAGGCGGTGCGGGCGCCAGCGGCTCCGGTACGCGCCTTAACTGCGATCGCTCTGAAGGCTCTCCCCGCGCGGGTCTGCGCATCGTGCTCGAACGCGCGGTAGCGGTCGATCAGTTCCCTACCGAAGGGAGTCACTCGCGCGCCTCCACCACCGCGGCCACCCGTGGCGGTGACCACGACCGGTGCCCGAAAAGAGGTGTTGAGGCTCCACAGCAACTGCCAGCCACGACGATAGCTCATGCCCAGATCCCGGGCCGCCTGCGAGAGCGAACCGGTGCGGTGAATAGCCTCGAGGAGGGCGATCTTTCCCGGACCCACACAACAAAGTGTTGCAAAGTCCACCCGCAGACGGACGGTTGGGTTGGTCACGGTGCTTTTCTTCCCATCTGAGTTTAGCGCGTGCGGTAATTTCGAGCGGCGACGTTAGTTGCAATGTTAGCGCAAAGCTGCTATCGGTTATATCCGAATAGATACAACGAAAGCGGTCTGCAACGCATGTCTCGAATTCTGCTCAGCCTCGGGTTGCGGTGCCTCATCATTGCTTCGCTGCCGGCGGCGGAGGCACAGCAGCCGCAGATTCTGGTCTTCGCCGCTGCATCTCTTACCGAGGCGGTGCAGGAGGTCGGCGCGAGCTATGAAAAGACGGCGCGCGTGATGGTCAGGTCGTCGTTTGACTCGAGTTCGACTCTGGCGCGGCAGATTGAGGCAGGCGCACCGGCGGATGTGTTCTTCTCGGCGGACACGAAGTGGATGGACGAGCTGCAGAGTCGCGGCCTCATCCAGGTGGCGAGCCGCAGGAACGTCCTCGGCAACAGCCTCGTGCTCATCGCCCCCGCGCAGAGCCCGATCAGGCTCAAGATCGCGCCGCACTTTCCACTGGCCGCGGCGCTCAGCGATGGGCGTTTAGCAACCGGCGATCCGGATTCGGTCCCGGCCGGCATCTATGCGCGCGCGGCGCTGACGAAGCTCGGCGTGTGGGACGGAGTCGCATCCCGCTTGGCGCGCGCGGAAAACGTCCGCGTGGCGCTCCTGTATGTCGCTCGGGGTGAGACACCGCTCGGCATCGTCTATGCGACCGATGCGCTCGCCGATAAGGGCGTGCGCGTGGTGGATACGTTTCCCGAGGACACTCATGAGCCGATCGTCTATCCCATCGCGTTGACCAGGTCCGCGAAGAGCCAGGCGGCGGAGTTCGTCGCTTATCTGAGTGGTCCCCGGGCGCACGACATCTTCGTCAAGCACGGTTTCACGGTCCTGGCGCGATGAAAGCGGGGACGCCAGCACCCTTACCAAGAATGATCTGGGCGGAAGCGTTGGATCGGTTCTGAATATTTCGGTCATGTGACGGCTGCTTCCAGGGGAGATTATAAATGCGGTCCGTATGGTCGTGCGCCCTCGTGGCGCTTGCTGCAATCTTCGTTCTCAATCGTCCCGTGCACGCCGCCGATCCACCGAGCGAAGCGGGCTGCACGAGCTTCGAGGAGTTCATGCATACCGATTGCCCGCTGACCTGGCACGGCATCACCTTTTATGGCGCGTTTGACGCCGGCGTGGGCTGGGTCAGCCATGGCCTGCCCATGAATGGCTATAACTACGAAGGCGAATCGCTGGTCAACCGTAACGGCAATCACCCCCAGTGGCTCCTGGCGCCGAACAACCTGTCGCAGACGGGTTTCGGCATCAAGGCCCGGATAGAGTTCACGCGCGATTGGTACCTGGTGTTCAATGCCTCAACCGGCATCAATCCGCAGTCCGGCCAGTTCGCCAACATGGCAGCCACAAACACCAGCAATAATGGCCTCCCCAGGGAGGCCTACTCGGTCACCGGCGACGGTGCGCGCGCCGGCCAGACCATCAATGACGAATTCTATGGGGGTGTATCGTCTACCCCGGGTACGCTGACCTTCGGTCGTCAGCGCTCTCTCGGTACCGATGCGATGCTCGCTTACGATCCGGCGGCGGGCGGTTATTCCTTTTCGTACATCGGCTATAACGGCCTGATGGCCGGCGGCGGCGACACCCAGGACACCCGCTGGGACAACGCCATCAAGTATCGCGTCTCCTACGGTCCGGTCCGCTTCGGCGCGATGTACAAATTCGTCGATGGCTCGGGCGGCTGCTACTCCGCCTCCGCAGCCTGGACTGCCGCGACCTGTACCCCGGAACAGCCGCACAACGACGCCTATGGCTTCGATTTCGGCGGAGACGTCGGCAAGTTCTCCGCCGACGTCGTCTATCAACACATCAACCAGGCGATCAGCGTACTCAACCCGCTGCTCGGGCCTCAGAGCCTGACGCAGCCCTATCAGTCGACCACCAACAGCATCAATACCAACCCCATCAACGGCACTAATCTGATCGGAACGACCAACACGGAATACGGCATCGTGACCGACAATACCGCCGTCATGGTCGCTGCTAAATATGCCTGGGACCCGGTCAAGTTCTACGCCGGCTACGAACACATCCGGCAGAACAACCCATCGAACCCGCTGGGCATCGGCGCCACGGCCCAGGGCGGTTATCTCCTGAGCGGCGTCGAAGACAACAATCTTGATTCGACCAAGAACGTGCAGGTCTACTGGGCGGGCGTGC
>Ga0306920_100000328_pt1 | contig 54928 bp, 37 predicted proteins | sample flu12Cox44000170_FD_204666 | JGI IMG/M metagenome (GOLD analysis project Ga0306920, IMG submission 204666) | Lab enrichment of tropical soil microbial communities from Luquillo Experimental Forest, Puerto Rico - flux4day.12C.oxic.44.000.170 (v2)... | ecosystem: Environmental > Terrestrial >... | reverse complement strand
GGTTCGCGGCCTGTGAACAAGAGAAATTGCATTTGAGCCTGGCGGACGAACATATCCACCCCGGTAAGAACTGTACAGCCATGGGCTTTTGCTTCTTTAATCAGCATGGTCGATTCAGGATTATAAATGGTATCGAATACCATCATGTCGGGATGAAGATAGCTGGGATGCACCGGACATTCGTCAACATTGGGGTGCATGCCTACCGAAGTGCAGTTGACCAACAATTCGCACTGGATGTTATGCCGGGTTTCCCAGGTCGCGGCTTTGCAGCCGACGTCGTCGGCCAGATCTTCCGCTTTTTCATGGGTGCGGTTGGCAATTACCACCTGGGCGCCTTCGTCGCGTAACATGTGGGCGACGGCGCGCCCCACGCCGCCGGCTCCCAATTGCAGGACCTTCCAGCCCTGTAAATTCGGGAATGGCATGCTCTGGCCCGTCTCGCCTTCCTTGGCAATCAGTTCTAAATGAGCCAGGAGCGAATCCCGCGCGGCCTGGTAATCGGTATTGGAGGCGGAGAAACCATCGGCTCTCTGTACCAGCGTATTGGCGGCGCCGACCCTTGATGCCGAGGGATCCTTCTCCTTGGCCAGCCGCAATGCTGCTTCCTTATGGGGAATTGTGACGCTGTAACCCTGGACCGGAAAGCGGTCGAATTTTTCCAGGAAGGATTGCAATCCGCTGCGCGGAACCCGAAATGGCAAGTACACGCCGTTGATATCGAGTTGCTGCAGGGCGGCGTTATGGATGACCGGGCTCAGACTGTGGGCCACCGGGTCGCCGATAACGCCGAATATTTGGGTGTCCGAATTAAGGAGATGGTAGTGATAAACATCCTTCATCTCCTCGAAGGAGGGAATGCCGAGGGCAATGGTGCGTTCCTTGTTGAATGCCGCGTAAGCAAAAGGAGCTCCATATCGCGCGGCGAGGATCCGGCTCGGGAAGCCCATGTCACCGAGGCAGAAAGCGACCGTGGGCCGGGATGGGCTCTTTAGAAGATCGAGCACCCGAAGGTTGTCGGCAGGTTGCTGCGCGCTGACGGCAATTTTTACCACATCCGGATCCTGTTTGCACATTTTTTCGTAGATTTTTTCCAGATCGTGGGGAACTTCGCGCAAGTTGTGATAACTGACGATGCGTTTGACCTTACCAAACCGGCGGATTTCGTCGGCAATGTCGGTCTCCAGATCGACCCAATCAAAGCCGGCAACGATGGCCTGGCGGAGAAGGATGGTGCGCTCGGCTTCTTCGCCGGTCCAGCGTCCGCCGTCCTGCTGGCGGCGAACCGTGGCCACCAGCTCGCAGGGCTTGGCCGCAAGCAAGCGTTTGAAATCCGGCGCCTTGGTAAGGAAATCGAGGCGCACCTCGATCATGCGGGCGCCTCGCCGGCTTGCCTCGATGATTTCGACCTGGATCATTTTGTGTCGGGTTCGCCCGATCACCACGCAAATATTGTCAACGCCCGCCGGCATTCGCGAACCTATTGCTATGGAATATCACGCAAAGTCCACGGGTGCGACTCGCGAACTCTAGAGTACCGTACCAATTTTAGACAAACATGAAAAGAAGCTTTTCATGGGGAGGATTTCGTGTCTCACGGGAGCGTGAGACACGGCGAAAAAAACAGCTCCAAGTAGTTACTCTCAAAATGTTTGCGTAAAAAGCCGTGCCCATGCATTCGCGTGAGAGACGACAAAGCGTATATCGATCCGGGACGCTACATGGCCAGCCAGCCGCCATCCACTACCAAGGTCTGGCCGGTAATGTAGCTGCCGGCGTCGCTGGCAAGGAGCAACGCCGGACCCACGAGTTCGGCGGGGTCTGCCCAGCGGCCGAGAGCGGTCATCCCGGAAAACTGAGCTTTCTCCTCCGCCGACAACAAACGGCCCGGCAGGTCCGTGAGGAAGGGACCGGGGGCAAGACAATTGACGGTAATGTTGAATGGCCCGAGCTCGAGTGCGCCGGCGCGGGCCAGACCTAGCAATGCGGATTTGGTTGCCGAATAGGCATTGCGGCCCTGTTTGGAAACAAAACCCATGATGGATGAAATATGAATAATGCGCCCCCAGCGCCGCGACTTCATTTGCGGCACCAGGGCTCGGGTCAGGGCCATTACAGAGTTGAGATTGATTTCCATGACCTGATCCCAGGCCGCATCGGTAATTTCATCTATGGGCTCGGGAAGATTGGTGCCAGCGTTGTTGATCAGGATGTCGATGCGGCCCATTTGCTCGAGCGCACAGCGGGCTAGTCGTTTGGCTTCCTCGCGCCGGCTCATGTCAGCAACTATGAGTCGGCCTTGTTGCGCGGTGCCCTGGAGGATTTCGTCCAGCGCGGACCGCAGTTCATTTTCATGCCGGCTGGAAATAACGATATCCGCTCCGGCCTCGGCCAAACCTCGGGCCATGGCCTTGCCCAGACCTTTGCTGCCGCCGGTTACCAGGGCCACCTTCCCTTTCAGTTTGAAGAGGTCCACGACCATGCCATTAATCCTTCCTCTTTTAGTATTCGTTCCTATCGCAAACGAAATTCCAAACAAAGTCTTATTGGATTATGAAGAGTTGGGCTACTCCGATCTTGACCGGGCAAGGGTCTATCTGTATCGTTCCACTCCCATTCCAAGGTGGGAATGGGGTAATCCAGGCAAGGGCGTCAACCGATGGGCCACCGGGGAATTCCCCTGTTGGGGGTTCTTTGTTGTTTTCTGCAGGGCTGTTTCTCCAGCCAAGCCATCCCAAGCAAATCCTGGCTCCAATCCTGGCGGCCATTGCACGGACCGTCCGTGGCCAGAGTGATTCAACTGGAAACATACCTCGTGGAAGGCTCGGCCGGCGATGCGTACCTGAATCAGGAGTTATGGTCGCTGACGGATGACCAAGTCCTGCGCCTGGAGCAAAAGGCGTTACTGGAAGACAATGGGTTTCGGTTCGGGCAAATCGGCGGATTCACTCCCAACGGGCTGCAATCCCTGCTCACCTCGGAAAAGAGTTGCGCCAATCCTCGCCGGATTCAAACGCATGCGGAAAGTCCGACCCGATTGTCCCTCGGACCAATCCTGGCCCATTGCCAGTTCGACATTCTTCAGGAAGAACACAAAGTCACTTTGCAACTGGATCATGCAGAATGCGGACTGGTCGTAGTACCTTCCTTGACCAGCGACGGTCGGATTCATCTCAAGTTCACTCCGGAAGTTCGCCACAGCAAGCAACCGGTAATGCCCCAGCCGATAGAGCAAACGACCTGGGTGTTTCAAAAGCAGCAAGCTATTGAATCGTTTTCCCAGTTGAGTTGGGACGTCACTCTTGCGGCGAACGAATCGGTGGTCCTAGGAGGGCGCTTCGACCGCCCGGACACGCTGGGCCACCAGTGCTTCGTGCGGCTGAATGAAACCAATCCGAAGCAACGTTTGCTGGTGATTCGAACAGCATTGCCGCCTACTGGCGGCGCTCCCGATGCCAGTCCAGCGGATGCGGATGAAGAAACCGCTGCCCATTTGGCTCCGCCACTGGCCCTGCAAGCCGCATGGACCAGAATTCGCGGCAGTGCACCCTGAGCCGGACGTTGAGACTACTTCGTTCCCTCGCGTTTTGGGACAGCGATCATGTCGAAAGTCAGGTTTTTCCCGACTCGACCGACTCCCGGAACCAGGGCCTTGGAAGCTGCCGGCGGGCGCATTGGGTCGTAATAGTGCGGTCGCAGGTGGTCTAGTTTCGTGCCGGCTTCGGCGGTCGCGACGTAATACGTTGCTTTCGCGAGATGGCGCAGGTCACTGCCCGCTAGTTTCAGCAATTCTTCCAGGGAAGCGAAAATCTCCTGGACTTCGGCCTCGGCATTTGCCGCTTTCTCGCCATATAGCCCACTGACATAAATGACCCGATCCGCTTGCAACCGGGCCACCCGGCTGAAAACGGGAGATGGTTGCAGGCCGGGCGGAGTGAGGAACTCCACCACATTCCGGGCTCGGATTTTTTCTCCTCGTGCGATCACCTCGATTTCAATCGGCAGGTCGGCGATCCATTCGACGAACACGAGCGGTGGGACGGGGGTCTTGTCGAAGAACCTTTCGATCTCCTTGCGCACAGCATCTACTTCGCTGATTGGCGTGAGAAAGGCCTTCACTTGCACAACGTCCTGTTCCTGCTGGCGGAGGAATTGCAAAGTAGCCCGGAGGCTTTCGAGGGTGAGGCGGGCGGCCTCGGCCGGGGTGCGGCCCTTTTCGGCCTGGCCGGATACGTAAATCCTGGTTCCCTCCGGCAACACGGCAACATGAGCGCACCCCGTTTCCGGTAGATTGGCGCTGCGAAAGGTCTTGATGGCCGGTCCGGAATCAAGACGGGAGACGCCGACGGCATCGATCGCGACAAGCGCTTCGGGATGGCTAAGTTTTCCGACCACGAATGACATGGCGGGCTTTTTCCTGCCGCGAAAGTCCAGCGCCAAAAACCGGCGAACTTCCGGGACGGCTTCCTGCCTGGCGACGTAGACGTTTAGCTTGACCAGATGATCGAGGTCGGATTGGGCTTCGTCCAGGGCGGCCGATAGGTTTTTCACGACGCGCGCCGTCTGGATTGTCGCCTGATCCTTGCCGACGATTTGACCATGTTTATCCAGCGGCAGGAGTTGCGCAGTATGAGCGAGCGGACCGTCCGGGACTACGACGGCTTTCGAAGAACCGGTTGTTTCATCCGGTTCGATTTGCCGGATGCCCGCCATGCCGTTGGCGCAAAGCGAGGAATTCGGCCAGCAAAGCGAATATAAGGCCCAAACAATGATTTTCCAGCGCATGGTTGTTGCCCATTTAGGAATCGAATTCGTTGGACATTCATATTCTATTGCCGGAAAGGAGACTGCCGAAGTCTTCTCGAGCATGCCGGTACAGCCACGCCGTCGCCGCTGGCTCCGGGTTAAACGACTTATGCGGGCAGCAGAAACCCGAATGCACGCCAGCGGTGTCCCGTGCTCGCCTTTTTACCAATGGTTGTTTATACTGGACGCGGGTTCGCATGACACAAAGTAAGAGGAGAGTCCGTGATGAGTAGCGGCGCTGGAACCAATATTGAAAGCGTGCTCAAGGAAACGCGGAAATTTCCCCCGCCTGCAGAATTCAGTGGCCGCGCCCATATCAAGAGCCTTGCGGAGTATGAGCGGATCTGGCAAGAGGCGAAGGCAAATCCGGAAGCGTTCTGGGCGCGGCACGCGGAGGGTTTGCACTGGTTTCGCAAGTGGGACAGAGTGCTGGAATGGCGGGAGCCTCACGCCAGGTGGTTTTTGGGAGGCAAGATCAACGCCAGTTACAACTGTCTGGATCGGCAAATCGCAGCAGGGCGGGGCAACAAGGCCGCGATCCTCTGGGAAGGAGAACCGGGCGATAGCCGAGTGCTGCGGTATCAGGATTTGCATCGCGAAGTTTGCCAATTTGCCAACGTGCTCAAGAAACTGGGCATCCGGGCCGGAGACCGGGTCACACTATATATGCCGATGATTCCGGAACTGGCAATCGCGATGCTGGCATGCGCCCGCATCGGGGCGACGCACAGCGTTGTCTTCGGCGGGTTCAGTGCGGAAGCGGTGGCCGATCGGAATAACGATGCCCAGGCTGCCCTGATTGTCACGGCGGACGGCGGCTGGCGGCGGGGGAAAGTGGTTCCGCTCAAACAGAATGTTGATCAAGCGCTGGCGAAATCGCCTTCCGTGAAAAAGTGCATCGTCTTTAATCGTTGCCAGCAGACCGTGGAGATGAAGCCGGGCCGCGATTTCTGGTGGCACGAATTGATGGCGGATGCCTCGGCGGATTGCGCGGCCGAGCCGCTCGACAGCGAGCACCCGCTTTACATTCTCTACACGAGCGGGTCAACCGGCAAACCGAAGGGGGTGTTGCACACGACCGCGGGCTACCTGCTGGGCACGTCGCTGACTCATCGATGGATCTTCGATTTGCGGGAGGAAGATACGTACTGGTGTACGGCCGACATCGGGTGGGTAACCGGACATAGCTACATTGTCTATGGCCCGCTTGCCAACGGCGCCACGTCGGTAATGTACGAAGGGGCCCCTAACCATCCGCGTGAAGACCGTTTCTGGAGCATCATCGAGAAATACCACATTTCCATCTTATACACAGCGCCGACGGCGATTCGGGCGTTTATCAAGTGGGGCGATGAATGGCCCCGGAAGCACGATCTGTCCAGCCTGCGACTCCTGGGAACCGTTGGGGAGCCGATCAATCCGGAAGCATGGATGTGGTATCACACGGTGATCGGGCAAGAGCGCTGCCCGATTGTCGATACGTGGTGGCAAACGGAGACCGGCATGATTCTCATTTCGCCGTTGCCGGGGGCGCTGGCCACCAAGCCCGGGTCCGCAACGCGACCGTTTCCCGGCGTCATTGCAGAAGTCGTGGATAAGCAAGGCAATCCCGTGGCTCGCAATCAGGGCGGGTTGCTGGTCATTCGCCAACCGTGGCCGGCCATGTTGCGGACCATCTTCGGCGACGATGAGCGTTATCGACAACAATATTGGAGCCAGATACCCCACGCCTATTTCACGGCCGACGGCGCCCGGCAGGATGAAGACGGCTACTTCTGGCTGATGGGCCGGGTGGATGACGTCATCAACGTGGCGGGGCACCGGCTAAGCACCATGGAAGTAGAAAGCGCCCTGGTACACCACGACAAGGTTGCCGAGGCCGCAGTGGTCGGCCGGCCGGATGAAATCAAAGGTGAAGCGTTGACCTGTTTTGTAACGCTGGTGAAGGGTGTGGACCCTACCGGCGTCCTGAAGAGCGAATTGCGCGAGCACGTGGTGACGGAAATCGGCGCGCTGGCCCGCCCGGATGACATCCGGTTTACCGATTCGCTGCCCAAGACGCGCTCGGGAAAAATCATGCGGCGATTGTTGCGCGACGTTGCCGCGGGCCGGCAAACCACCGGGGATACCACGACACTGGAAGATTTCAGCGTGTTGGCCCGGCTACGAGAAGACGAGGAGTAGGGGTTTTACCCTTGCATGCTCCCCATTCTTCCTTTAGTCTGTAAAACAGGGGAAAAGAAAGCGGCATTGAGGACCGCTCACCTCGGGGTCGGGTTCGGCCCGGAAACGGGTAGCCGTAGTTTATTGTTGGAAATCGCCGGGCGATTGCATCTCGTCGGAGACCACTTTTTATGGCCAAGTCGCAAGGGGACTTCACGGAAATTCTCATACGCCGCCAAAGTCTCAGCCGGGATCAACTCGAAGAAGCGCGCGGCATGGCGAAGCAGACAGGGACGAAAATCCAGGAAACGCTGATCAAGCTGGGGTACATCACGGCCCAGGAAGTGATGAGCGCGATTGCAGAATTTCACGGGCTGCAATTCATCGACCTGACCGAGGTGACGATTCCGCCGGCGGTGATCGAGCTGGTGCCGGAATCGGTGGCCCGCGAGAATTACGTGCTGCCCATGGCCCAGGAGAATGGCGCGCTCAAGATCATCATGAGCGATCCGACCGATTTTGACACGGTGCAAAAGCTGCAATTCATACTCAACAAGGATATTCAACCGGTTCTGGCGCCGCGCGAACAGATCGTGGAAGCGATCAACCGGCACTACGGCCAAAGCGAAACGGAATCGGTCGACTCGATGTTGCAGGAATTTACGGATACGGCGATCGATTTCAACGAAGCGGCGGCCGCTGCCGGATTGGCGGCGATGGGCGATGAGAGCGACGCGCCGGTGGTCAAGCTGGTGAACCTGATGATTCAGGAAGCGATCAGTCTACGCGCCAGCGACATCCACATCGAACCGTTTGCCGATCGCGTCCGCGTCCGCTACCGGATCGACGGCGTGCTGGTAGAACGGGACAGCCCGCCGCGGCGACTGCTGGCGCCATTGGTATCGCGGCTCAAGATCATGGCGTCCATCGACATTGCCGAGAAGCGCCGGCCGCAGGACGGCCGCATCAAATTAACGCACGGGGGCAAACACTTCGACCTGCGCGTGAGCGTGCTGCCGACCGTTCACGGGCAAGCGGTGGTCATGCGCATTCTGGACCGCGGCAACATTCAGATCAGCATCAAGGACCTGGGCTTCGGCGAAACTGATTACAAGCGGTTTCAGCAGATGATCAAGCGGCCCAACGGCATTTTCCTGGTCACGGGGCCGACCGGTTCCGGGAAAACCACGACGCTTTATGCGGCGCTTAACGAATTAAACAGGCCTGACCGAAAGATCATTACTGCGGAAGATCCGGTGGAGTATTACCTGCCGGGCGTCAACCAGGTGGAAGTCAAGCATCAAATTGGGCTGGATTTTGCGCGGATTATTCGGGCCATGTTGCGGCAGGCGCCGAACATCATTCTAGTCGGGGAAATTCGCGACAATGAGACCGCGGAAATCGCCGTACAGGCATCTTTAACGGGACACTTGGTTTTCAGTACGCTCCATACCAACGACGCGCCGAGCGCCATCACGCGTCTGGTGGACATCGGCGTACCTCCCTTCCTGGTTGCCTCAAGTATCATTGCCATCATGGCCCAGCGGCTAGTCCGGCTGATTTGCCCCAAATGTCAAGAAGAGGACAAGCCGGATAGCGCGGAGATCAAGGCAGCGGGAATTACTCCCGACCAGCTGTCCAGGGCCCATTTCTTGCGCGGGCGGGGCTGCAATTACTGCCACCACACCGGTTACCGCGGCCGGCTTGGCATCTTTGAACTGATGAAAATGAATTCCGGAATTCGGGAGATGACCTTCAACCGGGCACCCACCCAGGAGATTCGGCGTCAAGCGCGCTTGCTGGGCATGCGGACATTGCTGGAAGATGGTGTGGAGAAAGCACTTAAGGGGATTACCACGCTCGAGGAAGTGCTCAGCATTTGCCACCACGAAGCCAGCCTGGTGGGCGGCTGAGCCAATTCTATGAACGGATTTTAGTGTATAGATGTATATATGTTTTGGCATCGCGAATCGGGTTCTAATACGCCGATACTTTATTCGTTGTTCGTCCTTTCATCTTTTTTTCATCTTGGCGATTGATTGTCCCTGGGAATAGGAAATAATGTAAAACAGCAAAGCCCACGCGGTCAGCCCCGTGGGCTTTGCCAGATTTAATGGGGTAGGTGACGTGCCTGCAGGAACGCCGTTAATCGACAAACTGTTGTCCACGGTCATCCAACTCAATGCTTCGGACCTGCATATCTCGATGGGTCAACCGCCGGTCGTGCGGCATCACGGGCGGATGCGGCGGCTAGACACGAAGACTCTCGATGCCGACGACACGACGGCCCTGATGAAGGCGATCACGCCGGACCGGTGCCAGCAAGAACTGCAAGAGAAAGGCGGGGCGGACTTCGCGATTTCCTTCGGGGATTCACGGTTCCGGGTCGCGATATTCAAACAAAAGGGCTCGATCGGCCTCGTGCTGAGGCGAATACCGAACAAGTTTTGGACCTTTGAACAGATCGGCATGCCCGAAGCGGTTCGCCGCCTGATCGTGCGGCCGCGCGGCTTGCTGCTGGTGACGGGGCCGACCGGATCCGGCAAGACCACCAGCCTGGCCAGCATGGTCAACTTCCTCAATGAGAATTACGATCGCCACATCATCACGATGGAAGATCCCATCGAATATTACCATGAACACAAGAAGTGTACGGTGAACCAGCGGGAGATTGGCGTGGATGTGCCGGATTTCCCCGAGGCGATTCGCCGGGCGCTGCGCATGGATCCGGACATCATTCTGGTGGGGGAAATGCGCGACCTGGCGACGATCCACGCGGCCATTGAAGCCGCGGAAACCGGCCACATTGTATTCGCCACCTTGCACACGAGCGGGGCGGCCAGCACGATCAACCGGATCATCGACGTGTTTCCCAAGGAGCAACAGGACCAGGTCCGCACGCAACTTTCGGTGGCGCTCATGGGGGTGTTGTCGCAGGCACTGTTGCCCAAGAAACCAGAGGGGCTGATCGCCGCCTACGAAATGATGGTGGTCACGGCGGCCATCCAAAACCTGATCCGCGAGAACAAGGTGTACCGCATCGATTCCACAATTCAAACCAGCCGAAAGGAAGGGATGTTCCTGTTGGATGAAAGCCTGTTCCGGCTGTGGAAGAACGGGCTGGTGGACAAGGAAGAAGCCCTGCTGAAGACCTCCAAACCCGTCGAATTGGCCGCCAAGATGGCGATGTACGAAAAAGGCATTCTGGACGAAGACGAAGAGGGTGAAGACGTCGAGGATGAAGAGGGCGACACCGATTATGACGAGGATGAGGACGAAGAAGAGGAAGAAGAGGAAGAGGAACGCCCGCGGCATCGTCGAAGATAAGTCATTTGTCATTCGTCATTGGTCATTTGCATGACCAGTGACCACGGACCAATGACAAAGGACTGCTTATGACACCAAAAGAATCGGGGCCTCCGAAAAAACCCGGCGCCCAGCCCGGCAAGCCAGCGCCCGGCAATAAACCGGCGCCGGGCAAGCCTACCGCCGACGGCAAGGGCGCGGGCAAGGCTCCGCCGGGCGGCAAGCGCAAGCCGGCGCCGGCCAAGGAAACCAAGGCGGGCGGACCCCGGAGGATCGGCCAAATCCTCATCGATCTCGGTTTCATCGATGAAGATCAAATCTGGGAAATTCTCGACGAGGCCAAGAGCACGGGCCAGTTGACCGGCCAGGTGGCCATCGCGCGCGGGCTGATTACCGAAGACCAGTTGTTGCAGGCGCTCGCGGAACAGCAAGGACTGAAGGCGATCAGCCTGGAAGAAACCAAGCCGCAGCCCGAAGCGCTGGCGCTGGTCCCGGAAACCATGGCGAGCGTCTATAAGGTCCTGCCCATTTCCCTCAAAGATAACGTGCTGACCGTGGCGACGGGGGACCCGTCCGCGCGCGCCGCGCTCGACGATCTACGCAATTTCCTGGGGGTGAAGGAAGTGCAGGCGGTGGTTGCCTCGGCCAAGGGGATCGAAGAGGCGACGATCAAGGCGTATTCCGGCAAAGAAGAGAGCATTCTCGATCTCATCCAGCAACTCGAAGCCGACACGGATCTGGGGGAACGCCTCGGAAGGAAAGAAACTTCGATCGACCTGGAAAGCCTGATGGAAATCCAGGACGCTGCGCCGGTCCGCAAACTACTCAACATGGTGATGCTCCTAGCCATCAAGGACCGGGCGAGCGACATCCACTTCGAGCCGTTCGAGGATGAATACAAGATGCGCTACCGGTGCGATGGGGTGCTGATGGAGCTGGTGCCGCCGCCGCGGCATCTGGCCATGGCGATCTCGAGCCGCATCAAGGTCATGGCGAACCTCGATATTGCGGAGCGACGGCTGCCGCAGGACGGCCGTATCGAGCTCAATGTCGGCGGCAACCCGGTGGACATGCGCGTCAGCGTGCTGCCGACCATGTTCGGGGAGAGCGTCGTCATCCGCGTGCTCGACCGGACCGTGGTGCAACTCGACCTGAGCCGCGTGGGGATGGACCCGGTCACGCTGAGCCAATTCCGGGAATTGATTCACAAGCCCAACGGCATTATCCTGGTCACCGGGCCGACGGGCAGCGGCAAGACGACGACGCTGTATTCCGCGCTCAATGAACTGAACGAGATCACCGACAAGATCATCACCACCGAAGACCCGGTGGAGTATGAAATCGACGGCATTTGCCAGGTGCCGATCAACACGGACATCGGCGTGACGTTCGCGTCGTGCCTGCGATCGATCCTGCGGCAGGACCCGGACAAGATCCTGGTGGGTGAGATCCGCGACCTGGAAACGGCGCAGATCGCGGTGCAAGCCTCGCTGACGGGCCACATCGTCTTCAGCACGCTGCACACGAACGATGCCCCGAGCAGCATCACGCGGCTGCGCGACATGGGGGTGGAGCCGTTTTTGATCACGGCAACGCTGGAGGCCATCCTGGCGCAGCGGCTCGTCCGCAAGATCTGCGAGGATTGCCGGACGGAGTTCGAGCCAAGCGCCGACATGCTGATGGAACTGAACCTGAAGCCGGAGAATTCCCGCGGCAAGATGTTCTACTACGGCAAGGGTTGCTCGCGCTGCAACAACACGGGCTACCGGGGCCGGTGCGGGATTTTCGAGCTGTCGATCATGAACGATGAACTGCGCGACATGATTTCCGTCGGCGCCTCGACCGACCAGCTGCGCGAGTCGTGCCGGCAACACGGCATGACGACGCTGCGCGAATCGGGAATGGCGGCGCTGCATAAAGGAATCACAACAATAGAAGAAGTTGTTCGGGAAACGATATTAGAGGATGAGTGAGACGGTTATTAGTTATTAGTTACTAGTTTTTGGTTGCAAAGGGCCATGGTAAATAACAGCTTTGTAAATTTGAAGGTTTACCAGATGGCCGAATTGCTTGCGGATAAGATTTGGAAGATCGTTTGCAAATGGGATTCCTTTGCGCGGGACACAATCGGCAAACAATTAGTTCGCGGAGTGGACAGCATTGGAGCCAATATTGCAGAGGGGTCGGGTCGAGGTACGTTTCGTGATAATCGGCGCTTTGTCCTTATCGCAAGGGGTTCTCTTTTTGAAACTCGCCACTGGCTCCGCCGAGCATTCGCTCGGGAACTGCTGACCGTTTCTCAGACTAGGGAGGTCAAGCCCATCGTGGAGAACGTGGGGCCGATGCTAAATGGTTTTCTGCGTTCGATAGGAAAAACCAAAGCAGCAAAACGAGTAACTAATAACTAGTAACTAATAACTTTGGAAACTGCCATGCCGACTTACAAATTCGAAGCGATGGACACTGCCGGGGAGGAAGTGAAGGACCAGGTGGATGCGCCGACGGAGGAAGAGGCGCAGCAGAAGATCAAGCAGATGGGCTACTTCGTGACGAAGATCACGGAAGTGGCGATGGCCAAGAAAACCAAGGCGAAGGGCAAGAAAAAGGGGAAGCGGCGCAAATCCTTCACGATCGGCGGGGTGTCGAACAAGCAACTGTGCACGTTCACGCGGCAATTCTCGACGCTGCAGGACGCCGGCCTGCCCGTCTTGAGGAGCTTGAAAATCCTGGAACGGCAGATGAAGCCGGGGGTGCTGAAGAATTCGCTGATCGACGTGGTCGATGACGTGGAATCGGGCAGCACGCTCAGCGAGGCGTTCGGCAAGCACCCCAAGTCGTTCGACCGGCTGTACGTGAACATGGTCAAGGCGGGGGAAGCGGGCGGGGCGCTCGAAGTCATCTTGCAACGGCTGGCCGACTTCAAGGAGAAGGCGCAGAGCCTGAAGCGGCGGATCACGGGGGCGATGGTGTACCCGGTCGTGGTCATTCTGGTGGCGTTCGGCATCTTGACGTTCATTATGATCTGGATCATTCCGAAGTTTCAGAGCATCTTCAAGGAATTCGCGCTGCAACTGCCGGACATGACCAAGTTCTTGATGGCGACTTCGGAATGGTTTGTCAAATACTGGTTCCTGCTGCCGGTCTTTCCTTTAGGTTTCTGGCTGCTACTCAAATTAATTCGGCTGAACAAAAGCGGGGCATACGCCTTGGACTGGCTCAAGCTGCGCATTCCGGTCATGGGAATGTTGATCGAAAAGACCATTGTGGCGCGGACGACGCGGACGCTGGGGACGCTGGTGGCCTCGGGCGTGCCTATCCTGGAGGCGCTGACGATCACTCGGGAGACCTGCACCAACATCGTCTTCGAGCGCGCCTATCAGAAGGTGTACGAATCGATTCGCGAAGGCGACACGATCGCCGCCCCGCTCAAGACAGCGCGGATCGTGGACGACATGGTGGTGAACATGATCGAGGTCGGCGAGGAAACCGGCGACCTGGATACGATGTTATACAAAATTGCCGACGTATATGATGAAGAAGTGAACGTACTGGTGGAAAGCCTGATCAGCCTCCTGGAACCATTGATGATTGTGATCCTGGGATTTATTATCGGGTTCATTGTCATCGCGCTGTTTTTGCCGCTCATTCACCTATTGGAAGGGTTAAGTAAGTAGTTATTGGTTATTAGTTACTAGTTATTAGCGACTGGTCATTGTTGGGCGCGATCGGTTGAGAGAGGAATTGAACTGGCGCGTGTGAGGGGGCCAGGGACCATTTTTGGGGAGATACCCATGAGAATCGGGAGTGTAAGCATGCGGCGGCGGGTGGGGTTCACGCTGATCGAACTCCTGGTGGTGATTGCGATCATCGGCGTGCTCATCAGCCTCTTGATGGCGGGGGTCATGAAGGTCCTCGGCAAGACGGACGAAGTGCGGGCGCGAAATGATATCACGCAGCTGAGTCAGGCGGGTGATTCGTTCAAGACTAAGCTCCATGTGGATTACATTCCGAGCCGAATTATTCTCGGTCCAAAGCGTGTTTATTTTGTCGGGACTACTCTCCGGCCAGGAATTTATACCGATTCCTTTAATTACTTAAACCGAGTCTGGCCCCGAATGAATTGGGACGACCCGTCGAGTCCGATCGTTTGGAGTTGGAGAAACGATTATAATCCGTTGCCCGATGGAGTTTTGTTGGAAGGACAAGAATGCTTGGTGTTCTTCCTCGGAGGGATTCCAAACGAGGTTCCACCGGCTAGCGGAAACCGCGGCTGCTTTGGTTTTTCGAAGAATCCCAACAACCCGACCGCTCCTGGCGGGGAGCGAGACACGTTCTATGATTTTCTTTCCAATCGATTAAAGACACGAAACGAATATGCGCGACCGGCAACGGGGTCGGTTGGGTTTTATGCTTACTTGGATTCCTACGGAAAGCAACCGTATGCGTATTTCAGTTCATACAAAACGGCAAACCAGTACAACCGTTATTCGGGGACTGATTGTCCGCATCTGAACAATGGGATAGATAACACCGGCGTTTACCCTTATGCCGAACTCTGGGATCCGAACAGGAAGTACTTAAATTCTAATACCTTTCAAATCATTTCCGCCGGCCCAGATGGTTTTTTTGGAAGGGGAACAAGAGATGGAGAACCCCTAACCCTTTGGCGGCAGGGCCAACAGAATTTTTCCCCCACGCAGCCGGGCTATGACGACATGAGCAATTTCTCGGACCGCCCGCTGGGAATTCCGACGAATTAAAGGGGAATGCCATGAAGGTCGAGAGAAGAAAATCCGTAAAACGGCAGGCGGAAAAGGGTCGAAAAGGGTTTACCCTGATCGAATTGCTAGTGGTCATGACGATCATTGCGGTGCTGGTTTCCCTGGTGGCGTCGGCGACCATGCGGATCATTGGTGTGCAACAGGAAAAGGCCACTGAGACGGTCACTCACAAGATCGGCAGCGCATTGGATAAGCACTGGAAGGCGGTGATCGCCGCAGCGAACCAGGAATCGTTCGATAACGACGCAATATTTCCACTTCAAGTCATTACACCGCTCAAGAGCCTTGCTGCGGGTGATGAACAACGGATGCGCGTGCTCTGGATCAAGCTGCGGCTGAAACAGGAATTTCCGATGAGCTTCAGTGAAATCGTCAACCCTGTGCCGAACTGGTTGCCGGCCAAGGCAACATATCGAGCCGCTATTCCCACGGACCAGACGCGATGGCCATCGCTCGAAGAGCAGAATTCAGCTTGTTTGCTGCTTGCCGTGTCGGCGGCCCGAGGCGGGATCATAACCAACCTGGAGGATTTTGGCGCAAACGCAATCAGCACCGCTTATGATCCGGTGAGCAGAACAATTGCTTATAAAATCCTGGTCGATACGTGGAACAAGCCAATCGTTTTTTGCCGCTGGCCGACGGCCAACCAGGAGGTCGATAACAGCAACCCGGCCAAAACCGGGATCACCGCAACGAAATTCCGCGATTCGGAGGATCCGACGGGCAAATTGTTGGACGCTGCGTGGAACAATGCGAACTGGAATACATTTGAGAATGGATGGCAATTACATTCCATCCGGAAGAATAATGCGCCTTATGCCTATTACACTACCCCAGTGGTTTGGTCGGCAGGTCCGGATCGGAAATATGGGTTTACTACTTTCGATTACGCTCATCTGCGAAACATGGCGCTCGATGATCTGGGAGCTACTTACGACAACATTTATAGTTACCGCCTTCGGATCGGAGGCAATTGATGGGCATTATGCGAAAAGAGAAGCAGTGCCGGGTAGCACCGTCTGAGTTCGGTTCCCAAACGGAGTTTGGGAACCAGGGCGTCAGTCAGGGCGACCAGGGCCCGATCGGGCGAGGGGCATTTACACTGGTAGAAATGCAGGTGGTGCTGTTCATTGTCATTCTGCTGGCAGCTATGCTGGTGGCGTTTGCGCCGCGGCTGGCGGACCGGCAGAAGGTGGCCGGCGGGGCGAGCCAGTTACAGGAATGGTTGTTGATCGCCAAATCGAAGGCCAGGCGGGACCAGATTGCGACCGGCGTCCGCCTGCAACGTGTGAACCAGACCGATCAGAACGACCCGGACTATTTTCGCTTCAAGGAACTGCAATACATCCAGCAGCCGGATGATTTCTTCGTACAACCGCGGGGATCGGATGCACAAAACCAATACAAGGTGCGCAAGCTGCAAATTCGAAACACCGCGCCGAACGTCAACAATATGGCTGTATTGGAATCGCCTGTTCCGCTCGGAGCGGCTGATTTTTACGGAGGCTTCGGGGGCACGGAAGCATCTCTATGGCCGGTGCAAGCAGGTGATTATCTAGAAATAAAAGGAGGGGGGCTGGTTCATCGGATCCTTCGAATTCCAAACAGTGTTACTTTAGTTCTGGAAGGCAACGGCACCCCCTATCCCATCACTATACCCACGGAAGATTACCGGATCATCCGCAGACCACGGCTCTTGACCGGGGAAAAGGCACTGACATTGCCGAAAGACATTGCCATTGACGGCAACAAACGGCCCGGTCCGTGGGTCTACCCGCCAATCGATCCGCGCGCTGCGGGCGAGGAACGAAACTTGTGCCAGGGGCTGGCGGGAACCCTGGACATCATTTTTTCACCGGCGGGCGGCGTCATCAGCCAGGGGATTACCCAGGATCGGATCATTTTTTGGGTTCGCGACGTGTCGCTGGATAATCCGCAAGACGGTGAACCTGTGCTGATTTGTATCGACGTGCGGACGGGATTTATCTCGGCGCATCCGGTCAATCAGGATGGGATTCTCAGTAATCAGACCAGTCTCTTCAGCTTTACCAGGGATGGGAAAGCGTCGGGGATTTAGTCATTGGTCATTAGTTATTAGTTATTAGCAGCAATGATCGGGCGACATGGCTATGGAATTGGGGAGAGAGGGGGCGCCACGTTAGTGGAGGTGCTGGTGGCGATATTTATCATGGCCATCGGGCTGTTGACGCTGTTGACGCTGTTTCCGCTGGGGGCATTGAGCATGGCGCAGGCGATCAAGGACGAGCGCTCGAGCCAGGCGGCGGCGAACGCCATCGCCCTGGCGCATGCCCGCAGCTATCGGAACGACGGCACGGTCACCGGCAACCGTCAGGGCCGCGACTATTTCATCGATCCGGGCAATGGCCTGCCGCGCGCGGACGACAACGGGCCGAGCTACCCGGTTTTCGTGGATCCACTGGGCAAGGTGCTGTTGCAGTTGCGATGGGACACGATCGCCGACATCCCGGATGGTATTCCCCGGCGCAGCGTGGATCACATCGATGATCCCGGGCTGGACCCGAATGAGCGGTACCGGCGTTCCATGGCGGGGTTTACGCTGCAGGACGACATGCGCTTCCACCGGGGGAACACGTTTCACGGCCTCCCTTCCGTTCCGGGAGGACCGGTCGAGCGCTACGACCAGTACTCGTGGGCCTATCTGTTGCAAAGGCCGCGCGCCGCCGACACTTCCGTGGTGAATGTGAGCGTGGTAGTCTATTCGGGCCGAACGCTGCAGATATTGGGTGAAACGGCCTATCGCGGGGTGGCGTTCGACACCAACAGCAACATGGTGCGCGTGACCTGGAACCCGACCAAACAGGACAAGCCGCCCATTCGCAAGGGGAGCTGGATCCTGGACGCGACGCTGGTAAACTCGGCGAGCCGGCGGGCCGAGCCGCACGGCTATTTTTACCGGGTGGTCGGCGTGACGGATGAATCCGCCAATTCCATGCTGCTGGAATTGCAATCGAATCCCAAGAAGGGGACGGCCAACGGCATTCTGGTGGTGATGGAAAATGTGGTTGAAGTGTTTGAGCGGGGGGCGGGGTGGCAACCGTAAAAAGTTATTAGTTATTGGTTATTAGTTATTAGCTTTCGCATAGACGGTAGGAACAGGGTTGGTGGGGAGTAACTGGGAATTGTGCCCGGAAAAGGGTAGGACGATGAGTGGACGAATGGGCCTGGAGAATCGAGGCGGCACCACGCTTGTGGAGGTGCTGGTGGCGATTTTCGTCATGGCCATCGGGCTGTTGACGCTATTGACATTGTTTCCGCTGGGGGCGCTGAACATGGCGCAGGCGATCCAGGACGACCGGACGGCGCATGCGGCGAAGAACGCGGAAGCCATTGCCGAAGCGCGGAATTTTCGAAACGGATATTTCTTTACGAATCTCCCGCCCATTCAACAACCTGATGTGGATCCGTTTTGCAACCCTGGGATTTTGCCGAACCTGTGGAACGTTCCAAATTACTCGGGACCCAGTTATCCAGTCTATTTAGATCCTGTTGGGGTTTCCTTTACTCGGGTGATGGTTCCTGAAAGCTTCACGAAAGGAATTCCTCGAAGAACGATTCTTTCGCCAAGTACGCTACCTCCCCCAAGCCCGCTTGCTCGGCCTTTAGTTCAGAGCGGCGAAATATTCCGCCTTTTCTCTGTTTTAGACGATATGGATTTCCAAAGAGATGGTACTCAAGCCGGAGCACCAACAAATCCTGTGGAGAGAGAAGGACGTTATACCTGGGCCTACATGCTCAGGCGGCCACGTTATTATGACTCCGCAGTGGTGGATGTGGCGGTGGTGGTGTATAGCGGTCGATCTCTGCAATTGCCGATAGGCGAATATCCTGCGTCCGCCATTAGATTCGATCCCGCCACCAATATTGTGAATTTGCCTTACGACCCGACCAATAAACCGCCGATGCGCAAAGGAATGTGGATCCTCGACGCTACGGTGTTGAACGGCAATCTGCCGGAACCGCATGGATATTTCTATCGTGTGGTGGGCGTAACTGACAATTCGAGCGCTAATACTTACACTCTAGAATTGCAAAACAATCCGAAAGCAAGAACGTTCGATCCCGCAACGGGAAGGAACTACGGTGTTTTGGTGGTAATGGAAAAGGTAGTGGAGGTCTTTGAAAAAGGGTCGGGGTGGCAACCATAGAATTGTCATTGGTCCATTGGTCATTTGCAATTACCAGTGACCAAGTATCTTTTGAGGTGTTCAGCCATGTATGATCGGGTGGCACGCCGTGAGTCTTCGAAGGGCGCAGGGGGCCGATCGGGATTTACGCTGGTGGAAATGATGGTGGCGATGGCGCTGATCCTGTTTCTCATGGTGATCCTGTCGGAGGCGTTCAAGAAAGGGATCGAGACATTCCTGCAGCTCAAGGCGATCGGCGATCTGGAAGAAAAACTGCGGACGGCGTCGACGCAGCTGCGGACCGACCTGAGCGCGGACCATTTTGAAGGCAAACGGCGGCTGAGCGACCCGTACTTTTACGACAGCCATACGCGCGAAGGATTTTTCCGGATCGTGCAAGGCGGGCTCAGCATTCCGGAGGGAACCGATTCGGATGGGAACCTTTCTTACCGGGCCAGCAACCATGTGCTGCATTTCACGGTGAAATTGCGGGGCAACAAGCGGGAAGATTTCTTCAAGGCGGTTCTTCCGGCAACGTCTCCGTTGTTGGTCCCGGGCGCCAACAACAGCAATGGTACGTTTTTCAACCAACAGAACGATGGGCGTTTCCAAGACACGGACGGGGTTTACCACAGCGCATGGGCGGAAGTCGTTTACTTTTTGGCGAAAACCGGACAGACCGCCGGCAGCCAGACCGACTTGCATACGCTTTATCGAACCGTCTTATTAGTAGTTCCCGATAACCGGGGAATCAACTGGACGACGCCCCAGGCAAACGCATTATTTGATGCCAATCCCAACTATCGCAAGATGAGTTGCCTGAAGGGCGACACCCAATTGAACAACAATATTTACTTTTTCAACCCGACGGACCTTGCGAATGGCGGCGTCGTGACAACAAATGGCGCTGGAGTGCGAAAGCAAGACCGGGGCTTTGTGTATCCCCCCAACCCGCAACTGCTAAGGTTTCTCCCCCTTGATCCAAACGGGACAGCAGACACCAACCCGCTACTTGCCCGGCAGAATATTGACCGGTCGGACATTCTGCTCACCGACGTGATCTCCTTTGACGTGCAAATTTTGAAAAAGTACGGCAATCAGGTGAGTGCGGATTTTCACGATTTGCCCGAGGGTCCGCCGTTTTTATATCCGCCGTACGCGTTTGATACGCATCGGCCTTCCGTTTCGTCCTCGGCCACCCTGCCGCCGTATACAATTGCGGCCATTCAAATCAGCCTGCGGGTATGGGACCGGAAGACGGAACAGACGCGGCAAATAACGATCGTCCAGGATATGTAGAGGTAGTTATTAGTTATTGGTTATTAGTTATTAGCAAAGAACGGATTGGTTGTTGAAGAAACGGCAAGTCACCGACCAATGACGAATAGCTTGATTGGGAGTTTGTACCATGTTCCGACGGCGATATGAATTGAACGAGCAGCGGCGGGCGATCATTTTGCTGGTGGTGCTGGCGCTGTTGACGCTGTTTTCCATAGTGGGCATCAGCTTTGTGCTGTATGCCAATTCGGAAGCGACCGCTTCGAAGAATGCCCGCGAAGGGGAGACGCAGGTGCAGCCGGACATGGACGCGGAATTGCTGCTGGCGTATTTTTTGGGGCAGCTGATATATGACCTCGATGATTTCACGGGGACGGCATCCGCCATGCGCGGGCATAGTTTGGCGCGGACGATGTTTGGGTATAACTACAAGATGATTCGGAACCCCAATCCCCCTCGGCAGCCCAATACCCCTCCGCCGAGAGCCTATGTGGCGAACGAGACGGCGTACAACGGCACCGGACGGTTTCACACGATTCCGCCGGCCACCGCGCAACCGCAACCAGGCGATTACAATAATCCCTTCAATCTCGATGATTATAATTTAATCAATTATCAATACTACAGCACGGATGGATTTCTCCGGGATCCGGAACGGCTGCGCGCTTACCGGAAGACGGGGAACAATTATCTTCCGATCAGGTTCCGGACTTCCCCGAACGATCTGAATGAATGGGTGGGCGACTATACGGGCGGGTTCAACCCTCCGTATACCTATCCCGATTTGAACAATATGTTTCTGGCGGCGGTGAAAGCGGACGGGACTGTTTTGACGCAGTCGTTCTTCCGCCCGGTGCGTTTCGACCAGCCTCCCGCAGCAGCAGACGATTTGCAACCCGGGTTCGGCTGGCTGCACCAAAGCAATCCGAATTGGGGCCGACCCGGTGATATCCGGCCGCACCGCAAATATATGTTGCTCCGGCCCAGGCCCATCGACATGGGGCCGGGCTTCCCCTATCCGGAAGATCCGGGCGGGGATGTCAAGAATTTGATCAATTCGCCGGGATGCCTCTATATCGACCCAACTGCTCCGCCGACGAATAACGTCAAAATTGCGAACAACGACAGTATCTGGATGGACCTGGGAGCGCCGGTAATGATTGCAGCGGACGGGACGAAGTTCAAGCCGCTGTTTGCGCCGTTGATCATGGATCTGGATAACCGGCTGAATTTGAACGTGCACGGCAATATTCGCGGACGGTTAGTCAGTCCGCATGCTTCCAACCAGGGCTGGGGCCCGTGGGAAGTGAATTTGGGTTATGCGCTGGACGCAGGCGGGCCGGAGTGGCCGAGTCTTTTCACGGGGATTCAGCAGCCGCAGGAGGTCGGCCGGTACGGGCCCGATGGATTGCCGACTTCGACCTATCCCGGCGGTAATATGGCAGCGTCGGGAACAACGCCGCATTTTTACGCCCCGGTGGATTATGACGGGCAAATCGAAGCCCCGTGGACCGGCGTGCCGCAATACGACAGCAATGGCCCGAGCGATCAGATTACGCTTTTGCCAATTCCCCGGTATTACAAAGTAGGGAATGATTTCTTTCTTTCGGCCTTTCCGTTCAAGACCGATACGAATTTCAATCTGGTGCCTTACTTTGGATATGGAAACGGGAATCCCAATGAACGGATCGCGCATCCGATGCTGTACAATTTCTTCAATCCGCAAACGCAAAATCCCAACAATAACTTTGATGCGGTGATCCCGCTATCCAACATGGAGGCCATGTTGCGGTATGGAGAAACCAACTCGCCGGGGTTTACGTCGTCGCTGTTCCGGCTGGAGCGGAGTAATTTTAGCGACCCGGTGAATGGAACGCGAAGGCGCGGGCTATTGACCACACATAGCTTCGCCCTGGATCGGGCGGGAGTGACGCCGTGGTACACGGGAGACACGAGGCAATCGCAGACGCCGGACCTGCATGACACGCTGGCCATTCGCCAGCTCGATGCCGCGAACAACCCCGTGAATGCCGGTCCACCGATCGCATTTCCGCCGCTGTCGCTGCGAGGCGGACCGGCGAACGTTCCCCCGATGATGCCGGGAAGCGAATTCAAGTACGCACCCGTCTCCAACGACACTGCTACCGACAATGAATGGCGAGCCGTGAGCGCGGGGCTGCAACGGGTGGATTTGAATCGTAATTTGACGCCCTATCCGATCAAAGCGACAAACCCCTATGTGCGATTCGATTCGACGCCGCTCCTGTTGCAGCAGTACGTTCGCGCTACGAATGACCGGCAGAATTTTGCCCGCGACATTTATTATGCCTTGATATCGGCGACGGGCGCTTATGATCCGGTCACAGCAGGAGTCAGCGGGCCGTTCAGTCAGCCGACTGTGGAACAGATTCGCGCTTTGCGCTGGCTGGCGCAGCTGGCAGTCAATATCGTCGATTTCATCGACGAGGACGATATCATGACTCCATTTCCGTGGACCAGTTATGGTTCCCCCGTTTTTCGTCAATTCATGCAAACACAGATTAGTACGGTAGACCCATTTGTGTTCGGAACCGAAATTCCGCGGGTGGTGATCAACGAGGCGTATATCGAGTCGAATCGCGTCGAAAATACGATGCATCAGTTTCAGCACCATGATGTCGATGTTTGGGTCGAGCTGTTTAACATGTTTCGGCCAGACACGCCAGATGCCGATCCGGTGCAGGGCAATGCGGCGTTACAAATGCCGCCGGGCGGGCTTGGGGGCGGCTACCCCGTTTATCAAGTCGGCATTGCCAAGGCCGACCCCGCGCAGAGATGGCGCGATCCCAATAATGTTCGGGGCGACCCGCCGACGCCAGCCGGCGACACGACCGGCCCCTACCATACGGGCACTGCCGGACAATGCATTGTACAAGATTTCACAGGGGATCCTAACCGTACGACGTTTATCAAGCCGACGGATGGACGATTGAAAGGCGCTTTTAATATTCCTCAGGGGACTAGGCAAGTCGGCGGGAACGAGGGGTTTTACGTGATCGGGCCATTCGATCCAGCGCACGGGGGAGCTCCCAAACCATTCCCGACGGATGGAAGCTTGAATCCGGGTCCGGACTACTTCAGGGAACCGACCTTGAGCCGGCCGCAAATGAGCTACCGCGTAATGGTAGATGCCCAGAATCCTACTTTGCCAGCTTATAACCCAACGATTGTACTGAGAAGATTGGCCTGTCCCTACCTGCCGCCAAATCCTGCTCCGGGAGCTGCATATAATCCGTATATTACAGTGGATTATGCGGAACATGTTTATGTCAACAACTCTAGCCAAATGGGCGGCACCGCGGTAACAAACCGGCAATCGTACGGTAAGACCCAGCCATACTGGGCCAAATCCTATACACGGTCGTCCAAGAATATGGGCACCCCACCGCACCAACCGCATCACACGTTCTTTTATCAGAATGCGGATCAGGCGCAACCGCCTTTTAACCCGCTGCAACAGTTTGTGTGGCTGCCCCATCTGGATCGGAAAGTAAATAGCCCCATGGAGCTCCTGGAAGTTTCCGGGTTCAAACCCCATGAATTGACTCAACAATTCATGGTTGGCACTGGAGATCCCGAAGGAAATGTGGTGCGGCATCGTGCGCCGTGGTTCGACCAGACCACGCGGCTCTATCGCGTATTTGAGTTGCTGGAAACCTATAACCGGGCCGCGGGCGTGGCGCCGGGCGGGCGCGTTCCGGGGAGGGTGAATATCAATACCGTCTGGGATATGGAAACGTTTCTGGGACTATGCGACGCGCAGCCTTCCAATTACTTTTATTTCGCGGATTTGGGCGGGACGCAGCCGGACCCGAACCGGTATGTGAAAAGAGCCTTTAATCAAATGGTGGCGGTTCGCAGCCGCGGACCGCAAGGGATACCGACGCCAAACGACCGGCCTTTCTTAGGGATGGGGGCCGGGTTTGCCACGTCTTCGAACACGGATCCACTGCACCGGACGCCGCGGGGAGCATACCAGGCACCAGGGACTGTCAACACGTACCAAATCGGCCAGGGGATTAACGACACCCTGCTTCGCGCGGCCGATCCCAATGCCGATGTCACTGCTGACGGGAGCGGAGGGAAAGCGAAGGTTCGACTGTTCCAGGCATTTAATAATCCGACCGATACCATAGCGGGCGATACGCTTGCTTTCAACAGACATCCGTATTCCCGGTACCAAATGCTCACCAAGTTGTTCAACAATGTTACCACAAGAAGCAATGTGTTTGCGGTTTGGGTGACTGTGGGGTTCTTCAAGGTAACCGATGACACGACAACTCCGGTGAAGCTCGGCGCGGAAATCGGCAAGGCGGAGAACCGGCACATCCGGCACCGGATGTTTGCCATAGTCGATCGGAGCAACCTGACGGTGGACCAGACCAGCAGCCCCACCAAACCGGGAGGGCCGCCGATCTTTCTGACGGCAAAAGTCTACGGGACTGATGCAGCGCAGCCGGTCGTGTGCGGCATCGACGGGGCCGTGTTCGACGCCGGCAACGGCGGCAAATTGAAAGGCTCATATGAAGGTTATCCGTGGCCGTCGCCGGTGGCTCCGGGGGAATTGAGGGTTGGTACCCACCTGATGGTCAACTACGGAAAATCTCTCGATCCCAACGACCAGACGACGGAGCGTGAATACGTGGTGCAAAGCGTGAATCCTGGGAGCCCGCTTCCCGCTCCGGATGGGACCCCGCCGACCATCACGTTCGGCGAAGTAATCAACGGTGTTCCGACCGGGAATCCGACGCTGAACGGCGCGTTTCTGACTAGACACAGCAGCCCGGTGCTGCTTCGGTTCCTCAACGCGAAGCTGGGGAATCCCGGGCCGCAAGCGCGGTATAATCCGCGGGATTATCCGTGGGTGGTGCGGTATTTCAGCATTATTAATTGAGGAGCAGAACCCGCAGCGGGAAATGTTGTCCGCATCATCGTTTAACCCGGAGCCAACGGCGACGGCCGTAGTGTACTACCGTCGCCGTTGGCTCCGGGTTAAACGACCTGTCAGTTAATGCTGCAGTAACAGTTATTTGGGGCGCGAACGCGCTGTCGGACGTGGTTCCGCACCATCGTTTAACCAGGAGCCAACGGCGACGGCCGCAGTGTACTACCGTCGCCGTTGGCTCCGGGTTAAACGACCTGTCAGTAAGTCACCCAGCCGCCTTTGTCGATACCGGTAAATGGAGTGACGAACGACCAGTTCTGGCGACGTTTGCCTTCTCGAACGGGGTTTTCTTCGACGTAGCGGATCGCTGCTTCGATGGCCTCCTCAGAATCCAAAAAAACACCTTCCATTGGTGCTCGGCCCACATTGACGGCAGCTTGCCGTCGGTCCCGATAAATCGAGCGTGTGGATGGAGCGATTCTTGCTTGAGCCGCTTCGTCGCCTCACCCTTAAGAAGGTTTGCAATTTGCTCGACTTTGTAGGGATGGCGCCCAATCACGAGATGAACGTGCTCCGGCAGAATGGAACAGGCCCAAATCGTGTAGCAGCTTTTGCGCAGAGCGTTGGCAAAGCCCTGTCCGACAATTCGAGCTTGGTTGCCGGTAAGGACCACCGCCGGGTACCTGAGGGCTTGTACAGCCTCTGCGCGCCAGCAGGCCCACTGGCTGACGTCCACTGCCGTACGCTCCAGGGTTTTTGTCGCCTTGCCGAACCGTGCTAACGCCCACGAAGCGACGAAATCCGACCAGGATCCGCGCGGGTCATTGGGCAGCCAAAAGCCATATGTGCCCCAGATCACGTGATAGCCGTGGATCATCGGTAGTCGCGAAATAGTAACATCAAGCCGGCGGGGACGGCGATATCACCAGGGGCGCCGTCGCCGTTGGCTCCGGGTTAAACGACCAGAAATCCCATTCGGCCATTGGTTGATGGAGCACGCTGCGGGTTGATTCGGAATGGGGCATCGCGCTGGTGGAATCGCGGTGGAGGGCGGCGAAGGCGAGGTCCCAATGGTGCAGGGGCTCGGGAGTTGTCGCCAATTGCTGGGGAGTGGAGAATGATTGGGGCGGTGAGGGCGGGAAGTTGATGGGGACCAAGCCGATTTCGCCGAACGGAATGCTGCCGGGAGAGGGGCCGGTACCGGAAAGAGGGATGTAGTTGTCGGAAAATTGCGAGGTGTCGCCGTCCATGGGCGCCATGTCCGCGTTGGTGATTGTGGCCGAGACCAACTGAAACAGGGGGGTGAGACCGCCGGGGACGAAGAAAACGGGAGGATTCAGCGGATCAAAGGCTATGATGCCGGTACCATCGGTCATCATGGTGACGGCGCCGATGAACCGTTCGCCTTCGCCGGGGACGTTGCGGGTGTTGGCGAAGAATTCGACAATGTAGTTGTTATTGGGCAGCAAACCGGCACCGGAGCCCGCGACGGAGCCGTTGAAAGTCACCGTCATCGCCACGGGATCGTAGACGGCGGTAACGCCCGAGATAACCGGGGGCGGAATCAGGTTGTTGCCGTTGTTCACCAGGTGAATACCCAGGCCGGGCGCGGCGTCGTGGTGGGCAATGTTGTTGTGCCAGATGGAGTTGAAGACGCCGGCATCGACGAGCACGCCGTCCTGGGCGTTGAAGCCGATGGTGTTGCCGGAGCCGGTGACGGTGCCGCCGATGATGTTCTTATCCGTCACATCCTCCATGATGTGGACGCCATTCAAGCCATTGCCCAGGGTCGTCACACTCTGGTTGAAGTCAACGGGGACGTTAAAACCGGAGGCGTCGAGACCGATGACATTTCCCGCGACGACATTATTTTTCGTGCCGGGGATGGCCGGGGCACCGGTGTAGATGAGGACGCCGTCCATGGGGTTACCGGAAATGAGGTTGCCGGCGCCGGCGACTGTACCGCCAATGGTGTTATCGTGGGCGGAGAAATAGATGCGGACGCCGTTGGTGCCGTTGCTGACGGTGTCGTTATTGAGCCGGTGCAGGCCGGTCTTATCGGTGCCGATGTAATTGCCCATGACGATGTTGTTGGCGGTGTCGTAATCAAGAATCGTGACGCCGTCCTGGCTGTTACCGGAGATAATGTTGCGTGTTTCGGGGATGGTGCCGCCGAGCGTGTTATTCACCGGCCCGCTGAAAAAGGTGACCCCGACCTGCTGAACGAGGTTGCCCTGCGAATCGACCACGGTGTTCATGCCGGATGGATCTGGGCCGATCATATTGCTCTGGACCATATTGCCGAACGTGCGGCGATCGTAGAAGGCCACGCCAAAGCGGTGATTGCCGGAAATGACGTTGCCGGCCGGGAGGAAGGCCACAGTGGGAACCTGCTGATAAACCACGGTGCCGCCGATCAAGTTGCCGTTGGAAAAGCCGGCAAGAGAGACGCCGATATCGTTGGGGAAGGGCAGAATGCGATCGGGGTTGGTGACAGGATAAATGCCGATCAGGTTACCCTGGACCAGGTTGCCGGTGGTTGCGCTATCGTAGATACGGACGCCCTCGCGTGTGCTGGATTCAACAAAGTTGCCGACGATGTCGCGGGAATCCGGCGGATTGGCCGGGTCGCATGTGGTCCCGCCGATGACAGGGCAAATGAGGCCGCCGATGCGATTGTTCGAAGCGCCGAGAAAGATATCGATTCCTTCGCCGTTGCCCAGAGCGAGCGGCTGATTGAGGTCGCCGTTGTTAAAGACCAGGCCGATATAATTGCGGACCACGAGGTTGTTGGAGGTAAAGCGATCGTAGATCTGGATGCCGGCGCCATTGATGTTGCCGGAAATGATGTTGTAACGGCCGATGGTATTGGCCGGGGGTGTCAACCGGGGAGTCGGGTCGCCGATCATGTTGTTTTGGGCGCCGAAGGAGATGGCGATGCCGTTGCCGTTGGGCAGCGGGTTGTTTTGGCTTTGGTTCACATCTACGCCGATGAAATTGCCGGCGACCAGATTATTATTGGTGCCGGGGCCGGAAATGGCGATGCCGACGCCATTGTTGAGCGTCCCGATATTTCCCGAGACAACATTGCGGGCCTGGGCGATGGTCCCGCCAATCGTGTTGTTGGTTGCGCCGCCGTTTATAGTAATGCCGCTGACCTGATTGCCGAGCGCGATCGTCCCGCCGATTTGCGTACCGATCAAGTTTCCCTGGACGAGGTTGTTCATCGAGCCGGGGCCCTGAATTACAACGCCGGACATCATATTGCCGGAGATCAGGTTTTGGGTACCGGCAGTTGTCCCGCCGATCGTGTTGGAAAGGCCGCCGCTGGAAATAACAACGCCGGAGCCGTTGTTGGGAATGGCGGCCGTGCCTGTAATATTGGTGCCGATGAGATTGCCGAGAACTTTGTTGTTGCCGCCGGATAAGTTGATTCCATCGAGGGTGTTGCCGGAGATAACATTGCCGGCGCCGGCGGCAGTTCCGCCCACGGTGGTCGAAGAGCCGCCGGAAATGGAAATGCCAAAACCATTCGGGCCGTTGGGGACCATGTCGCCCAAAAAGTCCAGACCGATGTAGTTGCCTTCCACGCGGTTATTGGCGCTGAGAGAAATAGAGACGCCGGCCACCGTACTGCCCATGATGACATTACCGAGATTCAGCGAGGACCCGCCGACAAGATTATTGTCGGAGAATACCGAAATGGAGACTCCGGAACCATTATTACCCAAGGCGTCGATGCCGTTAACAGCGGTGCCAATGTAATTCCCTTCGACAACGTTGCCCGTGCTGAAACTCGTAATGTCGACCGCGTTGCCCTGGTTGCCGGAAATCAAGTCGCGCGCACCGGCAGCTGTTCCACCAATGGTGTTATTCGATCCGCCGAAGATGGATATGCCAAGTTGGTTCGGTATGGACCGGGTGCCAGTCACGTCGGTGCCAATGAAATCGTTGGCTACCGTGTTATGGTCCGAATTGAGCGTGAGGCCGTTAAAGAAGTTACCTGAAATGATATTGCGGTTTTGGTTTCCCGAATTGCCAATAATATTGTTGTTTCCGGACAAGACCGCGATGCCGATGCCGTTGCCGAACGGACCCAGGCCGTCCGCGGTCGTACCGATCAAATTGCCGACGATCGTATTACCGCCGTTCCCCGTCAAGACAATGCCCCGGCCGAGCGAAAAGCCGTTAATGATCATGCCCTTGACGGTGCTGTTTCCGCCGGACAGGATGAGACCATCAGCTCCTCCGGAAAGGCTGCCGTCGATATCAACCTGAGGCGACGCACCGCCATTGATGGTAACCTGATTAACGATCTCGGGATATGGGGAAAGCGGCTGAATCAACTGGACCGAGGCCGAAAAGTCAATAATGTTTGTCATGCCCGAATTCACTTGATTTATGGCATCGCGCAAGGAACCCGGGCCGGAATCGTTTTCATTCGTAACCGTTGTCAACAGCAGGCGACTCTCGAGCAGTTCCAGGTGCGGGTTAAACCGGTGCGGGCGATAATTATTCCGGTTGCGGGTTTTTGGGGTATTGTTTTGGTGATTGGGACTCTTGCGCCAAAAAGTACGAACCATGACGGGAGATGCTCCTCTGTTTCGAGATAAAAGGGGATACGGCGAACTATTAGAACCGAGATCCCGCGCGTGTTCCGGGCGCGCGGGGAATGTTTCCATCGGGCAATAATTTCAAACTCCCAAAACAAGACGATTTGGCCTTGTCGCCCGATTGGGGCAGAGAGCAAATATCGGACAAGGAATCTAACCTCCATCCGCGCCGAGGCTTAGATCCTGTAATCGGGGAACGCCAATGCGATCCTTTGGGGCCTAACATAAATTAACCGAATACCGTGCTGGATTCAACAAAAAACTTGGGAAAAAGTCATTAATCATTGGTCATTTGTCATTCGGAGTCGATCCCATGAAACGCCGCAATTTCTTGAAAACGATCACTGCGGGAGCTGCACTGGCCGGGTTGGAGACGGCTCGGGCTGACACTCAGCTGCAAGAGACAACTGAGCAGGCGAAGGGTGCAAGGCCAAGCTGGAACATTATGCTGGTGGTTTCCGACACTTTGCGGACCGCGTATTTGGGTCCATACGGCAATCGATGGGTGAAGACGCCAACGCTCGATCGGCTGGCGAAGGAGAGCGCGCTGTTTGAGCGGGCACATCCGGAATGCCTGCCGACGATCCCGACACGACGAACGCTGCACAGCGGGCGGCGCGCTTTTCCATTTCGAAACTACCAGCCCGTCCCGTGGGATAACGTAACCTTGCCGGGCTGGCAACCGATGGCATCGGACCAGGAGACGGTCGCCGAGGCGCTGGCCCGAGCCGGATACCATTGCGGTTTCATCAGTGATGTGCCGCACTATTTTGTGCCCGGCAACAACTTCACGCGCGGTTTCCACCAGTGGGATTTTGTGCGCGGCAACGCGGAGGACCGCTACCGCTCGGCCGCCGCGGTCGATCCCAAGCGAGTCCTGGAGCGCTACTCGTCACCCCGCGCAGCGCAGCACGTGGCCAATCTCGGCGGCTTCGAACCGGACGAAATGGCCTTCGCCACGCCGCGCACTTTCCAGTCCGCGATGCGATTCCTCGAAGAAAACCGGACGAACCCCAAGCCGTTCTACCTCTACGTGGACACCTTTCACCCGCATGAAACGTGGGAAGCTCCGACAAAATTCTATTCGCTGTATTGCGATCGGCAGTATAAAGGCAAGACCCACCTGACCTTGCCCTACAGCACGCTCTATCAACATCCCCAGCTTGAAGCGGCACTGGCCGACGTCAAGGCCCACTACGCGGGCCTGGTGACCATGGTGGACCACTGGTTCGGAAAACTGCTCGAGAAGTTGCAAGAGATCGGGCAGGATCAGAAGACGCTGGTGGTCTTCGTCAGCGATCACGGTACGAATTTCGGCGACAACCTGGAAAAGGCCATGGGCAAACCTGCGGCGTGCCTCTACCCGGGAACGATGGACATTCCGCTGCTGGTCCGCCACCCGGAGAGAAAGGGCGCGGGCCGGCGGTTCCGCGAGTTGGTGTACACCCTCGATGTACCCGCCACGGTCTGTTTTGCCGGGGGAGCCGTCCCGAAAGAGGGTGTGGATGGCAAAAGCCTTTTGGCGTTGCTCGAGGGGCGCCCGTTCGAGGCGCGGGAATACCTAACTTGCCGGTACAGCAACTGCGTCTGGTATACCGATGACAAGAACTGGTACTTTGCGGACATTCACGGCGACAACCCGCGGCTGTTCGACCTGGAAGCCACGGATCCGTTCGGCGAAACGATTGCGCGGAAGGCACCGGAGCGCGTACGCCTGGCCCGGCAGCGGATTCTCGAAGACGCCGGCGGAAAACTGCCGGCGTATCCCCTGCGGGATACCGACAAGGTGAAAGCGCCGTCGATTTGATTTTTGTTGACATTTTGCATTTCACGGTTTAGAAGTTAAGATTTAACTCCTCTTTCCCGGTCTGCCTACTACCAGGAGTTCGACATGCCCGCGCGGCAGGATTCTATCAACGGCCAGACGCCGATGGGAGCGAACCTGGTGCCGGACGGGTGTACATTTCGCGCCTGGGCGCCGCGTGCCAGGACAGTCCATATCTGCGGCGAATTTACGAGCTGGCAACGAAGCGACGACGGCTTGCTGGTGAGGGACGATGCCGGTTGCTGGGCGGGATTTGTGCCCGACGTGAGGGATGGAACGGAGTACAAATTCTACGTCGTCGGCGAAGGGTCCGAGGGCTGGAAGCGCGACCCGTATGCCCGGGAACTGTCGCGGCACCCGGAGTATCCGCATTCCTACTGCATCGTCCGCGATCCGGCCGCGCATCCGTGGCACGATCAGGGTTTTCAGCCGCCGGCATTCAGTGACCTGGTTATCTACCAATTTCACGTAGGAACGTTCTACTCCCCGGGCAAAGGGCGCCGCGTGGCGCGTTTTCTGGACGTCCTCTACCGGATTGAGTACCTGGTGGAACTGGGCGTCAACGCCATCGAGCCGTTGCCGATCGATGAATTTCCCCTCGATATCAGCCTCGGGTACAACGGCGTGGATTACTTTGCTCCCGAGATGGCCTACTCCGTGCCGGTGGCAGAATTGGGGCCCTACCTGGACAAGGCGAATGCCTTGCTGGCGGCTCGCGGCCAGCCGCCGGTGGCACTTGCCGGCCTGACCACACAAGTGGGACAGCTCAAAACGCTTATTGACATCTGCCATGTTTACGGGCTGGCGGTGCTGCTGGATGTGGTCTACAACCACGCAGGGGGCAATTTCGGGGATGAGAGCCTTTATTTCTTCGACCGCGCTCATGACAACAACCCGAACAACAGCCTCTATTTCACGGACCAGGATATGGCCGGCGGCCGCGTGTTTGCGTACCGGAATCCGAACGTTTGCCAGTTCCTGATCAATAACGCCATGTTCTGGCTCCGGGAGTATCACGCCGATGGCTTCCGATATGACGAGGTGTCGGCCATCGACCGATTCGGCGGCTGGAGATTTTGCCAGGATCTGAGCAGCACGATTCGGTTCGTCAAACCCGAGGCAGCGCAGATCGCCGAATACTGGAACCCGGATCCTTCGTGGGCAGTGCGGCCGGTTCAACATAACGGGGCGGGATTCGACCTTTTCTGGGACGATGACCTGCGGGATGCGGTCCGCGGGGTTGTGTCGCAGGCGACCGGCGGACGCGATGCGTTCGTCAACCTGGACGCCGTGCGCGACAAGCTGTACCCGCGTCTCGGCCAGGGCCAGGCGTGGCGATCGGTCAACTATCTGGAAAACCACGACTTTCTGTGGATGGTCCATCCGGCGGAGGAGCGGAGGCCGCGCGTCGCGGCGCTCGCCGACCCGAGCGACAGCCGGTCGTGGTACGCCCGAAGCCGGGCCCGGGTAGCCAATGGGCTGTTGCTGACTGCGCCGGGAGCGCCGATGCTTTTTATGGGGCAGGAGTTCCTGGAGGAAAAATACTGGGCGGATAACCCGGCGGATCTCGGCCACTCTCTGTGGTGGGATGGGCTCACACATGACAAGGCCATGAGCGATCATTTGCGCTTCACGCGGGAACTTCTGGCTGTCCGGAAGCAGCAGCCGGCGTTGCGCGGGGAGTTAATTAATGTCTTCCACGTGCACAACGACAACCGGGTGCTGGCATTTCACCGCTGGCTGGAGGGCGCCGGCCGGGACGTGGTCGTGGTCGTCAGCCTGAACGAATCGACATTCGGATGCTATCGCCTTGGCTTCCCGCAACGGGGCTGGTGGCGGGAGGCATTCAATAGCGATGTTTACGACAACTGGGTGAACCCGCAGGTTGCCGGAAACGGCTTCGGCGTGCACGCGGATGAAACGTCGTTTCACGGATTGCCGGCGTCGGCGACTTTGGTGATCCCGGCGAACAGCGTGCTGATTTTCGCGCGGGGTTAGACTAGAATACATCCGTCGCCACAAAATGAGTAAGAATTTTGCCATGAAGATGACAGAAAAATGGAGGAACTTGTCAACGAGGTGCACAGGCGGCCAAGAGAGATTGGCCGACCGTCTGTGCCTTTGATTGCCGCAGATGGAGTTTGCATGTTACTTTGGTGTCATCGAAAAATCCGATTCATTATGAGTTGGCCAAGAGCAACTCGGAGGGAAAGGAGCGTACTATGAAGGCCCCGTCGCGAAAGAAGCTCGATTCTCACCGGCGCGCCGACCCGGCCGTAACCCGCCGCCGTTTTCTCCAGGGGACGCTGGCCGGGGCTTTGGCGCTCGGCTGCCCAGCGTTTGTGCGGTCGCGATCTCCCAACGAGAAGCTCGATATCGCCATTATCGGCTGCGCCAGGCGGGGGGCAGCCAACATGGGCGAGATGCTCGGAGAGAACATCGTGGCGCTCTGTGATGTCGATGAGAGCCATCTGGCACAGGCCGCGGCGAAGGCTCCGCGAGCGCGGCAATTCCGCGATTTCCGCAAGCTCTACGATGAGCTGAAGGACAGCGGCTTTGATGCGGTCGTCGTCAGCACTACGGAACATACCCACGCTGCCGCTACTCTGCCGGCGCTTGAGCGGAAAAGGCACGTGTATTGCGAGAAGCCGCTCACGCTCAATGTCCGCGAGGCGCGGGTCATTACCGAGGCCGCGAAGAAGGCCGGCGTGGCCACGCAAATGGGCACGCAGATTCATGCGAGCAGCAATTACCGGCGCGTGGTCGAACTTGTCCGGAGCGGCGCGATCGGCCCGGTACACGATGTCCACGTCTGGGTGTCGCGTGCCTGGGGCTGGCAAAGTGAGGAAGACGCCAAGCGAAACAAAGATGTCATCTGGACCATTAACCGCCCGAAAGACGAGATGAAGGTACCAGCTGCGCTGGACTGGGAGTTATGGCTTGGCCCGGCGCCGCGCCGGCCGTTTCACGAGGTTTATGTCCCGGGGCCAAAGTGGTACCGGTGGTGGGATTTCGGCAACGGCACCATGTCCGACCTCGGCAGCCACTGGATTGATCTGCCCTTCTGGGCGCTGCGCCTGGACGCTCCCCGTTTCATCGAGGCGGACGGTCCCCCGCCCCATCCCGAGATCGCACCAGCTTCGATGCGCGTGACATATGAGTATGGAGCGCGCGCCGACTTGCCGCCCGTCAAGCTCTCGTGGTATCAGGGAAGCCGGAAACCCGCGTTGTGGGAGGAAGGCAAGATCCCGCAATGGGGCAACGGCGTGCTCTTCATCGGCGCGAAAGGCATGTTGCTGGCCGATTACGGCAAACATCTGCTGCTGCCGGAGAAGGAGTTCGCCGGCTTCGTGCGGCCGCCCAAAACGATTGCCGATTCGATCGGCCATCATGCCGAATGGATCCGCGCGTGCAAGACGGGGCAGCCGACACTTAGTCACTTCGGCTATAGCGGGCCGCTCACGGAGGCAAATCATCTGGGCAACGTCGCCTATCGCGCGGGTCAGCGCATCGAGTGGGATGCAAAGAACCTGCGGATTCCGAATGCTCCCGCTGCCGAGCAGTACCTTGGGCGTGAGTATCGGAAGGGGTGGAGGCTGGGGTAACGCGGTGATGTCCTCGCTAGCGCATCAGGCTTGTATCTAATTCTACAGCATCACTTGTCACACTGGGCAAGGTTGGTCAACGATCAAACGGGCAGTAGGTGAAGGCTGCAAGGCAGGATCAAAAATGCAAAACGCAACGACTAAAAATAGGTTCATGGGGGTGGGAATACGTCGCAGCGGAGGGATGGTTTTTTTGAAGTCATAAGTAGAGATCTGGTTGAGGTTTCGGGAATACGTCGCAAAGGAGGTCGATACGTCCAGGGTTTGCAATTACGTCCACGGGGGCCGGGGGGGTGGTGGACGAAACGTATTTTTTTCCGAAGCGATTGTAACAGGTTGGCGTGCGTTATGCGAAGAGGGAGCATTCCTCAATCTTGCCCATTTTGGGGGTGATGCTGTAGAGCTAAGCTGACAGCATGTTGATGTTGCTCACTCGACGCCTTGCTTGTCGAGGCGTTTGATCTGGATGTCACGAAATTCGACCGGGTCGTTGTGGCCGCAGAAACCGAAGTGGCCGGAGCGGAGATCCTTGCCGGGGTGGGGCTGGTTATCCTTGAACTGGGTGACTTTGCTCAGGTCGGTATCGAGAATGCGCGTGCCGTTAAGTTCGACCTGTAAGGTGGGGCCGCGAACCGTCACCTCGATGAAATTCCATTCGCCGGTGGGGCGCAGGAAGCCGCGGTGGGCTGCGACCATGCCGTATGCGGAGCCGTTGAACTGGCGCGGATCGAGTTTGGCGTATTTGGGCGAATCATCATCAAGGATCTGGACTTCGCACATCCCATCGGCCGAGGGCCGGCCCTTGCCGGGGTAACGGATGGCCAGACCGTTGTTTCCCGCCGGCGGAAGCTTGTACTCCAGCCGCGTTACGAAGTCGGCAAATTCTTCCTTGGTGTAGATGTTGCCGCCCTTCTTCGGCCGACAGACAATGGCCCCGTCGCGGACTTCATAGTTTTCCAGCGGCCCGGCCCAACCAGTGAAGTCCTTGCCGTTGAAGACTGAGCGGAACTCTGCCGATCCATGATTGCGCAGGATGGTGTTGGCCTCCGCCGGGGGAATCTCGCGAATGTTCATGTTCCGCCAGCGGATTTCGCCACCGTGCGTCTGCAGCTGGATCGGCGCTTTCTTGAGCAAGGGCAGCTTGCGATTCCAAAAGTTCTCCAGCCGCGCGTGGTCGACGACCAGCTTGTCGTTGAGATAAACGGTGACTCGCTCGCCAACCTGAAAAATGCGGAACGAATTCCACTGGCCGAAGGGCTTGTCTGCGAGGACAAGCGGATCTTTGCCCGGGGAGCCGGGGCTGTTGTTCCAAAGGCCGCCGCTACCCTTGTCCGCACCCAGGTTCCATTTGCCGCCCTCCTTGGTATAGTCCCAGATCTGCACCTGCGGCGTGGCGCGGAGGTAGATACCGCTGTCTGCCTTGGGGACCGTTTTGTATTCGACCAGCAACACGATGTCCCCGTACTCCTTGTCGGTGGTCAGGTAGGCGCCGTGGCCGTCGTTGACCAGCTCGCCGTTCTCCACAGTCCAGTGTTTCCTGGCGTCCTCGGTCCATTTGGCGATTTGCGCCTGGCGCTCGGCTTCGGGCATGGCCGCCAGCTTGTACGGGTCGAAATGCGGCATGCCGTGCCAGCCGGAAAGATCCTTGCCATTGAACAGGGGAGTAAAGCCTTTCGGCGCCTGCGGGTCGGCCGCAACGGCCGATGAGCCCCCGGCTGCCAGGGCCGTGACGCCGATCACGATTCGAGCCAACCATGAGCCGTTCGAAGCAATTCGCATGGGTTAATCCCCTCTTTCATGGTTACGTGGCGATTTGGAGAACCGCGAACCCCGAGAGATACTGTACCGATGCGTTCGATGCGCGGCCAGGATATGAGGGCGAGTGTTACAGGATGCGCTTTTCGTAAAAGAGACTGAGCGGGTCCTCAACATAGGCGCCGAACGGTGGGATCCGTTGAAACCCGGTCCGCTCATACAAGCGAATCGCCGCTGTTTGATGAATGCCGGTTTCCAATCGCAGCAGGCCGACTCCGCGAGCCCGGGCATAGTGGGCCAAATGATCCAGCAACAGCTTGCCGAAACCCAAACCGCGAAACTGCAGGCGCACATATATGCGCTTGAGTTCTCCATACTCGACGCCGAACAGTTGAATACCGCCGCAAGCCGCGGGAGCATCGTTCTCGCGCAGTACGAAAAACGCGACTCCCTGGGCAAGCAATTTTTCGACACTATAGCCGTGACGGCTTTTGGCGGGATAGAGCGGGTCAAGATGTGCTTCAAGTTCCGTAATCAGGGCGATGGCGTCGGCGCTGTCGGGGCGTTCGGGTGTGATAGCGGGTGACATAAGCGTTGCTGGAAGAATCGCCCGAGTGGAAGCTGGGGAACTAGGATTCGAACCTAGACAAGCAGATCCAGAGTCTGCTGTGCTACCGTTACACCATTCCCCATTTTCAAGGACTGTTTCAGCCACGTTCGCCGACCTTGTTTCACTTCCCGGGAAATTTTAGCGGCACCCAGATATTTATGCAAGAACTCGTGAGACTTGGCAGAAAGACAGGTTTTCCGGCTCCTCCGCTTTACGTCATTCCGGAAGCTTTGAGCAAGGCTTCATGCACCTGAAAATCATGTTCCAGAGACCAGTCCGGGTCCTTTTTGCCGGTGATGCAGGCTGCGAATTCGCGCAGGTCCGCGATTTGCAGCGGCTTGGCGGGCAGGTCGATTTGCTGCCATTCCTCCATGCCCTTTTGAAAGACTTGAATGGGCTGGATGTTTTTGTTGGCCAAATGTCCGCTGCCGAGATGAGGAATAACGCATGCGCCTTCCGTTCCGTAGACTTCGATGCGCCGAGAATGCGGCGCCACTTCCAGGGCCGGGATTTCAATAATGCCCCAGGCCTTGGGAAAGCCGAACACCGCCACGGCGTTATCCATATAGGTGGATGGCGGTGCCACGTGGTGATGGGCCAAGAAAGATGTCACGTCTCGGGGCTTATTCAACAAAGTGATCATCAGGTCGATGACATGCCCGGCCATTTCGAAAAACATGCCGCCCTTGTATGGCTGCAGTTCTTCAACAAATCTTGAGTACGAGGCCAGATCCTTCGGCAAGCGTGCCCGAAACTCGTAAATCCGGCCGAGGTCGCCTTTGCGGACGCGGGATATCAAGTCCTGCACCGCGGCCATGTACCGAAACAGGTAAATCATTTGCACGCGCAAGTGCTTGCGCTGGGCCAGGTCGATCAAGCGGCGATATTCATCCAAATTGTCGCCGGCGGGTTTTTCCAGCATTACCGGCCGGCCGCTTTCAAGAGCCAAGCGAGCCAGCTTGAGATTCTCGAAGACTCTGCCTTCCACGACCACGCCGTCGAGCGGTACTTGAAGTAACAACTCGGGCGTGTCAAAAATCCGAAAATTCGGGATCAAAGGCCCCCATTTTTTCCGCCGCTCTGCTACTACCGTGGAATCCGGATCGTAGAATCCAACGAGCGAGAATTCCCGGGGATGCTCTGCGACCTGGCGGACAATGCCGTCCGCGTGTGTGTGCCACATTCCCAGCATGCCGAGTTTCAAAGCCATGTGTGGGTCCTTAGCAACTATCCCAAAAAGGGGTCAGACCCCCTTAAATCATGGGGTCTGACTACTTTTTGAAATAGTTTTTTAGCGTTTCGGATAGGGCGGTGCCGGCGGCACTGATTTCTCCTTGGTCTTGAGTTCCTCGAGGATCACGGCAATGGCTTTATCCAGTTGTTCGTCAATGCCGGCATATTCCTTGGCCGGGTCATTGTCCACCACGATGTCCGGGTCAACGCCGTGGCCTTCGATGATCCATTGTTTGCCTTCCACATCATAGCGGGAAAACTCGGGCCGATTGAGAAAACCGCCGTCGAGCAACGGCAGCGTTCCGCGAATGCCGATGACGCCGCCCCAGCTTCGTTTGCCGATCGCCGGGCCAAGTTTGTAGTATTTGAACCGGTATGGAAAAAGATCACCGTCGGAAGCGGAAAATTCATTCATGAGGCACACCTTCGGCCCGTAGATCATGGCGTCCGGATCGGTACCGGGAATGGTGTTGCGGGCAATGGTAATCATGTCGATTTCCCGGCGGAGCCGCTCGATCAACATCGGCGAAACGTTGCCGCCGCCATTGCCGCGCACGTCGATAATCAAGCCCTTCTTGCGGACCTGGGGGTAAAAGTGCTTTGCGAATTCATTGAGGCCCGTCGCCAACATGTCGGGCACGTGGAGATAACCCACCTTGCCCTGGGTAGCATCACCGACCTTTTTGATGTTGGTTTGCACCCAGTTGTAATAGTACAATTCCGCTTCGCTGCCGGTCGGCACCACTACGACTTCGCGGCTGCCTTTTTCCTGGGGCGTGGAATTGATCTTCAAGGTAACCTGTTTGCCCGCGGTGTTGACGAGGCTTTCATAAATGTTGGTCATTTCGTTGGCCGGCTTGCCGTTGACGGCAATGATATACTCTCCCTCGTTGACATGAACGCCCATCTCGGCCAACGGAGACCGCAGTTTCTTGTCCCAGTTAGCACCGGCAAGAATCTTGGTAATCTTGTAGTAGCGCGTATTCTCGTCGCGCTGCAGTTGGGTGCCCAAGAGCCCCGTTAGAATGCGTCGCGGCCTGGGCATGTCACCGCCACCGACGTACGCATGCCCGGCGTTGAGTTCGCCAATCATTTCGCCGATGATGTACGTCAAATCGGCGCGATGGTTGACATGGGCAACCAAGGGTTCGTACCGCGCCCGGATCGACTTCCAGTCGACGCCGTGCAAATTCGGGTCATAAAAGAAATCCCGCATCTGACGCCAGCATTCCTGGAAAATCTGTTTCCATTCCATTTGGCGGTCCAAGTGCATTTCCATTCCGGAAAGATTCAGTGGCTCGCCAATTGTGAATGGTCCCCGCGGCAAATCGATAATGCCGTAACGGTCCATCTGGGCCACCAGCATTTTCTTTTGATCGGCGGAAATTTCAAAGCCGTTGACTGCGCCCAGCGCGATTTCCTTTTGTTGGTTCAAATCATACAAGAACATGCCGGGACGGGAGTCCCGGCCACTGGTTCGCAAGTAATAAAGGCTGCTTCCCACCGAGGCCAGGTTGCGATAGTTGCCTACGGCGATCGGCAAATCCACTATGCGATCCCGGAGCCCGTCCGTGTCCACTTTGATGGCTGCTGCTTCCGCTTTACCGGCGCCTGCAGGGCCGGGGGAAGATGCCCTGGGTACTTCGCCGACTTCATCGCTCCGGGGCTTGAATGGCGACGGCGTTTCCTTGGCCAGGGTGACCAGGTAAATGCGCGACATGTCCACGTAGGCGTGGTTCCATTCCGTCCGGCTGTAGATCGGGTTGAAGTCCCGGTCGGAGATGAAAAACAGAAACTTGCCGTCGCCGCTGAAAACGGGCGCATGCGCGGAATACCAATGATCGCTTGCTTCAAAGGTTTTTTCCGTCGCTACGGAATACAAATAGACCTGGTTCAGGCGTTCCGGTTCGGTTTGGGAAAATGCAATCCACTTGTTGTCGGGCGACCAGCTATACTCGCTGATCTCCCACACCTTGGCCTGGGCGACCAGGGTGACCGCCTTGCTCGTCACATCGACAAATTGCAGACGCAACTTTTTATCGGCCCAGAGGATCTTTTTGCTGTCCGGCGACCAATGAATATCGTACTTGTAGGTGTCTGCGCCGGTGGTAATCGGTTGCGAGGCGGCGTTGCCGCTTGCGGGCATTACGTGAATCTCATCTTCCCCGGTGGCATCTGAAACAAAGGCAATCGATTTGCCGTCCGGCGACCACTTGGCGTTGCGTTCGTGAATTCCGGGAGTGTTCGTCAAGTTCCGTGTCGGCCCGTGTTGCGCCGGCACGGAAAAGACTTCACCGCGCGCACCGAAGAGTGCACGTTTGCCGTCCGGAGCAATTTCAATGTTGGTGATATTCCGGCTGACGTTGATGATCCCACCCCGGCTGGGAAAACGGTCTTCCTGAATTCGAATTGGCAGTTTTTCATACTTCGCGCTTGCCAGATCCAGGCGGTAGATGTAGCCGCCATTTTCAAAAACGATCGCCTGGTCTCCCAGCGATGGAAACTTGATATCGAAATCGGTAAAGCTCGTTAGTTGCTTTGTGGACTTGTCCGCCAGGTCGTAAACGTACAAATTCATCCGCTTGTTGGCGTCCCGGTCGGAGAGAAAAAAAACCCTGTTCCCGCTCCACATCGGGATTATGTTCGATGCGTCGGTCTTGGTAATGTTTTCGATTTTCTTGGTTTGAAAATCGTAAATCCAAATATCATCAACCATGCCGCCCCGGTAGCGTTTCCACGTGCGAAATTCGCGAAAGATCCGGTTGAACGCCAGCTTGGAATCATCAGGGGAATAGGAGCAAAATCCCCCACGGGGCAACGGCAATGGTTCGGGCAAGCCGCCGTCGATGGAAACCAGGTACAGTTGGCCGAGGAAGTCGTTAAACGACGTCATGCGCGAGCGAAACACGATGTGTTTGCTGTCGTGTTTCCAGCCGATAACGATGTTGTTGGGCCCCATGCGGTCGGAAACGTCGTCCCGGCTAAGAGTCGCGGTGTAGGTCAAGCGTTTGGGGACACCGCCCTCCGCGGGCATCAGGTAAACTTCGGTGTTGCCGTCGTACTGGCCGGTGAACGCAAGCCATTTTCCGTCCGGGGAAAAACGGGCGAAGATTTCAAAGCCTTCATGGTTGGTCAATTTCCGGGCGACCCCGCCGGTCGCAGGAACGCTATAGAGATCGCCTGCGTAGGTGAATGCGATCTGTTTATGATGAATGGCCGGAAAGCGCAGCAGGCGCGCCTCTTCTTGACCCCGGGTCGTTCCGCTGCCGATGATTGAAAGGATAATAAGACACGCGGCCCAATTGCGCATCGCTGCCTCCCTTGTTTTGCTCCAGCATGATCAATCGATTCTCTACCGTCCAGGCGATTTTTCTCGAGGCGTTCCCGGAAGCTGTCAAACGCGTTCCTTGCAGAAGGATTGTAAGAGGCGTACCAAGGGAGGCAATTGACACTGGGCAAAAACGATAAAAAGATAGGAATAATTATCTATTTTCAAATATATCGTTTTTACAAAAAGTCATTTTTCACCAGCGGGACCCGGCTCCGTTGGGGAATCGGCTTTGACCATCTTCAGCGCGGCGGAGTTGATGCAATACCGCAATCCTGTGGGAGCCGGGCCGTCCGGAAAAACGTGGCCGAGGTGGGCACCGCACTGGCTGCAGGTCACTTCCGTGCGCCGCATGAACATGCTGTTATCCTCTTCGAGGGACACATTGTTATTATCGACCGGTTGCCAAAAACTCGGCCAACCCGTTCCGGAATCAAATTTGGCACGGGAATCAAAAAGGGGTTGCCCGCAACAAACGCACTGATAGGTTCCCGGAGTCTTCGTGGCCCAGTAGGCGCCGGTGAAAGCCGGTTCCGTCCCTTTTTGGCGCGTGATGCGGTATTGCTCCGGAGTCAGTTGCGTGCTCCATTCCTGGTCCGTCTTTTCTACCCGGTTTTTCATGGAAATTCCGATCCTTCCGTTACTGCGACGGCCTCGGTTTCAACAGCACCCTCTTCCGCAAGCAGTCGATCGAGCGCTTGCATGGCATCGGTCCAAGCCGGCCGCATGACTTCGTACACCTCCCACCATTGAATCAGCTTTGCTAACGCATCGGCAATACCCAAACCGGCGGGCATCCACGATTCAACGGCCGAGGCTATTACTTTTTTGTCACATTTGGACAATTCATTGGCTTCGCCCGCTTTGAAAACCACCGGAATCATGGCCAGTCCTGCCACGGTTGGCAAACGGTGCGGAGGAATACGCTCGCTATATTTAGGCAAGTCCAGGTTCAATTGGGCCAACAGCCAGGTTAGCCGCAATATTTCCGGTAGTGCACTAGCAGTGTCGGCCGGTACGCCTTCCAAACAAGCCAGGTTATACGATGGATACGCCCTGCCTGCACCACCCATCGCGGGATGCACTACCAGCACCGTCGCCTCTTCCACAAAAAAATCCGGTTCGGTCTGATTGATCACCCCCGCTACCAGGCCCGGGCCGCGGAGACTCCACTGGCGCATCCACGGATGCACGCTTCCGGCCAGATTCTCCGCCGCTTGTGGAAAGGATGCTTGATAGGCGTTCTTCACCTCCATGACCGCTCCGTAGACCAGCGTTAAACGCGGCATTGCCTCCATCCGCCCCATCGTTTTGGTCAGGGTCACTTCCACCAATTCCCGGACTGCGCCGACATCCGCAGAGAGCGGCAATAAATGTTGGCAGAATTTTTCCGGAGGTATATATTCTTCTTGCAACACCCATTCCAAATATTCCACAGGCGTGCCGAGTGCGCCTGCCAACGCCCGGTCGATCAATGGTTGTTTCTGTAACAACAGTTCCATTGCGTGAAAACTATTGGCGTTCACGCTCGCCAGCCATCGAACTCGCAATGACGGATTCAAGCAGCAGCTCTCCAGGGAGTTAATGCCGGGATTACTTCTGGAACAAATGTAGCTCACTTTTTCTATTTGTTGATCGCGGCAATCTGGGTGGATTATTCCGATTTTTCCGGCCTTCGTGCTGACGGTTCACGATTACCCCAGTTGCCGTTGCCGACTGCGGGCCGGACAATGAAACATAAGGTGAGAATGCCGCATTTAAGGCGGCCGTGCCGCGCAAGATTGCGACCGAGGCGCATTAGCTCTTTGGAAGACTTGCCGGATTCCACATCGGGCTGAGGGCGCGGATTTTCTGCAAGATATGCTCTTTTTCCCGCCCTTCCTTGGCGGCGGCATATTTGGCCTTCAATTTGGCCATTTTCTTTTTCCGATGGTAGCGCCGTTTTAGTTCCATCTTGCGTTCAACCATTTGAGTTTTTCCTTTTTTGAAATTGAGCCATCAATGAATCACACAAAGAAAATTTCCGGCTTCATCCTGGGCGTTCTTTGTTCAGTTTATGTAGCCCACATCTGGGGGTTAAGAGCGCAACAAACGGAACGCCCCGGAAATTCACAGGATCATCCGATTGATGTGCCCCGCGACTTGAGCGGGCTGTCCATCAAAAATCCACGCGTCCGGATTGTCCACACGGTTGACCCGACCAAGGTTGGGGGATCGATGTATCTTCAACGGGTCGATCCCTGGTTGGGCTATCAATGGGGCCGCAGTTTGACACAGCGCAACTTCCGCGAGCGCGACGGGGTTTACGGCGACGCCGGCAAGCTCGACGGCATCCTCCTGACCGACGGCTACACGCGCATGATGGACCGCGGCCATGTCAATTCCTGCGGCGCCTGCCACAACGTCCCGTACCGCGATGCCGGCGCCGGCATGACCATTGCCAAGAACGGCGGATCCGGGCGCAATACCCCCCATCTCTTTGGCGCCGGCCTGATTGAAATGATCGGCTTTCAGATGCGCTTGCAGGCCCTTGCCATTGCCGATACCAACCGCGACGGCTGGATCAGTATCGAGGAAGCCAAGGGCAAACGCTGCCTCATCAGCAATCTCCCCCTGAGCGTCACCGGCGAACGAACCGTCCTGGATTTCGGCAGCTTTGAAGATCTCGATGGCGACGGCTATCCGGACCTGAATCCCGTTTTCTTTCCCCTTTTTGTCGACAAGGACGGAAAATGGATTCCCACCGCCAAGAGTCTGAAAAGTCCGGGTGTGGCCGGCTACACCCTGGAAGTGCAGGTGTTCGGCTTCGGTCATCTATATACGCCCCTTCGGCCTCCCAATTCGACCACCTTGCGCGCATTCACTGCCACTCCTTTTGATATCCATTCCGGATTGCAGGCCTGTGATCCGACTACGTATACCAGCCCCAAAGAGAACGGCATGGGCCTGGTTTCCAACGCCGGCGCTCAGCAATTCGTTTCCGCTGCCGGTAAGGACCGCGGCGCTATCCGTGGCAAGACCGGCATCAGCCTCGACGATCCCGATGGCGATGGCTATTGCGAAGAAATTACTGAAGGTGATCTCGACGTCGTCGAGTGGTACCTTCTCAATCATCCCACTCCCACCCGCGGGCGAATGACCGCCGACGCCGTGAAGGGTGAAAGACTCTTCCGCCAGATCGGTTGTTCTGTCTGCCATGTACCGGACTGGCACCTGTTTGCCCACAATCAGGATGACAAGGACTACACGCGGCGTTTCGACGGCGACCGGCGGTTCTTTGACTTGCAGACCGAATTCAACGAAAAGACGGATCGTCTGGAGGGCCGCATCCAGTATCTGGCCGAAAAAAAAGGTAACCGCTGGTTGCCGCGGCGCCACGACTTTACCATCCGAGGCATCTATAGTGATTTCAAGTATCATGATGTCGGCCCGGATTTCTATCAGATGCAATTCGACGGTTCGATCATTCGCCAATGGCGCACCACTCCCCTGTGGGGCGTGGGCACCACCGCTCCTTATGGCCATGACGGCGCCAGCCTCGATCTCGAATCCGTCATTCGCCGGCACGCCGGCGAAGCGCTCGACTCGCGCCGGGCTTATAGCCAGCTCCCCGAGGGCGAACGCCGGAAGGTCGTTTGTTTCCTGCAAAACTTGGTCCTCTTTCAGACCGATCAGTTGGCTTGCGATATCGACGGCGACGGCCGCATCGCGGAGCATTTTGTCGTCCAGGGCATGGACACCGGCACCGAACGCTTCAATCCCGAATGGCTCTTCCGGATTCCCGGCAAAATCGAAGGTCCTATCACCAATATTCGCGGCGAACCGATCATTTCCTTCGCTCTGACCAACCTCCGCCAGGCCTACGGCCTCGATCTGGAATATCTCAAGGACAGCGACGGCGACGGCTTCCCCGACGTGATCGACCCCGCCCCCTTCAAGAAAGGCTACAAGAATGGCGAACGATAGTGCCATGCGACTTCCCTATGCCGCGAGCGTTTGCCTTTTGCTCGCATTCGCAGCCGGCCTCTCCGCCGATCCCCTCCCGGGCACCAGTCCGCTCACCGCCGAGGGCGATCTGGCCGCACAGATGGTCGCCGGCATCGATGCGTATTTAATGCGGCAAATCGCCGGATCGGTCACCGCGCGTTCGCAATACTGGACGCCGGACTACTCCTCCGCAGCCGCCTATGCCAAATCGGTCCAGCCGAACCGCGAACGGCTCAAGCAATTCCTGGGCGTTGTCGATCCGCGCGTGCCGCCGAAGCTCGAGTACGTCGGCGGGCCCGCCGAACCGGCCCTGATCGCGGTGGGCGGGGGCTTCAAGGTCTACGCGGTTCGCTGGTCAGTGCTTCCAGGAGTGGACGCGGAGGGCCTTCTCTTCGAACCCACCGATGGAGACGTGCAAGCCAATTTGATTTTGGTCCCCGAAGCCGACTGGACCCCGGAAATGATCGCCGGCCTGGCTCCCGGCGCGCCTCTGGAGGTACAGTGCGCAAGCCAGGTCGCCGCGAACGGCTTCCGCGTCCTGATCCCGACCTTGATCGACCGAAAGGACGATTATTCGGGCAATCCACAGCTGGGCCGATTGACCAACCAGCCTCACCGGGAATTCATCTACCGCATGTCCTATGAAATGGGCCGGCATATCCTGGGCTACGAAGTCCAGAAGGTCCTGGCCGCGGTGGACTGGATGCAAGCCAATTGTAAGGGCGAGGCCAGGGAAATGATTGCCGTCCAGGGCTACGGCGAGGGGGGCTTTATCGCCCGCCTGGCCGCGGCGCTGGATGAACGCATCAAGTTCGTCGCCCCTCTGGGTCATGGCGGGCCCGCCGAGGTGATGTGGGCCGAACCGATTTACCGCAACGTGTGGGGCTACCTCCGCGAGTTCGGCACCGCCGAACTGTACCAGCTCATCGTCCCGCGCGTAGCAGCCATCGAGCCGCAAACCGTGATGCGCGGCGAGGGCGCAGGGAACCTTGCCGACCTAGGCTGGCCGGTCGTAGCCGGTCCGCCGCCCGCCCGCGAAGGCCGCACCGGCGCCGCGCCGGGACGACTCACCGTGCCCACGGCCAAGGCGGTCGAGGCCGAATACAAACGGGCGTGGGACTCGGCAATGACCAAAATGCGCGGCCCCGACCCGGCCGGCTACAAACTCGCTCTGATCTTACCCTTGCGCAACACCGAGCCAGTCAAGTACGAAAAGGTTTATCGGAAATCCTTCGACGTCGCCCTCCGCCAGAAACGCCAATTCGAGCAACTCGTTGCCTTCACCCAGACGCTCATGCGCGATTCGGAAGAGCGCCGTAAGGAAACCTTCTGGACAAAAATCGATACTTCGTCCCTGGAAAAATACGAGGTGTCGACGCAAAAATTCCGCAGCCAATTCTGGGAACAGGTCATCGGCAAACCGCCCGCGCCCACCGAGCCGATGAAGCCGCGCTCCCGCCTGGTATACGACGAGCCGAATTGGTACGGCTACGAAGTCACCCTCGATCTTTACCCGGACATCTTCGCCTACGGTATTTTGCTCGTGCCGAAGGATCTCCAGCCGGGGGAGCGCCGGCCGGTCGTGGTGTGCCAGCACGGCCTCGAAGGCCGGCCGCAGGACGTGGTGAATCCGAATCAGAAGACGCGCCATTACAATTCATTCGGCGCGCAGCTCGCGGACCGCGGCTACATCGTCTATGCGCCGCAAAATCCCTACATCGGCCGGGACAAATTCCGCGTCCTGCAGCGCAAGGCCAATCCGCTGGGGCTATCGCTCTTCTCCTTTGTTGTGCGCCAGCACGAGCGCACGCTCGACTGGTTGGCCGGCCTGCCCTTTGTCGATGCCGAGCGCATCGCGTTTTACGGCCTGTCCTATGGCGGCAAGACGGCGATGCGCGTGCCGGCTCTACTGCCGCACTATTGCCTGTCGATCTGTTCCGGCGACTTCAACGAATGGATCTGGAAGAACGTCTCGGTGGATTTTTCCACTAGCTACATGTTTTCGGGCGAGTACGAGATGCCGGAATTCAACCTGGGCCACACGTTCAACTACGCCGAAATGGCCGCCCTGATTGCCCCGCGCCCTTTCATGGTGGAGCGCGGTCACCGCGACGGCGTCGGCATCGATGAATGGGTCGCTTACGAATACGCCAAGGTCCGCCGGCTCTATGCCCAGCTCGGCATTCCGGACCGGACCGCAATTGAATTCTTCAACGGCGGCCACGAAATCCATGGCCAGGGAACATTCGCATTCCTTGACAACCACCTCAAACGGAAACGGGATGGATCGTGACTACGCCTGGAGGGATTCGAACAATTCTGAAAAACCAAGGGGAAAGCCGGTAGTGGCCGAAGAGCAGCGCGCCAAACAGCGCATTTTGGACCAGCTAGCACCGGATTTGCAGGCCCTCGTCGACCGGTGGTCTCACACACCCGAGGAGATCCGGCGGGCAGTCCTGGCTCTTTTGGGGGAGGCACGCCCGAGCTCCTGAAGCTCTTTAACCTGGGGAAAGGAAAATGCCCTATTCCGGGTGAAGCTGGACGAAGTTTGGCTCTTTGGGAGTCCGTCAATGCCGCTCCCGGCCTACACAATGTCTTCCGCATCACGGGCAACTTGTATAGCGGCAGCAGTCCAGAGGGGGACGAAGGCTTTCGTTCCCTCCAAGAACTCGGCGTCAAGGCGGTCCTCTCGGTTGATGGTGCCCGGCCCAATGTCGCCGCAGCACGGAAGTTCGGCCTGCGCTACGTTCACATTCCCTTCGGTTATGATGGCATTCCTCGCCCGCTGGTGCTTCGCCTCGCCAAGGCAGTGCGTGACCTGCCGGGGCCGGTTTACGTCCACTGCCACCACGGCGAACACCGGGGGCCTGCCGCCGCCGCTGCCATCCACTTGTGCCTGGACGAAAGTTCTACGGTCCAACAGGCGATAGCGGAGATGCGCCGAGCTGGCACGGACCCGCACTATTCCGGCCTGTATGCTGTCTCGGAGAAGCTGATCCGGCCAACTAAAGAAGACCTAGACAGGGTGCCCACGGACTTCCCCGAGGTGGCCAAGGTGGCGGACGTGGCGCAGCTCATGGTGGAAATCGACGCCCGTTGGGAGAACTTGAAGTTGATCCGGGCGGCGGGGTGGAAAACCCCCTTCAATCACCCGGACCTCGACCCGCCGCACGAGGTCCTGCAATTGGCTGAACAGTATCGGGAGGTAAGCCGATTGGAACGGACCAAAAAAGGCCCGGAGGAGTTCCGCCGCTGGTTGGCTGATGCGGAGGAGAAGGTGAATAAGCTGGAAGAATTACTGCGCTCCGGCAAGTAGATACGTCAGGTCAATCATGCCGAGGCGGAAAGGGCCTTTCAACGGGCATGCGGGCCGAAGTGGCGCTTAGACCATGGCGCTAAGAATCCAGCCATCTAGGAAATTGGCCATTTCTTTGCCTTCGCCGAGGCAGTATTAAAGGGCGGTGTGGCCCCACGGCGGTCCAACGGCCGCGTCCACGCATACAGCCCGCGGAAGGTGGTCACCCCAGGACAGCCGCCCATGCCTTGGCCCCCGAGGTCCTCTCGTTGCAGGCTCACTTCGTTCTTCCGCTTTAAGGAGGTTTCCCATGGTTGACATTCGTTTCGCCTTGGATTTGCTTCGTAGCAATGGTCGGCGCCGGCGAAAGCCCGGCCGGTATGTGCCGGTCGTGCTGCGACTCGAAAGCCGGCTCGTGCCGTCCACCATCAACGAGTTTGCACTCCCCGACCTGCCCCGACCTCACGCGGGTACGGCCCTGATTCTACTCGACGGGATCGCGGCCGGCCCGGACGGCAACGTCTGGTTCACGGACACGGACGCGGGTGCGATCGGGAGCATCACCCCCAGCGGCAGTTTCACCGAGTTCGTCCAAGACCACACCTATCCCAATGTTTATTTTGTACAAGGGATCGCGACTGGCGTGGACGGCAACCTGTGGTTCGGGGGTTTGCTTGACGTGAATGGGCCCAAGATCGGGCGGATCACGCCGGACGGAACCGTCACCAAGTTCTCGATACCTTTCTTCGATGTCCCTGGCACGGATGAGCAGGAGCAGACCATCAGAGGGCTCACGGCCGGTCCCGACGGCAATGTCTGGTATAACGAAGACGTCTATCCCCATTCCCAGGCGATCGGACGGGTCACGCCAGACGGCCAAGCCACCGCCATGTACCTGAGTCCCTTGAATTTGAATGGCTTTGGCACGGCCGGAATCACGACCGGCCCGGACGGCAATGTCTGGTTCATAACAGGGGGGAGGGGTGAGCTCGGACGCATTACCCCGGATGGCCAAACCGCCCTATTTCCCACCCCGTCCTCACAAGATGCGTTCACCCCCAAGGCGACGCTCACGGTCGGTCCCGACGGCAACCTCTGGGCCACCGGCGTGCAAGCGGACATGCACACCGGCCATGACATTTCCGCTTCGATCGACCGGATCACTCTGGACGGTCAATTCACCGAATTCCCGCTTCCCCTGGCGAACCTCCCTGGCTCCATCACTCTCGGTCCCGACGGCAACCTCTGGTTCACCGAACCCGGCGCCAACCAGATCGGCATGATCACCCCGGACGGCCAAATCACCGAGTACCCGGTCCCCACGGCCAACAGTCACCCCGAGTTTATCACGGCCGGCCCGGACGGCAACCTTTGGTTCACCGAGCCCGGCAGTGTCCAGATCGGGGAGTTCGTCCTCAACGACGGGGGGCCCGGAGCAGGGGCCGCGCCCGCGGAGTCTGCTCCGCTCGCCCAGGCCGTCCGTTCTGCCGAGGTCGATGCCCTCCTTGCCAGCGCGCAACCCGATCCGCTGAGGCAAGTCGTCGTCGACCAGCCGCCCGTGCTGGCTGCCCTCGACGCCGCCTTCGCCGCCAACCAGCCAAAAGCCCGGCAGGCGGAGGCCGACGCCGGCATCCTGCTCCACCTGGGAAACGGGGACCGGCAGGCAGCAGCTGACGCTGCCACGTTGCCTGACTCCCCGGCTGCGTGGTGCTGACTCGCCATAGCGCCTTCCGGCAGCTGAATTACGAAACGAAATCGATAAAACACAAGCGGATATTTTTTGCGAATTCCTGGCGCTCCTGCTTGCAATTCGCTGTCCCATGCCGAATAACTCTAGCCATTCCGGATCTTGAACAAACTGGCTCTTGAGGAAAGCCCTATGTTTACTTCATCCAGTAGAAATGGCCAGCGCTGGTTCCGGCTCCGGCTGGTAATCCTCGAAGACCGTATCCGGTGCCGGCGAGTTCTTGACAGCATCATCGGACTTTGCTCTACTGGGTCGTGTTATAGTGGGCAAGCCGAGTTAGAGCGCGTCCGTCCTGTGCTAGCGCGCCGGTTGGCGCGCTAAGAACAAGTTCGGGTCGCGCACACAGGAGGGGTATCCGTCATGAACCGCATCGGTGTTCTGTTGTCGGTGCTTTCGCTCGTTCTGAGCACCGGTTGTGGGTGGAACTCCACTGCCACGCCCGAGTCCGGCGGTGAAGTGCGCGAGTCTTATCCGGTGCCGAACGCGAAGAAGTTGAAGTCTGCCGATAACGACTACCGGACGATCCTGGGGGAGTGGTCCAGACCAGCCGCCGAAGGCCGGGATGGCTTGGAACTCTTCTTCGAGAAAGAACGGGTCCGGTTCACCAGCTTCCACAAGACACCCGCGTCCGACGGCAGCTCGACGAGCTGGTTCCCTTACGAGCTGGCGGAACGTGGCAACGAACGCATCCTGGTTATCAAGAAGGACGATTATCAAGCAGGGCTTTCGCAGTATTTTGTCCCGGTCCCATACAAGCTCACCGCCGACCGTCTCACCTTGGCGGGCGACAACGGTATGGAACTCCGGCGAGGAGAGAAATTTGACTTGAAGTGCGAGCTGAACCGGGTCAAGGACAAGAACTGACCCGAAAAGCTAGCTATCTTGTCCCTATTCGGGTGGAGGGAGGCGGATGAGCGACCTACGTTCCCGAGCAGAAGCTTTCCTCCTGGGCCCCTGCATCATCTCCGAGCCGGGAGCCAGTCTACTGCGTCTCATCGCCCGGTACGCTAATGGCAAGCTTTGGGATGATCCCGAATTGGGAAACCTGTTGTCACGCTGCATTGGCACCGCTCAAGGAGAAGCGGCGAAGCGCGAAGGGGCGACGGCGGGGCCCGCATGCCACGCGCGGATTTTCTACCAAAGGGCAGCGGCCCTTCTTCAGGAAATCCAGGCCGAGGTGTCGGGGCGCCCGGTCTAACACTCACGCGACTGCGGATTGCCGTCGAACCGCTAAATGGCCTCGAAAGTCAATAGATGAACCGTCTCCGTAGAAGATTTTTCTTCTTTCTCGTCGTTACCAACGGAGCTTGTTGACTTTCACCTTTTGGTCTGCACCGCTTTTTTCATTACGGGGTTGCGGCCCGAAGGCTGCACCAAACAGCTAACCGAGGTCGAAGCCGGCTGGTCCTTCGCCTGGACCAGCCGGCTGCAGGCGCTTGGCCTGCGCCTCAGAAAATCATGCGTTCCCCGCGTCGGCTATTCAAAACGGCGGGCTCACGCTCCGAGGAGCGTGGGTCGGGAAATGGCAGAGGAGGTTGCGCTCACCAAGTATCGACTCCCTTGCCTCGATTGAGGACGTGGTAGCAGTAACTTGCTTGTGCAGCGCGTGTGGTTCTTGGCATAGTTGCCATTGTGACGGCCGGCGAGGCCAAATGCCAGAAAACGATACGATGTCCCCCTTTCCGGCCCCGGACTGGAGATACCTGATGAAGCCGCAGACTCGACTCCTGTGCCGTTGCTGGCTCGTCCTTGCGATCCTCTCGGCCGCCTGTAACCATCGCCCGGAGCCGCAGCCCGGTTCCACCAGTGCCACACCGGACGGGCCGGAGCCTGCGAAACAGGCCGGCCAAGGCGGAGCGCCCGGCAAGGCCATCGACGCCGAGACGGTGACGGCTTACGAAAAGCTCGGCGGAACCTATTCCTGGCTATGGGCAGGCCACGAGGGTTTTGGCCTGTATTGCACCTCGGGTCCGGCCCCGGGGAACGAGCTCACGGGCTTTTACTTCCCTACGGATTTGAAGGCGAAGCCGCCCGACCTAGCGATACCGTTCTTCCTGAGTTTGCACCAGCCTTCGGACGCGGGGTTGCAAGCGTTGGCGGGAGTCAAGAACCTCGTCGTGCTGCGATTGGTATCCGGCAGCTTCACGCCCGCCGGGCTGAAGCAATTGGCCCGACTGCCTGATCTCCGCTCGCTGTATGTGGGTGAGATGCCTCTGACGGTTGAACATCTGCGGGCGTTGGCCGAGCTCAAGCAACTCACGGACCTTGACCTTGAGTATAACGGCATCAGTGATGCCGGGCTCAACGAGTTGACTCGCCATGCGGGCCTTACCCGGCTGTCGCTCCACCGCCAGCTACCTCCTCAGATCACGGATGCCGGCTTGAAGGAATTGGCCAAAATGAAGAACTTGACCGCGCTCGGGCTGCGCCTCTACCAGGCGAGAGTCACGGACGCGTGGCTAAAGGAGTTGGCCAAGCTAAGCAACCTGTCGAACCTCAACCTGACCGGGGCCGCACTGACAGACGCGGGGCTGAAGGAATTGGCTGGACTCAAGAATCTCGGCGTGCTCAACCTGAACGACACCCAGGTGACCGACGCCGGCATGAAGGAACTGACTGGACTCCAGAAGCTCACGGACCTTCGCTTGTATGGCACAAGGGTCACGGACGTTGGTGTGAAGGAACTGGCCCGTCTCACGGGTCTCTCGACGCTGAACCTAGCGTCTACTCATGTGACGGACGCGGGTCTCAAGGATCTGGAGCGTCTTCCCAGGCTCCACACTCTGGTCGTGAGCGACGAGATAGTCACGGACGCGGCCCTGCGTTTGCTTCGGAAGATCGGCTCGCTGCACACCCTCCCCGGTGCGAAAAGAAAAGACGGCTCGCTCCATTGGCACCCCACCACTGATACCGAAGTGGTGCGCTTGAATCTGGACGCGACCCGTATCACGGACTCGGGGCTCAAGGAACTTGTGCCGCTTACGAACCTGGAGATGCTCGACCTCACCGATCGGAAGGTGACGGACGCGGGTCTCAAGGAGCTGACCTCTCTGACAAGCCTCCGGGGGCTCGGCCTGACCGGCACTCAGATCACGGACGCAGGCCTGAAACACCTGGCGGCCTTCCCCCACTTGAGCGAACTTGCCCTCGGCGGCGTAGGGCTGACGCAGGCTGGCCTGAAAGATCTCGCAGCCCTCACCAAGCTCACGTCGCTCGGTCTGAGCCAGATACCGGTGACGGACGCCTGGCTCAAGGAATTGACGGCGCTCAAGAACCTCACCGAGATCTACCTCTATCAAACCCAGGTCACCGACGCCGGGGTGGCCGAGTTAACCAAGGCGCTGCCGCACTGCAAGGTTCATCGCTGATCCTGGTTTTCCGAGCGTCAAAGTCCTTGCAGGCGGCCTTCCAAGTAAGGCCAATTGCTTCCGCGTCCATCGCGGCCCGTGGTAACCCGTTCTTAGATGTTGACCCAGATTCAACGCCTTGGCGGTTCGTCGCCGTTG
>Ga0306920_100000326_pt1 | contig 55347 bp, 49 predicted proteins | sample flu12Cox44000170_FD_204666 | JGI IMG/M metagenome (GOLD analysis project Ga0306920, IMG submission 204666) | Lab enrichment of tropical soil microbial communities from Luquillo Experimental Forest, Puerto Rico - flux4day.12C.oxic.44.000.170 (v2)... | ecosystem: Environmental > Terrestrial >... | reverse complement strand
GAGTTGAAGGGGAAGCTGGAGTTGGGGCATTCACTTGCTGGTGGACAGCTCGAAGCGCGTCCCGGGCCTTTTACGGTTTCGCAAGCTATTGAAAAAGCAGCGTTTGTTGGCTGTGCGGCCGATGAGCGCCGTCGCAGCATGGTAGCAAACCATCGGTCCGGGTCTTGGCACCTTGAACCCCTTGTCTCGAGCCGATTGTTATAAGCTGGAGGCATGATATGTCCGAAGTGCGGTGCGGAATACCGGCCGGGGTTTACACGATGTGCCGATTGCGAGGTGGACCTGGTAGCGGGGCGAGCGGGCGGGGCGCTGGCCGCGTTTCTTTCAGACGGCTGGGGACATGGCGCGGGCGAGACTGGCAAGCCTGGCGACCCGAATGAAGACCCGTTTTGCTCGTTTTGGAAAGGTACCGACGCGCGAATCTGGAAGGAACTCTGCGCCGTGCTGGATGAGGCCGGGATTCCCCACAAAACGATCCATCGCCAAGACCACCTGTTCAACCTTGCGAGCCAAGTTCCCTACGAGGTCGGAGTGCCGGCGTCCCGCTATGAAGCGGCGGAGTCGGCGGTGAAGGAAGCGTTCGGCAGCGACGAAGAGACCGGCTTGGATGCGATGGGGTTGTTACCCCCGCCCAAAGAGGATCCCAGGGCTGGTTCGTTGCGAAAGATTGCCGGAGGGCTCGTTTTTACAGACAGCGCAGAGGATGACGACGACGAACCGGACGATCCTGAGATGGCGCCGAAAGCCGACGATTCTGGGGAACTTGCAAACGTAAGCTTGGTGAAAGACGAGGACTGGTATCCGGAAGATGCAACCCGCATGGTCTGGGACGGGAATCCTCCCGATTTTCGGGAAGCCATCGAGATGGGGATCGCGGAAAACAACATCCGCATGCGCTGGGCGATCGAAGGCGGGAGCCCAAGGCTGTTCGTACTGCCGGAGCATGAAAAGCCAGCAAAAAAGATCGTGAAAGAGGTTCTCGAGGGGACGCCACAGGAATAGCACGACGCTAGCGGCTTTAGGAGGCCAAGGACCAGCCGAGGACGGTGAGGGTCAGCAGGACGAAGAGGGAAGCTACGCTGACGGCGCCCAGCACACGGCCGGTGCCGAGCAGCGCCAGACGAGATTCGGCGTTGCTGCAGAGCGCGATGATGACCAGCGAGATGGCCAGCCACGCCAGGCCGGAGGGAAGTCCGGGGTAAGTATGAATCAGTGACATGAAATTTTGCGGAGGCTGGCCCGCAGGAACCCACCACGGAAGAACCGGAGTTACGCCCGCCACCAAGACGAAACTGAGAAGCTTGCGCGTCAGCCAGCTTTTGATTTTTTGGCGCGATTTGCGGCGGACAAAGTAGTCCCACGCCAAAATCCCGGCGGCGAGGGGTGCCCAGCCGTAAACAGCTGTCTTGTCGGTAAGCCAAAGCCAGCTGCGAAAGTAGAAGCTGGCATAGTGCGCATGCGAGAAACGCGGAAGCAGTAGGAAAGCGACCAGCCCGTTCGATAAAACGACGAGCAAGAGCGTGCACAGACTCGCGAGCTGAAACAGCTGATAAGTGGGCGATGCGCCGCAGCGCGTGCAGATCGGATGTTTAGGGAAGATTTGCAGGCCGCAGTGTTCGCAATACATCCAGACATTCCTCGGAGCGGGAGAGTTCGACTTGCTTATGGCGAAATGCAGGGAGCGTAATGGGTTTTCTAGCCCGGCGCTACTGGACCGAAGGACGGTTGTGGGGAACTGGCCGCAGGCGCCATCGGCTCGTAGCAGGACAGGCTAGAAGGTTCCTTTGCTGGGCCTGCAAGTAGGCCGCGGGATAGACCGGGCCCGCTGCCGGCTGCAGGATGGGTCCGGGTCAGAGCGGCTTGTGCGTTGCTGAGCCGGACGGTTAGAATTAGCGGACTTCATCGCGGCAAATCATCTCGCAGCGAAAGATTTTCAGGCGGAGTTTGGCTAGATGGCGCAGCACTATGACGTGGTTGTGATTGGTGGCGGGCACAACGGCTTGACGAACGCCGCGTACCTGGCGAAAGCCGGGAAAAAAGTGCTGGTGCTCGAGCGGCGGCACGTGCTCGGCGGCGCCGCGGTGACAGAAGAGATCATTCCCGGATTCCTTTTCAGCGAATGTTCCTATGTGGTGTCGCTGCTGCGGCCGGAAATCATTCGCGAACTGGATTTGCCGCGCCACGGGTTGGAAATCCTGCCTCTGGACGGCACGTTCACGCCCATGCCGAACGGCGACTATCTCTGGCGGATGAACGATCACGGTCGGACGGTGCGGGAAATACGCCGGCATTCGCGGGTGGATGCGGAGGCGTACGAAGAATTTTCCAAGATGATGACGCCGATGTGCCGGTTCGTGAAGCCGATCCTGAGCATGATTCCGCCGGACCCGACAACGCTCAGGCCCAAAGACCTGATGCAGCTCAATTTTCTGATGCAGCGGTTCCGGTCGCTGTCAAGCGACGAGCGGTACACGCTGATTCAGCTGATGACCATGTCGGCGGCGGACTTCCTGGACCAATGGTTCGAAACGGACGTGCTGAAGGCGACCATGTCGGCATCGGGAATCATCGGCACCTTTTTGGGGATTCGGTCACCGGGCACCGCCTATGTATTGTTGCATCACTACATGGGCGAAATTGACGGGGCGTTCCGGTCCTGGGGCTTCAGCCGGGGCGGGACGGGGGCGATTTCAAACGCGATCGCTTCGGCGGCGCGCGAGGCGGGCGTGGAGATCCGCAGCAAAGCGGGGGTGGCGAAGATCATGGTGAAAGGCGGGCGCGCCGCGGGGGTGGCGTTGACGAGCGGGGAAGAGATCAGTGCGAGCGTGGTCTCATCGAGCGTCGATCCGCACCTTACGTTCGAGAAGTTTCTCGAACCAAACGAGCTGCCGGGAGAGTTTCTGGCAGAAGTGAAGCGCTACAAGTTCCGCGGTTCATCGGGAAAAGTGAATCTGGCGCTGGACGGGCTGCCGGAATTCAAGTGCATGCCGGGAGGCGGCGCTCACCTGCGCGGGGCCCTTTCCATTTCGCCGAGCGTCGAGTACATGGAACGCGGCTACGACGATGCCAAGTACGGGAATTTTTCACGACGGCCGTATGTGGATATGGTGATTCCGAGCTTGACCGATCCGTCGGTGGCGCCGCCCGGCAAGCATGTGCTGTCTTGCTTTGTGCAGTACGCACCGTACAAATTGGCCCGGGGCACATGGGACGATCAGCGCGAGGCGTTTGGCGACAACGTGATCGAGACGCTCAGCGAATACATCCCGAATTTGAAGAAGATCGTTATCGGGCGGCAGGTGCTGACGCCGCTCGACCTGGAGCGGGAGTTCGGGCTGACGCAGGGGAATATCTTTCAAGGCGAGCTTTCGTTGGAGCAGCTTTTCTTCTTGCGCCCGGTGCCGGGATGGGCTTACTACAAGACCCCGATTGACGGGCTGTACATGTGCGGCTCGGCGACGCATCCCGGGGGCGGGATCATGGCGGCACCGGGACGGATCGCAAGCCAGGTGATTCTGAAGGAGTGGAAGGGCGGATCGAGCAGCAAGAATTCCTCGCGGGCGGCCATGCCGGCACGGGCAGGGAACTGACCATGCCGCTCGGACAAAAGGTGGTCATCGTCGGCGGCGGGCACAACGGACTGGTCACCGCTTTCTATCTGGCCAAAGGCGGTTTCAAGCCGGTGGTGCTTGAGCGCCGCGAGATGGTGGGCGGCGGCGCCGTGACCGAGGAATTTCATCCGGGATTCCGGGTTTCGACCTTGGCGCACACGTTGGGACCGTTGCGCGCGGATGTGGCGCGTGACCTGGCCTTCGAGAAATTCGACTGCCCGATATTTGACCCCGATCCGCGAGTGTTTTCTCCGTCGCCGGACGGCCGCGGACTGCTGTTTTATTCAGATGTTGCCAAAACCGCAGGCGGACTTGCACGGGTTTCCGCGAAGGACGCGGAGAACTACACACAATTTGCCAAGGCCCTTGCGGAAATTGCCGGCGTCTTCTCGCAGCTGTGCTCGATTACACCTCCGGCCATTGACAAGCCGACTCCGGAGGATTTGTGGAACCTGCTCAAGACCGGGCGGGGTGTGCGCGGGCTTGGCAAGAAACGAATTTTCGATTTGCTTCGCTGGGGTCCGATGGCGGTTGCGGACTTTGTGGCGGAGTTTTTCGATACCGAACTGATTCGTGCGACGATTGCGGCGCGGGGGATTTTCGGCACCTCGCTCGGGCCATGGTCGGCAGGATCGACGGCGGTGCTGCTGCTGCGGGCGGCCGCCGACGCGAATCCGGTGGGCTCGGCGGCGTTTGCGCGCGGCGGATTGGGGAATTTCTCCCGCGCATTGGCGGAAGCGGCGAAGCACGCCGGTGCGGAGATTCGAACCGACGCAGAGGTACAGCAGATTCGAACCAAAGATGGCGCCGTTACGGGAGTGGTGCTGCGCGATGGCGAGGAGATCCCGGCGGAGGCCGTGGTTTCCGCCGTCGATCCGAAGCGGACGTTCTTTGCATTGCTGGACCCGGCGCAGCTTGACCCGCGATTTGCTCAGCGGATGAAGAACCTTCGCATGAAGGGAACCGTGGCCAAGGTGAACTTGGCGCTGGGCGATTTGCCGTCGTTCCCTTCTCTGGCAGACGCGATTGGACAGGATGGATACTTGAAAGCGCTGGGCGGGCGAATCCACATCGGGCCGGAAATTGACTACCTGGAACGGGCTTTTGACGTGTCGAAGTATGGTGAATTCCCGGCGGCGCCGTGGCTCGAAGCGACGATTCCGACCATTCTCGATCCGTCGCTGGCACCGGATGCCAAACATGTGCTGTCGGTGTACGTGCAGTTTGCGCCGTTTGCGCTGAAGGACGGGAACTGGGCTTCGCGGCGGAAGGAGTTGGGCGACGTGGTGGTCGAGACGATGGCTCCTTATGCGCCGAATCTGCCGGGCATTGTGGAAGGCATGCAGGTGATTACGCCGGAGGATCTGGAGAAGAGCTACGGGTTCACCGAAGGGCACATTTTTCACGGCGAGCTGGCGCTCGATCAACTGTTCACGATGCGGCCGGTGCTCGATTGGGCGCGGTACAAGACGCCGGTGCGCGGCCTGTTCATGTGCAGCAACGGGACGCATCCGGGCAATGGGCTGACCGGCGCAAGCGGAGCTAATGCCGCGAAAGAAATCATCCACGAGCTGCGCTGAGGCGGCGATTCAGACGATGAGCGAAATCAGCCGCGGCAAACTGCAGGAACTCACGCAACGCGAAGAGAGGAAATTTGTAGCGGACCATCCGAGGTCGGCGGAGCTTTATGCGCGCGCGCAGCGTTCGCTGCTGGGCGGCGTGCCCATGAACTGGATGAAGAAGTGGGCCGGCGCGTTTAAGGTGTTTGTGGCGAGAGCAAAGGGCGCGCACTTTACCGATGTCGACGGCCGCCAGTACGTCGATTTTTGTCTCGGCGATACCGGGGCCATGACAGGCCATTCGCCGGACCTGGTAGCGGACGCGATCGCGCGCCGCGTGGGCGAAGGCATCACGCTGATGCTGCCAACGGAAGATTCGCTGTGGGTTGGCGACGAGCTGAAGCGGCGTTTTGCTCTGCCGTACTGGCAATTCGCTCTGACGGCGACCGACGCCAACCGGTTTGCGATTCGCATCGCGCGGGAAATTACGCAGCGGACGAAGATCCTGGTTTACAACTACTGCTATCACGGAACGGTGGACGAATCGTTCGCGGGATTACACGACGGTGTGGTCGGACAGCGGCGAGGGAATATTGGGCCGCCTGTAAATCCCGCGGAAACGACCCGGGTAGTCGAATTCAATGATCTGAACGCGCTCGAAGACGCGCTGAGGAAGCGCGACGTTGCGGTGCTGCTGGCCGAGCCCGCCATGACCAATGTCGGGATTATCCTGCCGGAAGACGGGTACTGGAAGGCTGCGCGGGAGTTGACGCGCCGGTACGGCACCCTGTTCATTGCCGATGAAACGCACACGATTTGCGCGGGGCCGGGAGGATGCAGCAAGGAATGGAAGCTGGTCCCTGATTTTGTGGTGTTTGGAAAGCCGATCGGCAGCGGGATTCCCGGTTCGGCGTACGGCGTGACGGAAGAGGTGGCGCAGCGGATTTCCGCCCGGATTGCGCTGGAAGATTGTGATGTGGGCGGAATTGGCGGGACGCTAGCAGGGAATGCGCTGTCGCTCGCGGCGATGCGGGCGACCCTGGAGCACGTCCTGACACCGGCCGCGTTCGAAAACATGATCCAGCTGGCGAAACGGTTCAGCGACGGCGTAGCGACGGAAATCAGGAACCGGGTGCTGCCGTGGAACGTGATCCAACTGGGCGCACGAGCGGAGTATCATTTCCGGCCGGAGCCGCCGCGCAACGGCGCAGAATCGGCGGCCGCGGCGGACTTTGCGCTGGAGCGGTTCCTGCACTTGTACGCGCTGAATCGCGGCGTTTTGCTGACGCCATTCCACAACATGGCGCTGATGTGCCCGGCGACGACCGAGGCGGATGTAGATCTGCACAGCCGGATCTTTTCCGAGGCAACGGGAGAACTGGCGGCCTAGCCCCGGCGGTGGTTGACCGATCGATGTCCGGCGGCCGCGCCAGATGCCGGCATGCCCAATAATGGTGGCGGAAATCGGACCAACACCCGCGTGCCGCACCATGAAGTCCCGTCCAAGCGGCGTGTCGCTTGTTGGCATTCGGCGCGGGTCGTAGAATTGTTTGAAGGTATCAGGAGATGGCCTTATGGCGACGGCAGAAGCGAAGCTGCACAAAAAGGAATTTACCAACGAACCCTTCGTGGATTTCACGAAGGCCGAGAACCGGGCGGCAATGGAAGCGGCGCTCAAGAAAGTGGCCAGCGAGTTTGGCCGCGAGTATCCGATGTACATCAACGGCCAGGAAGTGAAGACGTCAGAAAAGATCAAGTCCACAAATCCATCACACCCGTCGCAGGTGGTTGGAATCGTGCAGAGCGCCAGCGCCGAGCAGGCCAAGCAGGCCATTGAATCGGCGCATGCTTATTTCGATATCTGGAAAAAAGTCCCGGCCGAGCACCGCGCGGAGATCCTGTTCAAGGCCGCGGGCATCATCCGGCAGCGCAAGTTCGAAACGTCGGCGCTCATCTGTTACGAAGTCGGCAAGTCCTGGGCCGAAGCGGACGCGGATACGGCGGAGACCATCGACTTTCTTGAATATTACGGGCGCGAGATGTTGCGGCTGGCCGGGCCGCACCGGGTTGTGCCCTATCAAAACGAAAGAAATTTCATGGTCTACATACCGCTGGGGGCGGGCGTGGCGATTCCGCCGTGGAATTTTCCCGCGGCGATCGCCACCGGAATGACCGCAGCCGCGCTGGTGGCGGGGAATACGGTGGTGTTGAAGCCATCGGAAGAGTCGTCGGTGATCGCGGCGAAGATGGTGGAGATTTTGTACGAAGCTGGCATTCCGAAGCAGGCGCTGCAATTCGTTACCGGGCGGGGCGAGGTCGCCGGCGACGCCCTGGTGAAGCACCCGAAGACGCGGTTCATCGCGTTCACCGGTTCGAAAGACGTGGGTTTGATCATCAGCGAAGCGGCGGGCAAGCGCCAGCCGGGGCAGCTGTGGATCAAGCGCGCGGTGTTGGAGATGGGCGGCAAGGACGCGACGATCGTGGACGAAGAGGCGGACCTGGACGCTGCGGTGGAAGGTGTAGCGCAGGCGGCGTTCGGTTACCAGGGGCAGAAATGCTCGGCTTGTTCGCGGGCGATTGTTTCCGAGAAAGTGTACGAAGCGTTTGTGCAAAAGCTGGTGGAGCGCGCGAAAACAGTGACCGTGGGGCCAAGCGAGAATCCCGCGAACTACATGGGGCCGGTGGTCAGCGAAGGCGCGATGAACGGCATTCTCGACTACATCGCGGTTGGAAAAAAGGAAGGAAGAGTGGTGCTTGGCGGCGGGCGCGCGCCGGGTGACGGTTACTTTGTGCAGCCAACCATCATTGCCGACGTGAGCCCGAAGGCGCGGATCGCGCAGGAAGAGATTTTTGGGCCGGTGCTGGCGGTGATCAAAGCCAAGGATTTCGACGAAGCGCTGCAGATCGCAAACGACACGGAATTTGGTTTGACCGGCGCCGTGTATTCGAACAACAAGGCCAAGCTCGAAAAGGCTGAAGAGGCATTTCATGTCGGCAATTTGTATCTGAACCGCAAATGCACCGGCGCGATGGTCGGGGCGCATCCTTTTGGCGGATTCAATATGTCAGGAACGGATTCAAAGACCGGCGGCAAGGATTACTTGCTGCACTTCCTGCAGGCCAAGTCGATCGCCGAAAAGCCGCAGTAAGCGTGGTCAGCGGTTCGTCGCGGCCTTGGCCAGTTCCCGCCAGGTAATCAGCTTCACGTGCTGCTGTTCGAGCAGCGCGCGAAATTCCTGGCTCGTGAAGAAGTCGAAGTCGCGCTGCCGCCAGGCGGAACCCCAAGTCGCGCGCTCGCGCGTGGCCGCCCGCAGCTCCTCGTCGTCCAATCCCACGTGAATCACGAATTCCGTGACCCCGGGCTGCAGGTTTTTCAGGGCGTCGCGATAGAAATCGCTCCACTTTTCCGCAGGAACGTCGGGGCTAATGGTTACCGTGTGATCCAGTATGAGATCCCGCGGGCCTAGGCTGGCCTCGAGATAGGGATGGTCGGCAAGCCAGTCGCGCGCCACGAAGATCGGCACCTTGTATTCGTGCCCTAACCTCACAAAAACCTGAAAAATCTCCTTACCGTTTTCGATCAAACGATATTGATGCGAATCGAAGTGCGTGGGGCGCACGCCCATAGCCTGCGCCCGCTCGATCTGTGCCCGTAGTTCGGTTTCCACGTCGCGCGGATCAATCGCAGGATGCCGCTCCCAGTCATGATGAAAGTATGCGTCGCTGTCCACCAGGCTCGGAACTTTGGCGGGCCCGGCTACCGGGCCCCAGCGGTAATAGACGCGTTCGCTGGTCAGAGTGAGGTGCAGACCGAAATCGACCCCCGGATGAGACTTTGCATAATCGGCCGCCTCGGGGAACCAGGGGCAAGGAACCATGATGCTGGCGGAATTGACCGCACCGGATTCGAGCGCACGGAATGTGGCAGCGTTGACGGCATGAGTTTCGGCCACGTCATCGGCGTGAATGATGAGCAGCTTGGCATCTCCCGGATAGCCGAGCTTTTCGGCCAGGCTCTGGCCGGCGACGACCGACGGGGAGAGGGCCGCTAGCAAAGCCAGACACATGGATGGTCTTCGCTGCATCATGTTGTTTTTCCCGAAGCGGGCGAAATCACTTTGAGGATGCGAAAAATCGGATAACTGGCGGCCAGAATCCCGAAGGCCCAAGGGGTGTTCACACGGTCGGTGTAAAGCGCGGCGGCCAGGAAGAGCAGCGACGCGGTTAGCGCAATGCCGGTCGACCACGGGTAGCCCCAGGCGCGGTAGGGCCGCGGCAGACCGGGCTCCTTCGAGCGCAGGCGGAACGTGGAGATGAACGACAACGTGTAGTTGGCGACGAAGAAAAACGCCAGCATGTCGATGACGCGAATAAATTCTTGAAAAATACAGAAGCAGATGCCCACCGCGGTACTGAGCGCAAGCGCAAGCGTCGGGGTGCCGCCCCGATTGACGCGAGAGGCGACGCGAAAAAACAGTCGGTCGGAGCTCATTGCGTACAGCGTACGCGTGGAGAAAAGCTGGCAGGCGTTGATGCAACTCAGCAGTGAAATCAGCATGATGGAGCGAATGACGGGGTCGCCGTAGCTGCCGAAAATGCGCGTAGCGGCGCTGCCGAGGGCGAAACTGTTGCCGACGATCTCATTCATGGGCAGGACGTAGGCTACGGCGGCGCTAAGCAGCAGGTAGATCGCTATGATGGAGAACACGCTGCCGAAAATGGCGCGCGGAACGTCACGGCCGGGATCTTTGACCTCTTCGCCGAAGTAAATGACGCCGTCCCATCCGTCTACGGTATAGATCACCTTTTGCAGCGCGAGCATGAAGGCGGTGGCGAGGAGCCAGCCGCCGGGAAGCGGCAAAGGTTTGCCGTTGGAGAGAGCCGCCGCATGGGAAGCTCCGCCGAATGCGAAGCAGGCGATGACCAGGATGAGGAACGCGCCGGTCTTCAGCGCCGCCGTGATCAGCTGTGCCGCGCTGCCCCATTTTATGCCGCGCCACTGCAGAACGGCGAAACCAAGCAGGATCATGACCGCGATCGTCGCATCCTTTCCGGCCAGTGCCGGAAACAGGACTCCGGTGTAGTTGCCGATGACCAGCGCCACCACTGCATTGGTCCCGCAGGTGGAGATCCAGTCGCTCCAGCCGACGATGAAGCCGGCGTATTCACCGAGAGCGCGGCGCGAATAGTTGTATTGTCCGCCACTGCGCGGAATGGCCGCGCCGAGTTCGGCGAGAGAAGAGGCGCCGAACAAGGCATAAAGACCGCCGAGAATCCAGACGCCCAGAAAGAGCCAGACGTTTGGCAATTGTGCCGCGATGTAGCCTTGTGCTGCCACGATCCCCGCGGCGATGGTGTTGCCGATGCCGGCGGCGATTCCGAACCACATGCCGAGGACTTGCAGCAACCGCCCTCGCGAAGTGTGGGCGGCAGCGGCGCTGGAAGATGCATCCAAAGTAGTGGACAATGAAGGTCTCAGAGCGTTCCGGGATGCGCCATGATACTGGCGAATCCGGAAAAAGCAAATCGCAACCAGGCCATCAGAGAAACGGCAGGCAGCTTACGGCGAGGAACCTGTCTGCTTGAGGTCAGCCGAGGAGACAGAGCGCGTGCCCGAACTCCGGCCGCAAATGACGACGCAATTGATGACCAACGTCGAGACGGAAGGCGTGGATGTGTCGGTGGTTATTCCCTGCCTGAACGAGGCCAACTCGCTCGGCAGCTGCATTGAAAAAGCGCAAAAGGCGTTCGCGGATGCGGGCTTGCGCGGCGAGGTGGTGGTTGCGGACAACGGTTCAACGGACGGTTCCATCGAGATAGCGCAGAGAAACGGAGCGCGTGTGGTGCCGGTGACGCAGCGCGGTTACGGTTCGGCGCTGAAGGCGGGAATTCGTTCGGCGCACGGCGCTTTCATCGTGATGGGCGATGCGGACGATAGCTACGACTTCAGCGAAGTGCCGCGGTTTGTGGAGCAATGGCGCAAAGGCAGCGAAGTAGTGATGGGCAACCGCTTCGCGGGCGAAATCAAACCGGGCGCCATGCCGTGGCACCACAAGTACATCGGAAATCCTGGATTGACCGCGCTATTGAATGTGCTGTTCCGTTCCGGCATCGGCGATTCGCACTGCGGCATGCGGGGATTCACGCGGGAAGTATTTGAGCGTATGGATCTGCGCAGCAGCGGCATGGAGTTTGCATCGGAGTTTGTGATCAAGGCCGCGCAGATCGGTGCCAAGACGTGTGAAATCCCGATTACCTTATGGAAAGACAAGCGCGGGCGGCCACCGCATTTGCGCAGCTTTCGCGATGGCTGGCGTCATTTGCGCTTCATGCTCCTCTACGCGCCGAATTGGCTGTTTGTGCTGCCGGGCGGGCTGCTGATGGCAGTCGGGCTGGCGCTGGTGTTCTGGCTTTTGCCCGGGCCGCGCACCATTGGCCACAAAGTCGTGCTGGACCTCCACACCATGATCTTTGGCGTGATTTTTACGCTGCTGGGTGTGCAGATTCTCGCGATCGGCGCTTTCGCCAAGGTCTTTAGTTATGCCGAACGGTTCGACCGCAACACAGTGTCGTTGAAACGAGTCCTGAAGCGCGTCTCACTCGAGAAGGGATTGCTGCTGGGTGGAGTTTTGTTTGCGGCGGGATTGGCCGGCTGCGCCCATATCGCCTGGCAATGGGCGGCCAGCGGATTCGGTCCGCTGGCGCAGGTGCGGGGAGTGCTCTTCTGGTCCATGTGGCTGTTCCTCGGCGTACAAGTCATCTTCTCTTCGTTCTTCCTGAGCATGCTGGGCATCAGCCGGGGGACCTACATCGGCGACTACGATCTTTCCGAGCCAGCCCCGACATCTCCGGGCCGCGAAAGATAATGCCCTATACGCAACTCGATCACTTCATCGCCAAAATGAGGTTTCGCGCGGCATACCCGCATCTGAAGCCGGCTTCGCGGGTGTGCGACCTGGGCTGCGGGCTGGAAACGGCCTTTCTGGATTTTGCTGAAGACAGGATCGCCGAAGGCGTCGGCGTGGACGATCAGGTCGAAAACGGAACGCACGGCCGCTGGCAGAGAATCCATGCGGACTTACGCGCGCGGCTCCCATTCGAAGACGGGCAGTTCGACCATGTGGTCATGCTGGCTGTTTTCGAACACCTGACCAATCCCGAGGCGGTGCTGCGGGAAGCTCATCGAATCCTTGTGCCGGGCGGATCGCTGATCATGACCTGGCCCGCCGCCCTGGTCGATCCGATCTTGAACGTGATGCATGGATTTCACTTGATCAGCGATGAGATGGAAAGCGACGAGCATCAGAAGCGCCTACCGGTGAGCGAAGTGCGTAAGCTACTGGAGCGCGTTGGTTATGGCGAGCTGCGCCACCGCACCTTTGAGCTCGGCCTAAACAACCTGATGGTTGCCACCAAGGGTTAGCCTTCGAACTAAGGGCAGAGCTACAGTGCTCGGGCCGGGTACGGCCAGGCTGCGGCAGCCAAGCCTGCGACCATCTGGCCGGGCGGCCCTGGCCCTTACTCCCGCCCGGCGCGATCGGGCGGCGGTGTGTAAGGGGCTAGGTAGGTGTTGTCCTCGTCGGGCGTGACCAGCCAGACCTTGCGATCGCGGTAGTACCCGAGGAGTTTGCTGTCCTGGTCTTCGTCAATTTCGCGAGCCCAGACGACTTTCTGGGAATCGATGTCGGCGCCGTTGAACACCCAGTCGTCGTGAATGTTGTGATCCTCGCCGTAGCGCACCATCACCAGGTGCTTGCCGGGGAGGGCTTCCAGTTTTTTCTGGACCACCAGGCGGCTGACGTCGCCCTGGCAAGTCCAGTAAAAGGTGTCGCACTGCTTGCGGACTGCGGCGGTCACCGTGTCTGCCAGCAGAAGCAACACTGAGGTTCGAGCGAGAATCGCTCCCCAACGCCAACGTTTCCATCGCGCTTGTCGCAAATAGCGAAGCGCCTGAACGTAAATCAGGATGACCAGACAGGTGGCAGGCGACGCGTAGTGCGCGTTGGACCAGACGACCATGTAGGAGCCTAAGCCGACCAGCGCAAGCATGATCCACGGAAGGCGCAGGCGTGGATCGCGAAACGCAAAATAAAGGCCCGGCGCAGCAAGAAACATCCCCCACCAACTGAAAGCGGAAAAGAAGCGAACCGTCTTCAGCCAGGATAGGCAGTCCACGCTCTCCCAGGTGTGATTGAATTCTTCGCGCTCCCAGCCGTTGTAAAAGTCCTCGAACTGCTGATTACGGTAGTCCAGAGCAGGCTTGGAGGATTCGAAAAGAAACATTGGCGCGGTGTGATAGGTGCGGACGTTGAGCGTTTCCGGAAAGAGCAAAACGTTGCCGGTGAGATTGCGATTGTAGATGCCAATGGCAACCGCCGTAGCAAGCAAGACGGCGACCACGGGAAGCACAATCCTCTTGGCAAGCTCACGAATACTGAAGCGCGATGCGGCGCTGCGGAAAAGCCACCACAGCAGATACAAGCCCGCTGGCAAGCTGAACAGAAAGCCCTCATAGGGACGGCTGTTGGCGAGAATCGCGAGGCCAAACGCAAACAGCAGCGCGTCGCGGGTGCGCGGCTTGCGCAGAATTCGCGCCAGCGAGCCAAGCAACAATGCGCCGCCCGCGGCTCCGATAGCGCCGCCCCAGTAGCTGTTGATCCAGTAGCTGGTGACGCAGAACTTGAGCCACACCACGATGCCGCCGAGCATCGCCCAGCGCGCCGGCAGCCAGGCGAGCAACATCCAGTAAACCGCAGCAACCATGGCCGCGCAGGCCAGAAGCACACCGATCCAGGGATTGCCGAGCAACTCGCCGACCGCCAGCATCACTCCTTGCATCGGCGGATACATCGAGGCATAGCGAGGGAAGAAGTTGATATGAAAGCTTTCTAGGCTGATCCACATGGGATGTGGCGGGTTGGAGAGGCGCCCGTGGGCGAACGTGTCGCCCATCAGCAGATAGCTGAATTCGTCGTGAACGCCGGGGACCGGAACAGGGAAGCGCGGGAGCAATGCTGTGCGTGCAAGGATGGCAGCAAGAAACAGCACTGATCCACCGAGCCAGGATTGGCGGGTAACGGCGTCCAGCACGCGCCACAGGAATGCTGAGATCCGTGCGGCGGCTGGAGCGAACGCCAACTGCAAGGACCACAAGACGCCTGTGCCGATCAGCGAGAAATAGAGAGTCGTCTTGAGCGGGTCCAGATCGGGAGGATCAGGGCAAATCATCGCCGGGAATCATACCGTAGTCGAAGTCGGCCGCCTGCAACGCCCCCAGGGGCATACAAACTGCCGGCTTCGCTATCGGCGCAACCAGCTTAGTCCCATTCGAGTTTGGTCCAGGCGCGGGTCTCGGCGGATTTTTGGATGGCTTCGCAAAGTAAGAGTTCGTCGTGCCCAGTCTGGAAAGTGGGGAAGCGGCGCGGCGCGCCAAAGCTTCCAGCAGCGATGTAATTGTAGAAATCATGGAAGAGCTGCACGAAGGTATCAGGGTAGCCTTCGGCGTGGCCACCGGGATAGGCGGCATAGGGGCGCGCTTCCTTGCTCAGCAATGACGGGTCTTTGATGAGCTTGCCGTTGGGCTCGTTGCGGCGGCCGATCCACAGGGTGTTGGGGTCTTCGCCGTTCCAGGAGAGCGACCCGTCGCTGCCGTCGATTTCGAAATTGAGGGCGCACTTGCGGCCCGGACTGACTTGCGAGACGGTGAAGACGCCGTGAATGCCGTGTTCGAGATGCACGAGTACCGAAGCGTAGTCGTCGGTTGAAATCGGAACTTCATCCGTCGCCATGCTTCCGGCAGAGGCGAACGACTCGACGTGGCCGCGCGGCTTGTGCCGGACGGGAATGATCGTGGCCAGGTCGGCGCACAGCTCTGTGACCTTCTCGGCGGTGAGCCATTGGATGAGGTCAAGCCAATGCGTGCCGATATCCGACACTGCGCGCAGTTCGCCGCCGAGCTTGGACTCCAGGCGCCAGTTCCAGTCGGTCGGATAAGTAAGCCAGTCCTGGAGAAAACCGCCGTGGACGAGGCGGACTTTACCGATGGCGCCGGACGCGATGAGCGACTTGGCCTGAATGCACAGCGGGTAATAACGCAGATTGTGAGCCACGCCGTCCACGCGATTGGTTTCTTTGGCAAGCTTGACGAGTTGGGCCGATTCGCGGGAGTCCATGGCGAGCGGTTTTTCACACATGACGTGCTTGCCGGCGCGAAGGAGCTTGGCGGACTGCTCGAAGTGCACGTAGTTGGGCGTGCAGACGTGGACCGCGGTGAGTTCCTGGTCAGCGGCGATCTCTTCCATGGAGGTGTAGGCGCGTTCGAGGCCGAGTGCCTTGGCGGCTGCGGAAGTGCGGTCGCCGGAGCTGACGAGCGTGCCCTTTACGCGAACCGGAATACGGCGCAGCGCTTCGATGTGGGCTCGGCCGACGAATCCGGCTCCGATGACGGCGGCAACGTGGTTCATGTGCGATAGTCTCCTCGGATTTGTGAGGCGGCATTTTACGACAGGACGCGCCTTATCGCTATTCCTTGCCGGCGAGCAGCGCTTTGCGGACCTGGGCCAGCTCGTTCTTCTTTTCGTCGTCCACTTCGGGGAATTGCAGGTCGAGAGAGTGCAGTTTGTGAATGATGGCGCCGGCGACGGCCAGGCGTGAGAACCATTTGTTGTCCGCGGGGATGACGTGCCAGGGTGCGTGCTTGCTGGCGGTGTTCTGGATCATTTCTTCGTAGGCGTTCTGGTAGTCCTTCCAGTAAGCGCGTTCCTTCACGTCGGACATGGAGAATTTCCAGTTCTTCTCGGGCATTTCCAGGCGTTCGAGGAAACGCCTTTTCTGCTCGCCCTTGGAGAGATGGAGAAAGAACTTCATGACGATGACGCCATTGCGAACGAGATATTGTTCGAAGTTGTTGATGTCTTCGTAGCGCTCTTCCCAGATGTTTTTGCTGACCCGCTCCTTGGGAAGCTGCTGGGCATTGAGCAAATCCTGGTGCACGCGGACCACCAGAACCTCTTCGTAGTACGAGCGGTTGAAGATGCCGATTTTCCCGCGTTGCGGAACGGCCTTGTGAGCGCGCCAAAGGTACTCGTGGTCGAGTTCCTCCTTGGAGGGCGCCTTAAACGACGTGACGTCGCATCCTTGCGGGTTGATGCCGGACATTACGTGCTTGACCGCGCCGTCCTTGCCGGCTGCATCCATGGCCTGAAAAATGACCAGCAGCGACCAGCGGTCCTGGGCATAGAGCTTTTCCTGGAACTCGGAGAGCAGGTCGCGACTATGCTCCAGAATCTTCCTGGCTTCTTTCTTGTCTTTCATCCCGCCGGTGTAGGCCGGGTCGTAGTCCTTGAGCCGAAAGTCTTCGCCTTTGCTGACGTGGAAAGGTTTGGCGACGTCGGCCGCTTCTTTTGCCAGTCCTTTGAGCTTCATAGACTCCAGTCTAGTACGGCCCTCGCGAACCATTAAGTCGATTTTTCACAAGGAAGAGAAAAGGCCCGCCGGGAGCGGCGGGCCAGGTAGTCAAAGCGCCGAGTGCAAATTAGTCTTGGTCGTCCTCGTCTCCAGACTGGGCTTTCCGGAGAATCTCAAAAGTGATGTTTTGCCCGTGCTGTTGGGTGAAAAAGACCCGCCAGCCGGCGCGGAAGGGAGTCGGGATCTTGGCTCCAAGCAGCCCACCGACGCTAGGATCACCGTCCGACTCGTGCCAGCCGGTAATTTCGTTGTCGCCGTCGTTCTGGAAGCCCGTCTTCCCGCTGAATTGCGAATCGAGCGTCGCCGCTTCGTCGCGTCCCTCTGCGAGGATGCGGACAGGCTGGTTCGCAGGGTTGCTATAGTCGGTGTTGAGGTTGAAAAGATAGGCGGAGTCCAGCGCATTGCGCTGCCCGTGCAGCGTGTCGCCCGCATCTTCAACGAACACGACGCGGTTCTGGTTCCAGAAGCCGCAGTTGTCCAGTCCGGAGTGCGCCACGTCGCTGCGGTAGACGAGCGAGAGCGTGCCGGAGTCGCCAGCGAGACGCAGACGGAAGATGGCGCCAAATCCGCCAAAAGCTCCTGCTTCGGTCAAGGCGTTGGTGTCGCCGGTGGCGTCGAAGACAAATTCAGAGAAGTTTGTGCCCGGACCGAACTGGCCGTTTTCCGGTCGCTTGAAGGGAGTACCGCCGGCAGCTTTGGCCAAGGCATTGGCGCTGTATGGATCGGAGCCGTTCAAGGCGGTGTCGTGGATGGTGACCCAAGTTGTCTGGAAGACGTTGCCGTAGGTGTGCAAGTCTTTCTGGTCCTGCGACGAGATGTCGGCGTCGGCGCTGCCCGCGTGGAACACGATGGCGCCGGCGTGGGCCTTCGATTGCACCTGGAGGACTTGCAGTTTGCCGCCAGCCTTCAGGTCGGAGGGGTTGGTCGGAAGGAAGCGGTAGACAAAGCTGTTCGGCTGGCGGGCGTGCGGGAAAGTGGTTCCATTGGCGCCACCCGAGTCCTCAACCAAAATCAGGCGGCCCCACGGGTCGGCCTGGACGCCCTCATAGGCAGCCCGTCCGACGATGCCGGAGATGTCTTCAACTTCGGACGGAACGTCCAAAGTTGCCTGCAGGATGCTGGCGTTCGAACCGCTCTCGGAAGTGAATAGAAGGTGACCAGAGAATGGATACCAGGTCGAGCCATCGATCGTTGGCAGCGGGTGGTCGTTCACGTCCTTTTCAGCCATCAACGTGACGCGATGAGCGCCGTCCGCGTCGAGATTGATGCGTGTGATCTTGCCGTGTCCATCCGGGCCATTCTCGTGGCCCTGGAAAAGAAAGTGCGTGCCGTAGTCGTAGTTGGGGTCGGCGCCTTTTTGATTCTGCAGGACCAGGTAAGTGTTTTTGTCCGGCTCGGTTTTTGTCGCTTCGACTTTGTGGCTGGCCGAGGGCAGGTCGCCCGGCGCGGGAACCGGAGGGCCGTCATTGCCGTAGCCGTAGTAGCTCTGATCGCCCGGGTTTTCGAGCTTGAATGAGCCCTGAGCGGCGATCGTTTCAATCAGCTCCGGCGAGAGAATATTCGGAGCGGGCACGCCAACGGCCCTGGTATTGGCGGAACCGACCGCAGTGACTCGGCCTGGCTTTCCGTTGGGCCCGTTGCCTTCGTCGGCGAAGGCCGGCGCAGCCGGCAGAAAACTCACTGCGGCCGCGGCCAAGAGTGACATTCCTTTACGCAAACTATGATGCATAACTCTGCTCTCCTTGGAGACTCAAACGCGAAGATTTCGCGTGCGAGCTTTGGGTTGTGGAATACCGCAGAGACGCTCGCCGAGCGTGGGTGACCTGGGTGCGCGGCGAAGCCTCGTCCGTCGAACGCCAGTATCGGTAGCTGCGTGTTATTGCCGCGTGAACGTCCCGTCAATTCTGGCGACTTACCGGGAAGGCGAGTACAATGCCGGCTCCTCAATGACAGAAACGGCGCAACAGTTGGCGCGGAAGCTGGGCCTGCGGGACTACTTCGCCCTGGCCTTCGGGACCATGATCGGCGTGGGCTGGCTGGTGCTGATGGACGATTGGCTCGGCCGCGGCGGGCCGCTCGGGGTGATGCTGGCGTTCGGGCTCGGCGGAGTGGTCCTGTTGCCGGTCGGTTGGGTGTACGGCCAATGGGTGAAGCGGCTGCCCGATGCCTCGGGAGAGGCGGCCTACACAGCCGAAGTGTTTCCGCCGTTGGCCAGCTACTTCACCGGTTGGATGATGCTGCTGGCCTATTTCATCGTGTGCCCGTGGGAAGCCGTGGTTGTGGGTCGTGTGGCGGCTTATCTGCTGCCGTCACTGAATTCCATGGAACTCTACCGCGTGGACGGGCATCCCGTGTATCTGCCGCGGCTGGCGCTCGGAATCTTGATGACGCTGTTCCTGGGCTTGCTGAATTACCGGGGGATTCGGGGAAGCGCGACGTTTCAGGGATGGGCGGCCGGAACGGTGTTGGCGCTGTTTGCCATAGCGACGGCTATGAGCGCGAGCCATGGGTCAATGGTGAATTTTCAGCCGGGATTTCGCGCCACCCCTCTGGTCTCGGTGCTGCTCGTCTTGCAGATCGTGCCCTATTTCCTGACCGGATTCGAATCGGTGCCGAAGGTTGCGGAGGAAGCCCATCGCGGATTCGGCGCGCAGGGATTTTTCCGCGCCATCGTGATGGCCTTGTTTGTGGGATCCCTATTCTATGTCGCGGTCACTGCCGCCGTGGCGTTTCTAGCGCCATGGCAGTCGCTGGTAGGCAAACGATTCGCCACAGCGACCGCATTTAGCCAAATTGCCGGAACGCAATGGGCGGTGCGGCTGATCATGGTGGCGGCTGTGTTTGGATTGCTGCAATGCTTCAACGGCAATATGGTGGCAGCGAGCCGGCTGCTTTTCTCCTTCGGACGGCGCGGAACGATTCCGGCACCGTTCGCAGCAGTGCATGAAAGGTTTCAAACGCCCGCGGTGGCGATCGTTGGCGTCACGGTAGCGACGATTTGCGGACTGCTGCTGGGAGATGCGCTGCTCGTGCCGGTAACCGAGGTCGGCTCGATGGCGGCCGCGAGTGGATGGTTTGCGGCTTGCCTTTCGTATTTTCTGGTCGAACGGCGCCCCCGTGGACGCGCCGTCGCAACCCTGGGCGCACTGACAGCGCTTCTTCTGGTGGCCATGAAGGTCGTGCCGTGGTTTCCCGGCCATTTCTCGCGGCCGGAGTGGATTGCGCTGGCGGTGTGGCTCGCGATTGGCACTACGCTTCGCCTGTTCGGCGGCCGCGGCACTCAGTCAGCCGAAAGCGCTCGTGTATAATTTTTTGTGAGGACCTGCTCTTTTACTTAGTCACTGAATGATTCCTTACTTGCACATTGGCCCGCTGCCGTTGCCGACGTTTGGCCTGATGGTCGCGACCGGACTGCTGGTGGCGGCTTATGTCCTGCAAGCGGATTTTAGGCGTCGCGGGATTCACGCCGACGCCTTCCTGATCATCGGAATTGCCGGGCTGGCAGGCATCGTAGGGGCGCGGCTCTATCACGCGCTCGAATCGCCCGGAGAGTTCTTTGCCGACCCCAAGTCGTTCATTTTTACCCGTTTTGGATTTGCTTGGTTTGGCGGATTTCTCGGCGGATCGGCCGCTCTGGTGATTCTTGCCAGGCGGGAAAAAATACCGACGCTGACGTTTTTGGACGCCTGTTCACCGGCGGCCTGTGTAGGCTATGCCATCGGGCGGATTGGATGCTTCCTGAGCGGCGACGGCGATTATGGAATCCCGACAAATCTCCCGTGGGGAATGAGCTTTCCGAATGGTGTGGTGCCGACGACAGAGCGCGTGCATCCGACGCCGCTCTATGAATTTTTGGCTTGGATGCTGATTGCCTATATGCTGTGGCGGATGGGGGCCAGGTTCCTACGAGAAGGAAAGCCGGCAGGACTGGTGTTTAGCGGATATTTGGTCATGACGGGCATCGCCCGGTTTTTGGTCGAGATCATCCGGTTGAACCCGCGCTCGTTCCTGGGAATGTCCAATGCGCAGACGGCGAGCGTCGCGTCGCTGCTGCTTGGCGTCTTCCTTTTGATTGCCTTACAGCGCGCCTCATCGGTTGAGCGCGAGACGAGTTGAGACGCAGGCGGGGCAGCGAGCATGGCGAATAGCGCGGCCAAGAACGTCGCAAACGTCGTTTACGCCCTGGCCTTCGGGCTTGCGGCAGCCAGTCTCGCCATACTCGGACCGGTTGTGGTCGCGTTTGTCGCCACCTGGACCTTTAACTACTTTGGCTGGACCGGGCTGCGGGATTTGACCGCAAAAATCCCCTCGTATTTCACGGAACTTGTGGTATTCGGCGTGGCCGTCGGCCTCACCGCCTGCCTTCGCGTTCTGGGCCGGCGATTCCGCAAAGACCCGGAGCCGCCCAAGCCGCTCGGCTGAACTTACTGCTTGTAGACCACGCCTTCCTTCATCACAAACGTCACGTGCTCGAGTTGGCGAATGTCGGCGATGGGATCTCCATCCACGGCGATCAGGTCTGCGAATTTTCCGGCACGAATGGACCCGAACTGTTCCGGTTTTCCGATCAAGTCGGCTGCGTTGACGGTTGCGGACTGAATGGCCTGCATCGGCGTCATCCCGTACTTGACCATGAACGCGAACTGGCGCGCGGCGGCGTTGTAGGGGCAGACGCCGGCGTCGGTGCCGAACGACATCTTCACGCCGGCTTTGACGGCTTTGCTGAAATTGGCGCGCTGCAGTTGCCCCAAGTCGCGATCGTGTTCCAGAAAATCGGACGGAATCCGGTTCGCCTTTCCGGCCGCCTGGATGCATTCTTCGTCGTAAATGTCCATGTCCAGATAGGTGCCGTGCTGTTTAGCGAGAGCGATACCTTCGTCGTCGATCATCGTGGCGTGTTCGACGGAAGCAACACCGGCGAGAATGGCGTTCTTGATGCCTTGCGGAGAGTGCGCGTGCGCGGCCACGCGCAAGCCGAAATTCGATGCTTCGCTAACCGCGGCCTGCAGTTCTTCGCGCGTGAATTCCTGCGAGTTGGGGTTACTGCCATGAGTCAGCACGGCGCCGCTCGAGAGCAGTTTGATGTGGTCTGCGCCGTCATGTACAAGCTGGCGGATCTTCTGGCGCACTTCCCAGGGGCTGTTGGCTTCGCCATAATTGAAGTCCCACGGCAATCTGATGTCTGGCGCCTGGCCGGTCATCGCGCCGGCGCCGCCCGTGATGGTGAGGTAGGCTCCGGCCACAAACATGCGCGGGCCGACGATGTAATCCCTATTGATGGCATCGCGCAACGCGACGTCGTTGAGCGCGCGATAGACGCCGACATCGCGCACGGTGGTAAAACCGGACTCGAGCGTCATGCGCGCGTTGGGGACCGATTCGAGGGCCACTTGCGCCGCGGTGCGCTTCAGTTGCGACATTGGATCGCCATTGCCGTCGTGTGCGCCGTCGGCGAGGTGCGTGTGGCAGTCAATCAATCCGGGCAGGACGGTTTTGTTGGAAAGGTCGAAAACCTTGGCGCCCGCGGGGATTTGCACGTCGCCGCCGACCGTGGCGATCTTGCCGCCGCGCACCAGGATGACCTGCTTGTCGCTGACGCGGCCGCTTTCCACATCCACCAGATGACCGGCTTTGATCGCCGTCACCGGCTCGCCGGCCTCCTTGGCCTCTTGCGCGGCGGCACTGGTCGCAAAAACCAGAAATGATAGGACGGAAAGAAAGCGGCTGGAGATCACGCGAGCCTCGATTGAAAGAGTTAACTTCAGAACAGGAGCGACCGGCGAATCATAAACAGGCTGGCAGAATACTTCAATTGGCAGCGAGGCGCCGCAGGCTAAATCATCTGCCGCAGAACGTAGGTCAAAATCCCGCCGTGCCGATAGTAGGAAACCTCTTCCGGAGTGTCCACGCGCGCAATGGCAGTGAACCTTTTTTCTTTGCCATCGGACGATTTGGCCGCGACTTGAATGGCGGAGCGCGCCGAAAGGGAAGTGACGCCGGCGATTTCGATCGTTTCCTGGCCGGTCAGCCCGAGCGTCTCGCGGCTTTCTCCGGCCTTGAATTCCAGCGGAAGAATCCCCATACCGACCAGGTTGCTGCGGTGAATGCGTTCGTAGCTTTCCGCGATAACGGCACGCACGCCGAGCAGTTTCGGCCCTTTGGCCGCCCAATCGCGCGAGGAACCCGAGCCGTACTCCTTGCCGGCGATGATGACAAGCGGCACCCCCGCTTCGCGGTATTTCACGGAAGCGTCGTAGATGCTCATCTGCTCGCCGCCCGGCTGGTAGGTGGTCCAGCCGCCTTCCGTGCCCGGCGCGAGCTGGTTCTTCAGGCGAATATTGGCAAACGTTCCGCGCGCCATCACTTCATGATTGCCGCGGCGCGCTCCGTAGGAGTTAAACTCATGCGGCTTCACGCCATTCGCGATCAGGTAATTTCCGGCCGGGGTATCCACGCCGATCGAGCCAGCGGGCGATATGTGATCGGTGGTAATGCTGTCACCAAGTACGGCCAGTACCCTCGCGCCGTGGATATCCGCTAGCGGCGGCGCCGTTTTGGTCATGTTTTCAAAATACGGCGGCAACTTGATGTAGGTGGAGCGAGCATCCCACTGATACAAATCGCCGCCCGGAACCGACATGCCTTTCCAGTGCTCGTCGCCGTCGTACACCGCGGCGTACTGCTTTTGGTACTGCTCCCGCGAAACCGATTGGCGCACCGCAGCCTCGACTTCCTGCGGCGTCGGCCAAATGTCGCGCAGGTACACCGGCTTGCCGGCCGGATCGTCGCCTAGCGGTTCGTTGGTCAAATCCAGGTCCATGCGTCCCGCGAGGGCGTACGCCACAACCAGCGGGGGAGAGGCAAGATAATTCGCCCTCACCAGCGGATGGATGCGGCCCTCGAAGTTTCTGTTTCCGCTCAGCACCGCGACCGCGACCAGGTTATTTTCCTTGATGGCGGCGCCAATCGCATCGGGCAAAGGACCGCTGTTCCCGATGCATGTGGTGCAACCGTAGCCGACCAGATTGAATTTCAATTTGTCGAGATAGGGCGTGAGGCCCGAAGCCTGCAAATAGTCGGTAACGACTTTGGAGCCGGGAGCGAGACTGGTCTTCACCCACGGCTTCACTTTGAGACCGCGCTCAACGGCTTTTTTCGCCAGCAGGCCGGCGCCGAGCATGAGCGACGGGTTGGACGTGTTGGTGCAACTGGTGATCGCGGCGATCACCACGGCTCCGCTCGACAAATCAAACGAGTCGCCGTTGTTCTGCACGTGAGCTTGCTTGGAGGGCGCGCCTTCCACGATTTTCACGAAGGAACTCTTGGCCTGCCGCAGCGGGACGCGATCTTGCGGACGCTTTGGCCCGGCAACCGTAGGTTCGACCGTGCTCAAGTCCAGCTGCAACGTGTCGGTGAACGACGGATCAGGCGTCCTATCGGAGCGGAACAGTCCTTGTTCTTTGCAATAGGCTTCCACCAGCGCGATCTGCTCGTGCGGCCGCGCCGTGAACTGCAAATAGGCCAGCGTTTCAGCGTCAACCGGGAAGAACCCCATGGTCGCGCCATACTCCGGCGCCATGTTGGCGATGGTCGCGCGATCGGGAACGCTCAGGCTGCTGAGGCCACTGCCGTAGAACTCGACGAACTTGCCGACCACGCCCTTCTTGCGCAGCATTTCGGTTACGGTTAGGACCAGGTCGGTGGCCGTAGCCCCCTCGGGCAACTTTCCGTGCAGCTTGAAGCCCACGACGTGCGGGACGAGCATCGAGCTCGGCTGGCCGAGCATCGCCGCTTCTGCTTCAATGCCGCCGACGCCCCAGCCGAATACACCCAGCGCATTGACCATCGTGGTGTGTGAGTCCGTTCCGACCAGCGAATCCGGATAGGCTTCGAAACGATTGCCCGATGGCACGGCGCAAACGACGCGCGCCAGATATTCAAGATTGACCTGGTGGCAGATTCCGGTTTCCGGCGGGACGACCTTGAAATTCTGAAACGCGGTTTGGCCCCAACGGAGAAAGGCATAGCGCTCGGCGTTGCGTTGAAATTCCAGCTGGGCGTTCATGCCGAAAGCGTTCACACTGCCGAAACTGTCTACCTGCACCGAGTGGTCGATCACCAATTCCGCAGGAAAGAGCGGATTGATGCGCTTCGGATTGCCGCCCATTCGCTTTACGGCTTCGCGCATCGCGGCGAGATCGACCACGGCGGGCACGCCTGTAAAATCCTGAAGCAGCACCCGCGCCGGCATGTAAGCGATCTCTTTTTCGACTGCGCCGGGAGTCCAGTTGGCCAGTGCCTGAATGTCCTCCTGGTGAACGAAGCGGCCGTCTTCATTGCGCAGCAGATTCTCCAGGAGGATGCGCAGAGAGAAAGGAAGCCGCGCCATGGACTCGTTGCTCCGGCGCTCCAAGTGCTCCAGGCGATAAATGTCGAACGATTGCGCGCCGACGTTCAATTTGTCGCGTGTGCCAAATGAGTTGCTTGCGGAGATGGCCATCTGCAGTCCTTTCTGGCGTTGCGAACTTTCTATGATAACCGAAGTTGAAGTGCACGGTGTGGACGCGGGAGCGGAAGTTTTTAATCCGCGCGCTATACTGTAGCGGACGTGAAGATTCTACTGCTGGGCACATACGAACTGGGCCGTCAGCCGTTTGGGCTGGCATCTCCGGCAGCCTGGCTGCGCAAGCGGGGGCACGCGGTGGAATGCCGCGACCTTTCCCGCCAGTCGCTCCAGGAAGCCACCGTAGATGCGCAGCTCATCGTCTTCTACCTTCCCATGCATACGGCCACGCTGCTTGCGCTGCAGTGGGCTCGACTGGTCAAGGAAAACAGCCCTTCGGCCATGCTCGCCGCTTGCGGCCTGTACGCGCCCCTCAACGAAACACATCTGCGCGCGGCCGGCTTTTCGGCCATCTTCGGTCCCGAGTTCGAATCTGACCTGGCGGGCTTCGCAGACGAAATTGCCGAGGGCTCGGCGCAGCCGGCGCGCCGCAATGGCCACTCGCGGCTGCCGAAGCTGGCATTTGAACTGCCCGATCGCGCCGGCTTGCCGCAACTCCGCAAGTACGCTCATGTGGTGGTGCCGGACGGTGCGCACCGCGTGGCCGGCTACACCGAAGCCTCACGCGGCTGCAAGCATCATTGCCGGCACTGCCCGATCGTTCCCGTTTACGCCGGCCAGTTTCGTGTCGTTGCCCGTGAAGTTGTCCTGGGCGACATACGGCAGCAGGTTGCGGCCGGGGCGCAGCATGTTACGTTCGGCGATCCGGACTTTTTTAACGGCGTGACTCACGCCACGCGCATCGCGGATGATCTGCACCGGGAGTTTCCGCAGCTCACCTACGATGTCACCATCAAAATCGAACATCTGCTGCGGCATGCCGACGCGCTGCCGAAGCTCGCGAAGACGGGCTGCCTGTTCGTTACCAGCGCGGTCGAGTCGCTCGACGATGAAGTGCTGTGCAAACTGGAAAAGGGGCATACGCGCGCCGACTTTGTGCGTGCGCTGGAGCTCTGCGCCAATGCTGGCCTGGCTTTACAACCGACCTTTGTGCCGTTCACGCCCTGGACGACGCGCGACTCTTATCTCGAGCTGTTGGAGACGATCGCCAGCCGCGATTTGATCGGCGCCGTGCCTTCCATTCAACTCGCGATTCGTCTGCTGATTCCATCGCGATCGCGCTTGTTGGAGCTTCCGGAAATCGCCGGAATCGTCAGCGCGTTTGACGCGGAGAAGCTCGTCTATCCCTGGAGGCACTCCCTCCCTGACGTTGACGCACTGGCCGCCCGCGTGTTCCGAGTTGTCGCCGACGGCGAAAAGCAGCGGCTTTCACGTGAGGCAAATTTCGACCGCATTTGGCTTGCCGCGTCTGAATTTCGCGGGACGAAACCGTTGCCTTCGCGCGTCACGAGCGCAGCGCGCCCCGTGCCTTACCTCAGCGAGCCTTGGTACTGTTGAGCGGAGCCGGCCGGGGACCAGTTGGTTCCCATGCAAAGATTTGCGCAGAGTATTTCGGCAAAGGAAGGGTTCGTCTAGCCCTCAAGGGGCAGCGGGTAGTATGAACCAACAAGAACACAAATCCGTCCTGCTGTTTGCGGCCAAGCTTGGCTACCAGACGCGCAGTTTCGACGCGGCCGCACGCCGTCTCGGCGTCCGGTTGGCATTCGTCACCGACCGTTGCCACGAGCTTTCCAATCCGTGGGGTGACGACGCTTTTGCCGTGCGCTTTGATGCGCCGGAACACGCGGCCGGCCGCGCATTGCAGGAATTCCGTAAACGCCATTTTGCCGGAGTGATCGCAGTGGGCGATCGCCCGACCATCGCCGCTGCCTACACCGCGCGCGGCCTGGGGCTAGCCGCCAACCATCCGGCAGCGGTCGAGGCCTGCCACAACAAGCTGCGCATGCGTCAGGTGTGTCGCGAAGCGGGCCTGCCCACGCCGTGGTTTCGCAACGTCGCGCTTAATCCGGAGCCTGAACCCGCTTTGCTGGGCGTGCGCTATCCCTGCGTGATCAAGCCTCTTTCACTTTCCGCCAGCCAGGGGGTGATGCGCGCCGACAACCGCGAAGACTTTCTGGCGGCGATGGCCCGCCTCAGAAGCTTATTCGACCGGCCGGAACTGCGCGCGCAGCGCGAAGCGGATCTCACACAGGCCCTGGCCGAGGGCTACATCGCGGGCAGCGAAGTGGCGGTCGAAGGCCTCCTGATCGATGGCGCGTTCAAGTTACTGGCCATTTTCGACAAGCCCGATCCGCTCGAAGGTCCTTTCTTTGAGGAAACCATTTACGTGACGCCGTCGCGTTCGAGCGTGGCGCGGCAAGACGCCATCCGGCGCGCGACGGAAGCTGCAGCACGCGCCCTTGGCCTGTCACACGGCCCCGTTCACGCCGAGTTCCGCATCAACGAACAGGGTGTCTGGCCCCTCGAAATCGCCCCGCGGCCGATCGGCGGGCTTTGCGCCCGCTCGCTCGAATTCGCTTCGCCCGACTATCCGCACCTGATCAGTCTGGAAGAACTGCTCCTTCGCCACGCGATCGGGGAAGACGTTTCGAAATGGCAACGCGAAGAACTCGCTTCCGGCGTGATGATGATTCCGGTTCCGGCCAGCGGCGTACTCGAATCGGTTCAAGGCGTTGAAGACGCGCAGCACGTCCGCTCGATCACGGAGATCGAAATCACGGCGAGAGTCCGCGATACCATTCTGGCCTGGCCCGAAGGCTCGTCCTATTTGGGATTTATTTTCGCCAAGGCGGAAACAGTTGGCGATGTCGAGAACGCGCTGCGGTCCGCTCATTCGCGGCTTCGCTTCCACATCAAAGCAGCGCTGCCGGTCGAACATCCGGTGACGGGAAAGGTGCTGTCTCCGCCAAGCTAGCCGCGCGAGCTAACCCTTCGCTTTCGGGGCCACGTAGCCTTCCGGCAACTTCGCGCCTTCACCAAAGAAAAACTGCTCCAGCTGCTCTTCCATGATTTTCTGCGAATTCGGATCGAGCGGATTCAGGCGGTATTCATTCATGATCATCTTGGAATGTTCGATCCACAGCTTCCAGGCGTCCTTGGAAACGTTTTCGTAGACCCGCTTTCCGAGTTCGCCTCTCCACGGCACGCGGTCGAGGCCAGGCAACTCTTTGTCGAACTTCACGCAGTGCACCATGCGCGCGCCGGCCGCCGGCGCCTCGGAAGGCTTGTCCGGTCCACACGAATCGTTCGCCACAACATCCTCCTCAAAATCGCTACGAAAGTTCACAATACCGCAGTTTCAGGGAATATCCTAACCGTCCTCCCGCGGCCGGCGTAGCTGGTAAAGAAAGTCGGCCCGCCCTATAGGCTCATTCGCGCCGCGAATGCAGTAGAATCCCTCGGCTACCGTTCGAACCAGTCGCCCGGAGGAAGGATTCATGGCGCGTATCACAACGCTGTTTTGGGACATTGGCGGTGTCATTCTGACTAACGGCTGGGACCGCAACTCCCGCAAGGAAGCGGGCGAAGCCTTCCACCTGGACTGGGAAGATTTTCAGGATCGCCACGAACTTTCCTTCCCGGCATTCGACACCGGCCAGCTTTCCTTGAACGAATACCTGGACCGAACGCTTTTCTACCGCCCGCGCAAATTCACCCGTGAGGAGTTCACTGCTTTCATGTTCGCGCAATCTCAGGAATTTCCCGCGGTTCGCGCGATTCTCGAGCAATGCGCCGCAACGAACCGCTACTTCATCGGCGCCATCAACAACGAGCCGCTCGAGCTGAATCAATACCGCATCGAAGCCTTCCATCTGCGCAGCAGTTTTCAGGTCTTCTTCAGCTCCTGCTACATCCATTCGCGCAAGCCCGAGGAAGGGATCTTTCGCGTCGCCCTCGCGGTCACCCAGCGACGTCCGGAGGAATGCCTGTTCATTGACGACCGGCCTCTCAATCTCGAGGCCCCACGCCGACTGGGTATGTCGGTCATTCACTACCAGTCCCCGGACCAGCTGCGCGCCGACCTGCGCCAGCTGCAGGTTGAGGTATAGTTCTTTCGGCATTCACATCATCTAACAAGCTGCTTCTTTCCTAGGAGAGGTTATGTCTGGCGACGGCGTTCCTTCCAACGTTTCCTACGGCGGCACCACCGAACCTTGCGCTATCGTTCTGTTTGGCGCTTCCGGCGATCTCGCAAAACGCAAAGTCATTCCCGCTCTTTTCGATCTGGCGGCGCACGATTCGCTCGGCGAACGCTATTCCGTCGTCGGATTTGCGCGCACGCCCATGACCGACGAATCCTTCCGCCAGACTGCCGGCGAGGCTGCCAAGACGATTTCTGAAGGCGGGCCCATCGATCCGGCCAAGTGGAACGAATTTGCGGACAATCTCTTTTACAGTGCGGGTGATTACGGCGACCAGGACGCCTACGTGCGGCTTTCCAAGCGGCTTACGGAACTCGACGCCAGCCACAATCTTTGCGGCAATCGCATCTTTTATCTGTCCACGCCGCCCGAAGTCTACGCCGACATCATCGAGCAGCTAGGCCGCGCCGGGCTTTCACGCCCGTGCCATCCGAAAGCCTGGGTGCGCATCATCGTCGAAAAGCCGTTCGGGCGCGATCTCGGCTCGGCCAAGGAACTAAATCAAATCGTCCACAATGTATTCGAAGAAAATCAGGTCTACCGGATCGACCACTACCTCGGCAAAGACACGGTGCAGAACCTGCTGGTCTTTCGTTTTGGCAACGGTATCTTTGAACCGCTCTGGAACCGCAACTACGTAGACCATGTGCAGATCACCGCGGCCGAAACGCTCGGTGTCGAACGCCGCGGTGGTTTTTACGAAACTGCCGGTGCGCTGCGCGACATGATCCAGAGCCACGTCCTGCAACTGACGTCGCTCGTCGCCGTAGAGCCGCCGGCTTCTTTTGATGCCACTGCGGTCCGCAACGAAAAGCTGAAAGTGTTGCAGTCCATCCGCCCGTTTGACCTCGAAGCCGTCGCGCAAGCCGTGGTTCGCGGGCAGTACGCGAAGGGAAGTTCGAGTGGCAAAACAGTGCCCGGCTATCACCAAGAACAAGGCGTCAGCCCGCAATCGCGCACGGAGACCTTCGTCGGCGCAAAACTTCTCATCGACAACTGGCGCTGGGCCAATGTTCCGTTTTATCTGCGCACCGGCAAACGCCTGGCCAAACGCAGCACCGAGATCGTCATCCAATTCAAACGCGCTCCCCACGTCGTCTTCCGCGGGCGGGAAGCCGAGCCTAATCGCCTGATCCTGAACATTCAGCCCGACGAAGGCATTTCCATCTCGTTTGGCGCCAAGCGTCCCGGCACGGAAATGAGCATCGGTAACGTCAACATGGATTTCAGCTACAAGGAAGGCTTTGGCGAGGCAACACGCAGTGCCTACGCCACCCTGGTCAACGATTGCGTGCGAGGAGACGCGACGCTTTTCGATCGCGGCGATAACGTCGAAGCTGCCTGGCAACTGGTCGATCCCATTTTGGATGTTTGGAGCGCCGCCAAGACCGCCTCCGTTCCGCAGTACGCGTCCGGCAGCTGGGGCCCCCGGGAATCCGACGCCTTGCTCGAACGCGACGGCCGTAAGTGGTACACTCCCTGATTCGTTCTGCACGCGTTGAAACGATTTAATTCCCTCAGGGGGAAACCGTGATTCTGGCTGGTGACGTTGGCGGCACCAAATGCAACCTCGCGCTTTTCTCTGAACGCGACGGAAAACTGACTCCGGTTTTCAAGCAACGCTTCCGCAGCAAGGATTTTGCCAAGTTCGATCTCATTGCCAAGGAGTTCACGCGTGTCGCCGCGGCGCACCTCGGCCACGAAAAAATCCGCGCTGCCGGCTTCGGCATCGCCGGCCCGGTGATTGACAACCGCGTGCGCGCCACCAACCTTCCGTGGACCGTCGACGCTTCCGTCCTCTCACAGGAGCTCCACGTTCCGCACGTGGTCCTGCTCAACGACCTCGGGGCGTGGGGACACAGCATTGAGTATCTTTCGCCGTCGGACTTCGCCGTTCTCAATCCCGGCGATCCCGAGCCCGGTGGTACGCGTGCGCTCATCGCTGCCGGCACCGGCCTGGGCCAGGCCATTCTGGCCTGGGACGGCTCGCGCTACCGCGTGGTGCCTTCCGAGGGCGGCCACTCCGACTTCGCGCCGCACACCGAGCAGCAGATCGAACTGCTGCGCTTCATGCTCCGCCGCTATCCTCAGGTCAGCTTTGAGCTGATTCTTTCCGGCCGCGGCTTTCTTACCATTCACGAATTCATCGACCCGGCGGTAAAGCATCCTTCCTTTGCCGACCCGGACGCCGACCCGGCGCCGGAGATCACGCAAAATGCCCTCGACAAAACCTGCCCGGTGTGCGTCGAAACGCTCGATCTGTGGACCGACATCTACGGCGCTGAAGCCGGCAATCTGGCGCTGAAGGTACTCTCGCTCGGCGGCATGTACGTCGCGGGCGGAATCGCCGTGAAAATCCTGGACAAGATGAAGGACGGGGCGTTCTTCAACTCGTTCCGCGACAAGTGGCATTTTGAAAGACTGCTCAAGAATATCCCGGTCTCGGTCATTCTCAACGAGAACGCACCGCAGCTCGGCGCGGCCTACGAAGCCCTCCGTCTCGTACGGCCTTGAGCACCCGGTTCTTGCCTCTTGCCTCTGCCGCTTAGCCTGAACTCTTTTCCGGCCCTTGCATGGAGGAATAAGCCGCTCTCCCGGCAAAGCGAAAACTGCGGCGGTTCCCTGTGGCGTTAGCCTTTCGCCCCTGCACCGCGTTTGTTCGCCCGTCCGCCAACGCGCGGCTGCTAGGCTTGCTGGATGGAATGGCCAGCTGTTTCCTTGTGGATCGAGCAGCTTGACGACTGGAAGCCGGTATCGCGGCCGGGGGCTTGGATCGCGCTGGTGTGTTACGGTTTGTTTCTTCTCTACGCCGCCTTCGAGCGATCCGGTTTTCTCTTGCTTGACTACGCCAACCTAGCGATTCACGAAGCCGGCCATCCGCTATTTGGGATTTTCGCCGGGCCGGATGCAGTCGGTTTCGGCTACGCGTTGGCGATCTTAGGCGGCACGCTGCTGGAGCTAATTGTGCCGTCCGCCTGCGCCGCGGCGTTTTTCTTTCGCCGCGAAAAAACTGGCGTGGCGTTTTGTCTCTTCTGGCTGTTCGAAAATCTGCTCTACATCGGCCACTACATGGCGACGGCGCGCACCATGGACATCGAGCTCGTCGGCTCCGGCGAACACGACTGGGAAATTCTCTTCACCCGCTGGGGCCTCCTGGTCCACGACCAGCAAATCGGTCACGCGACGCAGGCCCTCGGCTGGCTTGGCATGCTCGCCACCGTTGCCTGGTTCGCCCGGCGCTGTTTTGCACAATCGGCTCCCTAGGCTAGGCTGCGCCGCGCTTGTAGCCGGCCGAAGTGCGCCGCGTAGCCCCTCTCTGCGCTGCTACTCCCTCCGCTCCCCTCGTGAGACAATCTCGGCTATGACCACGGAACCTTTGCATCTCGATGTGAATGAGCAAATTGAGTGCGCGCACACGCTGGCTTCGCGGTTCTATATCGATCCGCACATTCTGGAGACCGAGCGGGAGAAGATTTTCCGACGGACCTGGCAGCTGGTCGGGACGCTCGACCAGGTTTGTGGGGAAGTGCCCGCCGGGGGCGGAAAGGTGGAAAAGCGGACAATCGCCGATCCGGAGAGCTACTTCACGGCGGACGTGGCGGGCGAGCCGGTGATTGTGGTGCGGGACAAGCAAGGGACGCTGCGCGCCTTCAGCAATGTTTGCCGGCACCGCGCGGGACCGATTGCGTTGGGCAGCGGCTGCAAAAACGTTCTGCGCTGCCAGTATCACGGATGGACCTACGCGCTCGATGGGCGGCTCATCGGGACTCCCGACGTGGACGGCGTGGAGTTCTTTGACCGCAGCACGATGGGGATGGTGCCGCTGCGGGTCGAAGTGTGGGAAGACTTCATCTTCGTCAACTTTGCGCAAGACGCCCAGTCCCTGGCGGGGTACTTGGGCAAGATACCCGAGCAGGCGCGCGGGTTTGAGTTTGCAGGACTAAAACTCGCCGAGCGGCGCGACTATCTGATCGATTGCAACTGGAAGGTGTACGTGGACAACTACCTGGAGGGCTACCACATCCCCATCGCGCATCCGGGGCTGATGAGGGAGATTGACTACGCGCAATACCGGACCGACACCTACCGCTACTACTCGCAGCAGTTTGCGCCGATTCGCGCGATGAAGGCGAGCGACGCGCAAGAGCGGTTTTATGCCCCGGGCACGGGTTTACAGGAGGCTCTGTACTTCTGGATTTTTCCCAACCTCATGCTGAACATCTATCCGGACAATATTTCGACGAATGTGATAGTGCCGCTCTCGGTGGACAAGACACTGACCATTTTTGAGTGGTTCTTCCACGAGGTGGACTCACCGAAGACGAAAGAGCGCATCGCGAAGGCGGTGGCGTTCAGCGACGAAGTACAACAGGAAGACATTCTGCTGTGCCAGAACGTGCAGAAAGGCCTGCGCTCTTCAACTTACGACCGGGGTCGGTATTCGGTGAAGCGCGAAAACGGCGTGCACCACTTTCATATGCTCCTAGCCGAGTCTCTCGGCGAGAAGAAGTAGTAGCCCGGAAAGAAAACATCAGGGGGCCAGGCCGGCATTGCGACGGCGACAGTTTCCGGCCGGGTTAGATCGGGTGGCGGGCGCAGCAGTCGTGAGCGTTGGACTTTGGCGGCGCGGCGGTTTCAGGCGACGGGCATAAGTCGGCGGGCGTTGCGGATGCCGAAATACCGGCGAAGTAGTCGCTCTGGTATCGGTCGTGGTGCCGGACCCAGGCCATCGGGATGGGTTTCTGGTGCTCTTCGCCGCGGCCCTGCGGAGCAAGATCGAGAAGGTTATAGGCGTTGATGAAAGGTTCTACTCCGCGTCCGTAGGTCGAGTAGGTGTGGAAGACGTTGCCGGCCTGGTCCTGGTAAAAAGCGCTGAGGCCCTGGCCCTCCTCCATCGGGAAGCTCTGGACTTTGTAGTTGTAGTACGTCTTGCCGGCGGCCAGTTCGTCCTGGGTGAAGGCCACGTGGAAATCGCGGTTGAAGTCGGAGTCGAACGACGAATACCACTTGAAGCGCCAGCCCATGCGCTGCTTGAAGGGTAAGAGCTTGGCCAGCGGCGCGCGCGAGACGGCTACAAGCGTAACGTCACGATTGGCGAGATGCTGGAGAGCGCCGTCGAAGTGATCGGAAACGTAGCAGCAACCGAGACAGGCTGCGTCCCATTCCGGCGCGAACATCAGGTGATAGACGAGGAGTTGGCTCCGTCCGTCGAACAGTTCGGCGAGGGTCTTGCTGCCGCTGGGCGTATCGAAGACGTAGCTCTTCTCGACTTTTATCCAGGGAAGAGCTCGGCGTTCGGCGGCGACTGTATCGCGATCGTGCGTAAGCTTTTTCTCTTTGGCCAGCAACTCCTTGCGGGCCTCGAGCCATTCCTGTCTTGAAACAACTTTGTGCTGCGTTGCTGTTGGGGGTGCGCTCATTGCGGCTTTTCCTTGTAGGTCGTGGCGGGCTTGCGGGCTTCGGAAATTTGGGCAACCGTCCGTTTATGGCGCAGCAGTTTGACCGCGGCGGCGGTGACGCCGCCGGTGGAGACGACTCCGGTGACCAACAGCGCGACGGTGGCAAAGCATTCCGGGCACATGGAGACCTCCTGGACCTGTGCGGGCAATTCCTCAGGGGTTGCAGCTCCGACCCCAACCCCGCGAGTCTATTTCCGCGTTGAACTTAGGCCGACTGAGCCTTCTCTCTCTGCATGAAGAGCGGCGGTTCATCGGCGCTCGGTCCCCAGCTGGCAGGAACGGGAATGTTGAGGATGCGCAGGTAGACGCTGAACTGGCCGCGGTGCTGGTACCAGTGGCTGAGCATGACGTCGCGGAGAAAAATCCCGCGGGGAGCCGCGATCGCTTCCGTCCCGCCGATGACCAGTCGCCAGGTCTCGTTCATGTATGCGTCGCTCGCTTTGGAGAGCTCGGTACGAACCGTGACAACCGATTCGTCAAAAACCTTCAGGAGTTCCTGACGGTTTGCCGGCTGCGGGAAATGGAAGCTGGGTTCAGGCGTGGGATTGGTGTTGACCAGCCGAACGACGCCGCCCGGCACAAACGCCAGGTGATAGGCAAGCTGGCCGGCAGTCATGGATTTCTCGTGCGGCTTCCAAGTGTATTTGTCTTCGGGAAGGCGCTCGATGAATCTGCGCGTGATGGGGCCCTGGATTTCGAACTCCGCAAGAAGCGATTGCGCGATCGACATGTGGTTCTCCTTTTGATTGGGAAACGGAATCCTACTGGACGGCGGATCTGGAACGTCCGAGCTCAGCACGCTTCTGAACGCATTGGTGAATGTAGGTCCAGCCGGTGTTTACGCCGGTTCTGAATTCGGGCTGGATGAGCCCGAAGGCGGAATGGCGAAACTTGATGACGGTGACGCCGTTTTCTTCGCTGAGACGGTATTGCACGTTGTTGGCGACCGGGTGAGACATCATGAGCGGGCCCGCAAATTCAAGAAGCGTAGGTTTTTTGATGGCCTGAACGTTGGCCCAGAAATGGCCGTTGCCGTTGCCGAGATCCCGGTACCAGCGTCCGCCGGGCCACGGTTCGAGAACCATGGGGAGCGGATCGCCGTCGGGCTTTTCGTTGTACGGCCCGAGCTGCTCGACGAGCGCCGCGAAAGTTGTTTCAAGCGACGCTTTGACGCGGATCTCCTGAGTGATGGTAAGGGTGAGGTCTTCCAGTGCGGATGTAGCGACGGTCATGACGGCTCCTTTTCTTTTTTATCGGGATCGGAAATGAGATCTGATTTGGCTTCGGCGCGTTCCTTCACCCGGTTGAGTTGATGGCGCCAGAAGCGCTCGAAGGTCTCGGTCCATTCGTGCAGAGGCCGAATGGCATCAGCGTTGGTGCGGTACAGCATGTTGCGGCCATCGCGGCGAACATGGACTAGGCCGACGTCCCGGAGCACGCGCAGGTGTTTTGACACCGAGGGCTGTTCGAGGGCGAGAGCATTCACGATATCACCGACCGAGCGTTCGTCGAGAGCGAGGAAGGAGAGGATATCGCGGCGGCGGGGTTCGGCCACGGCGTTAAAGGCGTCGGAGGTGGTGGAGGCGCGAGGCATGGGCCGAGAATATATTCCCATATGGGAATATGTCAAGCAGAAAAAACGCAGTGCTGTGGATAACAAAGTTAACCGTTTTATTTGCTATGGGTTAGCTGAAGCTGAACCTGAGGCTGGCGACGGGGATCTTGTTGGCAACGAAGATTGGAAGGCGCTCATGCCTGGCGACGATGCTGGTCGGACCACGGGTAGTAGTTCTGCAGGGTTAGTTGTGCAGCAGCGGCGTTTCACTCGCGACGGAAGGCGGCAGCTTAGACGGTCTCGCGGGCCCGGGAAGCGGGGAGTTCATGTTCCCAGCGGGCAATGACGGCAGAGGCAAGACAATTGCCAGTAACGTTCAGCGAGGTACGCGCCATATCAATGAGAGCGTCGACACCCAAGATGACGAAGACGGGTTCTGTCGGCAGATGAAAAGTAGCAGCGGATGCGAGCAGGACCAAGAGAGTGGCACGCGGGACGCCGGCGATTCCCTTGCTGGTAAGCATGAGCGTAAGAACCATGAGGAGCTGCTGAGACCAGGGCATGTGGATGCCGGCGGCCTGCGCCACAAACACCGAAGCCAGCGCGAGATAGAGTGTGGAGCCGTCGAGATTGAAGCTGTAACCTGCCGGGATGACGAACGCGACGATGCGGCGGGGTACTCCGAAGGCTTCCATGCACTCCATGGCGCGCGGAAGTGCGGCTTCCGAGGTGCTGGTGGCGAAAGCGATGGTAGCCGGTTCAGCGACCGCGGAGACGAATCCTTTCAGTGGTACGCGCGCGACCAGCGCAATCGGCAGAAGCACCAGGAGCAGGAAGGCAAGCAAGGCGCCATACGCGGTGAGGATCAGCTTGGTGAGCGGGACGAGAACCGCGATGCCCATGTGTCCGACGGTGTAGGCCATGGCCGCGCCGATGCCGACGGGCGCGTAGTACATGACCAGGTTGGTAAAGCTGAACATTACTTGTGTGAGGGATTCGGCGAAGCTCAGAATCGGCTTTTGCCAGTCTTCGCGCACGCGGGTGAGAGCGATGGCAAACAGGATGGCGAAGACGGCGACTTGCAAGATCTGGTTTTCGGCAACCGATTTCACGATGTTCTCGGGGAAGATGTGAAGGACAAAATCGGTCCAATGAAGAGGGGCCGTGTCGGGCGAGGGCGGTGCAGGAACAGTGGCGGGAAGCGCCAGACCTTCCCCGGCCTTGCTGAGATTGATGGCAAATACTCCGATGAATAAGGCGACGGTGGTGACGGCTTCAAAATAGACCAGGCTTTTCCAGCCAATGCGGCCTACTTTGCGAAGATCGCCGTGACCGGCGATCCCGGTGATGAGCGTGCCCAGGATCAGAGGGGCCACGATGACTTTGATAAGGCGAAGAAAGATGTCGCTGAGAAAGCGGAGTTGAACGGCGAACTGGGGAGCATCGAGGCCGATTTCGAGCCCGGCGAGCATCGCGAAAAAGATCCAAAGCGTGAGAGAACGACTTTCGCGCCCGGCGAGCGCCAGCAGAGCGAGACCGAAACAACGGAGGGAGATGAGCGGCCAGTGGTAAGGGGCGAAAATCTGGAGCGCTGCGCCGGCCGAGAACAGAACCAGGCCGGAAATCAATAGCAGCCGGAACGAGTTGGATCTCTGCTGCGACAGGCAACGTCTCCTATGAAAATAGAAGCGACATCATAGCCGACAAACCTCGGCGGTTGCCAAACTAAGACCGCAGGAAGCAAAGTGCAGCGGCTTAAGGCGGCTGCTACAATTTTGGGATGCCAAAAATAAGAGAACTGGAGTGCTCACGGTGTAAGGCGGCGGTTTCGGCGGAGACGCCGCAGACGGTGTGTGCCAAGTGCGCCGGATCCTTCTATGTGCGTTATGACTTGAGCGCGACAAAGGGCTTGGCGCGGCGAGGAAAGGTTCGAGAGGACGGCGAAGCGGGCGGCTGGGCCGGGATGTGGCGCTACCGCTCGGTATTGCCGGACGTAGTGCCGGTAACGTTGGGCGAGGGCTGGACTCCGATGCTGCGGAGCAAGCGCTACCCGAATGTCGTAGTCAAAGAAGAAGGCGCGAACCCGACCGGAAGTTTCAAGGCCCGTGGGCTGGCTTTGGCGGTGACGCTCGCGAAGCACTACGGCCTGGAAAAGCTCGCGGTTCCGTCAGCGGGGAATGCGGCGGGCGCGTTGGCGGCGTATGCGGCGGCCGCGGGAATCGAAGCCAATATTTTCATGCCGAAAGATGTGCCGTTCGCGAACTATGTGGAAGCGAAGATGTACGGAGCGAACGTGACGCTGGTGGACGGATTGATTTCAGACTGCGGCCGAATTGTCGCGGAGCGCAAAGAGAAAGAAGGATGGTTCGATATCTCGACGTTGAAGGAGCCGTTTAGAATCGAAGGTAAGAAGACCATGGGATACGAGCTGGTCGAACAGCTTGGATGGGAATATCCGGAGGCTGTGTTCTACCCGACCGGTGGCGGCGTTGGCCTGATCGGAATGTGGAAAGCATTCGCCGAGCTCGAAGAACTGGGCTGGGTGAGACCGGGCCGGCGGCCGAAGATGATCGCAGTGCAGTCTTCCGGGTGCGCGCCGATGGTGCGGGCATTCGAGGAAGGGGCAACGGCCAGCAGGATGTGGGAAAACGCAGCAACGTTTGCGGCGGGACTGCGTGTGCCTAAACCGTATGGAGATTACATCATGCTCGAGATCCTGCAGGCGTCGGGCGGCGTGGCGCTTGCTACTCCGGATGAGGTGATCCTGTCTTCGCTGCAGGATTGGGCAAAGAACGAAGGAATCTTTTTGTCACCGGAGGGAGCGGCGGCGACGGCGGCTTACGATCATTTGTTGAAGACCGGGTTTTTAGAGCCGACGGATCGCGTGGTTTTGTTCAACACCGGGGCGGGGCTGAAGTACACGGATGTGACCGCCGAGGCGGCGGGAATACGCCGCCTGGCACCGGCAAACTAGGAAACGTCAGATCAAAAGGCTCAGGACAGTGTAAGAACGCGCGGGGAGTTGTAGGCGCGTGCGGTTGTTCGCCGTTGCAGGCCGGTCGAACGATTGCGGCAGAACCTTTTCCGGCGCGGCAAAGCCATTGACCGCTTTCAGGTCCGAGCCGGTAAGCGTGAGGGATTCGAGGGCGCGAGAGGGCGCGTCGTCTTCCCACACGATTTCCACGTCACGCGGCGTTGCGAGATCGCGATTAAAGAGAAAAACGGAATACTTTCCGCTGCCCTTGTCGAATGTAGCTGAGACGTCAACGTAGGGAATCGATTCGATGGCTTTGCTGCCGCGAGCGGCGCGGTTGTCGGCGGACTGGGATTCATAGGTCGGCGATTCCACCACGACGTTCATGGCAGCGCCGCGCGCGTACAGTAAAGCCCACGCATACGGATAGTAGATCGTCTGCCGATAGAAGCCGGAGTCGTTGGTCATGATCGGCGCAATGACGTTGATGAGCTGAGCCAGACAGGCGATGCGCACTCGATCGGAGTTGCGAATGAGGGTATTGACCAGGCCTCCGACCAGCAGCGCGTCCTCCAGGTTATAGACCTCCTCCAAGAGGTGCGGCGCGACTTGCCTGTTGCCGTCGACGTCAGAGCCGGACCGCGCGCGATACCAGACGTTCCACTCGTCGAAAGAAAGCCAAAGCTTCTTGCTCGAATGGCGACGGCCCTGAACATAGTCACAGACGGCCAGCGATTCGGTGATCTGGCGGTCCATTGAAAGGTTGAGTGCCATGTATCGCGTGCTATCGCCGGCGGTTTCCTCCGGGGAATTGCCGAAATAGCGATGTAAGGACAAGCCGTCAACATAGTCGAAGCACTGTTCGAGGACCTGACGATCCCATTCTAGATAGGTGGGCATGGAAGAGTTGCTCGAACCGCAAGCGATCAATTTCAGGGAGGGATCGACGTAGTGCATTTGGCGGCCGGCGTCCGCCGCTTTCATACCGTACTCGACGGCGCTTATATGGCCGATTTGCCAGGGGCCGTCCATTTCGTTGCCGAGACACCAGTGTTCGACATGATACGGTTCGGCGATGCCGTGTTCGCGGCGGAGGTCGCTCCACTTCGTTCCTTTTTCGACGTTGCAATACTCCACAAGCGCGGCGGCCATTTCCGGAGTGCTGGTGCCCAAATTGAGACCCATCAGCGGCTTCGCGCCGACCAGTTTGCACCAAGCCATGAATTCATTGGTGCCAAACTGGTTCGTTTCGATCGAGTTCCAGGCCTTTTCGAGCTTGCGCGGGCGATCCTTCTTGGGGCCTACGCCGTCGAGCCAGTTATAGCCGGAAACAAAATTGCCGCCGGGATAGCGAACCAGGGGAACGCCGAGACGCCGGATTTCCTCTAGCATGTCTTTGCGGAAGCCATTGGCATCGGCAAGCTTGCTGTCAGGCTGGTAGATGCCTTGGTAGATGGCGCGGCCGAGATGTTCGAGAAAGGAACCGAAGAGGTTGCGGTCGATGGCAGGGGCCATGCGACGGGAATCGAGATATACGCGCGTTAGGGCGGTGGATGATTGGGCGAAGAGGGTTCGGCCGCAAAGCAAACCGGCGGAGGTTCCAGCCGCCACTCGAAAGGAATCTTGCAGGAAACGCCGGCGTGGAATGGAAGCCATGTGAACCCTCCGCTACACAAAAAAAGTCAATACGAACTCGAAATGTCTTGGTTCACTGCCTCGGAGACGCGAATCAGTTCCGGCAGGACCTTTCCGAGCGGCGATTGGTTTGGTTGGCCGAGGGCGAAATAGAGCTCGCGATAGAGAGGATAGAGCTGCGTGTACACGGCCTGCGCGGCAGGTTGCGGTTGAAATGTCTTGTAGCTTGGACAGATCTGGTCCTGAGCTTGTTCGACCGTCTTGAACGTGCCCGCTGCGAGAAACGCGAAGATGGCCGAACCCAGGCTGGTTACGCTCGACGAGGGAACGAGCACGGGCCGGCCAAGAATATTCGCGTAGACCTGGTTGAGGACACCGCTTTTTTGCGGAATGCCGCCGGCATTGATGACGCGCTTGACGCTGACTCCATGCTCCGCCATGCGGTCGAAAATGACTCGGGTATGAAAGGCCGTTCCTTCGATAGCGGCGAAAAGCTCGTCCTGCGGCGTGGTTTGCAAATTCCAGCCGAGCGTTACACCGCGCAGGTTGGGATTGACCAGAACCGTACGGTCGCCATTGTCCCAGGTCATGCGCAGCAGGCCTGTCTGGCCGGCGCGGTAGAGCTCGAGGTCGCTCGAGAGTGTTCGCACGTCGGTTCCGGCGCGGGTCGCAATGGCGTTGAAGATGTCGCCGACGGCGGAGAGACCGGCTTCGATACCTGTTTGTTTCGGGTGAACACTGCCTGCCACGACGCCGCAAACCCCGGGAACCAGGTTGGGCGACGGGGTGATGCCGATGATGCAGGTTGAAGTGCCAACGACGTTGACCATGTCCTCGCTGCGGCAACCTGCACCGATGGCGTCCCAGTGGGCATCGAAAGCGCCGACGGGGATCGGAATGCCGGGAGCGAGGCCGAGTTCTTCGGCCCATGGCCGGGAGAGGCGGCCTGCAATCGCGTCAGAAGTTGCGTACGTACCGTTAAGCTTTTCGCGTACGCCCGCTAGTAGCGGATCGACCTTGACCAGAAATTCTTCAGCGGGCAGGCCCCCGAGCGAATCGTTCCACATCCATTTGTGGCCCATGGCACAGACGCTGCGCTTGGCAGCATTCGGATCGGTGATGCCGCACAGCGTCGCGGCGACCATGTCGCAATGCTCGAAGGCCGAAGCAAAGTCGGCGCGCTTGGTAGAGTTGTGCCGCAGCCAGTGCAGCAGCTTGGAGAAGCCCCATTCCGAAGAATAGACGCCGCCACACCAGTCAATTGCGGTAAGCCCTTCGCGATGGGCGGCTTCGGTGATTTCCGCGGCTTCGGATTTGGCGCGATGATCGCACCAGAGGTAGTAGTCGTCGAGCGGCCGCAGACTTTTGTCGACGGGTACCACCGAGGAGCCAGTGGTGTCGAGAGCCAGAGCCTGAACGGCGGTTCGCTCCACGCCGGCTCTTTGCACGGCGCTCTTGGTTGCAGCGGCCAGTGCACTCATGTGGTCGGTGTGTGATTGCGTGGCGAATTCGGGGTCCTCGCGCCGGCGGTGCAGCGGATACTCGGCGGTGGCGGATGCGAGCAGACCGCGGTCGCTATCCACGATCGAGACCCGCACGCTGAGCGTGCCAAAATCCACGCCGGCTACGACAGCCATGGACGCGCGCCTTGGTTTCCGGCTGGACTCATGCCTTGTCCTTTGTTTGGCCGTAGTAAGCCAAACTGCCGTGCTTGCGAAGAAAATGCTTATCGTGCAACGTACGTCCGGCGGGCTCCGCTTCGTCGTGAATCTGGATGGAAAGGTGGGCGAGTTTGGCGACGGCTTCCAAAATTACCGCGTTTTGGGCGGCTTCGCCGACCGTGAGACCCCAGGTGAAAGGAGCGTGATTCGCAACCAGCACCGCGGGAACTTCGATGGGATCAATGTTCCGGAAGGCGCGGGCGATGACATGACCGGTGTTCTCTTCATAGCCCAGCTCGATTTCCTTATCGGTCATCGAGTCGGTCACCGGCACCGGACCCCGAAAATAGTCGGCGTGAGTGGTACCCAGGCAGGGAATGGGCCGGCGCGCCTGGGCCCAGGCCGTCGCATACTCGGAATGAGTGTGCGCAACGCCGCCAATTTGAGAGAAGGCCTTGTAGAGGACCAGATGCGTCGGGAGATCTGAAGACGGGCGAAGAATGCCTTCGACGATTTTGCCGCTCAGGTCGGTAACCACCAAATCGCCGGGTTTTATGCGGTCGTAGGGAACGCCGCTGGGCTTGATGACGACCAACCCATCCTCGCGAGAAATAGCGCTGGCATTGCCGAACGTGTAGAGGACAAGTCCCTGGCGGACCAACTCGAGGTTCGCCTGAAGGACCTCTTCGCGGAGGCTCGGTAGGAGCATGTGCGACGCAAAAAACCCCGAAAATGGCGAAAGTAAACGTTTACCTGACGACCATAGAAGAAACTCGATGGCTTGTCAATCCGCGGCCAAGTTTCCATTCGCCAATCGCCAGACCGTCTGTTGCACGACATTTTCAGCCTTTCGCAGTAGACTAGCGGCCCTGCGGCCAAGCGGCCGAGAGTTGCCGGGATCCCATGAACTCATTGCCGTTCTTCCCGAAAGTGCCGCCAGGAACGCAGCCCCAATATCTCCACCCGCCTTATCGCTCTTCGCTGAAGCGTGCGCCGACAAAACCGCTGATCTTGCTTGCGGGCACCGTTTCTGAAAGAACGGGTCCAATTTTTGGCCATGCTGGCGTCCATGTGAACGATAGCGATCTGACCGCGCAGCACGAAGGCCCGCCCGCCGGTGAACGTATCGTTGTGTCGGGAACCGTGCTCGACGAAGATGGCCGTCCTGTGCGCGGCGCGTTGGTGGAAGTATGGCAGGCAAATGCCGCCGGACGATACCGCCACAAGCTCGATCAGCACGACGCCCCGCTTGATGCGAATTTCGACGGCTGCGGACGGATGATCACCGACAGCGAGGGACGGTACAAATTTACGTCTATCAAGCCGGGAGCCTACCCGTGGGGAAATCATCATAATGCGTGGCGCCCAGCGCACATTCATTTCTCGTTGTTCGGAGCTGGCTTGCTGAGCCGCCTGGTGACGCAAATGTACTTCCCGGGTGATCCGCTGCTCGAATTCGACCCCATTTACAACTGCGTGCCCGACGAAAAAGCCAAGCGGCGGCTGATTTCTTCCTTTGATTGGGAACATACGACTCCGGGATTTGCCTTGGGATATCGTTTCGATATTGTGTTGCGCGGGCGGGAATCCACACCCATGGAGAGATGACTTGCACGACGTAGCGAGCCCTTCATCCCGGCCTGCTCCAACGGCCTCCCAAACGGTGGGTCCCTTTTTCTCGATCGGACTCTGCCCCGATCGTGCGGGCAACCCTGTGTCCGCAGTGATTGCGGCCGGATCGAAGGTCGTGTCAATCCGAGGTCGCATTCGGGATGGCGACGGTCAGGCGGTTCCCGACGCCGTCTTGGAGATCTGGCGAGCCAATGATCGTGGGGAGTACGCGGGTTCGCAAGACGAATGCGATGCGGGCGGGGTCCCAAGCGGGTTTGCGAGGATTCCCACCAACGAGCTTGGCGAGTTCGAGTTCGCGACGCTGAAACCGGGACCGACAACCGGGGACAACGGTGAAGTGCACGCGCCGCACTTGACCGTCCTCATCTTTATGCGCGGATTGCTCCGTCATCTCGTGACCAGGATCTATTTTTCGCAGGATTCGGCCAATGCTCGGGACCCGGTCCTCGGAGCGGTTCCAGAGGGGCGGCGAGCCACCCTGATGGCCCAGCAGATTGCAGGAAATGAGAACGAACTACGGTGGGATGTGTACTTGCAAGGCGACACAGAAACAGTTTTCTTTGAGGCATGAACGAGGATGAAATTTGGATGGAAAGGCGGAATCCTGATCGCGGCCTTGGCCGCCGGAGTATGGCGGCTGGAGGCGCAAACTCCCCAGAACGCCAATCGCGAAACGCTCGCGGCTAAGCCGCCGTTGGGCTGGAACAGCTGGGACGGCTACGGGACCACCATCAATGAAGAGCAATTCGAGTCAAACGCGAGATGGATGGCCGAAAATCTGAAGCCGTTCGGCTGGGAGTACGTGGTCGTCGATATGGAATGGTTCGTTAGCAATCCGACGCCAGAAGGGAATTCGAAATCGTCGGTATATGTTCTCGACTCCACCGGCAGATACATTCCTGCGGAGAATCGGTTTCCATCGTCCGCCGGTGGTCATGGATTCAAGCCGGTCGCCGATTACGTCCATTCGCTCGGCCTGAAATTTGGCATTCACATCCTGCGCGGCATACCGAAAAAGGCAGTGCAAGCAAACGCGCCGATCGCGGGAACAAGCTATCGCGCGGCCGACGCGGCGGACCGCTCGGAAACGTGTGCGTGGAATCCGGACAACTACGGCGCCGATGCGAGCAAGCCCGCGGCACAGGCGTACTACGATTCCATCGCGACGCTGTATGCCGGCTGGGGCGTGGATTTGATCAAAGTCGATTGCATCAGCAGCCATCCCTACCGCGGTGAAGAGATTCGCATGATGAGCGAGGCGCTTCGCAAGACGGGTCGGCCGATTGTGCTCAGCCTTTCTCCGGGTGCGGCGCCTTTGGAAAAAATCGATGAAATGCGCAAGTACGCGCAGATGTGGCGAATCTCGGATGACGTATGGGATATCTGGCACAGCGATGTTCCCTACCCGCAGGGACTGGGCGATCAGTTTGCAAACATCGTGAAATGGATCGGCAAATCGCAGCCGGGCCGCTGGCCCGATGCGGACATGCTGCCGCTCGGCTATTTGGGACCGGCGCCGGGATGGGGGAAGCCGAGACAGACGCGGCTCTCGCATGGAGAGCAACAGGCGTTGATGACGCTATGGGCGATTTTCCCTTCGCCGCTGATGGTTGGCGGAGACCTCTCGCGGGCGGACGCTTGGACCAAGTCGCTGCTGACCAACCGCGAAGTGCTCGCTATGAACCAGCATTCGACGGCGAATCGAGCAGCGATTGTGACGGATCAGGTTGTCGTGCTGGTCGCCGAATCGACAGAGGAAAAAGGGACTTATGTCGCAGTCTTCAATCGCAGCAGCGAACTGGCGGATATCCATTTCACTTGGGACGAGCTTGGCCTGCTGGGGCACCAATATGTGCTGCACGAGCTGTGGAGCCGCCTGGACGCCGGCAAGGCCAGCGCGCTCACGGCAAAACTCGCGCCTCATGCCTGCTTGTTGTACGCCGCTATACGGGAGAACTGAGCCGCGAATCATGCCCGAGCGAATCGACGCGCATCACCACTTGTGGCGCTACAGCCAAGAGGAATACGACTGGATCGGGCCGGGTATGGAAGCGATTGCCCGCGACTTCCTTCCGGACGGCCTAAAAAGCGAACTGGAAGCTTGCGGTGTTGCGGGCAGCGTCGTCGTTCAAGCCCGGCAGACACTGGCCGAAACCGATTGGCTCTTGGGGCTGGCGGAGAAAGCTCCTTGGATTCGCGGCGTTGTCGGTTGGGCGCCGATTGCCGACCGTAATTTTTCCGCAATCCTGGAGAAATTGCGAACGAGCAGGAAGCTGAAAGGCTTGCGCCACATCATTCAAGCCGAGCCGGACGATGAATTCATACTGCGCCAAGAGTTTGGTGTCGGGATCAAAGCGCTCAGCGGTAGCGGCCTTGTCTACGACATCCTGATCTACGAGAGGCACTTACCGGCCGCGATCCGATTCGTAGATCGCCATCCAAATCAGGTTTTTGTGTTGGATCATTTGGCCAAGCCCCGCATTAAGGAACGGTTGCTCGAACCGTGGCGGACCCAGGTGCTCGAATTAGCTAAGCGGGAGAACCTTTACTGCAAGCTGTCGGGGATGGTGACCGAGGCCGATTGGACCGAGTGGACTGCTTCCGACCTGCGCCCCTACGTGCATGCCGCGCTCGAAGCGTTCGGCCCGGCTCGCCTGATGTATGGTTCCGATTGGCCGGTCTGCCTGCTGGCGAGCACGTACGACAGGTGGTATCAGACGGCGGAGCATCTGCTCTCCGAGCTTTCCGAATCCGAGAAAAAACTTGTTTTGGGCGGCGTCGCCATTAGGATTTATTCTCTCGACGCAGTTGAGTAGGTTGCCGTGTTGACCAGGCACGGCTAAGGAGCAGAATCGAACTTGTCTTCTTCCGCGCCGCACGCGCTATTTCCAGCCGGCCAGCTGGTGCCTTTTGCCCTCGTTACCTTTCTCTTTTTTCTCTGGGGCATACCCAACAGCATGAACGACGTGCTGATTCGTCAGTTCATGAAGTCTTTTGAAATTTCGCGCTTTCAAGCGGGCTTGGTACAGAGCGCCTTCTATATGGGCTACTTCACCCTCGCGATTCCGGCTGCCTTGCTGATGAAAAGGTCCGGTTACAAGGCCGGCTTTATCGCCGGGCTGCTGCTGCTCGGAACAGGCGCTTTCCTGTTTTGGCCGGCGGCCATTGCTGGAAAATATGGCTTCTTCCTGGTGGCGTTGTTTGTCATGGCCAGCGGACTATCTTTCTTGGAGACAGCTTCCAATCCCTTCATCGCGCAGCTCGGCGATCCTGTCAGCTCGGAGCGCCGCTTGAACTTCTCTCAGGCATTTAACCCTCTCGGGAACATTACCGCGGCGCTGGTAGGAACGATGTTTATTTTTTCCGGCGTCGAGCTCTCCAAAGCCGAAATCGCCGGCCGAACCGCCGCTGGTACCTATCAAGCCTATCTGCGGTTCGAAACACTGCGCGTCATCCGTCCGTATGGCGTGATTGCCGCAGTGGCCTTTCTCTGGGCCTTCTTGATTTGGCGTGCGAAATTTCCGCGCATGCAGAGCGAAATCGAAGACGGCGGCGAGCATGGCAAGTTTTCCGAGCTGTTGCGGCATCGCCACTTCATACTCGCGGTGATTGCACAATTCTTCTATGTCGGAGCTCAAGTTTGTACCTGGAGCTACCTGATTTCCTACGGCCAGGAGTATGCGCACTTGCGTGAGAAAATGGCCGGCCTGCTCTTGGCCGGCAATTTCGCCATGTTCGGCATCGGGCGTTTCGTGTCGGCCTATCTGATGGGTTACCTGTCCCCCTCGCGGCTGATGGGCTCCTATGCGGCCACGAATATCGCCCTGCTGCTCGTTGCAATTTCACGACCCGGAGTCTTGGGCATGTGGTGCGTGTTTCTCACCAGCCTTTTCATGTCGGTGATGTTTCCCACGATTTTTGCGCTCGGTTTGAAGGGTCTTGGGCCCAATACGAAGATTGGTGGGTCGCTTCTCGTTATGGCGATCGTCGGCGGAGCCGTGCTGACGCCCGTGATGGGTCTCGTTTCAGAAAGCACGCATAGTCTCGCTCTAAGCTACTCCGTCCCCCTGGTGGCCTACGTGGTGATTCTGTTGTATTCGTTCTGGGGCGCGATGCCAAAATCAATACCTCCCGCCGAAATGGCCTGAGGTTGCGGGTTTTGGCCGGGAGCCTTAGTGTTGGTTGCTCATACGCCTTTCCCGCGAAGGACTGGTACACGAATACGGAGTAACCCGTTGCAAGCAGCCGCAGAACGCCCGCATTGAACCGGATTTGAATTCCTGATCCTTCGAACCGCGGTGACCGGTACTAACCGACGTCCTGTTGGTCGTTTGCGGGCCGTGAGCCGTAGGCGCTGGTGTCAATGGCGGCCATTTTCTGGTGAGTGCGATTGCAGAAAAGGAAGTATGGCCCTGGACTGGCTTTCGCAATTTCCTTCATCCGTTCAAAGGCGCTGCCCAGGCCTTCGACTGACTCGAGCCACAACACTTCGGTATATCCAAAATGACCCGAGAAGATCTCGTAGCTCGGGATTGGGGCTGTGCCCATAGCAAGCCCGATGCTAGTGCGCGGCCATCGCGGCGTCAATCACCTTCGATAAACAGCGTTACGTTTCAACCCCGGATGGCTTCTTGCGTATTCGTACGCCGGGAATTGTCAGAAAGCCTCCAAGAGCCAAGGTGGACGGAGTGCAGCCGTGGCCCCGCAAGGATGGGAGTTTCAATCTAAACCTTTGAAAAGGCTTTACTTATGGTACGATGGAAAGCCAGTCGCAACGTGAGACTAGTCCAAATTGACATCGCCGAAGGCGCGAAACTCTCGACTCTGTTTTTTTCAACTTCCGGAGCAGACCGTCGCAGCCTGTGCTCAACATCACGCTTGATCCCCATCATCTTCAATCGCTTTGAAACAATGATGTGGATACCATGGTTCCGTCGATGCGCTGATTAGAAAATTCTCCGTTTCACAGCCTGCTGTTCGGAATCAATAACTTAGGTTCGAGCGATATGCCCTACTCGGCACACAACACCCGTGTTTGGGAACATTTGGGCAACTATTGTGCAACCGGAGCTGGCTAGAGACCTAGCTCACTCAGACTAGCGTGACCATCGGGTCGCAGCCCCAGCGGCCAGTGATACTTTCTCTCCGCTTCTTTGATCGGAAGGTCGTTGATGCAGGCCAAACGCACGCTCATCAGACCGCTTTCATCGAATTCCCAGTTTTCATTTCCGTATGAACGAAACCAATTTCCGGAATCATCGTGCCATTCATAAGCGAATCGAACGGCGATGCGGTTATTACTATAGGCCCACAGCTCTTTAATTAGGCGATAGTCAAGTTCCTTGGACCATTTGCGCTTCAAAAACGCGACGATCTCTTGACGCCCTTTCAAAAATTCTGTGCGATTTCGCCACCGGGAATCCGGTGTGTAGGCCAAGGCGACTTTTTCCGGTTCTCGACTGTTCCAGCCATTTTCCGCCAGTTGCACTTTCAGTTGTGCCGATTCGAGCGTGAACGGTGGAAGCGGAGGACGTGTGTCAAGTACCTGGTTTGCATTTGACATGGAAGCAGTTACCTTCCGGACTCGAACTGAGAGACCTCAGCGCGGAGTGCCGATAAATTCTCAGATCAATGGTGCAATTCATTGCCAGCTGAAGCTAGCGAAACTGTTTGAAACAACGCGAAAACCGCCTATCCAATGATGCAGGCCCGCGAGCGACTCAGCCAGCAAAGTAGAGCCAGGACGTCTTCGAACTATACATCAAAGGAACTGGCGGCAAGGGGGACTGCAACGTTTGTTTCTGAGAGGGCGTTGAGGGGTGAGCGTCTCTTGATTTCAACGCACCCTTCCGATTAGAAGGAGTCACCAGAGTACGTGGATCGGCTCCTCCGCGTACGGCAGATAACAGTTCTTGATGTGTAAAGTCCGAAGACATCCCTTACAGAATGTTTGTCCCTGCAGTTCACGCAAAGGTGCTCAACCCCGCACCTGGATCAGCCGCTGGCGCTCGCATCGTTCAACGTCTTCTCGCGAGCTCGACTCAATCCATGTCTCCCGCGAGAGGCGCTACGCCTTCGGTCGCGCCAGCATCGCCTGCCCTACGTGATACGACATGTGCGCCGCCCGACCTAGGAGCACGGTGAATTTGCTCCGGTTCGGCTCCCGCTTGAACTCTTCCTCCGAAACTGCGGTATGCCGTCCCGCCCAATCCGCTGGCGAGAACTTCGCAAACCCCTCCCAGAGCCTCTGGTTGATCTTGTCCCATGCCGAGTTGAGAGATTGAGCCGTCACCGTAAGTTCGACAGATCTATCCGGTTTTGTAATGAACATTGCGTCGAGTTCCGGGTGAAGCCGTTCGCCAATGCCTAGCAGCGGCAAGAGGCCGTCGTTCACCGCCGCAAGATGTCCCCACAGATAGATCAGGCGGTTTTTCCCGGGAGTGACTTGCTGCTCGAGTTGTTCAGGCGAAAGAGTGCCGAACAACTTGTCGACGCGCTCTACGTTTGACTTCCATCCGCGAAGTGCCGCATCGATGAGTGAGTTTTCCGTGCTCATTGTCGTTTTCCTCTTTCAGCTGCCTATCGAGGCATCTGTCGAATTCTCGCCGATTTCCAGAATGGCTGCGTTCAGCTCAGGTTCAAGCGCCTCCGCGCGCCCGTGCCGCGCAGCAGCCGACAACTTCAAACTGCACCGGTCGGTTCGACGCGATGCCGACTGGTCCTAACTGGTGACAGCCTCCTGTGAAGCAATCATGGTGTCACTCGTTTTATGGATACAACGGAACTCGCGCTCCAGCCTCCACCTAAAGCGCGATACAGTCCAACGAGATTGGTGGTGACAGTAGTTTGACTCTCAACCGCTGCTCAGCGCCGGGAAGCCGAGAGCTTTCGCGTGTTACCATTTGCCTGCGTGCGCGCCACCATCTACGTGCAGTATTTCACCAGTGGTGAACGTGGCGTCCGTAAGAAACAAAACTGCATCTACGATTTCGTCGACTTCGCCGAGCCTGTTGAACGGGCTCAGCCCTTTGAGGGGCTCATAGGTCTCGGGTTTATGCATCGGAGTCTTGATGACGCCTGCCGCAACGGTGTTTACACGAATGCCATCCTTGGCATACTCCATCGCGAGCGCTCGCGTTACGGCGTCCAAACCGCCCTTGACCATAATTTGAACGGCTGCCGATGCGCCTGCGACCGGCTGGCCGACTAGGGTGGTTGATACATTGACGATGCTGCCGATTTTCTGTCGCAACATCTGCTTCACCGACAACTGCGAAACGTAGAGAAATCCCGCAAGCGTCGTGGAAACCAGAGCGTTAAAATCTTCGGTCGTGTATTCCGTGAAGGACTTCGGGATAAAAATTCCCGCATTGTTTATCAGCACATCGACGCGGCCGAATCGGAACACGGCAGTATCCACAATTTTTGCGGCCGTCTTCGGGTCACCAATGTCTCCATCGACCAGTGCCAGATTCGCTGACGCGGGAAACGGATTTGCTTTGGTAATGTTTCGCGAGTTCGCAACCACGTTGTAACCCCGATCCAAAAAAGCTTTCACAAGACCTGCTCCGATCCCTTGCGAGCCGCCGGTGACAATCGCTGTTTTTTGTATGTTTGCCATTTCCAAGTTCCTTCTACGCGCGCGATTCAAAAAGTATTCGGACGTTCGAATCTCCAGCTAAAGCTTTAGTCGCGATATTGGCAGGCGTGTGCAGTCGATAAGAACCGCACCTGCCTTAAACTGCGGGCTATCAGCCGCCGAGTTGGGAAAAGGCCCCAGCTCCGCCGTCGATGGCGAAGTCTGCCCCAACGACGTAAGCCGAGTCATCTGATGCTAAGTACACGGCCAGCTTCGCGATCTCCAACGGCTCTGCGACTCTTTTGCTGGGATTGTAAGTGCGGAGGACACCCTTTATGGCTTCGCCCTCTTTCTCACCGGGAACTCGGCCGAACATTTCAGTGTCGGTGGGGCCAGGACTCAGAGCGTTCACTCGAATCCTTCTATCCGCGAGCTCTGCACTCATGGTTCTAGCGAAACTGGAAAGTCCCGCCTTGATGGCCGACATCATGCTCGTAGTGGGCCAGGCCGTTTTGACTGTTACTGACGAAGTGATGATCACCGAAGATCCTTTTCTCAAAAGAGGAATTGCCTTTTGAATCGTGAAGAATACCCCCTTCAAGTTTACGGCGACTAGGTCGTCAAACGTATCTTCCTCGACGACTTCGAAAGGCCCAAATTGACTAAAGCCAGCGTTCGCAAAGACCGCATCGAGATGGCCAAATTCAGCTTTAATTGTTGAGTAAAGACTATCGAGATCCGATAGTTTGCTGACGTCAGCACGGAATGCCAAAGCCTTAGGCCCGAGAGTACTTCTGGCTTCTTTCAACGTCTTCTCATTCGTGCCGCAAATTACGACACGAGCACCTTCACGCTCGAATTCCTGGGCAGAAGCCAGACCTATGCCTCTCGTCCCCCCGGTAATTAGGATGTTCTTATTTTTCAGTCTTCCCATTGCTCTCTCCATTTCTATAACCACCGGCAATGTTTAGCTGTTTGTCGTCATCTAAACAGATGTCTGATATCATCTAAACGTTACGATATTCAAGGCAAAAAGTTTTCGAGTCTGGAGATCCATGCGTAAGTCAAGAGCGGAAACCGCCAAGACACGCGAGCGCATTGTCGAGGCGGCGAGCGCCCAGTTTCTGAGCCACGGAATCACGAAGGCTGGTCTCGCTCGGCTGATGCGGACTGCCGGCCTCACCCACGGCGGCTTTTACCGCCATTTCGCCTCCAAGGATCAGCTCGTTGTCGAAGCCTGCGGCCAGGCAGTTCTGTCGCTCACCTCCGGCCTCGAATCCCAAATCGAGGGGAAGGCCCCCGATCAAGCGCTACCGCTGCTGGTCGGCGAATATGTATCCCGCAGTCACCGGGACCAGCCGGCGACCGGTTGCGTCGTTGCAGCACTCGGGAGCGAACTGGCGCGCGCGGGCACCAAGACGCGGGAGGCCGCCACGGAAGGCTTCCTGGGCCTCTCCCGGTTGATTGCAAGACAGCTTAAGAACGTACCCGCCAAAAAGGCCGAAGTGCAGTCCATGGCGATCGTTGCGGCCATGATCGGGGCCATCACGCTCGCCCGCATCGTCCGAGATTCGCGAATTTCCAATTCCATCCTCGTGAGCACCCGGGACCACATACTCAAATCCGTGCGACGGAAGCGTTGCTGCTAGCTCTGCCTCGGCGAACTTGCGTGCCGCAACTACAAGTGGAGACATCAGACCGTTTATGTCGTTCCGATAACGCTGCTGCAAATCCCTGTCGAAAACGGAGAGTGCATTTACAAAGAAGAATGAGAGTTCGGATCATTTCTTTACAAAACGTATGTCTTCGGAACGTTCTAAAGTCGGTCATGTCGCTTTGCGACACCCACAAAGCAAATTTTCGGAGCAGGATGTCTTCGGACGGTACATACAAGAATCTGGCGGAGAGGGGATTTCGAACCCCCGTTAGAGTGTTTAGTCCCTAAAACGGTTTAGCAAATCCCCGTTTCACAGCCTGCCGTTCGGAATCCGATGCCGCATTCTGGTGCAAAATGCCCCAGTTTGGAGGAGTGCAACCAATGTGCAACTAAAAGTGCGGCGGTTTTACCTACCGTTGCGGGCTTAGGACATGCGACTTAGCAATCGGGCGATCCCCCGAGAACATTGGCAGAGTTGGTCTCGAATGCAGACCTGGCCGAGCGAGGTCCGAGCCGGCTATTCGACCAATTGCAGATTAAGCGCAATACGAACGCCATTCACAAGAACCACGCTTTGATCGAGCATCTGCTGATTCGTGATTTCCGCATTTACGAACTGCTGGACTGCCCCCCGCGGACAAATGTACTCAATAGCTTCCGAAGTGTCTTTCGCTGTTGGCGAAAGCTTGTTGAGTACTGAAAAATCGTACAACTGAAAATCGACATCTTCGGAAATGCGGCTCGAAATGTCCTTGAGCCGAGGCGCAAGGAAAAGATCGAAGCTTTGCGCTGCGCGTTTATAGATGGAGCCTTTTGCCGAACCAAAAACCAAGGTATTTTTCATGGTCAATTGAAGCGTAACCTGATCGTGGAAAATCACGAATGCGGGCGGCGCATACGAAACAAAGTGGTACTTTTCCGCGCCTTCTTTGGCGAGTACCGCGAGCTGAGACTTGTAGCGGTCTTCAAGATAGTCGGCGTCCCTCTGAGTCATCGGCCGTTTTGGTGAGTTGACTTCGGCAGCGGGTGAAGTCTGACTTGCGACAGGCTTCGAGACAGACGCCGACGCCGGCTGTTCCGGCGCGGGATTCGCATCGGGCACCTGCCTATCAGCGGACCTGAGCAGAGACGAGCGCGACGTGAGCACGGAAGACCGAGCCGTGGAAGTTGCGTCCAGATGTGATGGAATCGAACGGGTCAGCGATTGAACAAGCAGGGGATCGCGCTCCGTCAACGACAGCCCGTAATCGGCGCCGCTCATAAACACTTTGCTGCGGTTTAGAATCTCCTGCCGGTCAGCATCGGATTGCGCACGCGACATCGCCCACGCGTCCTCGCGATTAAAAACGACGACCAGAATCTCCTTGCCTTCGAAGTCGTAGCTTTTTTCCGTGGTGCGGGCGTGATGCGAGATTTCAAAGCCGATACCGTCACAATCAATGTCCGGCGGAAGAACCGAGGTCACCGAATTCAAAATCGGCAACACAACCGTGTGAAACGTGTTGGCCGCGCGCTCGTTCTGGGTCATTTTTGAAGCGTTGTAGGCCGCGTTGTAGTTCCCCGAAATCTTCAAGATTTTGCGATCTTGAAACCGGACAAACTCCAGGCCGCGAGAATCCATTTCCGCTTGTTTCGCTGGATCGATACCTACGTAGCGGCTTAAGTAAAACGAGAACGGAAACCTCATCCGTGCAATGGATTGATTTAATCCGATGAGCTGTTGAAAATATGCTTCTTCCAAAGCTTTCAAGTCAGGATTGAGAATCTCGTTCGGTGTGACCTGCGCCACGGGCTTCACAGCGCCAGGCAAAAACATTGCTACCAGCAAAAGTGTTCGAAGTACGAGTCGGCGCGGTCGTAACGAGAGTTTCATAGCGTCGAAGAGTCTCTCCTATTTGGGCGAATATTGCGATCCCGGACGGACCGGAGGCTGATACGGGGGCTGAGCAACCG
>Ga0306920_100000324_pt1 | contig 55395 bp, 42 predicted proteins | sample flu12Cox44000170_FD_204666 | JGI IMG/M metagenome (GOLD analysis project Ga0306920, IMG submission 204666) | Lab enrichment of tropical soil microbial communities from Luquillo Experimental Forest, Puerto Rico - flux4day.12C.oxic.44.000.170 (v2)... | ecosystem: Environmental > Terrestrial >... | reverse complement strand
TGATGCGGTCGAAATCGGATTCGCTGGTGGTTTCGACGTTTCCGATGTGAGAGACACCGGCGTTGTTGACGAGGATATGAATCCGCCCGGACTGGAAGATTCTGTCAAACGTTTCCTTGACCGCGGCTTGGTCCGTAACATCGCAGGCGAACGCGGCGGCATTTCCGCCCGACCGGGTAATCTCCTGAACGACCCTTTCTGCCTCGGCCAGATTGAGATCCAGGATGCGAACCGAGGAACCTGCCGCGGCAAATCGTGAAGCGATGGCACGGCCGATGCCGCTGCCGCCCCCGGTGACGACGGAAACCTTTCCAGCCAGCGAAAAATTTGAGCTCGGGTATTGGGGATCGCTCACAGAGATACTCCGCGCTTCCAGGGAATAAAGTCGGATTGGCCTTTACGTTCGGCGCGCGTGAGGACGTCGCCGCTAGCAACGCGCACGACCAGGTCGAGAATTTCTTCGCCCATGCTCTCGATGGTGGATTCGCCGGAAACGATGGAGCCGGTGTCGATGTCGATGCTGTCGGCCATGCGTTTCGCTAAATCGGAATTGGTGGAGAGCTTGACCACCGGAGCAATGGGATTGCCTGTGGGAGTGCCAAGGCCGGTCGTAAACAGAACCACGTTCGCGCCGGCACCGACTTGCGCGGTGACACACTCGACGTCATTGCCGGGCGTGCACTGCAGCTTGAGGCCCGAACCTGAGGAATATTCGGGGTAGTCGAGCACGCCGGTGACGGGCGAGGTGCCGCCCTTTTTTGCGGCACCGGCGGACTTCATGGCGTCGGTGAGCAAACCATCGCGGATGTTGCCGGGACTGGGATTCATTTCGAAGCCGGAGCCGACGGCTTTGGCGCGCGAATTGTAGCTGAGCATCAGGTGGATGAAGCGATCGGCCGAGTCTTTGCTGGCGCAGCGATTGATGAGTTCCTGTTCGACGCCGCAGAGCTCCGGAAATTCGGAAAGAATGGTGCGACCATCCAGCGCCGCCAGCAGGTCGGATGTGTGGCCGATCGCAGGATTCGCCGACAAGCCCGAGAAACCGTCGGAGCCGCCGCACTTCAGGCCTACGCAGAGGTGCGAGAGGGGTTCCCCGCTGCGACGGGCTTGGTTGGCTTTCACCAGGCCTAGAAATGTCTCGCGGATGGCTTCGCTAAGCATGGTTTCTTCCGAGCCGGTCTGCTGCTGCTCGAAAATCACCAGGGGCTTCGCAAAGTTCGGATCGCGTTTGCGAATTTCTTCGCGCAGGATGGCAATTTGCGCGTGCTGGCACCCGAGGCTGAGGATCGTGGCTCCGGCGACGTTGGGATGGTGAATGTAGCCGGCGAGCAGTCCGCAAAGGTTGTTGGAATCTTCGCGCGTGCCGCCGCAGCCGCCTTCGTGCATGAGAAATTTGATTCCGTCCACATTTTCGAAAACTCTTGAACGCGGCGGCGCCGCGGCGGCGCCAGAAAGGGCGACGGAGCCGATTTCAGCCGACTTCCCTTGCTGGTACAAGCGTGCAAGCTCGGCCACCTGGCGACGGTAAACTTGCGGTGGAGCAAAACCCAATTCTTCCTCGAACGCTTGCTTGAGTACGCCGATGTTGCGGTTTTCGCAGAATACCAGCGGGATAACGAGCCAGTAGTTGCGCGTGCCGACCTGGCCATCGGAGCGGCGGTAACCGAAGAATTTCTTGCCTGTCCAACGAGAGACGTCGGGCGAGGTCCAGCGGAACTCTTCCGCCTTTTCATGGAAGGCGGAGGCGTCGTGACGAACATTGCGCGTCGTGAGCAAATTGCCTTTCCCGATTGGTTCAACGGCTTTGCCAACCACTACGCCGTACATCAGGATGGGATCGCCCGCGGCGAGATCGCGAATGGCGAACTTGTGCTTCGCGGGAATGGCGGAAGCAAGTGAATAGGAACGGTCCGCGAAGGCTATAGAGTCGCCTGGCGCGAGATTCTGCAAGGCAACGAGAACGTTGTCTTGCGAGTTGAGTTGAAGGACCTTGCGATTCATGGTTTCAATGGTTCCAAGGCAACGCCGTAAAGTCCACCAGCAGCGAACCCAGCCGGCGCTCGGTCTTCGATTCTAGATTATTACCTGTTGGCGCGATTCGCCGAGTCCTTCGATGCCAAGCTCGACCACATCGCCTGCCTTCAGATATTGTGGCGGCTTCATGCCAAGTCCAACGCCGGCAGGAGTGCCCGTGCTGATCACGTCCCCGGGAAGCAGGGTCATGAACTGGCTGATATAGGAGACGAGAAACGGCACGCCAAAAATCATTTCGGATGTGGAGCTGCGCTGGCGGAACTCGCCATTGACCTTTAGCCACATTTTGAGCTGACCGAAGTTCGGGAGTTCGTCGCGGGTGGCGAGAAACGGACCGAGAGGGGCAAAACTGTCCGCACTCTTCCCTTTCACCCACTGGCCGCCACGCTCCAACTGGAAGGCGCGTTCGGAGTAGTCATTGTGCAGGCAAAAGCCGGCGATATGGTCGAGCGCGTCGTCTTCCGTGACATAGGAAGCTTTCTTTGCGACAACGACGGCGAGCTCCACTTCCCAATCGACCTTTTGGGCGTTGCGCGGAATTTTCAGCGCGTCGTTCGGGCCGACCAAAGAGGTAGTGGACTTGAAGAACAGCACCGGCTCCTTGGGCGGCTCGGCTTTGGTTTCGGCGGCATGATCGCGGAAATTCAGCCCGATGCACACGATCTTGCTGGGCCGGCAAATTGGCGGACCGAGGCGCACGGAATCGGGGACAAGCGGAAGCGAGGAACCTTGGGAGGCTACCCAAGAACCGAGCGTCCGCAAACCGCCAGTGGCCAGGAAGCCCTCGTCAAAGTCGGAGCCGAAAGCCGAAACATCCAGGCGAACACCTTGATCAGTCAGTATTCCCGGTTTCTCGGCGCCGGCACTTCCCCAGCGAATCAGTTTCATGCGAGGCTCCACGAACGCGGCGGCATGGGGCGCTATTGCCCATCAAAAAGTCGGATGCGATTGTAGCTTGGACCCTACAAAAACTCGAGGATGTGCCTCTTCGAGTCCGTCACTAGACAGGCGCAATTCAGGCCCGAAAAAAAGCCTTGCGGGAAGGCGTCAAACGGTACGGACCGCAAACGAACAAGGCTGGAGTGCTCTGCTTAATGATGAACTCTTGCGCGTTGCGGAAGAGGCGGGATTTGACGTCTTGCTTACCACCGATACAAATCTGCGATACCAACGGAATCTGCCATCGCCCATCGATCTTGGAACAAGATCGAACTTCAGCGATTTGCCAGAGTCTGAATATCGCCCAGTCCCAACAGCTCGGGATCCTGAGTTACAAGAACGAGGCCCAGCAATTTTGCAGTGGCCGCCAGAAAGCGGTCTGCCGGGTCTTTGTGTGGCAGCGGCAGACGATGGGCCACGAATGCGATCTCATGGGTTAAGGGCGCCTCTCGAGTGTAGGACGTCGCGCGAGCGAACCATGCGGCCAAATCGGAAGGAAGCTGTATTCGATTCTTCGCGTTCAACATCAATGCTTCCCAGGTGCTGACCGACGAGACCCAGACTTCGTTGGCTCGATTCTCCAACTCCGCTCTTACGCGTTTGGAAAGCCTGACGGGATCTCCCAAAGCCCACAGCCATATATGGGTATCGAGCAATAGTTTCACGCGCCGAGTTCCTTCCAATCACGCTCATCAAATACTGGCCCTACGATATCCTCCAGGAAGGCGATCTCGCCAGTCATGGAGCCGACCCAGCTTCGGTTTTTTTGATTCGCAGAAGGCGGACCAACCTCGGCGATCGGCTTCCCGAACTTTGTAACCAGTAGCGGCTTTTTCGTCTTCTCAACCTCTTCCAGCAGCGAGAGGCATTTTGCTTTGAATTCGGAAATTGCAACTTTTTTCATACAACTATTTAACCATGGTCAACTCTTTTGGTCAAGTACAAAGTCATGCGCGAGGATTGATGCGCCCGAAAATTCGCGCTACTGCGCTTCGGGCGCCCACGAATCCGAATATGTTCATGGATCGTTGCTTTAATGAAATCGAACACCACTTCGACGTTTCTTTTGGGCGAGCTGACGATGCCAGAGGCCGCTAGGATTCAGTGAGTTCGTGGAAAGTCTTTGAAAGAAGTGGCGCGCCCGAGACGATTCGAACGTCCGGCCTTGTGCTTCGGAGGCACACGCTCTATCCAGCTGAGCTACGGGCGCGCGGAAGAACCACCTTCCTATTGTAACTCGAAAGCTCGCATTTTTAGTGCGTGAAGACGGAAACAGAAATCAGCCCTTGGCTCTCTCCTTGATCTGGCGTGCCAGCTTTTCGATTTCCTCGGCTTTTTTAACAAGAGCCAGGGAAAGCGTGGTAGTCGAATCGGTCTTTTCCACTTGCTCCTTTAACTGCGAGGCGAGGTCAAACAACTTTTCCACGTTTTTCTTGATGTCCTTCTGATTTTCCTCGAGGACGGCTTTGGTGGAGGCTTTGTCGGGCAGGTTGGCGTCGTCCTCGCCAGGCCGGCCCGGGTGCTGCCGAGGGGGTGGGAACGGGTCCTGGCCATGCACGGAAAGCGTAAGAGCCGAAACAGCAAAGGCGGCGGGCAAGAAGCGCAGGACCGATCGACGGGTTTGGTGCATATGGTTCCTCGAGCAGACATAAAGTGCCGCGATGGAATGAACTGGAAAGCGGCGTGCCCGGCTACTCAATGTTATACTCGCCCGGCGAATCGCTTATGTCCAGTCTGGCTGGTTTACTTAACGAAAGCACGGTTTTCACCCTTCTGCAGCTGGTCGCGATCTTATTGATCGCGGTGGCGCTCAACCGATTCCTGAGGAAACTGAGCGCGCAGTTGATCCGCCCGGCGAGCGGACCATCGCGAGCCGAACAAGCGCGCGAAACGCAGACCAGGGCCCTGGCGGACGTCGCCTATGGAGCGGCCAGCAAACTGGTGTGGGTAGTGGCGGCTCTGACGGCGCTTTACAAAATCGGAATCAGCCCGATTCCGGCCCTGGTGCTGGGGGCCGTCATCGGACTGGCGATCGGAGTTGGCGCGCAAAACCTGGTGCGTGACGTTATTGGCGGGTGCCACATCGTATTGGAAGACCAGTATATTGTGGGAGACACGGTCGAGATCGGATGTACGCTCGGACGCGTGGAGCAGTTCACGCTGCGGCGAACGGTGGTGCGAGACAACCGTGGGGCGCAGGTAACGATCGCAAACGCAGAGATTCGCAGCGTGGCGAACCTGAGCCGCGACTGGTCGCAAGCATTTGTGGATGTGGCGCTGGCACCTGAAGCTCCGCTGGAAAAGCCGCTGGCTGCCATCGAATCCGCGGCCGCCGAATTGCGTTCCGACGGCGCGTGGTCGCAGGCATTGGTGGACGGTCCACGAGTGCTGGGGGTGCAAGCCTATGATCGCAATGCCAGCGTGGTGCGGGTGCAAATGAGGACTTTGCCGATGCGCCACGAAGAGATTTCGCGCGAGTTGCGGCGGCGGATCCAACTGGCATTCCAGAGGGAGGGCATTCCATTGTCGAGCGTTCAGCGGCTGGAACTGACCAATTCACAATCGCCCGTCGTGACTAACGCTCACGTTGGCCCGCACTCGAACTGACTGAAGGAGGCTCGCCCTCATGGCCGCGATTACATATGACGAAGTAAACTTAATGCTGCGGCTGTATGAATTGCGGCGCGAACAGAAGCTCCGGCAGGCGCGGAGTTGGTACCTCGATCATTTTCACCTCGATTCGCCTGACGAAATGATGGAGAAGTACAAGGCGGGCAGCGACGAATACAACTACATCCGCATGGTGCTGAGTTACTGGGAAATGGTGGCGAGCATAGTGAACCGAGGTCTGATCAACGACGAGCTCTTCTTTGAGAGCAACGGCGAAATGTGGGTGGTGTGGGATCGAATTCGGGGCATCGTGCCAACGTGGCGGGCCGCGTACAAGAACGCAACGGTGTTTTGCAATCTGGAAGAGGCCTGCAAGCGGCTGGAAGCATGGCGGGAGAAGCGCGCTCCCGGATCGAACGCCGCGATGCGGCAGATGATGCAGCAAGCTCGCACCAAGGTCTAAGAGGTTTTCCCTTGTCCCCCTATTCGCGATAGAAGATTAGAAGGACTCCCAAAATTACCATCAGGATCGGCCATACCTTCCCGAAAATGGCGAGCGAGCGCGATTTCATCTCGCTCAGACCCTTTGCCAGGCCGATGCCCAGTCCCGCCACCGTGTAACTCAGGTGTTCTGACTGGATGCGCGCCATGGTCTCCATGTGGTGCTCGCCCACCATCCCACCCTCATGATGATGAAAGATCAGAATGATCGATCCCGTGATGGCGATCACCGGAAAAATCCAGGCGCTCCAAGCCGAACGAAGGACGCCACGCGCGCGCTGCCATTCGATTGCGCCCAGACCCAAAAGCAATATTGCGAAGGTCTTGTGCTGCAGCACCTCGCGATTATTCTGCAGCGCCTCGAGCCATTGCCGATGACCGAAAGGCCAAAGTTCCGTATCGCTCCAGACCAGCACAAAAATCCCGGCTAAGAGGAAACAAGCGGGCCAGACATAGCGCACGCCCGGCCAACGCTTGGTGAGCTCGCTCTGGAAGAGCATGAACAGGCCGGCGATGGCCACCAATACTCCCGCCAGATGGTGATTGAACTCGCTTTCTCTCTTGTCGGCAAGAATCTTGGCTCTCCGCCGCTCAGCGGCTACTGGATCCTCCGGCGCGTCCATGGCCATGTTCATGTGTTCGTGATCCATGCCATCGTGGCCCATTCCTTCGTGTCCCGCATGGTCCTGCGGGTTGGCCTGCGGTTGGGCCTGTAAGGAGGCTGCCGACACGAAAATCGGCGCGGCAACGGCGACAAGAATTGAGAACAGGAGTGCGGTTCTACTGACAGCTTTGCCAAAACCCAAGAAAAGCATTCCCCCTCCGCTGGTTGGAATTTGTGTCCCTCCCCTGGTCGAGAAACGGATGTCAAACCGAAGATTTGCGGTGACTGTCTATTTTGAGGCAGTAAGGGAATTTTAGCTACAGCTGGGTTCCGCGTCGAAACCCGAGCCGTGAGAAAAGCGCCTAGCCCTGCAACCGTCCGGCGGGATGATGGCCCGCAAGAAATATCTGGCAGGGCAGACCGAACCCGACGGGTCCGTTCTTATCTGTACTCTTGAATTTCACACTCAGCGGCGAATTGGTTCGCATGGATTATCCGTTATAGTGGACGCGTGCCCGGTCCAAATTCTGTTCCCCGAAAAGACGCCACATTCATCGAACCGATGGAGTGCTTGGCCGTATCGAAGTTGCCGGACGGTCCGCAGTGGGTGTACGAAATCAAGCTCGATGGCTACCGAGCCATTGCCGTGAAAGCAGGTGGCAAGCTGAATTTGTTCTCCAGACGCGGCAAGAGTTTTAACAGACAGTACCGCGGCGTGTTCGATAGTCTTGCCGATCTACCAGACAACACTGTGATTGACGGTGAAGTTGTAGCGATCAATGATGCAGGTCTCCCTGACTTCAATCTGCTGCAGCACTATCGGTCTGAAGCACAACGAATCTTCTACTTTGTTTTCGATCTGCTAGTTTGTCGCGGGCAAAGCCTGATGGCGGTACCACTTATCGAACGACGGGGAATCCTAGCTACGCTCAAGTTCGAGTCGCCAAAGATTGTGACCGCTAAACATTTTGAAGCATCCGCAGCAACCATGCTTGAGTCTGCCCGTGCGCAAAAGCTTGAGGGAGTAATAGCGAAGCGCAGGGATAGCCGCTACGAACCGGGTAAGCGCACCGGGGCATGGGTGAAGCATCGACTGAACTCGGGGCAGGAATTGGTGATCGGCGGCTATGTTCCCGGAGCTCATGGTGTTGATGCGGTGGTCGTCGGGTACTATTGCGGCAGCGAATTGATGTACGTTGCCAGGGTTAAGAATGGATTTGTCCCAGCGACCCGGGGCCAGGTGTTCGAGAAACTGCGCTCTCTGGTCGTGCCAGGTTGTCCGTTTGTGAATCTGCCTGAAAAACACAAAGGGCGTTGGGGCGATGGATTGACCGCCGATGATATGAAGAAGTGCGTATGGGTCCAGCCTGAAATTGTCGCCCAGGTTGAATTTTCGGAGTGGACAGAATCCGATCACTTGCGGCATTCGAAGTTTGCCGGATTGCGACAGGACAAGAATCCGAGGACCGTGGTTAAGGAACACGCCGGGGAGGGCTAGTCTGAAGCGAATCGACAACGTACGGCTAAGCGCACGAGCAAGACCCTAACGGATCAGAACTTGGGGTCTGGGCGGCGAGGTAGTGCAAGACTCTTTTGTGAACCGCTCCCGGGTTGAACTGACCTATGTCTTGTTTGACGGCGACTCGCTGTTCAGTACCGAGAGAAGTTCCAGCGCAGACAATGGGGGCGAAACTTCCCCTTGGAGCACAATCTCTTTCGCACTCAGATCTTTTCCATAAAGCTTTCGGTTTGCCTTTTTGTCGGGCCGCAGCGTGGTGCCCTCAAGCGACACGCCGGCAAAGAGTCCCCGTGCGCGTGAGTACGAAAGTATCTGCGCGCGTAAGAACGCGTCCGTGGCAGCAGATGTTTCGCGGCCGATGGGCCCTGCTGCCGCCGACGCATTAGCGCCGAGCTTCACTTTGCTCGTGAGGATGCTAGTCGCAGAACGTTGGCTCATCAGGAGCAAAACAAAGTCTGTGGCTTGCCCGCCCCACTGAAGACCAAAGCTGCCTCCGCCAACCGCCATCATCGATGGGGCGCCCCACGGTCCATCAAAGTTGGGTCCTGACCGGCAAGTCATCACTCCACGCCCGTAGCTTCCGCCGACCCCAATAGCGAACTTCAGAGTTGAAGGTATAACAACCACGCATTCCGCTTTCTGCAGCACTGCCGCGGGAATGCCGCTCTTCAGTTGCATGACTTCCTTCATCACAACGCCAGAATTTGCGACTCGGTTGTTTTCTTTGCCTGTAGGTTGGCTTGTGGCCGCCGTAACTGCGATTCCCGTCCCGCCATCATTCGTCACTCCACCGAACGTAGCCGTAACATGGTAGGTGGCGGCAGAACTTCCAGCCGTGTAAAGACCATTTGTTGACACCGAACCGCAGGCTGGACTTGGAGTGCAGGCCCAGGTCGCCATGTGAGTTAGGTCAAGGGACGAGCCATCACTCCAATAGCTGGTGGCCGCCATCTGCATTTTGGTGGACGTTCTCACTACATAGGCGTCTGGCGTCTTGATCGCATAAATCATGGCTGTCACACAGATGGCGCTCCCGCATGGGCCTGTACCCGTTAACCCAGCGGGTTTGATCATGAACGTAGTTGCTGCCGTCCCACCTCTTGCATCCGTCACCGTCACCGTGGCCTGGGCGCCGGTTGTCGCTGTGGGCACACCGTTGATTAAGCCACCGCCGGTACCTATCGACATGGACATTCCCGTTGGGAACTCTCCAGTGAATTCGTAACTGTATGGTTGCGCGCCCCCAGTAGGTGTAATTTGACATTTCACGTCTATATATTGCTTAACCTGCGAGATGCAAGGCGGGGAATATACGTTCAGTGGATTCGACTGAGTCGGCGAACCAGCCTGCCCAAAGCAAACCAAGGGGAAACCGAGAAACCACAGCAATTTTAGAGGACAAGATTGATTCCATTTCATTGCCGCACCTCAAGCGCTTTAACCCTTCCCGGCACCAGCTCGGAAAGTAAATCGTAATCGCGTGATTGGTAATGTACGCAAATTGGACCCAACAAAACTACATTGGCCCATTGAACAGCAAGACTGTCAAAAGCTACAGCTGTCACTCTTGCCAGATCCGCTAAATTGATTCTCTGATTTAACTTGGTTTCTTTCCGGCCTGAGGAAGATCTGTAATCAGTTCGATGTTGTCGGGACCCCGCGTCATGGAATTCACGAAATCCAGATCGCAATTTTTCAACGCATTGGAGCAGATGACCGGATATGTCCGTCAGCGTACGCTCACGCGACTTGGAACAAGTGTGGCCAGAAGGCTGCAGGAGGCACTTCACGCGATTAAGAGTGATTTGCGGAAGTTAGTAGCAATCCCTCTTCATGCAGCCGCTGTGACCGTCGCCGCCATCGGTAGACAAGTTTCGATCGGGTTGCAACACATAGCGGCACATCTCAGGCAAGCACAAAACACGCCCATCAGATTGGGAAGCAGTGTTTTTGACAAGCCGCGAAGACTACAGGCGGCACTTCGCGCGATTAACAGTGATTTGCGGAAGTTAGTAGCAATCCCTCTTCATGCAGCCGCTGTGACCGAGGCCGCAATTGGGAGACAAGTTTGGATCGGGTTGCAATACATAGCGCTACATCTCGGGCAAACACAAAACACGCTCATCAGATTGGGAAGGAGTGTTTTTGACAAGCCCCGAAGACTGCAGGAGGTACTTCGCGCAAGAGAGAACGCTTTGCGGATGTCACTGGCAAGCTCTCTCGACGCAATCGTTGTGATTAATCGTCGGCGCCATTTTGTCGATGCAAATCCGAAAGCCTTAGATTTGTTCGGAATCTCGCAAGCGAACATGGGCAAATTCACCATTGACGCCTTTCTCTCACGTGGTCAGATCCCCAAATTCGACGGAAATAGTTCACGTTTCCCAAAGCGGGAGGCGAAGCGTGGTAAATGCGAGATCAGGCGTCTCGACGGCAGTTTAAGAGTAGCGGAATGTATTTACATCGCGAATTTTGTCCCTTTCCGGCATCTTTACAGATTCCGTAACGCCACGGAAACAGATCAATATCGGCCAGCTACACTAAGGACACCGGGCAGCCGACCCTTTAAATCCAAAGGAGTCGGAAATTAAACTCTGGCGTGTCCAGTTTTAGAGCTTTTGCGGGGCGCTCTATATGGCAACAGATGCGACTGAAAAAGCGAAACTCCAAGCGAAAGTCCTGCCACACCGCTAGGGTACAGCGGAACCTAATTCTGGAAGATTGGGCCTCGCGGGCGTAATATCTCTCCCGCAGAATGCCGCCGCCCGAGAAAGAACCTGAGGATGAACTATGAAAAAGAGACTGCTCAGTTTTATCCCGGCTCTCGCCCTGGCACTTCCACTTTTGGCGCAGGACAAAGAATCCGACCGCGTCGAAAACGCAGGAAAGGTCATGAAGGAAATACTGAACGCCCCAGATAGCATTCCGCAAAGTGTGCTCGACAAGGCGGATTGCGTCGCTATTCTGCCCTCGGTTTTGAAGTTCGCGATTGGGATCGGAGGAAGCTATGGTCGTGGAGTGATGACCTGCCGCGGCGGCAGCGACTTTCATGGCTCCTGGGTAGCGCCGACCATGATGGCATTAGGGGGCGGCAGCGCGGGGTTACAGCTAGGCGGGCAGGCAACTGATTTCGTTCTGCTTCTGATGTCGCCGCGTTCCGCACAGAGCATGCTCAAGAGCAAAGTCAAATTAGGCGGCGATGTGAGTGCCGCTGCTGGACCCGTAGGTCGCAGTGCTTCCGCGGAAACCGACGTTACCTTGCGGGCCGAAATCCTGTCATATTCGCGTTCACGCGGGCTTTTCGGCGGCATTTCACTAACAGGTTCTACGTTGCGAGCGGACAACGGCGCGAACAAGAACTTATACGGTAAGGAAGTACAAGCTCAAGACGTTGTCTTCAAAAATGCTGTGCCGGTGCCCGACAGCGCGAAAGACTTGCTCGCAACACTTCAGAAAGCTTCGCCGAAGAACAAGAGCGAGTAAATCCGGCGGCGTGCATCCGACGATTGATGTTCCCTGCAGCCGGCAGGGTCATTTCCTTTTCAATTCCTCAGACCAGTTGACGACCACGTTTAATGGCGTGCTGATCTCATCGTCACTGACGGAAAGAACCGCATAACGATTGCCATCCTGCGAAACGTCGTAGTGCGTGCTGCGTAAGGAGGACAGAGCCCTAACTCGGAACAGGGAGCGCAGGGATGTAACTCGGAGACTTCCTCCGCTCTCCGCCAACTCGGCCGCCATCATCTGGTGATTCCAGTCCAGGAAATAGAGTTCCTTGCTGTCTCCCCGCCACCGTGGTGCGCTGGCTCCCGAGGTGGAAACTTGAATCTTGCCCGACGGCTTAGGGAACGACGTGACATACGCCTTACTCCTGCCGGTTTCTGTTGAGCGGTAGGCTAGCCACCGGCCATCCGGTGAAACACAGCCCGAAGCTACATTTGCAATTGGATCTTCTAACAGGGATAGCGCGGGCGCCTGTCCGCTCAACGGTGTCTCGATGATGCGGAGTCTTCGCGTGTCTGCTGTGGATTCTTCCGAAAGTAGATTCTTTCCGTCTGGAGTCCACTGCGTCAGTACCGGCCACCACGACGCCAAGTCGCTTACCTTGTTTTCCAGTTGTAAGCTGTTCAGCGTTTTTACAAAAATCGTCTGGGTTCCCACTTCGCTGCTCACAAAAGCAAGACGCCTACCATCCGGCGACCAAACGGCTGCGATTGTAGTGGGAATTGAACGAGACGCGTGTGTGGTTTCCGCTCTTTATATCCCAGACGAACACGCTCATCGTACCGGCCTGTAGAACCGGCGAGTGATACGCAATCTGCGCTCCGTCCGGGGAAAATCGCACGTTGAAGTACAGTCCAGGTTCCACGGTTCCCGCAATTTGCTTTCCCGACCGATCAAAAACCCGTATTCCGTATCCTTCAAAAGGCTTACCCTGCTGGTAGACCAAAATACCCGTCTCGGAAACCGAAAATGCGGCGCCTCCAAAATACGGATCCCGCAGTACACCGTCAACGAGCTTCACCGCTTCTCCAGTAAACTCGAGCTTCCCTGGATCGAACGGCCGCGCCATCAAGATATCGCCTGACAAATACAACAGATGCGCGTTCGAGTAGAAAACGGGCGGGCTTGCGTAAAACAAAAAGTGATCCCCGCGGCCATCCAGGGAACCCACAAAGACCGCGTTGCTCTCATGCGCGGATACGGAGGCCGAAGCCACATACAAAAAATGGTTACCGTCGGGAAGAAAAAAACGGCCATCGATGGATCAGATCTTGCCGCTTTTGATCAAATGAGGTTACCCGTTGCGGAGTACCGCCTGAAGCTGGTACTCGATAGATCGGACCTGGAGTCGACCCAAAGAGAATGATATCTTCCCGGTTCCATGTACCACCACGCGTCGATCCGTCCGTTTCACAAATCGATCGAGGCAATCCGCCGGACAGATCTACTCTCTTAAGAACACCGCCTGACATGAATGCAATATTCTGGCTATCCGGGGACCAAAACGCGTTGTAAGCGCCTTCCGTACCAGGCAGTGCCTGCGCCTGCAAAGACTCGGCGAATTTCACCCACACCTGCTCGACGCCGCGGACTCTGGCGACAAACGTGATCTTCCGGCCGTCCGGGGAAATTACCGGGCCCTGCTGGAACCCGCCGAAGAGGAATTTCCCGCCATCTGGTGGCGGCACCACGTAGCGGATGACGTCTGTCGACAGCTGCTTTTGTCGGGGAATCGCAAAAATACCTGCGACTGCTAAAAGCAACGCGGTTCCTGCACTCCAAACAAGCAGCTTCGGCACACCTTGTCTCCGCGCTCCGCCCGTAACCGCGGTGTCTGCCCGTGAACCAGTCTCGGCGGCCCATCTGACTTCACTGGCAAGATCGCCCGCGCTCTGCCACCTCTCGTCCGGAGTTTTTTGCGAGGCATTTTCGTACGACGTGATCCAGCGCCAATGGCGTCAGCGGTTGGATTGTGGAAATCGGCTTGGGCTCCTTCTCCAAAATCGCCGACGCGACGCTCAACTGGCTCTTTCCCTCAAATGCGCGCTTGCCGGTGACCATCTCGTAGAGCACCGCGCCGAGAGAGAAAATGTCGCTTCGCCCGTCCAGTTCCTTTCCTTCGACTTGCTCCGGCGACATGTACTGAAACGTCCCAACAATCGTTCCCTGTTCCGTCACCGGCGAATCCATTTTCGTCACCGTCAGCGTCGCCAAGCTCGCCACTGCCGCGGGCTTCGCCAATCCAAAGTCCAGCAGTTTCGCCCCACTTGCGGTCAGCATGATGTTTCCCGGCTTCAAATCCCGGCGAACGATTCCAGCGCGATGAGCCTTGTCCAGCGCATCCGCAATCTGCGCTCCGTATTTCAGCACTTGGTCTAGCGGCAGCGGCCCCTTCTGCAGCCGCTTTGCCAGTGTTTCTCCCTCCACGCACTCCATCACCAGATAGTCGATTCCATCCTGGGAACCAATGTCGTGGAGGGTGCAGATGTGCGGGTGATTCAGACTGGAAATCGTCTTGGCTTCGCGCTCAAAGCGTTGCTTGCGAGTTGGATCCTTTGAGAGCTGCTCGGGCAGAATCTTGATCGCGACGCTGCGTTCGAGGCGTGTATCGCGAGCGCGGTACACCTCTCCCATGCCGCCAGCACCAAGCGGTGTCGAGATTTCATAGGGGCCCAGGTGAGTGCCTGGAGCAAGGGGCATAGGTGGCGCGATTATAGCCTCAGAATCGTGCTTTGACACTCTGCGGTCGGCGTCTTAGTCGCGGCGCATACTGAGGTTCGCATCGGTGCCGCCGATCCTGGAGGTATCAGTAAAGCCTCCGGCGACGGGGCGAGGGAACATAAGTCAATGCAGTTCGAGGGACAGTTCCGTACGTCGACGACGTCTCACCCGTTATACATCGCTGTTCAGGGGGCGGGCCGGACTCGGGCAAATAGTTTCAGACTGGTGAGGTGCGTTCCCAAGAGGACGGCTACGCTTCGTACGCCGGAATTCGGGCCAGCGCAGGGCGAATGGCGCGTAGGTTATACGAGCCTCTGGCGCCGGACAACTCGACGTCTTCCGTTACGCGCCTGCAGTTTGGGAATTTTGTGCTTTTCAGCGCGAGCAATGGCAATCAGCTCATACGGGCGAGACAGGTCTGACTCGGCCATTAGGGCGCCGAATCGATCTGCCGCACAACCCGCAGGACTAGCTGGATGCGAAGACCAGGAAGCGAGACCCTAGCTTAAGCAGCCGCTTTAGATGAGCAAAGACGAAGCTCACCCGCTACAATTCCCGCTACAGCGAGCACATCCAAACCTGAGCTAAATCCGCACTAAGTGTTTTGGAATCTTGGAGGCGCGGGTGGGAATCGAACCCACGCATAAAGGTTTTGCAGACCTCTCCCTTACCACTTGGGTACCGCGCCGCCAATCTTTAATTATACGAATTTCGCAACCGTCTGTCAGCGCCCCGGCCCCAATACTACTTTTTGACCGGGCTCGCGATGCGCGCCTCACGCAGGAAGCGCGCCGATTCCTCAGGAGGGGTCGGATTAATGTAAAAGCCCGTTCCCCACTCGAACCCCGCCACCTTGGTCAGTTTGGGAATAATCTCCACATGCCAATGATAGTGATCGTTGATCTCCTCGCCGATGGGCGACGTGTGAATCATGAAGTTGTACGCGGGCCTGTCCAGAACGGTGTCCATGCGCATCAAGGTGTCTTTCATCATGCGCGCCAGGCTCGCATACATGGAGCTTTGGTTGTTTTCGTATGACGACCCATGCGCCTTCGGCAGCAGCCACATTTCAAACGGAAAGCGCGGCGCATACGGCGCCAGCGTAATGAAGTGATCGTTCTCGCCGATCACCCGCTCGCCGGTTTCCATTTCCTGGCGAATGATATCGCAGAAAATACAGCGCTCTTTTTCGTCGTAGTAGTGCCAGCAGCTGTCCACTTCTTCGCGCACGCGGCGCGGAACGATCGGCAGCGCAATCAACTGCGAGTGGGTGTGCTCCACGGTGGCGCCGGCCGCTTCCCCGTGATTCTTGAAGATCAGGACATAACGAAACCGCTTGTCGTTTTTCAGGTCCAACATTCGGTCGCGATATGCCCAAAGAACGTCTTCCAGCGCCCGTTCAGAGAGCGTCGACATGGTGGACGAATGGTCGGGCGACTCGATGATTACTTCGTGCGCGCCGATGCCGTTCATTTTGTCGAAGAGCCCTTCGCCTTCCTTGTCGAGGTTCCCTTCGATTCCGAGCGCAGGAAATTTGTTGGGAACCACCCGAATGGACCAGCCGGCTGTGTTCGCGCTGCCGCCGTTCCGGCCGTAGACCAACACTTCGTTCGGCGTTTTCGCTTCATTGCCCGGACAGAACGGGCAGTTCTTCCCGTCGCCAGGAATGACGCTTTCGCGCAGAAAGTCCATGGGCCGCTTTCCACGCTCGGTGGAAATGATCACCCAGCGACCGGTAATCGGGTCTTTGCGTAACTCCGGCAATTCTGCCTCCTAACCTTTAGTCCGAGAATGCAAGCGACCTGGAGATGAACGGTTATTTTATCAATTTCTCGCGTATTCTGACGGCTTTCGGTGCGCCTATCTTGCGTCTGTGGATAAAGCGCCGCTTGGTGCCACCGGAGGTCCGGCGACCGGCCGGGGACTTCCGCGATCGCCATGACACCAAAGGGCACCGGCTTTTCTTCTGAGGCGACGAGGAGTTGCGAGTATAAACAAAAATCCCGCGGCCGCAGCAAGCTTCCCTGCGAACCACGGGATTTTGCCTTCTTCTGTTTAGATCTTGGCTTCGGCCTCGCGCATGCACTCTTCCAGAGTGTGCAACGCGAAGTCGGTCTGCTCTTCGTCGATCAAGAGCGGCGGCGATAGGCGCAGTGAATTCTCGCCAGCGCCCAGCACCAGCAGTCCCTTGTGGAAGGCTCGATCCACGATGAAGTTCCGCAGATCGCCGGCGCGCTCCTTGGTCCGCTGATCGCGCACGTACTCGATGCCGATCATCAGCCCCTTGCCGCGAACGTCGCCTACGATTTTGAACTTCTTCGTCCAATCCGAGGTGCGGGCGAAGATGTACTCGCCCATTTTGCGGGCATTTTCCATCAAGCCGCTTTCCAGCAGATCCAGTGTTGCGATCGCGGCCGCCAGGCAAACCGGGTTGCCGCCGAACGTGGTGCCATGCGAGCCAGGTTTCCAGTTCATCACGCTCGACCTGGCGATGAAAGCGCCAAGTGGCATACCGCTGGCAATTCCCTTCGCGCTTGTGATGATGTCCGGTTCGATTCCCGCATGCTCGAACGCCCACATTTTTCCGGTGCGTCCCATGCCGGACTGTACTTCGTCCACGATTAGCATGATCCCGTGCTGACGGCAGATGCGTTGCAGTTCCTGCAGGAAAAACTTGGGAGCCGGAACATAGCCGCCCTCGCCCTGAATCGGTTCGATGATGATACCGGCGACTTCCGTCGGATCAAAAAGGCGCTTGAAGATCTGGTTCTCAAGCGTCTCCAGCATTTCCGCACCGCACGTCTCCGGCGTGTGGCCGAGCGCGCAGCGGTAGGCGTAAGGATAAGGAATGTGCTCCACGCCGCCCAGCAACGCGCCGAACCCTTTACGCTGCGTGGACTTCGATGCCGTCAGCGAGAGCGACCCCATGGTCCTCCCGTGGAAACTGCCGTAAAACGCGATCATCTTGTCGCGCTTGGTGGCGTAGCGAGCCAGCTTCATCGCGCCCTCGACCGCTTCGGTCCCGGAGTTGCAGAAAAACACCTTCTTGTTTTCCGCCCCAGGCACGGTCTTGCCCAGCCGTTCCGCCAAATACGGCAGATTCTCGTAATAAAAATCCGTGCCCGACATGTGGATCAATTCCGCGGCCTGTTTCTGAATCGCCGCGACCACCTTGGGATGGCAGTGCCCGGTCGAGCACACGGCGATTCCCGCCGCAAAGTCCAAGAACAGATTGCCGTCCACGTCTTCCACCATCGCGCCGTGGCCGCTCTTAGCCACCAGCGGATAATCACGCGTGAAGGAGGGCGACATGAACTTCGCGTCGCGCTCCACAATCTCCTGGGCCTTGGGACCAGGCAGCGCCGTCACCAGACGGGGAACCTTGCTTTCCATAGCTGTAATCATTTTCATCTCCATTTTTTCGCGCTACCGGTCAGGAACCGGTCGGTCAAAGTGAATGGGCGCCAGCCTCTGGGCCGGCTGTTTCGCAGAGAACTCGCGCGAGCGCCGCGAAACATGAGAGGACGTGCAGGCCTGCGAGCGCAGACGGACTCCGGCCCGCGCTTCCTGCCAGGGATGGGGACTTAATCTACGCCGTAGAGGTTCGGACGTACTTCGGAAGGAGAAGCCTGCGAGGCCAGCCGATGGAGGTTGATGTGTGTCATTTGCGCTTCCAACGGACGCTTCCGTCCTTACTATCCTCCAAAATTATACCAGATTCGGCCAGTTTTTTGCGGATTTCGTCGCTCTTAGCGAAGTCCCGCCGCTGCCGCGCCGCCTGCCGCTCGGCCAGCATGGCGTCAATTTCGCTGTCGCTCAATCCGTCTCCAGCCGGGCCGTACCCAAGTTCCTGGAGCCTTTCCGCGTCGTTTATGGCGACCACCGCGAACACTTCGTCGAACTTTGCCAAGAACCCCAGCGCCGCGACCGCGTCTTCCCCGCCGAACCGGCCGCTGTCTATCGCGATGTTCGCTTCGCGCAGGAAATCAAACGCCGCAGCCAACGCCACCGCGGTGTTCAAGTCGTCAGCGAGCCCCGCATCGAAATCGTCCAGGGCTTTGACGGCCTTCTCTTTGAATCCCGCCGGCGACCCGGCCGGAAATTTCCTTTGCTTCAGCCGATCCGCAAACGTCCTCAGCCGCTCCACCGAATTCGTGGCCTGCGTCAGACCGTCAAAGGTGAAGTTCAGTTGTCGTCTGTAGGGAACACTCGCCAGCGCATAGCGCAATGCCGACGGTCGGTAGCCTTTGCCGTACAAGTCGCGCATGGTATAGAAGTTTCCGGCCGACTTGGACATCTTCTCGCCTTCCACCAGCAAGTGTTCGGCATGCACCCAATAGCGCACGAAAGGTTCGCCGGTCGCGCCTTCGCTCTGCGCAATTTCATTTTCGTGATGCGGGAACGCCAAATCGATTCCGCCGGTGTGGATGTCCAGGGTCTTCCCCAGATATTTCATAGCCATCGCCGAACACTCGATGTGCCAGCCCGGCCGCCCCGGTCCGATTTCCGTCTCCCAGAAGTGCTCTCCGGGTTTCGGTGCCTTCCACAACGCGAAGTCGCGCGCGCTCTCTTTTTCGTAGCGGTCATTGTCCACTCGTGCGCCCGCCTGAATCCCGGTCAAATCAATCTTGGAGAGTTTCCCGTATTCCGGGAACTTGGCGATCCGGTAGTAGATGGAACCTTCGCTGTCATAGGTGAACGATTTCTGCCGCAGCTCCTCAATCAGCTTCACCATGTCCGGGATATGGTCGGTCGCGCGAATCCAGTGGTCTGGGGCCTGGATGCTGAGCGCTTTGCAGTCCGCAAAGAAAGCCTGTGCAAACTTCTCGGTGTACACGCGAATACCCAAATTCGCGGCGGCCGCGTTGGCGATGATCCGGTCGTCCACATCGGTCAGGTTCATCACGTGATTCAACTTCAGGCCGCGCTGCTTCAAATAGCGCCGCAAGATGTCCTGAAACACGAACGTCCGGAAATTCCCGATGTGCGCGTAGTCGTAAACCGTCGGCCCGCACGTATACATCTTCACTTCGCCGGCCACCAGCGGCACAAACGGCTCGGTTTTCCCGGTGAGCGTGTTGTGCAGTTTCAGTTCGTGCATCCCTCAGTCAGCCTCTTTCGCGGGCAAAAAGAACTCAAATTGTAGCCGACCCCCGTGAACGCCCGCAAACCGCGCGACGCCATTCGGGCTCTCGCGCGCACGCAGTCTTTCCCGGCCACCCGTCCGATGGTACAGGCTTATTCTCACGGCACCCGCACGGACAACCTCCTGCTCCTAGCCAACAAAACCGGTCTACCTTGGGATGTAGGCCAAGGAGACGAACAAGGTCATGAGAAATCTGCTGAAAACCGCCGCCCTTTCCGCCGTTCTGCTGGCGGGCGTTTCCACGAAAGCTCAGGTATCGATCGGCATCCAGATTGGCGCGCCACCGCCGCCGCGCGCGGTGGTCGTCATGCCCGCCCAGCCTGATCCCGACTATGTCTGGGTCGGCGGTTACTGGTATCCCGTTGAAGGGCACTATCGCTGGCATGAAGGCTACTGGAGCCGCCCTCCCTATGCCGGCGCGCACTGGATTGCTCCACGCCATGAGGGTGGCCGCTACTACGACGGCTACTGGGATGGTTCACGCGGGCGCTTCGAACATGATCACCACTGGGACCGCGATCGCAACGTTCGCGACGAGGATCGCTTCAGGGAACACGAGAATCACGGCCGCGGCCACGCCTACGGACACGACAAAGGCGACCACGATCACGACCACTGAGATTCACAGTCTTCGAGAGCGATGAGAATGGAACGGAGCAGAAATTCTGCTCCGTTTTTGTTGAGCGCGATTTCTTTTCCATACACAGTTTCACCTCGTTCGAACCACAGCTTTCCCTCGATTGCCGCTTTGACCCGTGCCTCTTTACGCTGCACTGCAACAATCCAAGCTTTACCGGGTTATATCTTTGCGAAGGCAAGCGCCGCTTCGATCACGTATCGTTTGCGTGTAAAGGAGGCTGTTGAAATGAAGAACTTGTTGAGAGCTGCTTTGCTTTCTTCAATGCTCTTGATTGGCGCTCATCACGCTGCTGCCCAGTTCGCTATCGGAATTCAAATCGGCCCTCCGCCGCCGCCCCGATATTACGTCGTACCGGTCAGCCCGGGCCCGGAGTTTGTCTGGGTTGAGGGCTACTGGTACCCCGTCGACGGCCACTACGTCTGGCATCGCGGCTATTGGACTCGTCCGCCGTACCGCGGCGCGTATTGGGTCGGCCCTCGCCATGAAGGTGGCCGCTTCTACCCTGGCTACTCGGACGGCCCGCATGGTCGTTTCGAACACGACCATCGCTGGGACCACGACCACGACCGAGATCACGACCGCTGGCACCACTAATCTCACCGGCTAGCCAGTAACAGTTGCCGTTGCGGCGGGCGTTTGACTCCTTCGGCAACGGCAGATTTCTTGTGTCTCTCAAAAATTGCCGTCGCTTGCGATTGACCGCATTCGACACCGCGGTTAGAGTCCTCTCGTCTCCTGCGGAGGATGGTTTCATGCACCGGCTCTCGGCGTTCCTTACGCTACTGCTTTCCCTTCTTAGCGCGCCTGCCAACTCGCAAAACCCGGCGCCATCACCTTCTCCGACGCCCCTCTCCCCCGAAACACTACTCAGTCTCCGCCGCATCTCCGGCCTCGAGTATTCCCCCGACGGCGCACGCATCGCTTTCGTCGTGAGCGAGCCGCCCAAAGGCGACAGGCGCCCCAGCCATATCTGGGTAATGGATGCGGCCACCGGTGCCGCTCGCCAGATCACTTACTCCGAAAAAGCGGAGAGCTCGCCCAAATGGTCGCCTGACGGTAAAGTCCTCGCTTTCCTTTCCAATCGTGACACCAACCAGCAAATCTATCGGCTCTCTCTATCGGGCGGCGAAGCCGAGCCTCTCACCAAGGGCAAACGGAATATCAGTCGTTTCGAATGGTCGCATGACGGAAAGCGTATCGCCTTCATCGCGCCAGATGCCAAGACCGAGGACGAGGAAAAGAAGGAAAAAGACAAAGATGACGCACGCGTCGCTGACAAGGATGAGAAGCATCCCCGCGTCTGGCTGCTCGACGCTCTGACCAAGGTCGAGCGCCCTCTTAGTCCGGCAAGTGTCTCGGTCTCCGAACTCGCTTGGTTTCCGGACGACTCTTCGCTGGCACTGGTCGCGACCGACCATCCCGAGTCCGACCGCCAGACCAATCGCATCGTCCGCGTATCGGCCGCTGCCACCGATGCAAAAACTCTCACCCCGCTGCAAACGCTGCTCGCCCCGGCCGGCCCTTTCGGCGACATCCAGGTTTCTCCCAGCGGCAACACGATCAGCTTTATCGGCTCGCGCGAAGATGGACCCGGGCTGCACGATCTGTGGCTCCTGCCGGTGAACGTGGCGGCCGCGAAAAACCTCACCTCGGTCAGTCTCGACCGTGCCGTCTTCGCCTATCGCTGGAAAAAAGACGGCAGCATGACGCTTCTTGCTGCTGACGGGTTCACGCGCAAACTGATTCGCTACACACCCACGGGCGCTCGCGAAGACATGAGCCTCGGCGACGTCATGCCTTCCTCGTTCGCGGCCACCGAAAAGGGCGATTTGGCCTTCGTAGGGGAAAATTCCACGCGGCCACAGGAAATCTGGCTCGCCGCCGCCGGCCAGCAGCCGCGCGAATTCCCTCTCTTCAACAAGACGTTTGCTGCATGGTTACTGGCTCGGCCGGAAATCTATCAATACAAGTCGTTCGACGGACTCGAAATAGAAGCCGCCCTGCTCAGGCCCGGAGCCGGCGGCCCCGGCAAACTTCCCCTTATTGCGCTGATTCATGGCGGCCCCACGGGCGCGTGGCAGTCCAACATCGAATCCTGGGGCCAGCTGCTTGCCGCGCGCGGCTACGCCGTTTTCTATCCCAACATTCGCGGCTCGGTAGGCTACGGGCAGAAATTTGCCGAGATGAACCGGGCCGACTGGGGCGGCGCAGACTTTAAAGACGTGATGGCCGGGATTGACGACTTGATCGCGAAAGGCGTGGCCGATCCGGACCGCCTGGGTATCGGCGGCTGGTCTTACGGCGGCTACATGGCGGAATGGGCCATTACGCAAACGACCCGCTTCAAAGCCGCTGTTTCGGGAGCCGGTATGGCCAACCTGATTTCCGAATATGGCACCGAGGAACGACCCGCCTATGATGAATGGTTCTGGAGCGTACCTTACGAAAAGCCCGAGGGCTTCCTGAACCACTCGCCGTTTGTGTTCCTAAAGCACGCCAAAACGCCGACGCTCGTCTTGCAAGGCGACGCTGACACGACCGATCCGCTCGGCCAAAGCCAGGAACTTTATCGAGGTTTGAAGCGCTACAACGTCCCGGCCGAACTGGTCATCTATCCGCGGGAACCGCACGGCTTGCGCGAGGAAAAGCACCTGGTCGACCGCCTCAATCGAATCGTCGGCTGGTACGACAAATATCTCAAATAGCTTGCGCCGGCTGAGCGCGCCCGCGGGCGAGCAATTTCATTTGGACTTTCTGTTAGCCCTCCCGCGCCGGCCCGAAGCCAAGCGCGCCAGGGCCGCCGAGTATTCTTGGATGGTTTCCGGCACCACTCGGCTGCGCACAAACTGCCCGTACTTACGGCATTCGATCAGATCGGCGTCAATCAGTATTTTGAGGTGATGCGAAATGGTAGCGGGGGTGACGCCTTGAAGCGTGACCAGGTCTCCGCAGGTAAGATCTCCCTTTGACGAAATGGCTTCAAACATCCGCAGCCGCGTCTGATCCGCCAGCGCCTTTGAAATTCTTTCAATCTGCTTGTTGTCCATCGCCCGTTAGTCTATCCGAAAAAGCTATGCCGCCGCGCTCTGGTGCCTATCCGCAGTTTTTTCAATACCCTGCGGCGGCCCATGATTTTTGGTGCTACGCCGCGCAACCGTTTGTTTAGACGTTCATCTAAGTATCGAAGTCGCCCGCGCCTTTGCGGCTTCCGGCCCGGCGCGCGGCGCACTAACTTTTGGAGGCATCATGAAACGCTTTGAAGGCAAAGTCGCCGTGATCACCGGCGGCAACAGCGGCATCGGTCTGGCCACCGCCAAGCGCCTGCACGACGAGGGTGCCCGCGTCGCCATCTCCGGCCGCAGCCAGAAAACGCTCGACGAAGCCGTAAAATATGTCGGCAACGGCCTGGTGGCCGTCAAATCCGACGTCGCCAAGCTCGCCGATCTCGATAAATTCTATGCAACCGTTACCCAGAAACTCGGAAAAATCGATGTCCTCTTCGTCAACGCCGGCGTCGCCAAGTTTGTGCCGGTAGGCCAGGCCGACGAAACGCACTTCGACGAGATTTTCGACATCAACGCCAAGGGCGCCTACTTCACCATTCAGAAAGCTCTACCTTATTTGAACAACGGTGCCTCCATCGTGCTCAATACCAGCGTCGCCGGAATCAAAGGCACCCCCAACGCCTCGGTCTACTCCGCCACCAAGGCCGCTCTCCGCTCTTTCTCTCGTACGCTTGCCGTTGAACTTGTCGAACGCGGCATCCGCATCAACTCCGTGGCACCCGGCCCGATCGAAACGCCGATCTTCGAGCGCGTCGGCCTCTCGAAGGACCAGGTGGATGAGTTTTCCAAGGACATACTCGGCAAAGTTCCCCTGAAGCGCTTCGGTAAGGCGGAAGAGGTCGCGAGCGCGGTAGCCTTTTTGGCTTCTTCCGACGCCTCGTATATCACTGGCGTTGAACTCCACGTCGACGGCGGCATGGGCCAAGTCTGACGACCTAGCAGTCTCACCTGAAAGCTCGCGCGGCTTCGCGGTCACCGAAGCCGTCGAGAGGGCGGTCACTCCGGCCGCCCTCAACCTTTCTTGCCCGGGATTTCCTTCTTGGGCCTTGCCTTACGGGGCGAACGATGGATTCGACGACGTCGCGATATCGATGTCCAGAAACCACCGGTGCGCCGCATCGACACCCGCATAACAGTTCCCGTCCGTCGCATAACCCGCGCATTTCCCCGCTGTTTCCTTTTCGCGCGGCGAACGCACAATCTGCCACACGGCGGCATCCTCAACTCCACTCGCCTTCGGAAGGGGAGGATTGCTCAAGGCCATGCAGCCCGGCGAGGGCGGGCACGCATCGTTGAACACCCAGTAGGCGAGCTTGCGGGGAGCTTCGTTCGCGCGGATGTCTTCGGCCGTGACAATCGTGGCCCCATTTCCCTCGTTCACCGGAATACCGGAACAGTACACCCCCGGCCGGAAGTCCTCTTTCAGCAATTCATCCGCCCACGACTTCAAGTATTCGTGATATGCCGCCGGTAATCGTCCGCCGTCTTCCACGTCCAGAAAGATCAACGCGCCGCTTCGAAACCCTTCCGTTCTTGCATTTCGCGCTGCCATCTGCGCATCCGCTCTTCCCGCCTGCCTGGCCACTGCCGTATTGCCAGTCTTGTTGGGTTGGCGTGCGCGCGCCAACAACAAGAATCCATAGCCCTGATCCTGCAAGATGCCGCGCTTGCCGGTCCAGGAGTTCGTCTTCTCTTCGGGCGGCGGCGTCAGCCAATATCCGGTAAACACAAATTGCTTGCGCAGCTGGGCCATCGCCGGATCTCCCGGATAGTCATTCCGGTCAAATCCGAGGTAAGCGCGCTCGGTCTGCTGGTGACGGGAGACGGCATTCCCGTTTGCAAGCGACGCTATAACCAATGCAACACTGAGAATCCATTGCATCCGACCACCGTAACAGATCGGGCGCCCGTTCACGAACTGCGCACACCGGGCTCTCTCGGCGCCGGTCCGTCGCGCGGGAAAGCCCTAATCTGGATGGGCAACCAAACCGAATTCATGCCAACCGCAAATCAGCCGGAGAGCCATTCCTCGCTTTCAAGATCCGTACGCTCTCGCTCGCAATGGGAACTCGTCGCCGTCCTTGCCGCCTTCGCGGCCTTATCGGCGCGCCTCTTTACCTTGATCTCCCATTACGCTGTCAATGTCTTCTTCATGGACCAGTGGGACTTCAACGAGGCTACGCTGTTTGAAAAGCACTCGCTGTGGGAAATGTTCCGCTGGCAGCACGGCCCGCATCGCCAGGGCCTGGGAGCGGTTCTCACCTACTGGATCGAACCGCACTTTCGCTGGAGCAGCCGCGCCGACGCGTTTCTTGCCGGCGCCATCGTGGTTCTGGCTGCGGCACTGGCCCTGTACCTGAAGTACAGGCTGTTCGGAGAACTGCGCATCTTCGACGTTTGCATTCCCTTGATCCTTCTAACGCCCCTGCAATATGAGGCAGTTCTCATTACCGCGAATCTGACGCAAGGGCCCCTGCCTCTACTGCTACTGCTTGCCTACTGCGGAGCCTGGATGATTTCATCGCCGGGCTTGCGCTACGGTTCGCTCCTGTTCGTGAATTTCTTGGCAATCCATACCGGATATTGCTTTTTTCTGGGCCTTATCACCCCCATGGCCTTGGCGCTGGACTATTACGCCGCCCGGCGCCAGTCAGAAGATGGCAAATGGGCCTTCCTGATTGCCGAGGTTGCTTCGCTCGCCTCCCTGGGCATTTTTTTTATCCACTATAGATTCACGACGGAAGTCGAGTGTTCGCCGAATCTTTGGGTCAAGCCTCTCGACTATCTGGAATTCATCCTCCTGCTTTTTGGCGGCATCTTGGGCATGAAGGGGAGCGGTTTTCTGCCGTTGCTTGTTGGCGGGATCGCGGGTGGCGCCGTGCTTGCAGCTCTCCTCTCGAGCATCCGGCAGTCCTTTCGCGCTGACGCGAAACACCGTTACCAAGCATGGTCGATCGCGATTCTTACCGGCTTCTGCGTGCTCTTCAGCGTGAGCACCGCTTACGGAAGGTCCTGCCTTGGCCCCGAAGTTGCCCAGATCTCGCGTTATGTAATCTGGATGGAGCCGGGAGCCCTAGGGCTCTACTTCTTCCTTTGTTCGCGGGCCAAGTCTCTGTCCGGGACCGCAGCGTTTTTGGTTTTGGCGGCAGCGCTTTCGTCGACCGTTCCGCTGCGCAAGAACGATACCAAGATCCTCGAATTCGTGAGCTCCGCAAAGCGTAACTGGAAGGCGTGCTACGTCCAGTTTGAGGACATTCGCGGCTGCAATCACGCGGTCGGATACGGCGTATACCCGAATTTCGACCGCAACCTCAAGGGCAAGTTGGAATTTCTAAAAGAGATCAAGCAGAACCTTTACGCGGACCCCTGATCCTCCGGTCGTTCTCTGGCTAGAGGTCTCACTCATTCACTTTATCGGTATCCTTGGCGGGTTGCTTGGTTTTGTCGACCGCTTTGTTGGCGGCTTTTGCCGCTTTGTCCGCGGCATCCTTGGCAAAGTCCCGGGTCGCAGCGGCGGCCTTCTTTGCGCTCTTGGCTACGTCATTGGCCACTTCTTTGGTTTCATCGGCCGTCGCATCATAGGCCTTCTTGGTGGCATTTGCCGCGTCGGCGCCGGCCTTTTTTGCCGCCTCCACCGCGTCCGCTGAAGTAGCCTTGGCCCGGTCCATCGCATCGGAACTTGCCGCCTTGGACTTGTCTGCGGCATCTGAGGCCGCCCGCTTGGCAGCATCCGCCGCGTCGCTCGCCGCCTGTTTGGTGGCGTCGGCAGCTTCGGCGGCCTTTTGCTGGACCGCCTGGGCATCATCCTTCATCTTCTGCGTGTCGGAATGACGGCAACCCGCAAGCGCCAATCCCGCCAAAATGGCGAAGCCCGTTCGCTTGAAGTTCATGCCTTTTCTCCGTTGTCGGATTTTTTGCCGGTTGCGCCAACGAAATGTGCGCTCGCGGGCGGTCGACCGCGCCGGGATCGCCTGGCCGCCCATTTTAAACCGCTGCGACGGATTTCCGTCTATTGTTTTAGAGCCGTGCGGAACCGGAAACGCGCGTCCCGCGCATCAACCGGTACCCAGTTCTGGAGGCAAGTGCACATGTCTCTTGCGCAAAGCGGCAAACTCATCGGCGCAGCCCTGCTGGTGGCAAACTTTGCCTTTCTTGGCCATGCCACAAACACGAACGCGCAGTCTCGGCCATCGGTCAAACCCCCGGTTGCGAAACTAGAGGCCGACATCCCCGTGCTCATGAAACAAGCGGATGTTCCAGGCATGTCTATCGCCCTCATTCGCAACGGCAAAGTCGCATGGCGCGGCAATTTTGGCGTAAAAAACACAAAGTCCGCTGAGCCGGTGGACGACAACACCGTGTTCGAAGCCGCTTCCCTCAGCAAACCTGTCTTCGCATACGCCGTTCTAAAGCTCGTGGAGCAAGGCAAGATCGGCCTCGACGTTCCGCTGACCAGCTATCTCTCTAAGCCTTACATTGCGGGCGATCCGCGGCTGCAGAAAATCACCGCACGCTTGGTGCTGAGCCATCGCACGGGTTTTCCCAACTGGCGCGGCGACGGCAATCCGTTGACGATCCATTTCACGCCGGGCGAGCGGTTCAGTTACTCGGGCGAAGGCTTTGTCTACCTGCAGCGCGCGGTCGAGCAGATTGAAGGCAAGCCACTCGACGAGGTGATGAACGCGCTGGTATTCACTCCCCTCGGTATGACCAGCAGCAGCTATGTCTGGCGTCCGGATTTTGACCAGCGCACGGCCACCGGGCACGACAGCGACGGAATTCCGCAGGATCTGTGGAAGCCCAACGAAGCGGGTGCGGCATCCACGTTGAACACCACGGCCCATGACTACGCGCTGTTTGTCGCAGCCGTCGCCAACGGCGCCGGCTTGAAGCCTTCCACGTTTCGCGAGATGGAAACGCCGCAAATCGCCGTGAACCCGGAGTGCACCAACTGCACGGAGCAGACTCCCAAGGAACTTTCGAAAACCATCTTCTGGGGACTCGGCTGGGGCATTCAGAAAAGCGGCAGCAACACTTCGCTCTGGCATTGGGGCGACAACGGGTCGTTCAAATGTTTTGTCGTCGCGAACCCGTCGCGGCGGTCGGGGGCGGTCATGTTCACCAACAGCGAGAACGGCTTGGCGATCGCTCCGGCCGTGATGCGTGAGGCCACCGGGAGCGATCCGCTTGTCTTCAGCTGGTTGAAGTACGATGCCTACGATTCTGCCGCGATGAAGTTCCGCCAGGCGGTTCGCGATCAGGGCGCTGAGCGAGCGCTCGAACTGTTCGCCGCGCCGCTAAAGGACGGAGCAATTCCGGAAGGAGCGGTGAATAACGTCGGGTACCACCTCCTGCGGCAAAAGCATACGGCCGACGCCATTAAGGTCTTCCGCTTCAACACCCAACTCCACCCGCAGTCCGCGAATGCCTTCGACAGCCTGGGAGAAGGGTATATGGTGTCCGGCGACAAAGCGCAGGCGATTGAAAACTACCAGAGGTCGCTGGCGCTGGATCCGAAGAACAACAATGCGGTTAAGCAGCTCGCGAAGCTCCAGGGAAGCTGAGACTGGCTCACTGCGGTTTGTTTGCGGGCGATCGAACCCTTTTTCGGGAACCTCAGTGCGCTCTGTTTCAACGGACCGGTGCGCTAGACTGATGGGCACCGCAATGGAATCCGAGGCTAATCGCAGCGATTTCGAGCAGTGCGTTGCCGTGGTGTGTCAGGGATACCTGGCATTGCATCGCCGCCAATTTGAGGCAGCGCAGCAGGCGTTCGGTCTGGCGCTGATCCTGGCCCGTTCGCTCTCGGCCGACGATGCGGCGGACATGCTTCCGTTGGTACTTTTCAACATGAGCCTGCTGCAGTTGCGCCAGGGACGCAATGAGGATTCGCGGAAGATTCGCGAGGGGGTTGACCGCCAGTTCGATGAAAGTCGAGCAGGCTCCCGAAGCTCGCTCTATCAACATCTGATGGGGAGCGTACTGACCGGGCTCGGCGACTATCGCCGCGCGATTCCGTTTTGGGAGCGGGCCATTGCCCTAAAGCAGGACAGTCCGGTTCAGATGGGCGAGGCGCTCTGGCGAGTGGGCGAATGTTATGGAAAGAGCGGCTTGCGCGACCATGCCGCGATCGCGCTGCGTGCTGCGGCGAAGATTTTCAGGAGCTATCCCGAGGATCCCCGACTGGCCGCCATTCTGATTGCGCTCGGGAACGCGTTGCGAAAGAGCGCGCCCGACGAGGCCGAGCGTTGCTATCAGGAAGCCGCCGCGTTTCACGAGGCGCGGGCACAGCTTGAATCGGCCACAACCGCCTGGGTAAACCTGGGAGTTTTATGCTCGGAGCAGGAACGGCCGGAAGAATCGCTGGCGTACTATCAGAAGGCCTTGCGAGTGCGCGAGCAGTCGCGCGGCACGCCGCCCGCTCGCAAGGGGACATTGCAAAACAACATCGCAAATTGCTACCGGCGCACGGGGAAGTTCAGCGAAGCCCAGGCAGCGGTGAGCCGAGCCATCGAGCTGCTCGAACCGCAAGGCGGCACAGCGCTGGCAGCCGCTTATGGAACGCGTGGGCTCATTTTCCGCGATGCGAAACGCGACGCGGAAGCGGCGGAGTGGCTGCGAAAGGCCTGCCAGGAACATCAGAAGCTTCCGAGCCCTAACCTCGAGACTTTGGCCGAAGATCTCGACAACCTCCGAGGCGCGCTGAGGCGGCTCAACCGAACCGAGGAAGCGGCCGCAGTTGAAGCGGAGCTCCGGTCGGTGCGGGCCGCGATGAACGTGAATACGCAAGCAAGCCCGGAACTGGAGCACCTGAAGGTGCCGGAGGGAGCCGTGCGGATTGAACTCGGCTCGGGCAGCTATCCCGGCGGAGAATCAGGCGTTCACGGCACCCAGAAGCTTGGCTACCAGCTGATGGAACTCGTGAAAGAAGAGCAAACGGGCTCTTACGGCGGACATGTAGTTCTTCCGGAGAGTACGGTTCTCATGTTCTACGGCGCGGACGCGGAGGCGTTGCTCCGTGTCATGGAACCGACGCTGCGAAGCGAGGCGCTGTGCCAAGGAGCGCGAGTAACGATCCGGCAAGGCGCAAAACGTCGGGAGATGATGCTGCCGGGCCGTGTGATGTGAGAGGGAGTCGGTTTACCCCTCGCGAAGTTTGTGGCCGGCGAGGTTGCCGAGCCCGTCGTAGGCGGCGTACTTATACATTTCGCTGAGCGTCGGGTAGTTGAAGACCTGCTGGATGAACTCGTCGATGGTGAGGCCATTGTCGAGTACCATCATGCCGATGTGAACGAGCTCGGTGGCGCTTTCGCCGATGATGCTGACGCCGAGAAGTTTTTTGCTATCCGGCGCGAAGACGAGTTTGAGCAAGCCAGAAGTATCGCCGGCAATATGGCCGCGCGCATTGTTGGCGTAGCGGGCTCGCCCTACGCAATAAGGAATGCTCTTCTCCCTGCAGGAGTCTTCGGTTTCGCCCGCGGCGGAGATTTCCGGAATCGTGTAGATACCCATGGGCAGCATGGAGGCCACGCGCTGTTTGTAGTTGAAGCCGAAAGCGTGGCAGACGGCAACTCTTCCCTGCTCCATTGACGTTGAAGCCAGCGCGGGAAAGCCGATCACGTCTCCGGCTGCGTAAATTCCCGGAGCGCCGGTGCGGTAGTTTTCGTCCACCGGAATGTAGCCGCGATCGTTCAGCGCGAGGCCGGCCCTTTCCAAGGCGAGGCCATCGACCGCAGCGCGGCGGCCAGCGGCGAAAAGTGCCGCTTCGGTTTCGAGCTTCTTGCCGCTCTTCATATGGAGGGTCGCGCCCGTGGACGAGTTCTCCACTCTCACCGGCCGCTCGTTGAACCAGAATTCCATGCCCAGTTCTTTCAGACGATCGCGAAGCGCATCGGCAATCTGCGAATCGAGAAAAGGCAGCAGCCGGTCGCGCCCATCCACAAGCGTCACCTTTACACCCAAAGCCATGAAGATCGAGGCGTATTCGCAACCAATGACGCCGCCACCAATCACGGCGAGCGACTTCGGGATGCGTTCCATCTGAAGAAACGTGTCCGAGTCAAACGTATGAACATCATCAAAAGCAATTTCTGCTGGCCGATGCGGCTTCGAACCGGTTGCAATCAGAATGATCTCGCCGCTCATCGTGCGCGTCCTGCCGCCACCGTCGACTGAAACCGTGTGTGGATCTGCAAAGATAGCCTGGCCCTGGACGTACTCGATTTTGTGGAGCTGTAGATTCTTCAGCATGCGGCGGCGCTCCATTTCCACCACTTCGCGCTCGTGGTGCATGAAGTCGTGAACGGTAAGGTTCTCTTTGAGCGAATAGTCAATGCCGTACAGCCCGCGCTGCGACAGGCCTGAGAAATAGAGCGCCGATTCACGGAGAGTTTTGCTAGGAACGGTTCCCGTATTGATGCAACTACCTCCGGGAGCTGCAGCGCGCTCAATCACAGCCACGCGCTTGCCGAAATAAGCGGCTTGTGCGCCCGCTTTTTCACCGGCAGGGCCGCAGCCGATGACCACCAGATCGAATGATTCCGTTTGAGTCACTGAACCTCCGCCAAAATGCCACGAACGCGGGCTATATTGTCACGAAAAATTCGCACGCCGCCATCAACGCCGTCATAAAACCATCAGCAGCCACAGGCGGCACTCAGTTCCAGAACTCCTAGATCGAGGTTGAAATTCAAATTGTCTTGACTTCGCTGACGAATGCAGCGTTAAGATAACGACCAGTATAATTCTCCCGGAAAAGAGCTTCTGGCAAAAGAGCGTCGGCCACGCTTGGTGTTGTCCCCTGAAATCTGGAGGGAGCCCGTGAATTCACCCAGCCGAATTCGAGTCGGAATAATCGCGTCCATTTGTTGTTCGGCACTCCTTGCAGAGTCAAGCCAGGCGCAGAGCACAGATGCACTGAAATTGTCGAACAGCGTTTTCGTAACTAGCGACTCGTCGGTCTGCGCCTTACGGCGTATTTTCTTGACAGGCGCTCTGTTTCGAGGTTATCTATCAGCTTCATCGAGCTTGTTTCTCCGCAGCGCGGTGCGACAAGTCCTCTCGCTTCGGCGCTTGATTAGGAAAGACTTTATGGCCCTTCCCTGCCGATTCCTCGCAGTCCTTGTGTTTCTTTCTCTGCTTCTAGAACTGGAATTCGGCAAATTCGCTCGCCAAGGAGCGCTTGGTTAGATTCCTAGGAAGTTGGCCACAAGACTGTCAGGAGACGCTATGCAAAGAATATTACATGGGGCCATGTTACGAGCGACGATTTTGTTGGGGTTGCTGTTCGGGCTTGCGCAAACAGCGTCGGCGCAGAATCCTCTAATTCCGGAATGTCCAAGTCCTAATCCACTGTGTCTGGACAATAATTATTTTGTTACTGGAGACTATGTCGTGGGCGGTGTCGGCCTACGAGGTCTAGGAACCATCGATCCCCTCACAGGAAACAGCCTCGCCAAGCGAACGATCAGCATTCCCGATTGTGTGCAGGCCCATGCCATAGACCCGAATGTGAACCCGAACGGGCCCTGCGGACCTCCTCCCGTGCCCCAGGGCGCTGATATCGTCGCTGCCTGGCTCTACTGGGAGACCGTGGAAGCAACGTCGAACCAGAATCCGCCACCGCATCCTGGACAAAACGGATTTTTCAAGCCTTTGGATCCAGAAGCCAATGGTTTGTTCATCAGCGGAAACGGGTACCCAATCAGTGGAACCATACTCGGCAGCCCCAATGCTCCCTCGAATTGGTCCTCCGGTGGCTGTGTGGGTTCGGCGAACGGGGGAAAAACGCTTGTCGGCTACCGCGCGGACGTCCGTCCGTACCTGCTCCAAGATGCAAACGGTAATACCCAAGCGAACGGCAGCTTCCAGGTAATGCTGCCCGATAGTGGCAGCAACGGCGGCGGAACCCCTCTCACCCTGGGCGCCTCTCTGGTGATCATTTACCGAGTCTTGTCGTCCACAAAGCCTCTGAATTCGATTGTCATTTATGACGGCGCCTTTGTGCCAAGCAACCAATCCCCGAGTAGTTCGCAGATGAGTCAAACAATGCAAGGGTTCTATCAGGCTGCTGGGTCACCGGTAGTCAAGCTCACGCACATCGTCGGCGATGGCCAAACAAACAAGGGGCAGAGTGTAATGTTGGGCTCCGTGCCCCTTCCGAATCTATACCCGTCCCTCAGCGCTGTTGCGGCGTTCCCGGGGGTTTATAACCAGTCGTGGGACAATCCCACTTGGACCGCCGCTAACGCGACCAACCCCAGCATTAATACGGCCGTGGCGCCCGGCACTGGTATGGTGACGACTTCAGTAATTCCGGGCAGCGGTAACACTGGATCCGGCTGCGTGGACTGGGGCGCAGTGATCCTCAGCACCACGGTCGAGGAGGGCACGAAACACGATGGTTTGTTGAGCGCGTGGAAGACCGGCAACACGCCAGGCTACACCGACGCCATAAGCGTTCAGAATGTCCTACCTAATCCGTTCGTAGCTCTGCCCGGAGCCAGCACAGCAGCCCAGGATATCTTTGTCGAAATCGATTACGTTGTGCTTCGAGGTCCAGCTCCCGCTAAACCCGTTTTGCATTCGCACTTGCCCAAGCAGGTAGCCCTGGATATGGTAGGTGACGCCTTCGCGAAGCAGAACATTAACATCCATTTTGATGTCGGAGGAAAATACGACGGCAAGTGCAAGGTAACTGCGCCGCAAACTTGTCCTGATCCCTACATCATACAAGGCGGAACTGGTGGAAACGAGATTGACGAAAACGTTACGCTCTGCGCCCTCACCATTCCGCCGGATCCTAATTGCCAATTTCCGAATACGCCAACGGTAGGCTGGAAGGGCGGCTATCTGTTCGTTAAAGGCAACGCAACGGTACCGGGAAGCAATGTGCCCCTGGGAAATTTTCAGTTCGGACGCAAGAGTTCGTACCACTATGTTCTTTTTGGCCACGCCTTAGGCGAGCCAAGATCCACCTGGACAACTTACGGCTCGACATTGCCGGATCCGAACTCGGCATTCGCCAAGCTAATTTCGATTTCGAATGCGACCGTAGGAATGGGCTCTACATTTCTGGTGACCCTTAAGACCCCTCAGGCCCCGCAGGGGACTCCTCAGGCGATCCTTTACCCGGGATTTTGCTCTACTCCCTTCCCTCCCCCTGAGTGTAGCGACGCGAACGTGGGTCTCATAACGATCTCGGGGGCCCTTGGGCAAGCTGCTCTCAACGGGACTTATGCGCTCAATAATCCTCAATCAAGTAGTGACGGTACCGTAGTGACTACAACTTTCAAAGTCACCATCCCTGGCTTGCCTAGCGGCTCACTAACCTACGATTTCAACAATGAATCGCGACTCGACGTTGAATATCTTGGCCCCACAAGCAGCTCGGGTCATTCGGACTTTCCGGGTGGCGCCGACTCTGCTGTGACGTTTGGGTTGTGGCCTGTCGATGATCCTTTGGGCTGCGGGTCGGATCCTTCGGCGCTGGCACAAGGTCAAACCGCCTGCAACGATCAGGTAGGGACCGTCCAGGCGCAAGCTGGCACGCTTTTGCACGAGTTGGGTCATACGCTGACCCTAGCGCACGGCGGCATTTTCTATCCGACTCAACAAAACCCCAATGGCACTCTCCTTGCCGGAGGGCAGCAGGCCAACAATTCTCCAGATTTTGTGCCGCCAGCCTTTGGCTTCAACTGCAACCCGGCGATCCTGAGCTCAATGAACTATCTGTTCCAGATTCGGGGTTTCCCCGAACTGATACAACCAACGCTGATGTTACCCGACGGAAGCCAGGCCCACCCCATTGATTACTCCGGGCAGACGCTCAGACGCTCCGACGGTCTGGTAGGTCTGTCGGAAACAGCGCTGAACGAAATGCTTGGCATAGGCACAGACATATTTGCCAACGGACCAGCGGCCACAGCCCAGCACTACACACGGTGGTATGGGCCGCCCACTGCGTTCCAAACGCAAATCGGACAAGTGGCTACCGCTCACTGTGATGGTACGCCGGTTGCGTCTAGTGAGCCGGCAGCCACCCGGGTCAATGGCAGTCCCCTTACAGAACCGGGGGGCTTCTCCGGACCAATCGATTGGAACAATAACGGGACCGTGCCAGACCCCTCTGAGCCAGTTGCCCCGCAGGATGTGAATTTCAATGGCACCTCGGATCCGGATCCTCAGCCGCTATTCAATGGCACGCAGGGATTCAATGACTGGGTCAATGCTGATCTCCGTCAAATCGGCTCCCGAGAGAATACCCTTGGACTCTCCGGTGGCGGCAGCACTGGAGGGAAATCGGGCGGCGGCGGCAGTACTGGAGGGAAGGCGGGCGGCGGCGGCGCTACGATCTACGCCCAGGCAAGCGGCAGCACTGGAGGGAAATCGGGCGGCGGCGGCAGTACTGGAGGGAAGGCGGGCGGCGGCGGAGAGCAAAACGTGGAAACGGCTTGCTCCACTGCCCCCGATCCACCTTCGACGCTAATGGCAACTGTGGTTTCCAAGAATGTCGTTCTGAATTGGAATGCGCCTGGCAACGGGACCCCGTGTCGGGTTAATACGTATAACATATGGCGCTCTTCAGGCGGACCGTTCACCCAGATTGCCCAGCTACAGCGCGGACCTGGCGATACGCCGCCCGCGACAACGTTCAAAGACACCACCGTTCTTCCCGGCAAAACGTACACCTACTTCGTGACCGATACCACCGTACAGGGAGGCACGAGCGCTGAGACGAACCATGTGACGATAAAAGTGAATTAAGACGCTGCGACGGGCGAGTCGCCCGTCGTTTTGACACCAGCCTTATTGGCCGAGCCGTCGGCGAACTTCAGGAAGAAGGGGGTCTTCGCCGGCTTTGCCGCGGATGCTCAGATACGTCCGAAAGGACTCCGCAGCACCGGGGCTTTTCAGTCCATTTCGCACAAGTCCTTGATAATAGTAAACCTCGGGCAAGTAACCGTAGGCCGGCACATAATTGAATAAATTGAGCGCTTCACCTCGGCGCTTGATGCAGTGGTCGAATTCGGAATCGGCTTCTACAAAGAGCCCTGCTTCCAAGTAGGCTCGTCCGAGATCAAACCAGCCGATCCAAGTATTCAGCGTTTTGTTGGCCTCGTTGAACAACTCAATAGCCTTGCGGGGGTCTTTTTCATGAAGTGCGATTTCGCCCTCAATCAATTTGGCGTCAGCCTGGGGTTCGGGGCGCGGTTTGGAGCTTAGCTCGGCCGCCAATGAGCTTGCTTTGCCTGTTTCGCCAAGCGCCACATAAACACGTGCCGCCAGGAACCGGGTCGAAACAATTTGACTGTTGGCTAGCGCCTTTTCCAACGCGGCCAACGCGGCTGCCCTCTGTTTTCGCAAAAACTGCAGATGACCAAGCGCAGCAAAATTCGCCGCGGCAGAATCGAGTCTGCCCGCCTGCAAGTCTAGGGCTGCGCCATGTTGCAGCAACTGTGCTGCTTCGCCCAAGCGTCCTTCGTAAAGAGCTATGTCAGCCAGCCCTTGAGCCGCCGTGGATTGTCCCTGGTCGCTGATCTTCTCAAGCTGCTGATACGTTTTGACAGCCTCCGCCAACTGGCCCTGCCCGACTTGGGCAAACGCCAAAGCAAGGTAGGCTTGTTCGTAAGAAGGGCTTGCCTTCAACACCGTTCTGGCCTCTCGCTCGGACGCCGGGAAATCCCCGTCGTAGGAAAGATATACGGCAAGATTCCCGCGGGCGAACTGGTTGTTGGGAAACACCTCCAGCGCCCGCTGCAACTCTTCGATTGCCTTGGGTATGTTGAATAGGCCCAAATAACACAACGAAAGATTATTATGGCCAATGTTATCCGCCGGATACTGCTTTACTAGCGCGCCGTATTCCTCAATGCATTTTTCGAAGTTCTCGGTATTTAGGTAATACAATCCACGAATTCGGTACCGTTCGCGCTCCGTCATGCGGTCCACGTGCTCCATCGCCAGCTTGATATATTTGTCGGCATCCTGTTGGTTGCCCAGGTTTCGAGACATTGAGGACATGCCGGAGTAGGCGCGGGCGAAGTTCGTGTCCAGCTCCGCAGCCTTCGAGAAGGACTTGAAGGCCTCCTCAAAGTTCCCTGCGAATTGTTGTTCCATCGCGACGCCATACTGGTGGACGGCCTCGACCGATGCGGCTTGAAACGCTCCGCCAGCGGCGTTCAGTTGCACTGACTCGGGCGTAGAGTCGCCGAGCCCTTTGCGGATGGGGGCCACTAGCTTCGGCACGGCCAACAATAGTTGGTCTTTGTTGGAAGTGTTTATTTCGGCCGTCGCTATGGAGTTGCCGGTCCTCGCATCCAACGCTTCCACAGACAGCCTGTAGCCGTCGCCCCGACGGCTGAGCGACCCGGTAACCACGGCGCCCAGGCCTTGGCCCACTGCAACCAGGCGGGCTGCCTGCTCATCGAGTTTGTCCGTGGGTTGCGGAAGCTGCCCAGCAAGCTTGCGAGCATTTCCGCGGGAGAAAGAGTTGACGAAGCTTGCTCCTTCCAAGGCGACCTGAAACATTGGTTCGAGAGTGCCGTCGAAAATGGGATCACCGGTATGATTCGTGAAGTCGGCGACCAGGACACTCACCGGCGGATGGGCAGCCTTAGATGACGAACCGGGAAAAAATCTCTTCGGTAACCCGAGTGCCGCAAGACCAATCAGCAGAACCAGCGCGCCAATCGCCGTGTACTTCCAGATCGGCTTTTGCGCCGCTTGCGCTGGAACCAGCACTTGATATGTCGTTGAGCCGACCGTCGACGGCGATATGCCCAGCCAGGATTCGAGATGTTGCGCGAACTCGGAGGCGCTGGCGAAACGATCCCTCGCTTCAATTTCGAGCGCTTTTGCAACGATGTCACAGAGCGGTTTCGGAATCGTCGGGTCAATTTCATCGAGCGGCTTTGCTTTTTCCTGAATGCGGCGCCATAGTGTCGCTAGCGGGGTATCCGAGTGGTAGGGGGAAGTACCAACGAGAAGCTCGTAAAGAATCACGCCAAGCGAAAAAAGATCAGAGCGCTCATCGAGCTTTTCGCCCTTGGCCTGTTCTGGGGACATATACTCGGGCGTGCCTACCAGCGCGCCAGTCTGCGTCATACCTGGCAGATAGGCAGAGCGCGCAATGCCAAAATCCATCACATAGGCGCGGCCGCTAGCGTCGAGCATGATATTTTGCGGCTTCAGGTCGCGGTGGATCACGCCCTCACAGTGTGCGGCCTCGAGCGCGCGGCAGATTTGCAGAACAATCTTGGCAGCTTCCTCCGGCGGCAGCTTCCCTTTCTCGCGCAACACCGAACGGAGATCACGCCCGTCCAAGTACTCCATCGTGATGTACTTGTGGCCCTCGGCCTGTCCGATGTCAAAAATCCGAATGACGTTTCGATGCGTGATCTGGCGCGCCAGAATGATTTCATGCTTGAAGCGCTGCAGTATTTCGGGGTTGCGCGCGAGCTCGGCGCGGATCAGCTTCAGCGCCACGTCTTTTTCGAGCTCGCGGTCGTGCGCCTTGTAGACGGCGCCCATGCCTCCTTCGCCGAGAAGCTGAAGGATTTCGAAGCGATTGCCGACGACGCTGCCGACTTCAATGACCGCCGGCGTAGCCGCAGGAGCAGCAGGAGGGGCTTGCGTGAACGAAGCAGAAGGCGTGGTTTCGGTTCCGCCCGCGAGCGTCAAATCCGAACCAGGAAAAGGGGTAGCGCACTTCACGCACGAAACGGCGCTTGCCTGATTATCGAAACCGCAATGTGTACACTGCATGGCTGGGGGGCCAAGTGGCGCAACGACCCACTGCTGTCTACAGTAGAGCGGCTGCGCGGTCAAATCAAGTGCGGTGTCTTAAGAGCATGCTGAAACAGGCGCCAACAACATTGCCTCTGGCGTCAGGGCAACTTCTTCGCCCATTCAGCGGCGGTCCGGGCAAGCTCGGTTAGAACCGAGGCGTCCGTTTTCCCTGAGCGCTTGAGCACGTGGAATCCGTGGTCGGCGGACTCGATGATGTGAAGTTTGCCGTTACCTCCAAGCCCTTTCACGATGGGCTCAAGAAGCTTGAGATCGGCAAGGGTGTCGCGAGTGCCTTGCAGAAAGAGCATCGGCACCGGGACTTTGGCCAGATGATCGGCGCGCTTCGAGCCGGGACGGTTCGGAGGATGAAGCGGAAAGCCGAAGAAGATGAGACCGCGCACACCCGGGATGAGACCTTCGGCTGCGGCGTGTGAACTCATTCGGCCGCCCATGGATTTGCCGCCCGCGAGTAGAGGGAGATTTGCCGGATTCTGTTTGGCCGCATGCATCGCCGCGGCGACAGTGGCTGTGAGTGTTGCCGGCGAATCCGGACGCCCGCGCTGCTCTTCCATGTATGGAAACTGGTAACGTAAGGTGGCGATACCGACGCCCGCCAACTCACCGGCGAGCCTCTCCATAAACGGGTGACGCATCCCGGCGCCAGCGCCGTGGGCCAGGAGCATCAGCCATCGCGCATCTTCGGGTTGCAGAAGAAGTCCTGAGACTTCAACGGCCCCTTCGACAGCAATCTTTAGCCCTTCAGTTTTCGTCATCGAGCGAGATTTTAGCAGAAGGCCCGGTTCGCCCGCGCGCCTTTTGCTCGGCAGGCTCGCCGCAATCGAGCCATTTCGGATAGAGTAGCGGCCCATGAAACTCCTAACTGGTGTTCTCCTAACGCTCTGCGCACTGGAGCCGATTGCGGCACAGGAGAAGGAGTCGTTCGACATCAGATCGGCGGAGCGTTTCGCGAACCTCGCGCTGGCCTGCGTTCACAAGGAGTATCCCAACAAGATCAGCCACTCCCTCAACAGCGACGCGGACGTGGCTCCGCCGCGCAAACTCACGCCGGCTTTTTACGGCTGCTTTGACTGGCATTCTTCGGTTCACGCGCACTGGCTGCTGGCGCGCCTCGTTCGAGCCTACCCTGACGCGAGTTTTGTGGCGTCCGCTCGCGAAGCGTTGCGGCAGAGCCTAACCGAAGAAAATATCGCGCAAGAAGCAGCCTACCTGCGGGCCGACGGACGCGCCAGTTTTGAGCGCCCGTACGGATTGGCTTGGCTGCTCGCGCTCGTGGGGGAGCTCGAGGAGTCAAACGACGAGCAAGCGAAGGAGCTGGCGCGCCGCCTGGCGCCGCTCGAGCAGGCGGCGATCGAGAGGCTCGGCACTTGGTTGCCGAAGCTGGCGAATCCGATACGCATCGGCGAGCACGGCCAGACCGCTTTCGCGATGGGCCTGATGCTGGACTATGCACGAAGCACCCGCAGGGAGCAATTTGCCGAATTGATCCTCGCCAAAGCCCGGCAATTCTATCTGCATGACACCGCGTGTCCCTTGACGTACGAACCTTCCGGCGAAGATTTTCTCTCACCGTGCCTCGGCGAGGCCGATTTGATGCGGCGCGTCCTGCCAAGGAAGGAATTTGCGTCGTGGCTAGGAGCATTTCTGCCGCAGATTGGCGCGGCGGGCAACGCCGTTTGGCTCGAACCTGTGGTATCGCCCGATCGCAGCGACCCGAAGCTTGCGCACCTGGACGGGCTCAACTTGAGCCGTGCATGGATGCTCGAAGGAATCGCTTCAGCACTTCCGGAAAGCGACAGGCGGCTTCCGCCGATAGCTGCCGCGGCAGAAGCGCACAAACGCGCAGGCCTCGCGGCGGTGACCGGTGAACACTACGAAGGCGGACACTGGCTCGGAAGCTTTGCGGTCTATCTGGTTACGCACCGCGGCGCTTCACAAGGCGCGCCAAGATGATTTCCCGCCGCACTCCCCCAGGATCTGCAAGGTTGGACCACGCCCGGCAACTCCGATTGCAGCGAACAAAGCTCCGTGATTTTCACCACAGCAGCTTCAAACCGAGCTGAACCTGGCGGGAGGTGGTCGCCGTCGAGGTAATCACCCCCGCAGTCGGAGACGGTCCGCCGGTTGCCGCCGCGTAAACCACCGGATTCGGTGTATTGAAATTGGTGTGGTTGAACAAGTTGAAGAATTCCGCGCGAAACTGCAGCGCGAGTCGTTCGGTGAAGGCGAATTTCTTCGCCAGCGAGAGATCGGTCTGGTCGAGATGCGGGCCTGGCAGAATGTTGCGGCCGGCATTGCCGTAGGTTCCTGGTAGCGGCTGGATGAAGGCGGCCGGGTCGAAGTATTGATGGGGGCCACTCAAAATCAGCTGGCCCTTGAAATTTGGATTGATGGAAGGCCGCACGGGGTTCCGGGTGTCCCCGTCATTGGACGGGTTGTAGGAGAGTTGCGGAGTAAACGGCAACCCGGATTGCAGGGTTTCGATTCCGCTGATCTGCCAGTCGCCGATGAAGCGTTCGAGCAGACTGCCCTTTCCCCGCCCGAAGGGAAGGTCGTAGGTGGCATGGATGACAGCCGCATGGCGTATGTCGAACGACGCGCGGCCGTAGTCTGCTTTGGGGTCCAGAGGCTTGGCGACAAATGCCGGGGAATTGGTGGCAACGCTGGTGTTCATGTTATCGCCGTCGTCGAGCGCTTTCGCATAGGTGTAGGCGCCGCGGAATTGAAGGCCCTTGCCGAAGCGGCGATTTACGTCCACTTCAAGACCGTGGTAGGAGCTGATGCCTTCCGAAAACCAATGCGTCGTATTCCAGACGTCACGGTTCTGCAAAGGGGAGTTCAGAGCGTAGTAGGTCGCTCCATTCGGATAGCCAGCCGGGCAGGGTGACGCCGGGCACACCGTGGGGGCCGGGAGGTTGGCATCCACGGAAAGCAAACCGTGATAACCGTGCGAGCCAATGTATCCGACGCTCAACGATGTGCGGGAAGAGATTTCCTGTTCGATTTTGAAAGACCAGGATTCGACGGCGGGCGTCCGCAGGTCGGGTTGTACGCCACTAGGAATGACCTTCGCTCCGCTGTAGGTTGCGCCCGGTGCGATGCTGGAAAACGCAATGTTTTTTACCGCCGAAACGGTGTTGAAGGGACCGTTCTGGTCGAGGCGGTAGCTCAGGTTGTCCAGAAGGGCGTAATAGAGCCCAAATCCGCTGCGCACCACCGTTCGTTTTGAGCCGAAAGGCGACCAGGCCAGGGCAATCCGCGGCGAAGGCAGGAACTTCGCGTGATTTTCCGCGAATGCGGACCCGCCGACCGCTGGATCGGTAAAGATGACGCCGCCAGAAGAAAACAGATAGTTCGACGCGCGGCCGTGCGCCTCATTCCATCCATTGGTCGATTCTGCGCGAAGACCGACGCGCAATTCGAAGCTGGGACCCAAACGAATCGTGTCTTGCGCATACCATGCGGCTTCCAGTGACCGCCAGGAGAGCGGTGTGTAGCCGGGCGCGTAGGTGTACGTGCTCACTTTGCCCTGCAAGAAGGACTCAAGATTCGAGAAAGAAACCTGGCCGTACTGGTCCTGAACGAGACTATCGTTTGCCTGGATCCTCTCGAGCCAAACGCCAAAATTGAGAACGTGAACACCTCGCGTGACGGTCAGCTGGTCGCTGAAGGTGAAGAGATTTCTCGCCGCTCTCAGATTGCTGCCCGCGTTGGTCCCACCGTTGGTTATTTGCGAGGCGCCGTTCAAGGTGGTTCCTCCACCGACAACAATGGCACCGACCGGCTGCCCCGCGTGGATCCAGCCCGGAAGGTCCACCGCGGTTCCGGTGTTGAAATAGAACGCTCCGCGCGAAAAGCCGAAAGTCACCTTGTTCAGGATGCGCGGCGAAAAAATGTGCGTTTCGCTGACCGTGGCCACCTGTTCGCGCAGCATAATATCGGCCAGCGTAAACGGGTTTCCTGTGGGCGAGTGCCCTTGGCTGTCATCCGCGGTATAAGCCACGGTGACGGTATCGTTGTCTGAAACGAGTTGATCGAAGCGAACGGTTCCGAAATCCTCGCGAATCGTCTGAATGGGGTTGTTGAATGCCTCGGCGATTCCGCTGGGGTCACCCGTCGCGGTCAGCAGTTCCCTGCCGTTCGCGACCGGCCACAGGGCAAGCAGGGGCGCGATGCTTGGGACCGCACGGGCTCTGGACGCATCGTCAGGGACAAGCGAAAGGACGCTCAGTCCCAGGTCTTGCCGCACACCTTCGTAATTTCCAAAAAGGAAGCTTTTGTTCTTGCGAAGCGGACCGCCCAGAGAAGCACCGAAATTGTTTCGCTGATAGTCCGGAATGTCGCCGTGATCGAAGAAGTTGCGCGCATCGAGGGCGTTGTTTCGCGTGAATTCGTAGAGGGAACCGTGAAATTCGTTGCTGCCGGACGCGGTGACGATGCTGACCTGCGCTCCCGGACGTTTGCCGTATTCCGCGCCGTAAGTGTCTTTCACGACCGCGAATTCCCGCACTGCATCGACGCCCAGGAGCTGGCCGCTAACGCCGCCCGGAGTGTTGTTGATCTCGGAAGCGCCGGTAAACTCCACGCCGTTCAGGAGAAAAAGATTCTCCTGCGGCCGGCGTCCCGACGCGGCAAACATGTTTCCGACCACGGAGTTCGAACTTCCTACGCCGCCGGCGCGCTGCGAGCTGTAGTTCACAACGCCCGGGTTCAGAGTGAGGAGCTGGTCGTAGCTCCGGCCATTCAAAGGCAGGTCCTTCACCTGGCGTTCGCCGACGAGACCGGAGATGTCCTCGGTGGTAACCATGACCACTCCGGGATTCGCCGGTACTTCGACGGTCTGGTGGACGTCGCCGACTTGGAGAACGAACGACGCCTCCTCGCGCTGTCCGACAACCAGGGTGAGGGTTCGAAAACCGGTTTGGAACCCCGGTTTCTCGACCGTGAGTTCGTAGGTTCCGACCGCGAGAGACGGAGCGGCGTAACGCCCCCCTTCGTCCGTCGCCAGGCTGCGCTCGGCCCCGGTTTCGGCATTTCGGATTCTGACCTCGGCCGCCGCAACCGCTCCGCCTGTGGAATCGGTCACCAGGCCAAAAACCGCAGCGTCAGATTGCGCGCGAGCCGCCGGCAAAAACATGCTTAACAAGAACAAAGCCGCGAGCTTCCACCGCCACACCCTCTGATCCTCAAACAAAAAGATATGGAACCGCATCCTGGCTCTCCGGAATTCAAGATTTTTGGTCCGTTTGCGTTAAAGAGGGCCGCGGACCTCAGCCGGCGCTGCGTGCGAGGAGGGTTCAACAACAACAGAGGTGGAGTATGAAGCTAGACCTAGAAGTCAGAATCGGGGAACCGTTCATGGCAGTGCCGCCCTGTGCGCAGGCACGCTCACTCGCGCCGTGTTCAGCGCCGGCCTTGCCGCCAGCGAGCGCGAGCCCGACCATACGAGCTGCAATCCGGCGCATAATGCGATGCCGGCGATGACTGCTTTGAGCCTCTGCGCGGGAAGTCTCCGGGCAAGCAGGCAACCTACGACAACGCCCGGCACACCGCCCGCCAAGAGCTGCAAGAGCACCGTTTGGCTGATCGAGCCTAGCGTCCAGTGAACGGCGCTTCCAATCAATGCCAAAACCAGTCCGAACAGGATGTCCGTGCCGATGACTTGCGTAGGCGACATCTCCGAGTAGTTCAGCAAGAGGACCGTACCGAGAGCACCCGCTCCTGCCGAAGAAAATCCGGATTCAATGCCTATCGGAAACGCCAGCCATGGCAGCCAGCGCGAATTGCTGACCGCAAAACGCGGATTTTGCACCCGGGGAAAGAACGACACGCTCGAGGAGAGGGCTAATAGAAGTCCGAGTATGATCGTTACCACTCCGCTGTTTTGCGTGGCCGCAACACCGCGCAGAGCGAGCATCCCCAGCACCAGCCCGGGTACGGCACCCAGCAGCAGCAATTTGAAATAGCGGCCGTGTACCTGCCGTCCGACCAAGTAGAACGGAGCCGCGATCAAGCGCAAAACGCCCGCGAATACAAACGCGGTTCCGACCGCTTCCCCCGCAGGAAGGCCGACCAGGAGCAGAAGCGCCGGCACGGTGAAACTTCCTCCGCCAATCCCGGTCAGGCCGACGGCCAGCGCAATGGCAAATCCAAGCGCGAGGTGAATCATGGAGTACGCTCCGAAAACGTATGAATGCCGCACTCCAGCTTCTTGCCGCCCCAGCGGCCGGAACGGGGATTAGCCGGATCATCCGGAACAGAGGTGCAAGGCTCACAACCGATACTTCTGTAGCCGTAGTCGTATTGGGGCAAAAAGCTCAGGCGGTTTGCGCTCGTGTACTCCCACACCTGCCCCCAAGTCCAATCGGCCAGCGGACTTACCTTCAAAAGAGTTTTGCCCGAAGGTAGGCGATGATCTTCCGCTTTCTGCAGGTTTCGCCTGGTGGGCGATTGATCTCGCCGCAAGCCCGTAAACCATATTTCGAATGGTTCGAGCGCCCGGATAAGCGGCTCCACTTTACGCAGCTGGCAGCAACGCGTGGGATCGTCGCGATACAAGATGCCCAGCTCAGACTCCTGTTGAGCCACGGTTGTTCCCGGAGCGGCGTTGATCAGGTTGAGGTTCCATTCGCTGGTCATGCGGTCGCGAAATTCATAAGTTTCGCGGAAGTGGTAACCCGTTTCCAGAAACAACACGGGAATTTGCGGCAAGCGTCGCCGCAACAGGCTTAACACGATGATGTCTTCGGCCTGAAAGCTGCACGTGAGGCAGACGGAGCGCGAGGCGTGGACGGCAAGCACCTGCTCCACTACCTCATCGGCGCTGTGGGCCTCGATGTCTTGCAAAAGCGTTAGGTCAGTCATGATCGGTCCGGTGCCGCTCCACGAAGTTGTCGCCGATGCGAAGCGTCTCGGCGATGCTGAGGCCGCGTTCGGCGATCTCGTCAGCGTTTGCCGATTCTGCAGAATGAAGCGGGAAAATCCGTCCTTCGAACGCCGCCTCGACCGCTGCGATTTCCCCGGTAGCGAGATCGCCCGCGTAAATCACCAGAATCCCCGCCGACGACAATGCGGCAAGCAGTGTTGCCCTCGCGGACGCGGGATATTCCTCCGCGCGGAACAAGAATGCTTCGAAGCCTCTTAGAAAGAGCTGGCGCTCGAGACGTTCCGCGCTTGGTCCGCCCTGAACGACTAGCAGGCCGGCGACATGCCGGTGACGCTCTGCGCGTTCCTGCTTCGTGATCCGGCCAGTCGTCGGTCTAGCGGAAGCGGAGCGTTCCAACCGGGCTTCCACACGGCCGGGAAGCTCCTCACGAATCATCGCCGCGCCAACCGTAGCGTTTGAAAACGGATCGATCACGATGAAGCTTCCCGTAGCCCGATTTTGCTGGTAGCGATCGAAAAAGAGCGGAGAGCTGGCGGCAAATTCAACCGACGCAATCTCATTCATCTCAAGCTGCTCGGCCGGATGCTCCGTCGCGTCGTTGACGTTCACCCGGAAACGAATCCTTGAAACCTTCGCTCTTAAAAGCCTCCCGGAATGCTTGACGAGGTAGGAGCGATCAGGCTCGAGAGGCTGTGCATCAAGCCAGACGACCGTGGCGACGAAACGGTCCGATACGCTAGGCGGCGTGTCGGGAGAGGCGAGCAAGTCACCACGGCTCAAGTCGATCTCGTCCTCGAGGCGCAGTACGACTGACTGCTGCGGTATCGCAACCGCTAGTTCACCGTCGTAGGAAACGATGGCTTTTATCCTGGTTCGCCGACGGGATGGCAGGGCCAGAACCGGATCACCAGGCCGGATGATTCCGCCGGAAATTCGGCCGGCGAAGCCCCGAAAGGTGGCGTCGGGCCGGACGACGCTCTGCACGGGAAAGCGAAATTCCCCGAAAAGTTGGGCGGAAGGAATCTCGACCGTTTCAAGGTGCTCCATCAGCGTCGCACCCTCATACCAAGGCATGTTCTCGCCGCGGTCGACGACGTTGTCGCCTTCGAGCGCGCTGATGGGGATGGTTACGACCGAGTCGATTCCGAGTGAACTGGCCAGTTCCTCGAAGTCCTGTTTGAGTTCCAAGAACCGCTCTTCGCGGTAGTCGACCAGGTCCATCTTGTTGACTGCGGCGACGACGTTGGGAATTCCTAACAGCGCGGAGATGTAAGCGTGGCGCCGGGTCTGCGGCAGCAAACCCTTGGTTCCGTCAACCAGGATCACTGCCAGATCCGCGGTCGAGGCCCCGGTGGCCATGTTTCGCGTGTACTGTTCGTGTCCCGGGGTGTCGGCAATGATGAACTTGCGACGCGCCGTAGTGAAGTAACGGTAAGCGACGTCAATGGTGATCCCCTGTTCGCGCTCGGCGCGCAGTCCGTCGGTCAACAGGGAAAAGTCAATCGCGCGGCCCGACCGGTTGATCCGGCTCAATTTCACGGAGGCAAGCTGATCCTCGTACACGGCCTTGGAATCGTGCAAAAGCCTCCCGATCAGCGTGGACTTGCCGTCATCCACGCTGCCCGCGGTCGTGAAGCGCAACAGTTCCTTGTTCAGATCGCGCTCCAAGAAACCGGCGAAATCCTGGCGCTGCTCGAGTTCGGCTGCCCGTGCCATCAGAAGTAGCCTTCCCTTTTCTTGATCTCCATCGAGCCTTCTTCATCGTGATCAATGGCCCGGTTCTCGCGTTCCGAACGGCGGAACGACAGCATCTCGCCGATAATCTTGGGAACCGTGTCGGCTTCCGAGCGGATCGCACCGGTGCACGGCACACAACCGAGCGAACGCATCCTGCAGCTTAAAAGCTTGGTTTTCTCCCCCGGGAGGAGCTGATCGCGGGAGTAGATGAGGACAATCGACCCGTTGCGTTCGACTACTTCGCGCTCCCGCGCGTAGTAAAGCGGCACAATCGGTATGTTCTCCGCGTAGATGTAGAGCCACACGTCAAGTTCAGTCCAGTTCGAGAGCGGAAAGACGCGGATGCTCTCCGATTTGTCGATGCGCGAGTTGAGAATGTTCCACAGCTCCGGACGTTGATTTTTCGGATCCCACTGGCCATGGGCATCGCGGAAGGAGTAAATGCGCTCCTTGGCGCGAGATTTCTCTTCGTCGCGGCGCGCGCCGCCAAAGGCCGCGTTGAATTCGCCCTCCGCCAGAGCGTCGAGCAAGGCCTTGGTTTTCAGCAAGCCGCAGCACTTTTGCGTTCCCAGGTCAAACGGGTTCGCGCCCTGCTGCAGCGCATCCCGGTTCTGATGAACGATCAGCTCCGCGCCGATTTCGCGCGCATAGGAATCACGAAACTCAATCATTTCGGGAAACTTGTAGCTGGTATCGATGTGCAGGAGGGGGAAGGGTAATTTGCCGGGATAAAACGCCTTCTCGGCCAACCTCAACATCACCGACGAGTCCTTGCCAATCGAATACAGCATCACCGGACGAGAGAATTCCGCAGCGGCTTCCCGCAGGATGTAGATGCTTTCGGCCTCCAGGGCCTCGAGGTGCGTTAGCCTGCGCGCCTGCAAATCTTCCAGGGGCCCGCGGCCGCTGGCGGTTCTGTGTCCTGCCAGTTCGATGGTCGTTTCCGTCATGTCCCCTAACTCGTTTCCCTAAAAAAAGCGCCCCAAAAACAAAAATCCCACCGGCCAGTTCTTCTGGCGGTGGGCCTATCGAAAGCTAGGTTGGTGCTAGATTCCTAGATCACGAGCCTCACAATGCCAGAAGACACTTCGCCGCAACACATACAACAACAAATGTGCGCGTTCTTCCGGCTAGAGCTCGGACTCATAGTCACTACTCTACACTGAGTTCGCTCACCGGCGCAACCGCGACACACCACAAGGGTCGATCGTCTCCAGCTGGCCTGGAAAACGTCGCTTTTTGGCCGCAATTGGAGGAATGGCCAGTGAACAAGGGCAAGCGCTCCGACGTTTCGGTACGCATAGTACATCCAACGCTTTTTCCCGCCGCCCGCAGGTAGATCCATTCGTTGACGTTCCCGGCACAGACGTGTAACTTCGAGGCCTCCTGCAGCCAGTCCTGCGATACGAAAATGGCGGATGCTCAAGAACCGCAAACACAGCAACGAGTGCCTGTGCGCCCCGCTGATGACTCTCTGGCGGCTCGCATCATCGAGGCGCAGGACAACGAACGACGCAAAATCAGTCGCGAACTTCACGACAGCGTAGGCCAGTCTCTTGCAGCGGCCATAATGAGCATCAACGGATTCAAGCGCGAAAACTCCATTGGCAATAACACCAAACTCGACGAGGCACTGCGCGTTCTGGACTCCGCCCTTTCCGAAGTCAGGACCCTGTCACACCTTCTCCACCCACCCAACCTTGAGCTGTTGGGCCTAGGGCCATCTCTTGCTTGGCTCGCCGAAGGTTTCGAGAAACGCACGGGAATTCAGACCCAACTGGAAGCTCCGGGGGAGCTACCGTCTTTCTCCTCTACTGCCGCGACAACGATTTTCCGCGTTGCCCAGGAAGCACTCACCAACATTCATCGTCACGCCGAAGCCCCGCACGTCGTCATTCGCGTCAGCGTCACGCCCACAGAATTTCAGCTCGAAGTTAGTGACGACGGTAAGGGCTTCGCCGATCTCGAAGCGTGCCGTCAGGGTATAGGCATTCTCGGCATGCAAGAGCGCCTCGCCGAACTCGGCGGAACTCTCCGCGTGGAGTCCGGCCGCAATGCAGGCAGCTCCGTTTTTGCAATCCTTCCACTGGCGGGAGAGGAACTGAATCCCGCTCCCATGCCTGCCCGGGTTCATCCACTCAACGGTGTCGGCCGCATCCTTGTGGTGGACGACCACCCCGCCGTGCGCCAGGGCGTTCGCACGATCCTCAGCGCTTGCCAGGATTTAGAAGTGTGCGGCGAGGCTTCCACCGTGGATGAGGCCGTGAAACTTGTTAAAGACCTATGCCCGGACATTGTACTTCTCGACCTCCAGCTCGGGCGGGAGGACGGCTGGGCCGTAGTCCGCAAGATGCGCGTTCTGAACTCACCGGCTAAGATCATCGTCTTCTCGCACTTCGATGATCGTTATGTCGGCCTTGCGACAAAAAACTCCGGCTGTGCTGGCTACGTCAGTAAGGGCCAAGCTTCGGAAGAGTTGATTAGAGCCATTCGGACGGTGCTTGGGGGGATTTTTTTACGCCCAGCTTGCTCTGCTGGGCCTTGAAATGGCGAACCAAGCTATCGTGAAACGCCCGGAGCGGATACAGTGATGTGGGTATCGTGCGCAGAGTGATCGTCGCACTAGACTCCCCGCATGACGGCCAGAGCAAAAGCACAGCAAACGATCGCCGAGGCAGCGGAACTACGACGAGCTGCAGAGAACGCATTTTTGGCTTCCATGCGCACCGAACTCGACGTTATAGGTACGACGTGTCTTCTCGCCGAAGAGGAAGGCGGAGAGAAGCGTATGCGCCACATACAGCTGGCAGAAAAGGCATTTAAGTCGGTTCTTGAGATTGTCAAACGCGTCGAGCCAAATCAGCAGGACCGCCGCGACATAGAGGAAGCTCGGCACAGCATTCGCCAACTCGGTGGGCGCGACTTCTTTTGAGTTACTTACCTAGCCAGCAGAGCATCGGCGCCAAGTAATACAGGCGGTGGAAGACTAACTCCTATTTTACAAGCCTTTGGTCGAACCAGGAACACTTTCTAAGCCTAGCGTTCAGAAGGTGTTGCACGCGCCCCTAACCGCTAGGCAGGCCGCGTCGGTCGGATTCCTTGGCCGTCGCAGATAGGCTTCTGTCCGCTTCTTGTTTGGGAATTCGCCGAGGAACGCGCACTGGACTTGGGATAGACGTACCTGCTGTTCTTCGACCATCAGGTAAGAAACAATTTCTCAATTTCGTGACAATCAATGAAGCTGCCAGGTGGTATAAGCGCTCCTAGAATCCGAGAGTCCAAGAGAGGCTGGTTCGACATGGTAAACACCCTCCTGAATGCTGTTGTTTGGTTTTTCCTTCTGTCTCCGTTCGTCCTGGCTTTATTTCTTGTCCCGTGGTCCGTAGCGGATGCCAAGCTAAGGGGCAAGTCTGCGCTATTGGTTTCGCTCGCCGTCGTCCTCTTCTTCCCTTGGGGTTTATTTGCATGGCTCGTCTTTCGACCGGACCTTCTCGACCCCCGTGGGTCTAAGCGGCGCTTCCGTCTCGACGACTATCGTGTGCAGTGATTCCAAGCACATCATGGCTTCCTTCCCGCTAAATGCACCAATATCAGCGCATTAAACGCTGGATCCTTAATGTAATGTCAAGGGCTCTCGGCGGAACCCAGCTATGATCAGGCACCACCAACCAGGACGACCGAGACGACGGAACGAACACAGCGTCTACGGGTACGCCCATAACCTCACCGTCAGTTTCATCGTGTTCTTAATCGTCGTCATGGGCTTCTGCCTCTCCCCTCCTCTTCTTCTTCAATCATCAAACGTCTTTCAACACGGTTTCCGCTTTGCCTGCTGAATCGAAAACCGCGCACTGTGTAGTCAGATGAAGAAAAAAAGCCGGTCCTTCCATCGTTCTGAATCAGGAGCCTAACCCGGAGTAGCACGAAGGCATCTGCACACGGCTATCCAATCGTTTGGAAATTGCTAGCAGCTTTAGGAGAGGCAAAATATGCAGGCATTCGCGGGGGTACTGACATGAAATCCTACGCTACGCTCTGCTTGGTACTTCAACTCCAGGACATGCGCTCGATGCTCAAGCCACCTTGCAAAGGCATCACGTCCCGGATTTCGTCGTAGATGCTATCTCGCCAGAAGCGCCGCTCTTCCGGCGTCGAGCCTCGATTTTTTACAAGGCGCCTTTGAAAAAATCCACCTCCAGTGTTTTCTCAACTAGGCGGCGCTTCAACTGGTGGACCTGCTTTCGAAAAGCCGACTCATGAGAATTTGGTCGCGGTCCGTCCTCCCCTGGCTCAAGGAAATCGAGTTTAGTCCGCCAGTTGTATAGACATCGCCGTGTTACTTCCAGTTCCTTCTAGTTCCCCGATGTTGTCGCTACCCCTCATGCGCTCGACGGCCATCCGCTGGAACGTCCGTGAGTATCGCTTCCGTTTCACTTTGCATTGCAGTCCCCTTCCCCGCAAAGTGTGCCCATCGCGGAGCCCGTCGCGGGTCGGCCGAGTTGTCCAGTCCACGAACTGGGGGCGGGCGGTGACGCTCTCGCGCGACGAAGAGCGACGCTCAATTTTTTCAGTTTCGTTTTTATGCGAGGATTAGCCTTTCTCAGCCGTCGCCACGCGGGTCTATTCTCAGTCCAAGGACAAATGATCATGAAAATTTGGCTCTTCCGCACGATGCTCCTGATCGGAGCAGCGGTTTTGCTGACTCATCCGGCCAGGAGCGGAACCTTACAAGTAGGTGCTGCCAAAGTTGACATCACGCCTTCTCCTGACGCTGAGCTACCGATGAGCGGATATGCTGGCCGCCGAGAGGGTTTCAAGAGAATCCATGATCACATTTATGCGCGCGTCATCGTCCTGAGCGACGGAGAGAGAATGGCAGCTCTCGTGGCCTGGGAGCTAATCGGTGTGCCGGATGCGATCTGGGAGGAACTGTCGCAGCGCGTCGCTCGAGAGTCCGGCATACCCGTCGAATACCTCCTGCTTATCGCTGTTCACGACCACGCTGCGCCGTCGCCGTTCGGTATGTATGGTAATAACTCGCCGAAATCCGCCGATTACACCAAGCAGGTCGAGGATGCGACTGTCGAAGCCGTCCGCAGTGCGAAAGAGAACCTTCAGCCAGCCAAAATCGGGATAGGAACCGGCAGGGCTTATGTGAACATAAACCGCCGCGAGTACTCGCACGAGAACGGGTGGTGGCTGGGCTACAACCCCGAGGGGCCGTCGGACAAAACCGTGACGGTGGTCCGATTCGACACGATGTCTGGCAGGCCGATCGCCTTCATCATCAACTATGCCGTCCATGCTGTCGTGATGGGGGATGAGAATTATGAGATCAGCGGCGACCTCGCTGGGGCCACGTCGCGTTACGTAGAAAATTATTTCCGCGGCAGACGCGAGGATGCTCCGCGGGATGACGCAGGCGCCGCAATTCAGCCCCGGCCAGAACAGACCACCGACCAAGCTGTGGCGATGTGGACAAGCGGCGCGGCAGGAGACCAGAATCCTGTTTCGTTGGCGCGCGGTTCAGACTTCACGATGGTAGAAGCGCTCGGCAGGATTCTCGGCGAGGAGGCAGTGCGGGTGGCAGCGGCCATCCACACCACAGGCCAAGTCCGCGTCTGGGGCAGGCAGCAGGTTTTTACATGTCCGGGAAGAAAACTGGAAGCGGGCCCAGTCCCACGTCGCAATTACAAGTGGGATAACGCCGATCCTGTTCACATTCGCTTAAGCTTGTTGATGATCAACGATGTGGCCCTAGCAGGCGTGTCAGGCGAAGTGATGACCATGATTCACGAACATCTCAAAAAGCAGTCGGATTCGGTTCGGACCGTGATGGTAACGCATACGAATGGCTCCAGCGGATATATTCCAGACGATGCTGCGTTCGCACAGATCAGCTACGAGATCACGACTTCCCCGCTTAAACCGGGCTGTGCCGAACGTAAGATCGTTAGCGGCTTCTTGGGCCTGATAGAACAGCGACAAAGGTCTGATGCCGTCACGAACCCTTCCGATTAGCACCACGCCGGGGACAGGCCGAGTTGTCCGGCCCGAGAGACTGGCGTACCGGATGCGCACTTCAGCCTGCGCGAAGTCACCCTTATTTTTTCATTTTTACGGGAGCTATTGCCGTCTAACTTTGCCCTGTCCAAAGCGTTGGTGGGTATACGTCTACCTACGCGAAAAAGGAACCACGCTCCTCGAAAAACGTCAGGGATCGTTCGCACTTTTTCGAGTGCAGTTTCCCTGGTGCCGGAGGCGCCAGCGGATTTCGGGGAGCAATGAGTCTTCGCCCGACTGTCCGCGGATGCTCAAATAATTGCTGTAGGAGTCGGCGGCTACTGAGCTCTTTAAGCCCTCCCGCGCGCGTCCTTGAAGGTAGTGCGCTTAAGGGAAATAGCCGTACGTAGGAACGTTGTCGAGTAAGAGCTCCAAGGCTTCGCCACGCTGCTGATGCCCACGGCCAAGCTAATTAAGAGGCGAGGATGCTTGTTGTCTATTGCGACAGGGAGCACGGTAGTGCCTGCCTTATCCCGGAAACGTCGAAATACAATTGCGAACAGCCCCAATGAAGTTCTCTATATCCCGAAGACATGTTTGTTAAACGGGCTTGCCTTGAGAAAGAGCAACCGGGAGAGAAGCGTGCCACCAGAGTTGCTTCATTACTTCATCGGCCTGGCCTTAGTTTGGAGGAGTGAGCCAGTATGGAAAATGAGGGCATTATTGGATTCTCTCTACTCGTCTTGCTCCGGAACTGGAATCCATGACTTATCCGGGTTGAAGCGCTCCATCTTTACAAATTCACTGAGACTGGTCGGGCCAAAATCCTTTTGGTAGACGACACCGTCGTGACTGACAATGAAAGTTTTCACACCGGTCTCGCCGTATTCGGCTGGTGCGGCTACCAGTGCAAAGCCCCCGATCATCAGGCCCTTGACGACGAAATCCATTTCGCCGAGCGGTGCCGCGGGCCCCTGTCCCTTTAGAATTTTGAAGAAATATCCGTGGTATGGTTCTGTACCGCCGGGGTAGCCTTGCTCTAATGCGCGGGCAATCTTTTCGCCAATTGGTCCGCTCCAGGTTCCGTCGGCGTCTTGCCAGGCCAGCCCATCTTGCTTACCTTGACTGCTGATGATGCGCTGCGCGTACTGGTTCACATCATAGCCCTCTCGTTTCTGCAGGGCATAATCGTGCTGTGCTTCTACGTAACCGTGACAGATATCAATGGCATCCAGTTCATTGCTGCCGATACGACGGTAAAGGAGCTCTTGTCGCCCTGTTTTAGCGTCGAAGTGCCATTTGTCGCCGACCTTCACCAGCGGCACGGGAAACGGCCAGTCCTCGTTGCCAACCAGAAGGAACGCACGGTTCCCCGTCTTGGGATCCACGGAAACACTTATCTTCTTACGGGCCTCGTCAGCGAAATCGAGGGCTCGCTGCCGGTCCTGTGCGTATTCACCAGTCAGAACTACATCGTCGCCGTCGGGACCGAAAATCTCTACAAGAACGTCTACGTCAAACTTCTCGGCCGCAGCGATTAGAACGTCGGCAGCTTGCTGTGGCGTGTCGAAGGTTTTGGCGGCATTGACGGATGCGGGAGGCGTCTTTCTGGCAGATTGTTGCGCGGCGACGGGCATCGTCACCGCCACGGATGCCCAAGCCAACACGCGTATGAC
>Ga0306920_100000323_pt1 | contig 55456 bp, 55 predicted proteins | sample flu12Cox44000170_FD_204666 | JGI IMG/M metagenome (GOLD analysis project Ga0306920, IMG submission 204666) | Lab enrichment of tropical soil microbial communities from Luquillo Experimental Forest, Puerto Rico - flux4day.12C.oxic.44.000.170 (v2)... | ecosystem: Environmental > Terrestrial >... | reverse complement strand
GATGGCTACGAAGCAGTGAAGCACCAGCGCTTCGTCGGCACCGGCTACTTCGACGCAGTGCAGCAAGCAATCACAAGCGGCAAAGCTTCCACCACCGCTCTCGAAGGTTCGACGGAAGCCGCACAGTTCCATGCGGCTCCGGCTCCAAAGTCGAGCGACAAGCTGAGCGTGCGGGTAGCAGCCGACTAAGACCGCGCCATCGCAGAGTTTGGAGGGGCTGGCTGAAAATTTCAGCCCGCCTTTTTTTATTCGTTGTCCCGGCCAGATCCAGGCACCCCTGCCAGAAGTGCGGCATCATCGGAGGTTCAGCCGTTGCCGCGGCTGTATGTCTTGAATGTCATGCCACGCCGCGTCTAGCGAACTGAGGCTGAGGATTGCTCGTTGCCCTACCACCGAGCAAAAAGATTCCGAGCAAACAACCTAGGATCTCGAGCACCAGAAGGATGATGACACTGACGTCGAACGGAGCTGTCCAATCACCGTGTGCCAACATGAAAACATTATTGGCCGATGCATTGAGGAAGTGCTCATAGAGGTCGGCACCTAGAGCAGCCAAAAAGAAAATCAATGACACCAGCCCAGCGAGTTTATCCCTGAGCTTCCATACAGCAATGGATACCGCAAGATGCCCCAGCGTTATAAAAGTTATGGCCAGCCAACTAACCTTGTTGTTTGGGGGCGGCAAAACCTTTGCTGCGATGAACAGGTGCCAGATTGCGACGATCCAGTGCGCGACAACAACCAATAGAGTGAGCGCGCGACGTCTTGTCATAGCTTGATGCTTTTCTCCCTTTACGAGCCCTGCTGGCTAGATTCTGCCTCTCCTTTCCCAGGTTGCTCTGCCACGCGCGCCCCCCCAACTCGTCGCCGATTGAAAAATGAAAAGGGCAACTCCGCAGATTGCCCTTTCCTGGTTATCTTCCTCATTTTACTTCTTCGCCGGAGCCGCCGTCCCGATTGTGTATTCTCCCGTGCAGGAATAATCACTGCCGCCATCGCCTGTGTCGGTTAGCTTGCAAGTTCCCGAACCCTTGATGCCCTTCATTTTCCCGGTGCCGCCCGTGATTTGATATTTGTTCGTCCCCGCCATCGTCCCATCACTCTTCGCCGCAACAGTCGTTTGATAGTCGTAGAACACCTTGTCTCCACCTTCAAATGTTTCCACGAAGACTCCCCAGCTCTTGGCGTGTTTGGCTGTGCCGTCGCGTTGCTCTGTCGCGATGCCGTCCTTGCCCTCCTCGCCGTTCACCTCGCCTTTCGCCGTGCACTTGAATTGCACCAGCGAGAAGGTATGGCCTTCCACGTCGCCGGCCGGAACGCTTTGCTCCGTGTCAGGCTTGCTGCACTTGCCGGTGAGAGACTGTTTCGTTTGAGCGGGAGTGGATACAAGAGCGAATGCAAAAATCGCACACCCGCACACAATTTTGTATTTCACGCGCTTCTCCTTTTAGATTTGGCATTCCCAGGGTGCCCGAAATCTATGCCAAATTGCGCCTCAAGTCCATCTCTCTAACCGGCGGCTGGCCCGCACTCGGCCGCTTTTTGAGAAGGGTGAAATGGGTTGGCTTGATGTCGGGGTCGACCGAACGAAGTTATTTGTGCTTTAAACGCACCTAGAATTTTTCTAATCGAAAATGGATGGCGATTTCTACGCGCAACGAAGAACCGCAAAGCGGAATCAACCTCGCGGAAAGCTACCGCGCCGCGAGAGACTGCTCCGAACAGGCGATCACCCGGTTCCGCCCTTCTTTTTTGGCTTGGAACATTCGCTCATCAGCCACGGCAAAAAGCTCCCTCTCATCTTTTCCGTCTTGTGGGAACGTCGCTAATCCCGCGCTGATGGTCACCTGCACCTTCTCGTCGCCCCGAGAACGCGGCAGTGCGAACGCCGTAGCCGCCACCAACTCGCGTAGCGACTCCACCTTTTGCCGCGCTGCTTCGATATCCGCTTCGGGCAGCAACACCACGAATTCTTCGCCGCCGTATCGCGCCGCCGTGTCTGACTGCCGGCAGGAATCCCGCAGCAGCTCCGCAATTTTCCGCAGCACTGCGTCGCCGGCCGAATGGCCGTGGTTGTCATTCAAGGACTTGAACCGGTCCGCGTCAATCACCGCCAGCGTCAATGGGTGTCCATAGCGCTCCGAGCGGCTCAACTCAATCGCGAATCGCTCCTCAAAATAGGCACGGTTGAAAAGGCCCGTCAACGTATCGCTTGTCGCCGCCAGCAACAGTTTTTGGCTGCGCGACACCAGCGCCAGGCTCAGCAACGAAGCCGTGGCCATCATGATTAATCGCGCGATCTCATTCGACCAGCTGAACACACCATACGGATAAGGCGCATAGATCGCGTTGTTGAGATCCCAATGAGTGTCCGCGTAATAGACGATCGCGAAATATTCAACAAGAGCCAGCACACCCGCGGTGATGCAAATGCGCTTGTCATAGCGCAGGCTACTCGCTCCGATCGCCAGAAAATAACCCTCGAAGACAACCTTGCTGTTCACTGCCGTGTGCGGCTGGTTGAGAACCAGAAATACGGCCAGGGCGCAGCTGATCTGCGTCACGTCATAGCTGCTGCTCGCAAAACGCAGCCACGATGGATTGTAGTTTCGCGAAATCAGCACGTACACCAAGGCAGCCAGGAAAAAGGTTCCCGCTGCCAAACTGAGGCCTACGAAACTCTCCTTCGGATCTTGCGGAAAGAAGAAGATGTCGATCAGCGGTATGAGCAAGAGCAGTGCCGCCAGCGACAATCGGATTTTTGCCACCAACAGCTCGCCCGCTACGGCGGCTTCCGCCATCACTGGGTCTGGCTGCGACCAAAGCGATTTCCAAAAGTGCGAAAGTTTGTGTTCGTTCATGAAGGGGTGTCCGCGAACGCCAACCCGCGTTTGCCTCGGAACTTGGAATTGCGCGCACCAGGAGTTGCGCGGACCAAGAATTGACGCGGGACTAACTGCAACAATCAGCGTAGAGGTAATCACACAAGGTGTAACCAGAAATGCGCGGCAGCCGTTCCAAAACGGCACGCCCTATAGGTTTTCTTGGATGAAGCAGGGACTCAGGTGCACGTCGACTTGTATCAGCGGAGATTCACCCACCGCCTTAAAACTGTGGATCTCACCGGCCTTGATGACAAAAATATCTCCAGCGCCGCCTTCGAAGGTTTGGCCGTTGACAGTCCACACACCGCGGCCTTCGCGAATGAATTGGATTTCGTCATAAGGATGGCGATGCGGACCCGGCCCAGAGCCGGGCTTTCCATGGAACAGGAATACCGAAACGCCGGTGTCACCTTGTTCTGCGCCGACAAACTCATGCGAACTACCGACAAAAGGAAGGTTCTCCTGCCTCACATGAAGCATTTTCGTCATCCTCCGAAAGATTCGATGAGTGTGGCTGGAGTGAGGCTTCGGAAATGTGGCTGGCCATTTGGAGGTTGGAGCGGGTCAGGGTGTTTGCAGCACGGTCTTGTGCTATTCCTGGCGCAGGGCCCTGATGGGGTCGATACGGCTTGCGCGCCTTGCTGGAACAAGACTGGCGAGAAGCGCGGCAGCCATAAGCAAGGGAATCATCACGGCAAAGCTGCTGGGCTCGATTTGGCGCATGCCTTCCACCGAGTGTTCGAGCGAGCGTCCCGCAGCCAGAGCAGCAATCGTGCCGAAAGCAACTCCGGCCAATATCATCGCGATGCTCTGCCGCATCACCATCCACATCACATTTCCGGCACTGGCCCCAAGCGCCATGCGTACACCAATCTCCGGGACGCGCTGGGTCATGAGGTAGGCCAACACTCCGTAAATCCCAATGCACGCGAGCAGCAAGGCAAGGCCTGCGAATACGAAAAAGAGCACGAGGAGGAAGCGCTGCGTTGAAAGCGAGTCATTCACCAGCTGCTCCATCGTGCGCACGTCGTAGAGAACCTGGTCGTTCGCCGCTCCGCGCAAGCTGTGCTGCAGCGATTCGACTAGATTCAACGGCGGCACATTCGTGCGTACCGTGATGGACATGAAAGAAGAGAACAAATGCAGCAGCGGGTCTCCCACCTGCGCGAAGGGATAGTAGATCTGGTCGCGTACCCGGGATGCATCGTCGCCGGCAAGCCCCCAATGCCGCACATGGCCGACCACGCCTACGATCTGTACTGGATCGTTGCTGATGGAGGGAATCCAAAGCTGTTTGCCGACGGCGTCCTCACGGCCAAAGGCGTGTTGCGCCAGAATTTCATCAATCACGACGACAAGCGGATGCCCGATGCGATCGTCGTCGTTGAAGAACCGGCCGTGGCGAAGCGGGATGCCCATCACGTTCAAGTAGTCCGGCGTTACGCTCGATGCCAACGCGACCGGCGTTTGATCGGGCGGCGGTTGAACGGGGCTGGCCCAGTAAGGCAGATTGTTTTCACCCACTCGCATCGGGACGATGTCGGTGAGTGCCACCGACTGGACGCCCGGTACGCTGCGCGCGCCGTCCTGAACCTCCTGCCATGCGGCACGCATCGTCGCCGCATCTTTGAGTGCCGCTGGCGACAGCGCGACTCGAGCGGTTAATACATTTTCGACTCGGACTCCCGGATTTAACGCCGCAAGGCGTAAAACCGTGCGGCCTAGCATTCCAGCGGAAACGAGCAGCACGACGGCGAGTCCGATCTCAGCGATTACATAACCACTGTGCAAACGGCGCGAGCTCCCCGTTACGGTGCGCATTCCACCCTTAAGCGATTCTTCGAGTTGGCGCGAAGGAGCGCGCAAGGCCGGCGCCAACCCGAAAAGAAAACCGCAAAGGAGCGAAGTGCCGACTGCAAACAGCAGCACGCGCCAATCGAGTTGAACTTCCTCCGCACGAGGCATACCTCCCGGCCACATGGCAAGGAAAGGTTGCAGGCCGGCGAATGCGAACAGCACGCCGAGAACTCCTCCTGCGAGCCCCAAGACTCCACTCTCCGTGAGACATTGACGGATCAATCGCCCCCGGCTCGCTCCCAGCGCCACGCGCAGCGCGAGTTCACGTTCGCGCGACACAGCGCGTGCCAGCAACAAGCTGGCCACATTTACGCACGCAATTAGCAGCACGAGGCTGACGGCGCCAAGCAAGAGCAAGAGTGTGGCCCGCGTATCGCCGACCAAGTCCTGCTGCAGCGGATGGGTAACAACCGCGCGCTCTGCGTCGGCGTCCGGATACTGCTTTGCCAGACGAGTGGCAATCAGCGACAGCTGGGTCTGCGCTTGTGCGAGCGTCCGATCAGGTGCGAGGCGCGCCAACACGTGAATGAAAGCAGCGCGGCGATTCTGCATTCTCAGCTCAGTGTTTTGCGCGATGGGCGTGAATATGTCCACCTGGCCATCCAGCTGGAAATTAGCAGGCGCGATTCCAACGATGGTGTAAGACTTTCCTTCAAAGGTGAGCGCCTCGCCGATCACGTCAGGGCGTTTTCCGTAGGCGCGCTGCCACAGGCTGTAACTTATGATGGCAACAGGCGCGGCACCACGCCGGTCTTCATCACGCGAGAACGCGCGACCCCGAACAAGGGGTACGCCCAGCACGGAGAACAATTCGGACGAAATCTCGCGACCCTCCGCATACTCTGCTCCGGACGCTTCGCTTATCGTGCCGCCTCCATATGTCCAGGCTGCCATCGGCCCCACCGACTGGCCCTGGCTTTGGTAGTCGAGGAAATCGGGATATGAAAATCCCCACGGCTCGCCGAACTGCTGCACTTTTCCGTGCAGTGCGACAAGCCTTTCCGGCTCGGGATAGGACAGCGGCTTGAGCAGTACGCCGTTGACGACCGTGAACATAACGGTGGTGGCGCCGGTGCCGAGCGCGAGGGTGAGCAATGCGACCGACGCAAAACCAGGATTCTTGCGGAGCATGCGCAGCGCGTAGCGGAAGTCCTGAAGCAGATCCTCGAGCCAGCGGGTGCCGCGCGCGTCGCGGCACTGCTCTTTCACCTGCTCCGGGCCACCAAGATCGAGCCGTGCGCGCCGGCGCGCTTCTTCGGGTTCGTAGCCCTGCGCAACTAGTTCGCAGGCGTGCGCTTGCTCGAGCTGCTCGTCGACTTCCTGCCGACGCCAAAACCGATTCCACCAGTTCATTGCGCGCCGCCCTCTGACATCTTCAGAATGAGCCCAACCGCTTCGGACAACCGGCGCCAGCTCGCGGCGTCTGTTTCGAGCTGTGCCCGACCCTTCCGGGTGAGACGATAAAATTTGGCCTCGCGCCCAGTCTCGGTTTCGTTCCACTCAGACGCGAGGACACCGCGGTTTTCCAGCCGGTGCAACGCCGGATACAGCGAGCCTTGGGGAACCTGCACCACGTCGCGCGACACTTGTTGCAATCGTTGTGCGATCGCATAGCCGTGGACGGGGCCGAGCGCGACAATTTTCAGGATCAATAGATCCAGCGTGCCTTGCGGTAGGTCGGATTTCGCCGCGATCATCACTATACCTCGGTCTTCTACATATCTACCATAGAACACCTAGAAGCACAAGACATGACGGAGCGGCGAGATTACATCCGTCCGGATAAATTTGACGTGCCAGTACGAGACTATCTTTTGTAGGAATTTGTATTCTTCGGCAGTTGTGCACGAATTGCAACCGAAGGGCGCGGCGGGCGAGGCTCGCGAAGCAAGCCGACGAAAATCGGATTGGAGAGAATCCACGGAACCCTCGCTTGCAACAGCGGGTGCCCCACCAGGAATACTTCGACGCGATATACGCCTGCGGCGGTGTTCTCGAGGTCCAGGTGATCTCCGACGATTTCGCGCAGCACCGCGCCATCTTTCCTGAGGACCAGTCGCGTGTTTTCATCGCCCGCTCGCACTTCGACATGCAGGTCGGAGTGTGCCGGCGCGTCGCTTCCGCTCGGAAACTTCTGAAAACCGCGATACGCAGAAAACTCAAATCGTTCAGGCTCGGCGGCGCCGCGTATGCAATTGAAGAAATCTCCGTTGCGAATAGCCGCTTCCGGATCGGACTGATACTTTCTGTCAATCCCCATCCCCGCGAATGAGAACGTATCCGCGTACGAAGGCAGTTTGATCGAGAGCCAGGGGGTAATACGGAAGCCGCCGTGGGCATCGGAAGCTGCAAGACCCCAAGTCTTGTCGCGCTGCTGTAAGGCATCCCAGTGCGCGATGGATTCCGGCGGAACCGTAATTTTCTTTAGAAAATAATAGCGGGAAAAAGGGTAGTACATTGCGAGCAGCAGCCGGTCCGTCCAGGAACCGCTGCGCAGACTCGTAAATAAATTCAGAACTTCGATCCCGCCAGGCCTCAGATCGCTATTCCAATAGCGCCAGTGATACCGCGGATCATCCGGGTAGGCCAGCACCGGAAAAGCGCCCCACTCCTGGGCGTCGTCAATCGCCGCCGGGGGAAACGAAGACAATCGGAATTGTGGAATTTTCTGCGCGCCAAAAAAGGTAAGCCGTCCGTCAGGCAGACTCGCTTCCGAACCCCCGACGATCGTTACGTCAGCGATGATTTCATGAAAACCGGATGATGCCAGGTTCGGGCTGCCATGATCGGTGAGCAGGACCAAGCTGACCCCGGCGGCGCGCGCCTGTTGCGCAATTTCCACCGGCGACTGCAATCCATCTGACATGGTCGAGTGAACGTGATACACGGCCCAAACATAAGCATTGGAGCTGTGCGGGGAATACTTTGCGTAGTGGATTCCAATACCTAGATAAACGGCAATCGCCACGCAAGCGTTCGCAACTACGAAGGCCTTTAGATACCTCATTCGCGGCTTTTCATGGCTGATTTTGCTCACGGGTGTATTCCGCATTTTGCAGGTTCTGTGAAGCAGGGTCGCTAACGCCATGGCAACGAGAACGGTACATAGTAACCGAAGATTCGGTTTGTGGGCCTCGAGGTGGAAGTCTCGCGCCTGAGTGAACTTCTGGTGATGAGGGAATTTCGCAGTATCCAGCGCAGACGTCCCAAAGCGAGGATGTTATAAGAGACGCTATGTCCGACGCTGAGGCATCTCGCCAGGATGACTGGATTACCGTGATTGCCGTTTCGGTATTGGCCTGCGTTCTTCAGGATGTCTTGCACGAAGGTCTGGGCCATGGGGTAACAGCGTGGCTGAGCGGCGCGCGACAACTAACTTTGAGCACGGTCGCGCTGGACAGCGACATCGACACGCGATGGATCTCCGCAAACGGTACTCTCGTCAATCTTCTTTTCGCGCTGATTTTTTGGCTCCTTCTCCGCAAGCCTGAGCGATACAAACTCACCACCCGCTATTTTCTCGTTCTTGCCATGGCCGGCAATCTCTTTACGGGTACCGGCTATTTTTTCTTTTCCGGCGTAACTAACTTCGGCGACTGGGCCGCGGTGATCCGGGGCCTCCAGCCACACTGGATGTGGCAACTCGGCCTCATCCTCGCAGGAATGGCGTGGTACTACGCATCAGTGTTGCTCGTGGCCGCACAACTGAAACCATTCCAAGAAAAAAGCCTTTCGTCACGACGCCTTCGCGTTCTCTGCTGGACGCCGTACGTTACAGACGGGATTCTCGCCGCCTTAGCAGGCCTATTAAATCCCGCAGGGTTGTTCTTCGTAGTCGCCTCGGCGCTGCCCTCTACTTTGGGCGCAAACGCTGGGCTCTTGAGCCTGCCAAGCATGATGCGCAGGGTGAGTAGAAGCTATACGCAGCAACAACAACTAGGCCCCATTCAACGCAACCCGGCATGGATCTTTGCGGCTGGTGCGGCAGGTCTGCTATTTATCTTCGTGCTGGGCCGCGGAATCACCTGGTAGCAATGACGGTTCCGCCCGGCACGATCACCACCCACGTCGCGAGCCGACTCACAAGTACTCGCACACAATGCGATGCCCCTAGGGGAAGTAGGGCATAAGATAGAGCCGGGATACAAAAGTAAGGGAGGAAATCGTGGATGGCTCGGGCAAGATTGGAATTCTGACGGGCGGCGGAGACGTCCCGGGACTGAACTCGGTGATCAAGTCAGTGGTCTATCGCGCCAGTGAAATGGGCCGCTCGGTGATTGGAATTCGCAGAGGCTGGGAAGGCCTGACGCATCTCGATCCGTCGCAGGAAATCGATGCGCGCTACATCCGTCTCCTGACGCGCGAAAACACACGCGCCATTGATCGTAGCGGCGGCACCGTGCTGCATACTTCGCGCACCAATCCGATGCGCGTCAAGAAAAATAAACTGCCCGCCCACATCCCGCAGTCAGAGCTTCAAGCGCTCTCGAGCGACGGGAAGACTTTCGATTTCACGCCGATTGTGCTGCGAAATCTCGAGGGACTCGGCATCGGCTGCCTGGTGACGATCGGCGGCGATGACACTCTGGGCTTCGCTGCACTGCTGCATCGGACGGGATTTCCGTTGATTGGTATCCCCAAGACGATGGACAACGACGTGCGAGGGACAGAATATTGCGTTGGCTTTTCCACGGCGATTACGCGCGCGAAAGAGTTGGTCACCCGGCAGCGGACGACGCTCGGCTCGCACGAGCGTATCGGCATTTTCCGAATCTTTGGTCGCGATGCCGGCTTCACGTCGCTTTACACCGCTTATGTGACTTCCGCTCGCTGCTTGATTCCCGAATATCCTTTCGATCTTGATTTGCTCACAAAACTGCTGTCCGAAGACAAGCGCAACAACCCCAGCAACTATTCGTTGGTAATTGCTTCAGAGGGCGCGGTCTGGACCGGGCACGCGGTGGAGGACTTCGGCGAGGCTGACGCATACGGGCATCGTAAGAAGGTGGACATCGGACACGCACTCGCGGAAATTCTCCATGAGCGCACCGGCGAAGAGACCATGACGAGCGATCTAACATACGATCTGCGCAGCGGCGACCCGGACGCAGTGGATCAGGTTGTGGCCACAACCTTTGCAAATATTGCGCTGGACTTGATCGGCAGCAACGTGTTCGGGCGGATGGTGGCGGTGCGCCAAGGCTGCTACGCGCATGCGCCCTTGCCCGATCCGGCGCTGGGGCCGCGCACGGTGGACGTCGCGAAGCTGTACAACACCAAGCGGTACCGTCCGCACTACAGCGGCAAGCTGGGGGATCCGCTGTTTCTCATCTCCGCTTAGGCGTGGCGCTGGCTTGCACCGCAAGGCTCGTCATACTGTCTCTTTGTATCGGCAGGAATGGGAAGAGGTTCAGGCGTGTTTAGGAGACTGCGCTCAAAGGGTGCACTCAGTGGGAACGGCCACTCCTCGTGCCTCATGGCGAGCAGGAATGCCTGTGCTACCGGCTTTCGCGGACTTGGCGTGAGGCGTAAGATTGCGAGTGTGGGTTAGTCTGGGCCGATGGAGGATTGGGGTGAAAACTTGTACACATCTGGATCAGGTTCGGGACGTGACGCCGGGCACACCCAACGGATGCGAAGAATGCTTGAAGACGGGCGACACCTGGGTGCATCTGCGCTTGTGCCTCGAGTGCGGTCATGTGGGTTGTTGCGATTCCTCGAAGAACAAACATGCCACGAAACACTTTCACCGGATGAAGCACCCGATCATGAAATCGTTCGAACGCGGCGAAAATTGGGGCTGGTGCTACATCGATGAAGTCGAGCTCGACTTTTCTTCGATGGCGGCTGGCGCGTAGGGGTTTGGTTGCGCGTAATAAGCGTGTCGCGCTGATGGATGTGGCCCGACGCGGACATCTTAGGAGCCTTCGGTTCTGCACCGGCACGTAAATTTATGCATCGAAAGCTAGATGGCGATCAGGCCTGATTTGATTGCGAGTAGCGATGCGATTGCGGCAACTGCCCACAGCAACACACCCTGCATGAGGGGTTTGGTTCCCACCTGCTTCAGAGTAGCTTTCGACAAACCTGTGCCAATCAAATAGAGCGTGACCGTGAGGCCGATTCTGCCTGCGCGGCTGAGGATTGTGTACGCGGATGAAAATTGCGGGAGATAGGTGTTCGCGAATGCGGCGAGGCAGAAGAGCAGGATGAACCAGGGCCATTGTACATTGCTTTTGCTTTTCAATTTGTAGGCCGTAAACAGGGCGATTGGAAGAATCCAGAGGGCCCGCGCCAGTTTTACCGTAGTACCGATCGCGAGCGCCTCGTTGCCGTACTTTGCGGCGGCGCCAACGACGGAGCTCGTGTCATGAATTGCAAGCGCGGCCCAGAGGCCAAACTGAGGTTGGCTCATGTGCAGGGCGTAGCCGATGGGCGGAAACAGCAGCAACGCGATAGAGTTCAATACAAAGACTGTCCCCAGCGAAACCGCGATTTCTTCATCCGTGGCGTGGGCAATCGGCGCCACCGCAGCGATAGCGCTACCGCCGCAGATCGCGGTTCCCACGGTGGTCAAGAATGAAACCTTCCTGCCCACAGCGAGGGCACGACCCAGATAAATTCCCAAGAGCATTGTGACGGCAATACCGACGGCCGTGTAGACGACGCCAGAACGTCCTGCGCGAACGATCTGATGGAGGTTCATGCCGAAGCCAAGCGCTACCACGGAAGCCTGCAGAAGATATTTCGAAAGAGCGCGGCTTTGGGAAGAGTACGGATGGGCGAGAGTGAATCCGTATAGGAGGCCACCAAGAAGAGCCACGGGAGGCGAAATGGAGCCAGAAGCGGCTAAAAGCAGGCCGGCAAAAAAGATGATCTTCGAGAATGTCTGCATCCAGCGATTTCGCCCCAAAATTACGCGGAGCGAAATATACCATCAAGCGACTGCGTTGGAAGAACTTGTGCGAGGCTGAGTTTCGCCGGCGTGGCCGGTTTCCTGCGCGCGCAGGACGAGAACTGGGCACTCCGCTTCTTCGACAACTTTCTTGGCGACGGAGCCGAAAGGAATTCTGCGCCATCCGGTCATGCCGTGAGTGGCGATAACGACCATATCCGCGTGTTCGTCCTCCGCGATTCGCACGATTTCCATGCCGACGTCGTTGGCAGTTCCAATCTCCGTGCGAACCGTGATGTTCTTTCTCGCAAGACCGGCGGCAAGATCCGAAAGGCGCTTCGCAGCTGCATCGTGGAGACTCTGATCGTATTCGTCTTCTTTGAAAATCGACACACCGGCCGGCAGATCCGGAATCGCCTGGACAACATTCACGAGAACCAGCTCGGCGCCGAGGCGCGAGGCGAGGTCGGCGGCAAACGTCGAGAGCGTTATTTGAAAAAATCACTGAAATCAAGAGGCGCGAGAATCGTTTTCAGGGTGGCGGCTGAATCGTTCATGGCGCAGCGTGTCCTTTTCTTAAAATCCTCGGATAGCAGTATGCAGGGCGCCATGCTACCAGACCACTTTCCCGGTATGTGACGGAACTGTTTCAGTTCCGTTAAATTCCGCGCCCTCACGGGCTCCGTATCACAGGCCGGGCAGCTCCCCATGAGGCAATGGTCAACGTTTCCCTCCAGCTCTGACGACCATTGAGTGTTCACGCCTCTGTCACATCGCCGTAACCAAGAGCCAGTAGTTTCACGGCGCTAAAACAACCGCAAAATCGTCCCGACAATCGGCTGGTACATTTTCGATGGAAGGGGTGAAAGATGGCAGCAACGGGAACAGCTCCGGCGCGGATACCTACCGAAGCACCTCGAGCATCACCGCTCGACGCGGCGAATATGACCGCAGGGCCGGCGGCGAAAATAGGAATGGGTATCTTCGGCGTCGTGCTGGTGGTCGGTTTGATCTTTATCGGGCGCGAGCTGATCGGCGACTTGTCGGAAGTGCACGCTGCGTCGGTCATGCCATTTCTGTTGCTAGGTTTAGCGCTGCTTGTGGCGCTCGGATTTGAATTCGTGAACGGATTCCACGACACGGCAAACGCTGTGGCGACAGTGATTTACACGCACACCCTCGAGCCGCACGTCGCGGTGGTCTGGTCGGGCTTGTGGAATTTCACGGGGGTCGTGCTCTCGAGCGGCGCCGTGGCATTTGGAATCGTTTCCCTACTTCCGGTCGAATTGATTCTTCAGGTAGGCGGCAAGGCCGGCTTCGCGATGGTGTTTGCGCTGCTGTTCGCGGCGATTATCTGGAACCTGGGGACCTGGTACTTCGGGCTGCCGGCTTCGAGCTCGCACACGTTGATTGGCTCTATCATCGGTGTGGGAATTGCAAATCAGCTGATGTCGGTGAAGACGGGGACCAGCGGGGTGGATTGGGGGCAGGCTGCGAACATTGGCAAATCATTGCTGCTCTCACCCATCGTGGGATTTGTTTGCGCTGCGCTATTGCTGATGGCCTGCAAAGCGCTGATTCCAAACAAGGCGCTTTACGAAGCGCCCAAGGGAAACGAACCGCCACCGTTCTACATCCGAGCGCTTCTGGTGCTGACTTGCACCGGCGTGAGTTTCTTCCACGGTTCGAATGACGGACAAAAAGGCATGGGGCTGATCATGCTGATCCTGATCGGCACCGTGCCAACCGCGTATGCCGTGAACCATGCGGTGACCACCGCACAGACCGCGGACTTCGTCGCGGTTTCCACGCAAGCTGCTGACGCGATCAGCCATTACGTTTCACCTTCCGCGGTGATTGGCGATTCGCGCGATGAAGTGACCGACTACATCCGCACGAAGCAATTCACGCCGAACACGATGCTGGCGCTGCGCGAGCTGATCAACGGAATCGGCACAGAAATGGCGCAGTACAAACAATTGAAGGCAGTGCCGCAGGATCAGGTGCGCAACTTCCGCAACGACATGTACGTGGTGAGTGAAGCGCTCCGCTTGATGAAGAAAACGGGCGAGCCGAAATTCAGCGCGGCAGATGCGGCCACCATCGCGAACTATAAGAAGCACATCGACAATGCCACCAAGTTCATTCCCACCTGGGTGAAGGTGGCCGTGGCTCTGGCTCTCGGGCTGGGCACGATGATCGGATGGAAGCGCATTGTGGTGACCGTCGGCGAGAAAATAGGGAAAGATCATCTCACCTACGCGCAGGGTGCCGCGGCGGAGATCACGGCGATGGCCACGATTGGAGCCGCCGACGCATTTGGCTTGCCGGTGAGTACTACGCACGTGTTGTCGTCAGGCGTGGCCGGAACCATGGCGGCGAATCACTCCGGGCTGCAATGGGGCACGGTGCGGAATCTATTGATGGCCTGGGTGCTCACTCTGCCTGCGTCGATCATGCTGGCCGGATTCTTGTTCTGGCTTTTCCGCAAGATGAGCGGCGCGTAGTCGCAATCTCCCTATTAGTTCGCGCCGGATCTCAACCTCTGGAAGATCCGGCGCAAGGCTTCGCCTTTCATCAACACACTCAACTTCGCACAGGTACTTGCCATTAAACCTGGCCCAGCAATTCGGCGCACTACGACAGTTGCCACGCAAGGCATTCGGCACTACACTCCACGCTTCTAAACGGGGGGGGCCGGATGAGATTGGCGCGTCGCGAGCTTTTGTCAAAATGCATGGCGCTGGGAGTTCTGACCAGCACTGCGAATCTTTTGCCCGCCGCACTTGCGGCAGCGTGGCAGGAGAAGGAAAAGCCGCGGCTGGCGCCGACCCCTGCTGTGGAACTCGGTCCCTTTTATAAGCGGCTCGCGCCGAGCAACAGCGCGATGCGTGCTCCGGGAGATCCCGGAATGCCCCTGGTCGTTACGGGGCAAGTGTTCAGTTCGCGTGGCGAGCTGATTCCCTCGGCGATCGTGGAAGTCTGGCAGACGAATCACGAAGGCCTGTACGATCTCGATGGATATCATTATCGCGCCAACCTAACGACGCCTGCCGATGGCAAGTACGAATTTTCTTCCGTGATGCCGGGACACTATCCGGCCCGAGTCTGCCAGCACATCCACTACGCAGTTACGGCACCTGGCTGTCATCCGCTCGTAACTCAACTTTACTTTGCGACGGATCCGGTGTTCGACGGTGATCCGGATAAGAACTACCGGCGCGATCCACTGGTGACCAGCCGCGAATTGGTGCGCCCGGTAACGTTGGTGGGCGATCCGAAAGACATTCACGCCGCGGTGAAGTTTGAACTCGTGCTGGAGGCATTGTGAGGCGCGGCGCACGAAGGGCCCTCACGGCGGAAGTTGCATTGATTATTTCGTTTGCACAAGCAGCGCGGGCGCAGAACCTCCAGAAGCTGGTGACGATTTCGACGCCGGAGAAAATCAGTACAGTTTCAGTTTGCGGCACGACCGGCCTGGTAGCAGGGGCCGCGCGCGATGGTCTAATACATGTTTGGAAGCTGCCGTCCGGTGAGCAGATGGCAAGTTGGAAGAGCGGCTCTCCGGTAAGTGCATTGGCGTGCTCGTTTGACGGAAAGTGGCTGGCAATCGGAGGCGATGACGGCGCGGTGAAGATTACCGATGCCGCTGGAAAACTTGTGCGGATGTTCGCGGCGGCGCACGCGACCGTGGATAGCGTGGTAATTGCTCCGGACGGATCACTCCTAGCCGTCAGCACGCACGAGAACCCGGTGCAACTGTGGAATCCGGGCACTGGAACGCGCGTTGCGGAGTTGCATACGAATTTCAGCGGCAGCACAAGCGTGGACTTTTCCCCAGATAGCTCGCTCGTGGCGACGGCCGATGCCGATACGGCCGTGCGAATTTACGATCGTAATGGAAAGTTGAAAGCGAGCTATACAGGACTTCTCCTTGAACCCTTTGTGATTAGCTTCCGGCCCAATGGGAAGGAGATTGTGGTCGGCGGAGCAGATTGCGCGTTTTCGATTCTGTCTGCGGCGGACGGGCGGATGATTCGGCGGCTGCCCAAGTCTCCCGATCCGATTTTTGCCGCAGCCGTGCTGCCAGACGGAGACAGAGTGTTGAGCCTTCAGCTGGACGCCGCGACGATTCGGAACTACTCCGTCATGTTATGGAATCTCGGGACGAACGAACGCCGTGAGGTCGGGATCGCGGGCAAGAATATGGTCGGATACGGCGAGATTTCAAATCACCAGCCTGTTGTATTCACTGCGGACAGCGATTCGAGCCTCACCGCCTGGTCGATTCCCAACTGATCAGGAGTCCGCGGACACGAGAAATTATCGAGCCGTATCATTCCCAGGCGGTGGCGCAGATGGAAGTTTCGGTTCGCAAAGCGGTTCCTGCTGACGTGCCGGTGTTGCGCGAATTGATTGACGCTTCTGTGCGCGGCTTGCAGGCCGAGGACTACACTCCCACACAAATCGAGAGCGCGCTGGCAACGGTGTTTGGGGTTGATAGCCAGCTGATCGCAGACGGCACGTATTTCGTTGCCGAGGCGAAGCAGCATGACTGCGCCACGATTGCCGGATGCGGCGGCTGGAGCAAGCGCAAGACGCTGTATGGAAGCGACCATTGGACGGGGCGCGAGGACGAATTGCTCGATCCGCGGCTGGATGCGGCAAAAATTCGAGCGTTCTTCGTCCATCCGAGCTGGGCGCGACGGGGAGTGGGAAGCTTGATTCTGAAAGCCTGCGAGGATGCCGCCACGGCCGCCGGCTTTACGCGCTGTGAAATGGGAGCAACACTTACGGGAGTAAAGCTTTTTGGTGCGAAGGGCTACGTTGCGATCGAGAATATTTCCGTGCCCCTCAAGAATGGCGAAGGGCTGCCGGTGGTGCGTATGGCGAAGCAACTAGTGTAACGGCTTACCAGCGCTGTTTGTTGAGGGCAGTTCCCTCTCCGATTTCAGGTCGTGCTCCAGGCAATGGCGGCAAAGACAGCTGCCCCCTGATTGTGGCGGTGCGACGCGTGGCGGTAGCGGCGCACACCAGCATTCACCTTCCGGCTGGCAGGTCATCGGGGAGTTGCAGCGAGCGCAGCGAGTTTCCACAGAATGGATTATTACGCTCTGCCAGGTGAAATGGAAGCGGGCCTCGAAGGCCAAAACGCTGCGAGAGATTAGCGCTGCGACGAATCGGAGGCGGAGGTCGCAGCGGAAGCACTCACAGCCGGCGATGAAGCCGAAGCGGCTGCATCGGTGCCGGAGCTGGCGCTCGGGCTAGCCGATGCCGATGGCTCCGACGAAGGTTTTGGAGCCGCGGCGGGAGCAGCCGGTGCTGATGTTGCCGGCCCTGTACCACTGGGCGAATTTGAGCAGCACGATTTTCCTTGAGCCGGCGCCGCCTGCTTCGGTGCAGAGACACCTGCTATACCCGATCCGAGGCCGAGCTTTTGCAGGCTCGTCGCGTCCAGTTTGCCGCTGGGGTCGAGGCCATTTGCAGACTGAAACTTCTGCATTGCCGCCACTGTGTTGGAGTCCCATTTCCCGTTCGGGTCGCCCTGGTAATATCCGCCGCGCGCAAGCGATGACTGGATTTCAGAAATCCGCTCCGGCGTGGGGGCTTTTTGCGTGGGCTCGCGCCAAGAGCGGCGCGATTTCTTGCTGCTCGACTTCTTTTTCTTTGATGATGCCGGAGAACTATATGCGGATGATTTCGCGGCCACTACCGAACTGGCCTGCTGCGGCTGCAGGTAGCGAACTGCCAGAAGCGACGTTCGCGTGCTGTCCTCTGCGTGGTGCTTAGATCGATTATTGCGCATGGGATGAGACGGATGAGATTTATGCGAATGCGCAGCCGGCTTATGCGAACGGGAAGCCGACTGCGCGGCGGAAGCCGATCCGCACAGTGCAAGCACGAAGGAAATAGCCAGTAACAATCGTCCAACAGGAATCATCTTCATCATTCGACGCTCGAAACTCGGAATGTGATGCCCGGCAGTGGAGCTACAACCTTCTAATTATCGGCCTTCTAAAACAGAACTCAAGCCATCGCGCTTGAAGGTGAGCTTAAATGACAACCAATCGCAATGCAAGAGTTGGTCGCGAACAATGTGCGGCTGAAGGCTGGGGTGAACGCCGCATCTATCGGCGGAAAATCGCTGCTACTTAGCGATTTGCGACGGAACTGCACCCGCCAAGAACAACGTCAGCACCCGGTCATTATCCGCATGACGCGCCACTTTAAATAGCACGTCCTGCCCGGGCTTGAGCTGCGCGATTTCGCGGCGGTAGTCGGCCAGACCATTGATCGGCACGTGGTTCACTTCGACGATCACGTCGCCGCGTGAGAATTCAATGTCCTCGCCAAAACTGGCAGGTTCCACTTGCGTGACCACCACGCCGGTCAGCTTGCCCATGCCAAGTTTACGCGCGATGTCAGGCGTGAGCTCTTCGACATGCAGCCCGAATTGGCCTGGCTCTTCACTCTGGTCAGGCTCTTCCTCAGCGTTCACAGCTGTTTGCGGGAAGATCTTCGAGCGATCGGCCACCACCATCGAAACGTCCTTGGTCACTTTGTCGCGGACGTAGCGGACCTGAATGGACTGGCCAATCGTGGTTTGTGCGATCGGATTTACGAGATCGGCGCCAGTGTGAACCGCTGCCCCGTTGATATTCGTGATGACGTCTCCCGGTTTCAGGCCGGCTTTGTCGGCGGGGCTTCCCGGTTCAATCGCTTCGACGACGATTCCGTACGGTGCGCCGAGTTCTCTGAGCAGCACAGGATTATTGCTGCGATCTTCCTGAAAGGTGATGCCGATCGAGCCACGCGTGACTTTGCCGACGGTAACCAGCTGATTGTAGACCGAGATCGCTGTGTTGGAGGGTAGCGCAAACCCGACGCCTTCAAATCCGCGGCTGCCGGTGTAAATCGCCGTGTTAATCCCTATCACTTCTCCCGCCATATTGACCAACGGGCCGCCGGAATTTCCGGGATTGATAGCTGCGTCCGTCTGGACGAAACGCTGAAACTGATGGCCGACGTTGGAGCGATCCTTGGCGCTTACAATTCCCGCTGTTACTGTGGAATTGAGGCCGAACGGGCTGCCAAACGCGAGAACCCAATCGCCCACCTGTGTGCCATCGGAGTTACCAAGCTTTGCTACGGCTAGCTCGTGATCAACATCAATTTTGACGACGGCGAGATCGGTATCTTTGTCCGCGCCGACGAGATGTGCGCTGTATTTGTGGGGATCGCCGTCAATCGTTACCTGAATTTTCGTGGCCTGATCGATTACGTGGTCGTTGGTCAGAATAAACCCTTTGTGGTCAACAATGACGCCCGAGCCCAAACTGCGCTCCGCATCAGGCCCGTTATCGGGAGAATCAAAAAAGCGGTCGAAGAAATCCTGGAAAGGATCGTTCAGGTGGTGAGGACGCTTGGCGCCACCGCCCTTCGGCTTCTCGATCACCTGAGTTGTGGAAATATTCACGACGGCAGGCCCGATTTTCTTGGAGATAGTCGAAAACGAATTGGAGAGCGTGATTGGGTCCGGCACGGCCAGTAGCGAGGCTCCGCTCGCACCATTTTGTCCATGCGTAGCGAGGGCTCGGCCCGAAATGAGGGTGCCGATCATGATGCCGATACTGAGCGTGGCTGTCACAAGGAGAGCGGCGAAGACCTTGCGGCGTCGCGCCCAACTCACCAATTCGTAAAATTGAACGCCCATCCCCGTACTCCCTTCCTGCCTATAATCGCGACAATTGCCGAAGGATAGCGATTATAACACCCATTTGATTCGCGCCATGGCAGGACAGTTTCACCGATGCCCACATAAATACGGGACCGGTGCCTCGACGAGAGCGATGTGACCACAAAGGCATCAGGTCATACCGATCCAACATCGTGATTGGGGCAGACCTGAGCTATGTTCGGGCGTGACGTTAGCTTTGCCCGCGACAAGGATGCCGCGCATACGCAAAGCGAAACGTCGCAACTTGCTTCAAATAGGAAGCCGTCGCCTGGATGGTGGCCCTCTTTCACGCAAAGCAAATACAGCAGATACAAACGAAAAGGCGAGGGAAGCCTGTGGTGTAGGCCGGCGCTAGCAGCAAAAATGGCCGTTAGGATTAGGACTTGGACAATCGCGCTCTGGGATCGAGACCCAGTTCAACATCAGTGGCGTCACCCGGCAAGCTCAAGTGAAAAGCTTCGTTTCTGGTTGCCATTTCGTCCCCTTCGACGCGGGGTTCCAGCTTTTTCTGAGCGCGGCGCTCCGCCTTCATGCGGGCTTTCTCCATGCGCTTCATCTCTTTTTGGCGCTTCTTGAATGTAGTCGTCATTGAATGGCTCCTTTTTAAGGGATTAGGTGCGGCCTCGCTGGAACAGCCCTCCAGGGCATCCTACCTCGCCGGACGAATCGCGCTCAAAGCTGCTGATTCTATACACCATTACGGTGAGGACAAATCCAAACGGGTAAGGCAGGCCGCCATACGCGCGCATCTACCAGAAAAACCTGACCCCCGGTGTGCATCTCTACTATAACACAGGAACGTTCCAAAAACCGCATACGACACTAACCAGCGATTTGCCTCCAGGGTTTTCGGGCGCGATCCAGATGAAACTCCGCTCGCCCGAGAGTGAGTCGATTTTATTCCACTGTTGACGCGGCTGTCATCGAGGGATGTAGAATCGGCTTAAACCCGCCCATGGGCAGCCCGGAGCACTTACACGGGCAGCTGAAAAAAAATTCAAGGAGATGAATCATGACAAAAGCGACGAATCCAATTCCAAAGGGATATCACACAATTACTCCGTCGGTCACCTGCCGCGATGCGGCCAAGGCGATCGACTTCTACAAGAAAGCATTCGGCGCGCAGGAACTCATGCGCATGCCGTCACCGGACGGCACCAAAGTGAGCCACGCAGAAATCAAAATTGGCGACTCAGTTGTCTTCGTCAGCGACGAATTTCCGGGAATGAGCGCCGCACCTTCGCCCACCTCGACGCCCAGCTATAGCCTGTTCCTGTATGTCGCGGATGTTGACTCGGTCTTCAATCGGGCAGTTTCCGCGGGCGCCCGCGCCGACATGCCGATGCAGGACATGTTTTGGGGCGATCGCTTCGGCAAGCTGACCGATCCCTTCGGGCATCAATGGGGGCTCGCGATGCATATCGAAGACGTTGCGCCGGAGGAGATCGGCCGCCGCGCCAAAGAATTCTTCGCGAAAGCAGCGGGACAGAATAAGTAGATTCTCGAAGAGGGGCAACCAACAGGCCGTTCGCCAACGCGCACGGCCTGTTTTCACTTTCTGCGAGGCAGCATGTATCACCTGATGGGAACTTCCCATGGCAGAATAGGCTGGAGGGTAGTGGCTCTTACATAAGGAGGGCGTCACACGTCTCGACCGAACGACAAACAGAAAATCATTAAACACTACGATGTCATAAGTCCCTTCTATCGCTCCTTGTGGGGCGAGCATATTCATCACGGATATTGGATTCGCGGAGATGAGTCAAAAGAAAAAGCTCAGCTTCAACTGATCGAGCACCTCGCCGGGCTTGCCAATGTGAAACCCGGATCGGATGTTCTGGATATTGGTTGTGGCATCGGGGCTAGTAGTCTTCATCTGGCCAGAACCTACGGCGCCAAGGCTACGGGAATCACCATTTCGATGGTTCAAGTTCAAATGGCTAAGGAGACGGCAGCCGCTGAGCAGTTGCCCGTGAAATTCTTTTTGATGGATGCTGAAGCGATGGACTTCGAAAATCAATTTGATCTTCTCTGGTGTGTGGAATCCATTTCGCATTTCGAGCGGCGAAAGGAATTTTTCGCCTCCGCCGCCAGGCTCCTGAAATCTGGCGGGACCTTCGCCATCATCGACTGGTTCAAGAAGCCGGACCTTACGCCCTCCGAGACCCGAAAATACATCGCTCCCATCGAAAACGGCATGCTGGCAAAGCTGCAAACCATGGACGAGTACGAATCATTTCTCGCCTCGAACGACTTGAAAATCTCCCATCGCGAAGTCATGAACAAGAATTGCGCTCGAACGTGGGATCTCTGCATCGACATCCTTCGAGACAAAGAATTATGGAAGATCGCTATGAAGCACGGTCCCGCTTTCGTTTCCCATCTCCGGGCGTTCCAGGCTATGCGCAGAGGCTTTGCTTCCGGCGCCTTCGTCTACGGCCTATTAGTCGCGTCCTCCACCTGACAACCTTCCCGGCACTTCCCTTGCTCTTGCGATATAGGCTTCTGCGAGCCAGCGCCTGAGACTTATAATGCCGTTATGAGGATTCTGCTATTCACAGGCAAGGGCGGCGTTGGGAAGACGAGCCTGGCTGCTGCCACAGGCGTGAAACTCGCTCAGCTCGGACATCGCACGCTGGTTATGAGCATCGATGCAGCCCACAGCCTGGGAGATTCCTTCGACCTGGACACCGATCTCTTCCACGTCCAAACCTCGGACCCGCTCGCTATCAACGATCGGCTTTCGATCATGGAACTGAATATTCAGAAGGAAATCAAACGTCACTGGAAGGAGATCTCTTCTTACATCACCGCCGTGCTGCGTACCACGGGCATCACTGGAGTTGAGGCCGAAGAACTCGCCATCCTACCGGGCATGGAAGAACTCAGCGCGATGATGTACATCAATCAGTACTGGCGCGAGAGAAGTTACGACGTGGTTGTGCTCGACGCCGCTCCGACCGCCGAATCCATGCGCTTCATCAGTATGCCCACTACTCTCGATTGGTACATGAAGCACATCTTCCCCTTCCAGCGCAATCTGCTCAGAGCCGTACGGCCGATTGCAAACCGCGTGGCGCCGTTTGAGCTGCCCACGGACAACTACTTCCTGAACATTCGCGATCTCTTCGGCAAGTTGGAGGGCGTGAACGAAATTATGGAGGACCCGCAAGTCACCAGCGTGCGCTTGGTTACGAATCCTGAGAAGATGGTCTTGCGCGAAACGCAGCGGGCGTTTGTGTACTTCTCTCTTCACGGGCTCACGGTAGACACAGTGATCGTCAATCGGCTCCTTCCGGCGAACGTGACGGATGGATGGTTTAAGGATTGGCACACGTCCCAGGAGAAAATCCTTAACGAGATCGAAGAATATTTTGCGCCTGTCCCGGTGAGGCGCGTGCCGCTTTTCGAGCATGAAGTCTTGGGAAAACAGCGGCTCGAAGATCTCGCACAGGTGCTGTATCCTGGGCAGCAGGATCCGTCGGCAGTGACCCGTACGGAGAAGTCCTTCACGTTCGCGAAAAGAGATGGAGGCTACGAAGTGCGGGTGCTCTTGCCGTTTGCCTCAAAGGGCGAAGTTGCGCTGTTCAAGAAAGGCGATGAACTTGTGGTTGAAATCGGCACACTACGCCGCCATGTTGGCCTTCCACGATCAATGGAAACATTGCTGCCGGGCAGAGCGAGACTTGAGAATCAGGTCCTTACGGTTGAAATGAAGGAGGCTCAATGAACGAACCCAATCCCACCCAGCAAACGGCTCGCGAACACGGCCATCATCAGGGTTGCCTCTGCTGCGAGGTGTTGGATCATCTGCGCGAATGCTTTCATGTTTCACCCGCTGTACAAGAGCACCTGGCGAATTCGCGGATTGAATTCCTCAAGGCGATCCGTGGAGTGATCGATTCGCGCATCGAGCGCCTGTCGCATTCGGGCCCACGGGGCGCCAAGATTGCCGTCGAGTAAGTCCGGCAGGGCTTCCTTCAGCCTCAGGTCGGTGCTGGTAGAGGCCGATTCCGTTTTCTGCCCGGATCGCCACCTCTGCGGTAATTTCGGCGCGTCCGCGCCGATCGTCTGTACGATTTTGCCGCCGCTAGTCACGATGAGGTCGAACACATCGGCCGGGTCGCCGGCCACGCCATAGAAGGCAAACCCGGTATTGCCCCCGTAGGACGCCGAAGCGCACCCCCGAACCGCTTGCTTCGCTAATCGCCAAACGCCCAATCCACGGCGCGTATCTCGGTTCTTACTACCGGCAAGCGTTGGAGGCATTCGTATTTTCTCTGGTCCGCGATTCTAACCAGCGAAATACCCACGGCAACGCAAGTTTCGTAATCTTCCGATTCGATATTCGGCGATCTATCTGTGTTTTGGATTACTGTGAAGCGGAGACGACATAGACCATCATTGAAAATAGGACTGTAAATCCGATGAAGGCAGCGAAAACGATAATGGGAAGGTCAGTGCTCCGCGTGTTCTCTGCCGCCATATGGCGGCGCCGTTGCAGCTCGTAGGCCAAGCGCTGTTCTTGAACACGCATTGAGAGTGGCGTATGTTGTAAGAGTACTTGTGTTCATTAAATTGTCCAGTACCGAAAATGATAAACTAAAGTACTACTCATTCTTTTGGTTTTTATTTGCCTTACGATCATCTGGGCCGCGAATCTACAATTCTCAAACTGAGAAGTGCGGCGATGACCGGCTATCGCGACTTTGAGACTGACATTACCGTGCAAGCCAATCAAAAGGTGACCGTGAAGACCGCACTGACTCCAGCAAGCATCACGGCGGAAGCTCCCGAATTGAAATGGACCTGGGCACCGCTGTCACTTCGCTGGGTGACGGATTGGCAGCGGCGGCGCGGACTTGTTACAATAGTTGATGGCCGGAACGAAAACCTTCGGCTTGTGCGCCGGGGCAACTCCCCGCAGGTGAAGCTACCAACCGTATGGCTCCTCGTACTCTCTATGAAAAAATCTGGGATGTGCATCTGGTGCACGACATTCCCGGACAGCCGTCCATCATTTACATCGATCGGCACCTAATCCACGAAGGAACTTCCCCGCAGGCGTTCGCCGGATTAAAAACCGCCGGGCGCAAAGTGCGGCGTCCTGAGTTGACCTTTGCCGTGATGGACCATTCGGTGTCCACGAAGAACCGGCTGCTGCCGGTGCTCGACGCCGATGCCGCGGGCCAATTCGAAGCGCTGGCTCGTAACTGCGAAGAGACGGGCGTGCACCTGTTTGACATGCACAGCAAGAATCAAGGAATCGTGCATATCATCGGACCCGAGCTGGGCATCACGCAGCCAGGCCAGACGATCGTCTGCGGCGACAGCCACACCTCCACTCACGGCGCTTTCGGCGCCCTCGCATTCGGCATTGGAACCAGCGAAATCGAGCACGTGCTTGCCACGCAGTGCCTCTCGCAATTCAAATCGAAGACGATGGAAATTCGCTTCGTTGGCAAAAAGCCGCGCGGCGTCGCCTCCAAAGACATGATTCTTGCGGTGATCGGAAAAATGGGCATCGCGGGCGGAAATGGAAGCGTGACCGAATACACCGGCGAAGCGGTCCGCGCGCTTTCGATGGAAGCTCGCATGACGATGTGCAATATGACAATCGAAGGCGGCGCACGCGCAGGCATGGTGGCGCCTGACGATACCACCTTCGCATATCTCGAAGGCCGCCCGTTCGTCCCCCGCGGCAAAGAATTTCAGGAGGCCGTGAGCTACTGGAAGTCGCTCGTCACCGACCCGAACGCGAAATACGATTCCACCGTCACGATCGCAGCAGACAAGCTCGCGCCGATGGTCACCTGGGGAACGAATCCCGGCATGGTCACGCAGGTGACCGATCGCGTCCCCGACCCGCATTCGTTTAAAGATCCTGTTGACCAGAAAGCGGCCGAAAGCGCTCTCGTTTACATGGATTTGAAGCCGGGAATGCCAATGGAAGATATTGCGCTCGACCGCGTGTTCATTGGCTCGTGCACCAATTCGCGCATCGAGGATTTGCGGCTCGCGGCGAAAGTGGTCGCCGGGAAACATGTGTCGAAGAACTTGAAACAGGCGCTGGTCGTTCCCGGTTCGCGCCGCGTGAAAGCCGAAGCAGAGGCGGAAGGCCTCGATAAGGTTTTCACGCAAGCAGGCTTTGAATGGCGCGATGCGGGCTGCAGCATGTGCATCGGTATGAATGACGATGTGCTGCAAAGCGGCGAGCGCTGCGCCAGCACCTCCAACCGCAACTTCGAAGGACGCCAAGGTAAGGGCGGACGCACGCATCTCGTCAGCCCGCTGATGGCTGCCGCGGCAGCGATCGAAGGCCATTTCGTCGATGTCCGCAAATGGAATGGTGTGGAGGGCGCCGAGTAGAGCGCGAACGTCAGCCGCGAAAAGACAAACTCAAATTACGCAGAGTATCACGGAGACCACAGAGGAATGGAGCCGTTCATCAAACACACCGGGTTGGTCGCGCCGCTCGATCGCGTGAATGTCGATACCGATCAGATGGTGCCCAAGCAATTTCTAAAATTCCTCACGCGCGAAGGTTATGGACGCGTCCTTTTTTACGACTGGCGCTATCTGCCCGGGGAGAAACCGAATCCCGATTTCGAGCTCAATCGTCCGCGTTATAAAGGCGCATCGATTCTCCTGGCGCGCGCAAATTTCGGCTGCGGCTCAAGCCGCGAACATGCTCCCTGGGCGATTCTCGACTACGGCTTTCACGCCATTCTGGCGCCAAGCTACGCGGATATTTTTTACAACAATTGCTTCAAGAACGGGATTTTGCCCGTCACACTTTCGAACGAGCAGATGGACGAGCTTTTCAAACGCATGGAGCAGAACGAAGGATATCCGCTGACGGTGGATCTCGAAAATCAGGTTGTGACGGACGACAAAGGCCTGCGCTACCCGTTTACCGTCGACCCCTTCCGCCGCGAGTGCCTACTGAAAGGCCTCGACGACATCGGCCTCACACTCGTGCACGAAGACGACATTTCCTCATTCGAACGGAAAAATCTCCGTTATCCCAAAATGTACGAGCCTGTAGATGTGAAATTTCACAAGCAACCAACTGACCCCGGAAGCCACCCACAGAAGTAAGCGATCATTGCGGGCGCTTCCGTAACGCCGGCTTGTCCTGAGCGAAGTCGAATGGGCGTCCCCCCGGCTGTTTTTCTCGAAATCTCACCGCGAATCACGATTCTTGTGGCTCACTCGTACTGCCCCCGCGCAACAATAGGCTCGGGCGACTCAGGTGCAATCGGCCCCGCTCCCTTCAGTTCCGCCAGCACAATTCCCAGAAGAATCATCGCCGCGCCAAAAAGCACCCGGCCTCCAAGCCGTTCGTGCGCCACAATCCACGCCGTAATTACCGCAAACACAGGTTCCAGGCTGATGAAAAGCGCCGTATGCGTCGGCGTCGTATACTGCTGCGCCCAGGTCTGAAATGAAAAGCCGATTACAGTTGACCCGATCGCCGTGATCAGCACCGCAAAAATCAGCTGCCCTGACCACACAAGCCGAGGCGCTTCCCAGCCCGCTTCAGAAAGCAAAGGAAGCGCAAGCGTGGCAAGCGCAGCCGTCGTTGCTACCTGTAAAAAACTGAGCGCGCCCACCGAATGTCGCTCTACGTATAAACCAATGAAAATCACATGTAGCGCGAACATCGCGGCGCAACCGAGCGCGATCGCGTCCCCGCGATTCAAGCTGCCCAACCCTTCCGGCGGAATCATCAGGAAGTAAAGGCCGGCCAGTGCGGAAAATGCACCGAGCCAAATCCAGACATTAATGCGACGCCGCCCAAATGCCGCGAGAAAAACGGGGACAAGCACCACGCTCGATCCGGTGATGAATGCGGCCTTCGATGCGCTAGTGAATTTCAGCCCCGTCGTTTGGAACGCATATCCGCCAAACATGAAAAAGCCGATCTGTACCCCAGCCCAGATCGTGTGACGATTCAATTCGTGCAGCGCTCGCCAAAATAAGATCGCCATCACAGCGGCGGCGAGGGCAAAACGAACCGCGATATAAGTGAAGATAGATACGTCCGCCAGCGCTTCCTTCACCACAATGAACGTGCCGCCCCACACCATGGAGCAAAACAGAAGAGCAAGATCCGCGCGGATTCGCCTACTCAAGATATCCTCTCACTTCGCGATAAATTTGCTTCCGCACGAGTCTAAGCACCCGGCGATTTTGTCGCAACGATGGAACGTATCCATCTCACAGCCAGCCATTATGTCCGAATTCGAAACTTTAGCCTCCCGGCCAATGGACCCGCCGCGCGGTATAGTAGACACTTCATTAATTAGTGCCACAACAAATGTCGCGACGAATCACTGCGATTTTCTGCATTTGCACCGCGGTCTGGATCTTGCCTAGTGCGCCGATGCGGGCCGCCAGGCATGACGGCTGGGTCGAAGTGCGCTCCCCGAATTTCATCGTCGTCAGCAATGCCGGCAAAAGGCAGGCTCGCAAGACCGCCATCCAATTCGAGCAGATTCATACCCTTTTCCGCGACGGACTCGCCGTCGCGCAAGGCCACCCCAGCCCTGTCATCACTATTTTTGCCCTGAAAGATGAAAAGTCGCTCGGCGAACTGCTTCCCGACTATTGGACCAAAGGTCACATGCACCCTTCAGGTGTTTTCGCCTTCGGCTTGCATCAATACTACGCGGCAGTGAATCTCGAAGCGCAGGGCACCAATCCCTTTGCGACCATGTACCACGAGTATTACCACTCGCTGACGATGCCCTATTTCTCGGATTTGCCGGTCTGGCTCAGTGAAGGTCTCGCCGATTTCTTCGGCGAATCGGAGGTGAACGGAAGCGTCGCCACAATGGGCGTCGCGGATCCTGCCCTGATCGAAGAGCTGCGGCATAACAGGCTCATACCGCTGGACGTGCTCTTTCACGTCGACTCTTCGTCGCCCTATTACAACGAGCAGAATAAAGTTTCCGTTTTTTACGCGGAGTCCTGGGCGCTCACACATTACCTAATGATTGGTGACAAGCAATCGCACCGTCGGATGCTCACTGATTACGCGAACGCTCTATCGTCTGGCTTGACTCCCGACCAGGCCGCCGCGAAAGCATTCGGCGATCTGAAGAAATTGCAGGACGATCTTTCCCGCTACATAAGCAAATTCACATTTTCCTATTTTCAGATGAAAGCCCCGGCCGAGCCGGCGCCGGCAGACCTTCACATTCGCGAGCTCACCGATGCGGAGGAAGAAGCCTATCGCGGGGGGTTCTTCGCGATTCGCAGGCGGCCTGAGGCCAAGCAGATCCTGCGGAATGCGGTGAATCTCGATCCGAAGGTCGCTCTGGCGCACCAGAATCTCGGCATCGAGGAATATCTGGAAGGCAATCGAGATTCGGCACTAACTTCCATTTCCGAAGCGGTGCGGCTGGATCCGCAAGATGGTTTCGCTCGTTATCTCCGCGCGCATCTCACTTTCTTTGGCGCTGGCGGTTTTCCCCAAGACGCGCAGATCGAGGAAGATTTGCGCCAGTCCGTTGCGCTGAAATCCGATTTCGCTCCGGCCAATGCCCTGCTCGGCCTGTATCTCTCAAGCCATCGGCAAAACGCCGAGGAGGCGCTGGCGTACGCGAAGAAAGCGGTGAACCTCGAACCGGGCAACACCGAATTCATCTACGATCTTGCTCAAGTACTCGCGCAGATACAGCGCTTCGATGAAGCGCAGTACGTCGCGGAACGTGCCCGGGCAAACACGCAAAACGCGGAGTATCGCGCCAGGCTCGACCAATTTATTGCGTATCTCCAAAATGCGCGTAGCGTCGCCAGCCGCAATGCGCAGCTTCAAAGTCCGCCCGCAAAGGCGCCGCCGGTTCCCGACTCCGCGCCCCGTCCTCCTGTCGCTCAGGAAGAATCGCCTAAGGAAGCGGACAACTCGCGGGAAGTGACCGGTATGGTGACACAGGAAAGTTGTGCCGCCGGTCTAAAACTACAAGTCGCAGCCGGCGCCGAAGTCTTTACCTTTCATCTTCCGCCCGGCGCCCATTCGGCGATCCGTATGATGGCGAAGCCTGCGCCGGACTTCGATATTTGCAAGTCTCTGAAAGGCACGCAGGTCGCAGTGCGCTTCCTGCCCGATGAAGCGAAGAAAAACACCGGCGCCATCGAACAACTGACCATTCTGGCGGCCGGCACGCCAGCCCCGCTAACGATTCCGAAACCGGATTTCGCGGCGACCTCTTCAAAACCTCTCCGTCTTCCGGCCGGTGCGAATAGTGCGCAAAACGCGAGCGTCACCTTATCCGGCCGCGTGACCGCTGTGGCCTGCGACAAAAACGAAATGAGTCTCACGCTGCTGGTGCGCGACTCCGAATTCGAACTGCATGCGCGAGACTATGCACGCGTCCATTTCGATCAATCCGTGCCGTTTGATGCGGGTGAATTTCAACCCTGCGTCCAGCTGAAGGATCATGACGCAACGATTGAATACATCGTCACCGAGAAAGAGGAGTACGACGGCGAGATTCAGTCGGTTCAGGTGGGCAAGTAACGTCAGCTACGCCGGCGCAAGCACATCTGGCTGCCGAAAACTGCCGGGCATTCCAGTGGCACAGGTTTACCTTGAGTCTCGAAGGGGACTCTTGCATGTTCTGAGGAACGAAGGGCCTGTACGTCTTTCGCCGCGCTACCGCTCCTGCTCGAAAACAATCCGGCCGCCCGCAATCGTCATCGCCGGATGTTTCGAAAGCAGTTCTCGCGCCGGGATGCGCGTGATGTCCACAGGAAACACAACGACATCCGCCAGCATGCCAGGCGCAATCGTTCCCTTCCGTTTTTCTTCAAACTCCGCATAAGCCGACCCCGCCGTATACGCGTGCAGACAATCTTCGATGGGAAGTTTTTCCTGTGGTTGCCAGCCGCCTGGCGGCCCGCCTTCGGGCAGTTCTCGCGTGACGCAGGCGTAAATACCGCGCAGCGGGTTGATCGGCTCCACAGGATAGTCCGTTCCGAACGCCAAGCGCACGCCGTCTAGCTCCATCGTGCGCCACGCATATGCGCCTTTCACCCGCTCGGGACCCAGTCGATCCGCAGCCCATCGTTGGTCGGTCAGCTCATGCGACGGCTGCATCGACGCTATCACTCCTCGTGCAGCGAACCGCGCAAAATCAGCCGGTGCCACTACCTGCGCGTGCTCCACTCGGTCGCGGCGGTCCCGCGCGCCGTTTGCGTTTGCGGCGGCAGCAAAGGCGTCGAGCGCGATTTTGTTCCCGCGGTCGCCGATTGCGTGCAGGGCGATTTGAAATCCGGCGCGGTCGCGCTCCACCGCCATTTGCGTAAGCACCGACGGATCGAGGCGCAGAATTCCCGAAGTGCCCGGATCGTCAGAATAAGGCGCGAGCAGCGCCGCCGTCCGCGAACCCAGCGATCCATCAACGATCGCTTTCAGTGCGCCGGTTCTTAGCCAGGGATCGGTAGTGCCCCCAGCGCGGCGCATCTCTTCGAGACGCGACAACGGCAGAGTGAACTGAAGCCATTCCGTGATGCGAATCTTTTGTTTGCCGTCGTGCTTCAATTGCTGAAGGACAAGAAAATTCTGCCAGCCATAGTTGTCGCCGTCGTTCGGCGACATCATGGAGTTGTCTTGCATGGACGTCACGCCGTTTTGCGATGCCTCGTCCATCACAAGTGCGAATGCGCGCAGGCGCTGCGATTCTGAAAAGGGAGGCACACGGCCGTAGACAAGGTTCATCGCCGCATCTTCTTCCAGCATTCCGGTCGGCTCTCCTGTGGCCGGATCGCGCTCGATATGCCCGCCGAGTGGATCGGGCGTTTCACGAGTGATACCGGCGATTTGCAGCGCTCGAGAATTCACAACAGCCACGTGGCCATCCACGCGCTGGCAGAACATCGGATGCTCGGTCGTAATCGCGTCGAGATCCTGCCGGCTGGGAAATTTCTTCACGGGCCATAGCGTGTGATCCCAACCGGGAGCAATAATCCATTCTCCCGATCCAAACTCCCTGAGTCTCGCGCGAATCCTCTGCTGAAATTCGTCAACGGACTTCGTGCCTCGCAAATCCACTTCCAGTTTCAGATACGCGCCCGACGCGAGATGAGAATGGGCATCGTTGAACCCGGGCATCGCGAACTGCCCGTGCAAATCGATCACGCGAGTCTTCGGGCCTGTCCACGATTTTATTTGCGCGCCCCCGTCCATGCCTGCCTTCGCTCCGTTGGAAATAGCCACGATGAACTCGCCGCGACTCGCAATGGCGCTGGCCCATGGCTGAGCCGCAAGGCCGGTATAAATTTTCCCGTTTGTGAGAATCAAATCGGCGGGAGGCCCGAGCGGAGACAGCTTTGCGGACGAATGGGACTCCTGCGGTGCGCGCCCAGAAGAGGGGCTCGCCGCGAAGATCGAGTGATGCGATGCGAAGAATTCCGCGCCGGCCAACGCGCAAATCGCAGCCAGCAGGAGATATCCCGGTTTCCGGCCGGACATCCTAGGGTTGTACCCCGGCAAGAGCTACTGCGATGAGCATTACGCGCTTCAATCCCAGTTCACGGCCCGTGGGGTCGTACCACTCAGCCAGCGTGTGCGAACCGCTTCCTTTCCCGCCTCCGCCGATGGCCACGGCGGGAATTCCCTGCGAGAGCGGAATGTTCGCATCCGTCGAACTGCGTTCGAGGCGGGAGCGCGTGCCGAAAAAGTGATCCACGTTGCGCACCGTTTCAAGAAGCGGCGAGTCTTCGGCCAGCTTTCCTGATGGTCTGGCGCCCAGGGAATTAATTTCCATTCGAAGCGAATCGACGCCTGAACGGCTCGCAGCGGTTTCGTCTTTCATGCCTGCTTGCATCGAATCTCGCAGCGTGGTTTCCAGCCTGTCCAATTCGGACTCTTCTTCGGATCGAAGATCGATTTTCACCGTCGCTCGCGCGGGAATCGAATTCACCGAAGTGCCGCCTTCGATCACGCCAAAATTGTAGGAACTGCGCGGCTCGTCCGGGACTTTGACGGAAGAAAATTTCACAATGCCGCGGGAAAGCGCGGTGATGGGATTCGGAGCGCCAAAATCCGACCAACTGTGCCCGCCCGAACCCGTGGTCGTAATCTCGAAGCGGCGCGAAGCAATTCCCTGCGTGGTCACATGTTCGATCGAAGGTCCATCAATCGCAATCACTGCGGATAAGCGCGGACCGAATTCGTCAACCAGCGCGCGAATGCCGCGAAGATTTCCCTCGCCTTCTTCGCCCACGTCGCCCGCGAACACCAGCGTCTTCGTCGTGCGCACGCGGCCTTCCGATAGTGCGCGCGAAACTCCAATCAGTGCAGCGAGCCCCGCGCCGTTGTCGGAAATGCCTGGAGCTTCGAGCCGCGAAGTGTTGCGCTTCACAGTTACATTCGTTCCGACCGGAAACACAGTGTCAAGATGCGCGACCAGCAGCACCACATCTTTCGAACTCGACCCTGGGCGCTCACCGATCACGTTTCCAATCTGGTCGACGCGGACGCGAAGGTCATTGGCTTCGAACAATTTTCTCAAAGCGTCGCCGCGCCGCGCTTCTTTGAATTCCGGCGCGGGAATTTCTGTCAGCCGGATTTGCTGGTCGGTAACCCAAGCAGCATTTTTGTCGATCCACTCGAAGGCCTTGGCGCACGTGGGATCCTGCGCGAGCTTCTCGATGGATTCGTCAGCGGCGCGGACTGAGAGAGTGGCCATCACCAAAACGATACAGCAGATGGAGGTGAGTTTCACGAGATTCGTTCGCGAATTCCTAGCGCCTGCAGGCCGCTCGGCGTACCTGTGTGATATACGCGCACATGTAAGGGGATCAATTTGTCTGGGATTTTCCCGCCGCCATGGCGGGACCGATGAGAGCGATGATCTCGTCTTCGGTGAAAATGCGCTCGGATTTCTTGGCTGCGTCAAAAATTCGATCCACCAGCTCGTCGCCGGCAGAGATGCCGCGCTTTTCGAGCCAGTAGATTACGTTGGAGCGCCCGCTCAGCGGGCCGATTTCGATAACCTGTTCCAGGCCGAAATGATGCGATGGCACACCGCTGTAAATCGAGTTGGCCAGTTCCTCGTCGCCCTTCTTGTAAGCCTTCACAATCGCAGCCGCATGAACGCCGGTCGCGGTGCGAAATGCGTCGCGGCCTACCACCGGATAGTTCGGAGGTATGGCTGTGTGCGTCGCCTTCGAAACAGTGATCGAATACTTTTTCAAATTCGAGAGATCCTGATCGATCAGGCCCAGAAGCTTCAGATTTACGAGCATCAGCTCCATGGGCGTGTTGCCAACACGTTCGCCGAGCGCGAGAGCGGCGGCGTGTACCTGGTCGGCGCCGGCCGCAACCGCAGCGAGTGAATTTGCCACTGCCAGGCCGCGGTCGTTGTGGCCGTGCCAATCCACGCGGATTTTTTCTCCGGACGGCTTCACCACTTCCTCGATCACGAATTTCACGAGATTGTAAGCGCCGCGAGGAGTTGCGTGGCCCACCGTGTCGCAGAGCACGGCGGCGCGGGCACCGGAACGAATCGCGGTGGAATAGAGCGTGATAACCGTCGAAGGATCGGTGCGAATCGTGTCCTCGGTGACGTACATCACCGGAAGGCCGGCGGAGGCGGCAAATTTCACCGCATCCTCGGTGGTGCGTTGAAGGTGATCCACGGTCCAATCTTCGACCAGGCGCCGAATCGGACTCGATCCCAGGAACGTGGCCGCTTCGAGCGGCATGCCGACTTTTTCGGAAATTTCGATGATGGGCTTGATATCGTTCTTGTGCGTGCGCGCGGCACAATTCGGGCGAATCTTCATCCGCGATTGAACGATTTCGCGGGCGAGCGCTTCGGTGTCCGCATAGGCGCGAGGACCGGCGCCTGGCAGGCCGATATTCACCGTGTCAATTCCGAGCGATTCCATCAGGTGAAGGATTTCAATTTTCTCGGAGATACTTGGGTCGTGGACCGACGGATTCTGCAGCCCGTCGCGAAGCGTCTCGTCATTCATCATCACGCAGCGACCCGTGGGAATTTCGGCGCCGGTGAATGTGTTCCAGTCGTGAATGAGTTCGCTTTTCATTTTTTTTTGCGCGAGACCTTAATAGCGCAGCGTGTAGCTGTGCGGCGTCTTGGAGCGATCTGGTTTGTAGATCGTTTGGCAAAATTCGCAGCGGTACACTTCCGCCTTTTTGCCCACTAGGGCTTCGATTTCCTTGGGGTAGTCGTACCAGCGCTTCAGGTGGCCACAGCAGAGCTTACCTTTCGCGTCTTTCTCATCGCAGGCGCGCTGGGTGGCTTTCTTCGATTTGATTTTGGGTGGCGCGGGGGGTTCGGGTTCGGTAGCCACAGCTGTCGCCGTTGACGCGGCAGCGGTTGACGCAGCCGCAACCACCGGAGCCTTTGCAACCGGAGGCGTCTGAGCAGCAGCATCCGTCGACGCTGATGAAGCGGGCGCGGCCGGCGTTGTCGTCGGAGCTTGCGGCTGCGACGGAGTTTCCGGTGCCTTCTCGTCTGGCATCAATTCGCTCCCCTTGTAACGCGTCTCATAGATATCACGGTTTAAATTCGGCGGCGCCGAAACACCAGCCCGCGAGCACCGCTTTTGCCGGCCATCGCTCCAATCCTGCGCGTCCAATTTGGCGCGAACATGAGTTCAACCACGCTGCCGGCGGCTGCGGCAAAATCCTCGCCGTAACCGTACCACCAAGGTTTCGCGTAGAGCGGCAGCCGGTCCGCGTCCACGTATTTTACTTGAACCATTTCAAGCAGTCCAAGGCGCGAATGAGTGCGTCCCCAGCCGCTCCAACCGGATCCACCGTGCGGCGCTTCGGAAATGCCATAGTAACTTGCCACATCATTGATCATCACCGAGCCGGCGCGAATTCGCGAGGCGAGTTCCGTGCCTCGCCACGCGTCGCGCGTCCAGATGCTCGCGCCCAGCCCGAAGGGAGAATCATTCGCAAGAGCCACCGCTTCCTCTACGGACGCCACAGGGCGAATCGCGAGCACGGGGCCGAAAGTTTCTTCGCGCATGAGCGTCATCGAGTGGTCCACCTGGGTGACCACAGCGGGCTCGATGAAATTCGGGCCAAGATCGGGACGCCGATTGCCGCCTGTGAGAATTCGCGCGCCACGCTGTTCGGCGTCGCAAAGCTGCTGTTCGACTTTCTCGATTTGGCGCGGGCGGATCATCGGACCGACGTCGGCACTGGGATCAGCAGGCGGGCCCAGGCGCAGCTTCTTGGTTTTCTCGACGCACAGCTCAATGAACTTCTCAGCTACGGATTGCTCGACGTAAATCCGCTCGACGGAGAGACACGCCTGGCCGCAATTCGTGTACCCGCCCCATATGGCGGCGCTCGACGTGACGTCGAGATCGGCGTCGGCGAGAACAATCATGGCATCCTTGCCACCGAGTTCGAGAACCGATGGAATCAGTTTGCCGGCGCACGCTTCCGCGATTCGGCGCCCGGTAGCCACGCTGCCGGTAAAGAAAACTTTCGCAGGGCCCGCCTCGATGATCGTGGCACCCACTTCGCCACCGCCTTGCAGAACCCGCACAAGACCCTCAGGAAATCCGGCGGTTTCGATGAGCTCACCCACGAGAGCTCCGCTGGCAGGCGTCAGTTCCGAAGGCTTCAGCAGCACGGAGTTCCCCGCGACGAGAGCAGGAATCAATTCCGTCATCGGAATTGCGAACGGGAAATTCCAGGGCGAAATAATTGCGACAACGCCACGCGGCTCATACTCGAGCCATCCGGATCTTGCTTTGAGCGCGATGTTGTGGTGTGGCACTCGCTCGGGACGCAGCCATCGCGGCGCCTGGCGCGCGAGGAAATCCGCGGTGTCGAGCGCGAGGAGCACTTCGGCGAGAATGGCTTCTGCACGAGGCTTGCCGGTTTCGCGAGTGATGATATTTGCGATGTCGTTTCGCCGCTCGAAGATTGCATCGCGAAGGCGGCGCAACATCGCGCAGCGCTCCCGGAGTGGGCGTGCTGCCCATGCTTTCTGCGCGTTGCGAGCTGCTTCAAAAATCGCCGAGATTGCACTCGGCGGTGTGGCCGGTATGCGCGCGACTACATCACCAGTGGCTGGATTTACGGAGTCTACGAAATTTTGCCCGGCCAGTGCCTGGGCGCAAAGCGTTTGAGGGGAGACCGCCATTTCTCTGTGGATTCTAACCGATTTACGCGGCTGGCGGACAGCCTGCAGAGAACTGTCTGGTCGCACCGGGAACGCATCGGCGGCCGGAATACTTCAGGGCTGAAGCCCTAGCTTGTCGTTTCGCTTTATGTCGCCCCTGAAGGGGCGACCTACAAAGCTGTCGTTGCGATGACTATTAGCGCGAGAAGGACCGGCGGCGGGAGGCATGCCGTGAGAAAGAGGACGAGGCGAGCGAATCGGTGGGATCGGGATATTCGAGCGAGACAAGGTAGAGGCCGTCGGCCGGAACTGTGGGGCCAGAGCGCGAGCGGTCACACGCTTCGAAGATTGCGGGAATGTCGGGCGGCGCAAGGCGGCCTTTCCCAATTTCAATGAGCGTGGCGACGATTTTGCGTACCATATAACGCAGGAACGAGCGGCCGCGAACTACGTAGACGAGTTCTTCGCGATCCGGATCGCGAAGGATTTCCGACGAGTAGATCACGCGCACCATGTCGGGGTCGTGATCGTCGTCTTCCGAGCCGGAAGAGGCGGAGAACGATGTGAAATCGTGCTCGCCTTCGAATGTGCGTGTGGCTTGGGCCATGGCGGCTTCGTCGAGAGGACCGGAATAGTGGAGCGCACGTTGGTATTCGAAGGGCGGAAGAACCTGGCCGCGCCAGATGCGATAGCGGTAGGTCTTGGCCTGGGCCTGCCAGCGCGCATGAAAATCGGGGCCGACTTCTTCAGTGGCGACGATACGAACGGTGGGAGGAAGAAGGGCGTTGAGAGCGCGTTGAATTTCAGCAGTGGAGAGGGCGGATTGCGTTTTGAAATGTGCGACCTGGCCAAGCGCGTGTACGCCGGTATCAGTGCGGCTGGCGCCATGAATGAAGATTTTCTCCTGCGTGATCTGGCTGGCCGCATCGGCGATGGCGCCTTGAATCGTCGGAACGTTCGGCTGGATTTGCCAGCCGTGGAAGCCGGCGCCGTCGTAGGCGATGGTGAGCTTGAAATTGCGCATGCGAAGTGATTATCGCATGGGGATTGCCACAGAGGCACGGAGCTTAGGAATATGAGGGACAGCGCAGGTGCGAGTTGATTGATGCAGCCAGGATTACGAAACCAAATCCAGAGGTGGATAGCCAAAACCGACCTGTCGGTAAGGGCACCCGGCGCCGAATGGGACGTCGAGCTGGAGACCTATAGGCTGAGCGAAATAACCCGCATTGACTTTGGTGGCGACTACGAGGATGCACTGAATTTATACGGTGGCTGCAAATATCGACGCGCCCTGGAAAAAATTGAGGAGCTGAAGAATCTTCCCAAATTCACAAGCGAGGAGAAAAGAGCCGGCAAGATGCCGGCGTTACGGAATTGCGGCGGAGCCGGAAATAAGCTGCGGAGTCTGGAATCGTGTAGCCGCACGCTATCGGAAATAGCGCACCGACCCGGCTAAATGCAAAACGGCACAATTCCTAGTAAATGGCTAGGTCCTGCGGGTTGGTTGAACGGGCACGGCATGCCGTGCCCCTACAGTGTGTGAGATCTGGACATGAGCTCCGGCGTTATGAATGGGCGCGGGAGAAGCGGGAGCCAGGGCGGGTGGGCATGCCGCCGGCGCGGCATTGGGGGCACTCGTCGGGCTCGAAGCTGGGGACATTTAGTTCGACGAGTGCGCGCGAGGGGACGTTGAGTTCAATCGCGCCGCCGCTGCGATCGATCAGCGCGCCTGCGGCTACGGCGAGGCCGCCTTCCTGTTCCACGACGCCGATGGTTTCACGCGTGGAGCCACCTGTGGTCCAAACATCCTCGATCACCAGGACGCGCTCGCCGGGCGTCAATTCGAAGCCGCGGCGAAGGGCCATCTGGCCGGAGCGGTCGCGTTCTACGAAGAGAGCGCGAACGCCGAGAGCGCGGGCGACTTCGTGTCCGATGATGACGCCGCCGAGGGCGGGCGAGACGACACAACCAAATTTGTGATCGCGGAAAATTTCGGCGAGAGCGCGGCCGAGAGAGTCGGCGTGCTGCGGGAATTGGAGCACGAGCGCGCACTGGATGTAGGTCCCGCTGTGACGGCCGCTCGAGAGCTCGAAGTGGCCCTGGCGAATGGCGCCTACCTGCTCAAGTAGTTTGAGGATTTCGTCACGTTTCATAGAGCTGGCCGATGCGGGTAGCCTAATGGCGGTGGGGGGAAGTGTCAAGCAAAGGAGGATTTCAAATTTGAAAATTTGCAATTTCGTTTGCGCGCGGATAGCCGCAGTTTCCGGATACGGTTCGCACCTGGCAGGCTGGTGAGCGGAAGAGGACAGACAGGAGTGTCTGTCCCAATAAAACCAAACTGCCGTCTTGGGGGAAGCCGGATTCCGGCCTATCAAGTCTAGCGAAGCGCGGGCACATTTTCCCCAAATTGACAGGAGTGCGCGGGTCGGATATTCTTTTTGTTTCCAATTACATCGCGAAGGAGCACTGAATGGCGCAGGGTGGGGCTGTAAAGCACAAGAAGAAGACGAAATCAGTGTTGAAGAATATTCGCCAGGCGAAGCACCGGCAGGACGTGAATCAGATGAATCGCACGCGGGTGCGGTCGGCGATTCGCCGGCTGCGGACGGCACTCAGCTCGGGCGATGCGGCAGCGGCCGAAAAGCTGGCGTCGCCGACATTTTCGGCGTTGGACAAGGCGATTCGCAAAGGAACGCTGGCGGAGAACACGGCGAACCGGTACAAGTCGCGTTTGTCGCTGGCGTTGAACGGGCTGCGAGCGAAGAAAAAGGCGTAGTCGCGCGATTCGATTTTCGTTTGAAGTTTGGATTTCGAGAGGCGTCCTGAACGATCGGGACGCCTTTTTTTTTGCGCGGCACGGATGATCCTAGGCGGCCGTGGCCGGGGCGGCGGTGGAAGTGAGGCGCGCGATCAAGAATTCCAGGAGAGCGCGCGGATCAGGATTCGAGGATTTCAGCTGGCTATCAGCATCCGCGAGAGCCACGAGACCTGCAAGCAGGTCCGCTTTCGGAACGCGATGGGCGTTGCGAATAGCGGCTTCCGCATCGCTCGGACCCATGCCCAATTGGCGCGCGGCCTGATAGCGGGGGATCGTGCGCGGCAACCCACGGGCTTCCACGAGCTTGCGATAACGGTATGCGAGTGCACCAATCATGCGGATGGGATCTTCCCCCTCGCGCCGCAAATTATCAAAAAATTCGAGCGCTTTGGCTCGCTGCTTGGTGGCCAGCATGTCGGCGAGCTGCCAGACAGTGTTTTTGCGGGCTTCTTTTACCAGCGCTTCTACGTCCGCGGTGGCAATCCGGCCGCGTTCGAACGCGTATGCAGCGAGCTTGTCGATTTCCATGCGAATGCGAGCCGGTTCGAAATTCAAACTTTCCGCCAAAAGTGTTGCTGCCGCTCGATCGATCTCGATTTTCAGTTCCTTTGCCATTTGCGTGGCGAGGCCGGCCGCCGATTCTGGACCGATTGTCAGCTCGACGAGCAGGGCTTTTTCAGCGAGCAATTTGCGCAGTTTTTGACGGCCATCCAGCGCAGCAGCTTCGATCAGCAGCACGCTAAACGGCGCGGGTGCCTCGAGATAAGCGGCAAGGGCGTTGATGATTTCGTCCCGGGAATCGTCGCCCAACTTTTCGATCAGCTGAGCATCTTCGACAATGATCACCTGGCGGGGCGCGAGCATGGGCATCGTCTGCACGCGCTCCAGCGCTTCATTCCAGCCCTGCACGTCGCCGCGAATTCGCGCTACCGCCCAATCGCGGGCCGCTTGAGGGACGCAGGCTTCAATGATGTGATTGCGGCACAGATCACTGAGGTACGCATCGCTCCCAATCAAAACGATGGCGGGAACGGCTTTGCCGCTCGTGAGGCGCGCGACTAACTTTTCAGCCGAGACTTCTGCCATTTATAACCTTGGGTGCGACATCAGAAATCTTCTACCACGTTAGACACGAGCTTCGATGCAAAATCTCTGGCCATGCGGCCCAGAGCCGGACTTTGCTCGTCGAAAAAGCTCTGGACGTCGCTCGAGATCTGGTACTCGTCGCGAAACACCATGTCGTCACTTTCATACAGCGGCTTCGACGTCCTGTTATCGACCAGCGTCACCTTCGTGTGAATCGTGACGATCATCAACTCGACCTCGCCCGTCGTCGAGTTGAAAATTACGGGGCTGGTCTCAACTGAGCGAACTTCGCCGTGCAACACTCCGTCGGCAGCTTCCACATTTTGCACGATGCGATATTTGGTGCGTTCGACGAATTCGCGAATCACCGCTTCGGTGAGTCGCTGCTCGATGCGATAGCGCGTGGTGTCGTTCTTGAACGCCGGAATGGCGATGGAAGTCCAATCGGACGGAAGGCGGGAGGCTCGTCCGGCTACATGGTAGCCGCAGCCCGCACAGGCAATTCCGAGCAGAATGGCGAGGCAAAGGGCGGATCTACCGATGCAGGTGCGCGAGGGCAGAGGCAGCACCCGATCAGGCAGCAGCTTTGGCAAGCAGCTCCTCCGCAATGCGCATCGCGTTGGTGGTGGCAAGCCGCAAATTATCCGCTACTCCCCAGAGCCATACACCCGCCGCGACATTCGGATCCGCTTGAATGGGCGCCAGGTGAATTTCACTTTCACCTGCGACGCTGACGTTCGTCGGCGCCGGATCTTCCGGCCCGGCGATCCTTACTCCCAGATTCCGAAATGTTGCTGCTAGTTGCTCGAGTGGTGGGGAAACGGCAAATTCCGCGTAGGCGGAAAAAGCATATCCATAGAAGACCGGCGTCTGGATCAATTGCACCGCCGGCACAGGCGCGCGGCCTGCGAGATATAGAACGACATCGCGCGCGATTGCAGCCCGCGCGGATTCAAGGCTTGGCTTGCTCTCGTCCCCATACTTGGAGAGAAGATTAAAGGCCACTTGCGCGTCGAAGATGGTCTGCTCGATGGGACGAAACGAGAGCAGATTCGCAGTCTGCGTTTCGAGCTCGTCGATTCCAGCTTGATCACGCTCAGAAACCGGCGGAAAAAGCGTGGCGGCGATCGTTCTGGGCGAAAGCGTGGCGAGGCCTGCCGCAAGCGTACAGGAAATCAGCACAGGAGAAGCGGGAGAGGCGTATGCGATTTTGTGCGCAGAGCCGTTGGCGCCCGAGCCGGGCTTCGGCGGAAGCAACACGCTGAGCGACGGTATCCAGGAGGTTGCCTTGCCGTTCGCAGCGAGAACGCCCGTGAGATCGATCACAGTTGCGCCAGCGGCTTGAGCTGCTTGCCAGTTCCGCTCGGTGTCGGCAGGAATTCCGGCGAAAAACGCGAAGCGCACTTTGTTGAAGCTGTCTTCTTCGAGCTCGCGAATGAAGGTGGGTTCGCCACCAGCCTCCATGAGTGTTCCGGCCATCACGCTCGCATCGAGAAGAATAATTTCATCAGCCGGGAAATTGCGCTCTTCGAGTATGAGCTTCAGCTCTTTCCCTCGAAGAGATGACGCACCGACGATCGCTACGCGATTGGAATTCGCAGGGCCCGAAGGCATGGATCACGCAGTTCTCGAAGCAGGGCGGTGCCGCGCGAAGCGAACCACCTGAAGCACGATGCCGTGCAGAGTATAAGCGGTGGCGATAGCCAAAAGCGTGGGACGGGACAGAAACACAATCGCTCCGATGAGAGCAGCCCACAGGACAATAGCGAGCGACGGTTGCCGCTTGGTCCACTGAATATCTTTGAAGCTGTAATGCCGCAAGGTGCTCGACATCAAAACCCCAAGCGCAGCGATCAACGCCAACCAGAGCAATGAGATTCGCGAATCGTCGATAGGATTGCGAAATGCGTGCACAACCGCCGCGATCATGCCGGCAGCGGCGGGCGTGGGCATCCCCACGAAGTAGCGATTTCCGCCCGACGCCATTCCCTTGATATTGAAACGCGCAAGTCGCCACGCGCAGCAACCGACAAAGAAGAATCCAATGAGCCAGCCAAGTTCGGTGAGGTGCAACGCCGGCGACGAGTCCGCCGCAGCCATAGCGCGAATTCCCCAGGCGTAGGCGAGCACGGCAGGCGCGATTCCGAAGCTGACCACGTCGGCGAGCGAGTCAAATTCCTTTCCGAAATCGCTGTTGGTGCCCATCGCGCGCGCGATGCGTCCGTCGAGCGAATCAAACAGAATCGCAAGCCCGATCGCGCCAGCCGCGTGGTCGAAATCAGTCACTTTACCGTCGAGTGTGGCGAGAACCGCGTAATAACCGCACAAAAGATTGGCCACCGTGAAAATACTGGGGAGGATGTAGATGCCGCGCCGCAGGCGGTCTTTGCGAAACGGATTTCGCGGCCTTTCTTCGTTGCCGATCGGATCTAAGCCGTTGAATTCCATCGCGCGAGGATGCTTTCGCCGCCTTTCACTTTTTGCCCACGCTGCGCCACGATCTGCGCCTCCGCGGGAAGCCAGAGGTCCACGCGCGAACCGAAGCGGATTAGGCCCACGCGTTCGCCGAGCTTTACTTTTTCGCCCGGTTCTTTCCAGCATATCACGCGGCGAGCGATGGCTCCGGCGATTTGTTTGAATACCAAACGGCCCCTTGCCGTATCCATACTGATCACGTTCTGCTCGTTTTCTTCCGATGCGCGCGAGCGAAACGCGGCCAGAAACTTGCCGGGACGATATTCTACTTTCGCGATGCAGCCGGCCACCGGCGCCCGTTGCACGTGGACGTCCCACACCGCAAGGAAGATCGTCACGCGCTTTCCGGGAACGGATGCGAAAGGTTCGTCAACAATCTCGACGACATGCCCGTCAGCGGGAGAGACGACAGCCCTTGGATCGCTTGGAATCGTGCGATTAGGGTCGCGAAAGAAATAGAAGACGAACAGCCCCAAGAAAATCAGCACTCCGCCCGGCCATTCCCATCCAATCACCACGCAAATGGTTCCCGCGATCAGCGGCGGCAGGGCAAACCTGTAAGCGTCTTTCACCATGACTCGTTCTAGCGGATCCTAAGCGCAAACTTCAGCGAATTTCTCCAGGATTTCTCTCCCGAACAACGCGCGAATATATCTTATGGGTACACCTCTAGTGTACGACAGAAATCACGAGGAGATTCCGCCCGTTAAGTGGGCAGCGCGCTGTGCTGCCTGCTGCGCGCGACGATCATTTCCATCTGATCTTTCAGCCGCAACTTGGTTTTCTTGAGGGTTGTTTCTAGGGCGAGGTCTTCAGAACTTAGATAAGGCTCAGTGAGGAGTTGCTTCAACTGCGTTTCACATCGAGAGTGCTCTTCTGCGAGGGACCTGAATTCTACATCTGTCTCCAATAGGGTCTGCCGTATATCGCGTGTCGTAATCGGCATGCGTTTCCCTCCTGGTTGGAACCTGGTGTTCACATAATCGTAACAATTACCATACTGCGGTGCCTGGCGCAAATGGTGAATTTGGAGCTCTTGTGAATAAAGCAGGAGCGTCGCAGTGTAGCCGTTTGTACTGCTATTTGAGCGAGGCAGCAAGGACCAGCGCATCCTCGATCGGTGCTGTGTAGTAGCGAGCCCGGCGCCCCGTCGTATGAAAATTATAAAGTTCGTAGAAACGAAGAGCAGCGAGGTTCGAGACGCGCACTTCGAGGAAAGCCCGTTGCGCGTCAAATGATTTGGCCCAACGAAGAGCCTCTTCCAGAAGGGCGCCGCCAATTCCCTGCCTGCGCGCGTCGGGCTTTACTGCAAAATTCAGGATCTCGAGGTCAGATGCAATGCGGCGGGCCACAAGAAAGCCAATGATGGCTTTGCGTTCGGCAACCCAGCCGCCCATCTCCCCTTTCGCAACGCGGTGGTAATCCCATGCGGTCCATTGAGCGACCTCGCGGCAGAGGGACTGGATCGCCAGTACATCCTCGATATCGCGGAATTCGAGCAGACGGATCAACAAAGCCGTTAGCTTTCTTTCCAATGGAGTTGTGCGTCAGTGCGGCGAACGTAGTTTGCGTCGAGCGTGAGCGGATCGGCCAATTCGCCCCGCTGTGCGCACCGTAACCCGAGCTGGCCGATAAAAGGCGCAAGCACGGACGATGCTGGTTCGACGACAGCCTTCAGCTTTGCAATCTGGTTTTGCATCGCCTCCGCCGGGAACAACTCCGGCCGCGGCGTCACGATCGCGAATTCGACGCCCGCTGCTCGTTCGCGAACCGCCTCGAAAAATTCCGAGGGCGTCATCATGTACTCTTCGCCATCGAGAACCAACAAGCTCTCGCCCGGCGCTCCTCCCGCGGCACGCCGGTAGAGGCCGAAATAAAGCTGGCCGCGCCGCGCGTCGAGCACCGGCACAATCAACGCCGCATTCGAGTGCGCCTGGACAGCCACCGCTTCGAGCGCACTGACTGGCGCAATTGGCTTGCGGTACACTTCCGCCCACCCTTTCACGGCCGCCAGGCCAACCCGCAACCCCGTAAAGGACCCAGGGCCGGCCGCCACGGCAAACAGCTCAAATTCCTCCATCCGCACCGAAAGTTCGCCCAGAAGGAACTCCAACTCGCGAAACATCCTCGAGGAATAGACCTCGCCTGTAGCGGTGGAGACCACCCCAACGATTTTTTCGTCGCGTAGTACTGCTAGGCTGCCTGAGGGCGAAGAAGTGTCTAAGGCTAAGACAAGCACGTGCACCATTATAGGGCAATTCGGGGGCCAATCTTGCGGAAAACTTGTGTATTTTCAATCTCTTCTGACCCTCGGTTAGCGGGGATTTCCTTGACGTGGGGCTTGCATGTGTCTAAAATTTCAACAAGCTCGGGGAGGCTACTTCCACCTATGGAATTCAAGCTAGGCGAAAAAGTCGTATATCCGAACCATGGCGTAGGTGTAATTGAGCAGATCAGCTATGGGTACTTGAACGGTAGGTCAGAGCGGTATTACATGCTTAAGATCGTTTCCAGCGGATTAAAAGTGATGGTGCCGCAGTCGAATATTATGAACGTGGGACTCAGGCCCATCATCCGCACAACCCAAGCCGGTGCGGTCCTTTCGTTCCTCGAGAAGGGACGTTCCGATTCGCACCATGATTGGAAACACCGTTTCAAAGAAAATTCGGATCGGATGCGGACGGGATCGCTGATGGAAGTGGCTGCTGTCCTGAAAGGCCTCGTCGCCCTCAGCCGGACCAAGCCGCTATCTTTCCGCGAGAAGAAAATGCTCGAGCGAGCCAAGTATCTTCTCGTCAGCGAATTGGCTACCGTGCGCAATACCTCCGAGCAGGCAGTAGAAGTGAACATCGTTCGCGCACTTGCCAAAGCAAAGCTTCAGATGCCGGAGATGGCGCCGCCCGCAGAGTAGAGTCCAATCGTATTCTGTTTTTTGCCGGGCACGATCTGAAGAGATTGTGCCCGGTGCTGTCTTAGGAGGGCCTTTCGGGCAACTGCGATGGGCGCCGCGGCTTCTACCGTTTTTCAATCCCCTCTTGCTGCTGTTACTACGTCTGTCATCAACCCGTCGTACCAGGAATTTCCGCCTTCGCTCAAATTCGCGCAGCACGTTGAATGTTTTTGGATGCACCGCTCAGATGGGCCGGTCCGCAATTTTCATGTGTTTCCCGATGGTTGCTCGGACGTCATTTTCGAGCAGCCAGCTCGCGATTATGGGGGCCTTGCGATTGTGGGCACTATGACCCGCGCGCAAGCGTTTAATATTCCCGGCGCACATTCAACTTTTGGCGTGCGTTTCCGTCCGGGCATGGCGGCGCGAGCCCTGCGCATTCCCGGGTCGGTGGCCGTGGATCAATCGATTCCGCTCGCCGGAGCGTGGAAAGCGACGGTGGTTCGTGATCTTTTCGATCAGCTGGCAGGCAGCCGTTCGCCGCGTCAAACGATCGCCCGGTTTGAGGCCTCGTTCGCTGATCCTGTTCCGCTGGACCCGGTGGAGAAAGCGCTCGCATGGCTGGCGGAATGCGGTGGGCAGCTTTCGATGGACGCGCTCGCCGACGCCACCAGCCTCAGTCCCCGCCAGTTTCGACGAATTTGCCTCGAACGAACGGGTTTGAGCCCCAAGCACCTCGCGCGGGTGCTGCGCTTCCGCCGTGCCGCGGAGTATTCCAACCGGTCGCATCCGGACTGGGCAGATGTTGCGGTCGCTTCCGGCTATTACGATCAGGCTCACCTGATCAACGAATTTAAGGAGCTGGCCGGAATTTCTCCCGCACAATTCTCCTCGCTGGCCATGACCTCTCACTCTCGCTCGGAATCCAACTCTTAGATTTCGTCCCAGAATGTCCGTTTTTTCCAATCATCCCCGACTGGCTATCCGCTAGGATGCGCAGTCATGAGACCACTACTTGCTTTCACGCTGCTCGCGACTGGCCTTCTATCCGGCCAAAACGCGCAACCTACAAAGGATGGCTTAAAAATGAAAATCACCGCATTGATCTACGCACCCACAATCGAGCCGTCGCTGAAATTCTGGGTAGACCAGCTCGGCTTCACGAAGACGGTGGAAGTCCCAGACGGCGACAAGCTCGGCTTCGTCATTCTCGTGAAGGGCGACGCAGAGCTGATGCTTCAATCCACCGCGAGCATGGAGAAGGACAACGCCGAAATGGCCAAGTTAGCACGACCTGCGGCGTGCCTGTATATCGAGGTGAGCGACTTTGACGACCTGCTGAAGCGCTTGGCTTCGGCGCCCGTAGTCGTGCCGGTGCGCACCACTTTTTACGGCATGAAGGAAATCGGCGTGCGTGAACCCGGCGGCAATATCGTTCTTTTCGCCGCGCCCGTGCCGAAGCAGTGAGCACCGTTGCGCGCTAGTCGCTCGTCAACGGCGCGGAGACAAAGAAGCCCACGACGAGGAGGAATCCTGGCTGCGGATGTGGTTTATCGGCGCGACGTCCCGCTCTCGGATGAGGCCACGCCCGCAGGTGCACGATCGTAGCGCAGTCCCTTGGGCCCGACATAAACCGACTGCGGCCGGATGAGTTTGCCTTCGGCAAGCTGCTCGAGGCAATGGGCCGACCATCCAAGCACACGCCCGACGGCGAATGTGGGGGTGAACAACTGGGTCGGCAATCCGATGCCGTGCAACAGCAGCGCCGTGTAGAACTCGACGTTGGTGTCCAGCCGCCGATCCGGCTTATGTTCGCGGAGCAGGCGAAGGGCAGTTGTCTCGACGCTTCGGGCCAGAGCGTAGAGCCGCTTGTCACCGTCGCTTGAAAAAAATCGTTCGGCCGCGTGGGCCAGCACGTCGGCGCGGGGATCGCGCACGCGGTAGACGCGATGCCCGAATCCCATGATGCGCTCACCGCGATCCAGCTTGGCGCGGATGAAAGCTTCTGCCCGCTCGGGAGTGCCGATTTCGAAAACCATATCAAGGGCCGGACCCGGCGCACCGCCATGCAGCGGACCCTTGAGCGCCCCTACCGCGCCGGTGATCGCCGAGATCACATCCGAGCGCGTCGAGATGATCACCCTGGCCGCGAAGGTTGAGGCGTTGAGGCCGTGGTCGCAGATGGTGTTGAGGTAAGTTTCTAATGCACGCGCGCGTTCGGGAGTAGGCACGGCGTCGAACAGTTGATGAAGATAATGCGCCGCCTCAGACAAATCACTGCGGATTTCCACCGGCTTTTCGCCGTTCAGAAGGCGCCAGTAGCAGCCAACGATCGTCGGGAACGACGCGATCGCCGTCATCGAATCTTCGAGGGGATCTTCTTTGCGGCCAAGGCTGAGAAGAGCCGTCGCCATCCGCAACGCGTCGATCACCGCCGTCTTTGCGGCGGCAGCCTCACGAAGAACCTCGAGCGCCACGGGCGGCAACACGCGTCGCGACGCCAGGTCGCGCATAAACGCGACGAGTTGAGCCGGTTCGGGCAAGCGGCCGTGCAGGAAGAGATAGGCAACTTCCTCGAACGTTGCGTGCGGCGCCAGATCCTCCACGGCATAGCCGGCGAGAATCAGCTGCCCCGCTTCTCCATCCACGTGGCTCAGTCGCGTAGAAGCGGCAACAACACCTTCCAGTCCTTGTGTCATGCCCCAATGCTGAGACGGTGGTTTTTGGTTGTCAACATGGATTGTGGAAAGCGCGCGCCCGGGGCCACCGTCACCGCCCGATAGCCACAACGATGCTGTCCCCGCCGTGGGCTTCCCCCCAGTCCCATTCTGAAGGATTCTGACCCCGGCGGCGCCCCTATTTCGCTCTCCTCGGCGCCAGAATCTGCTCGATTTGCGCGATGTGATTCAAGTCGTGGCCCGCAAACATCCGCACGATGTGCTCCACGGTTTCTTCGCCACGTTCCGCGTGCATCCCGTGGTGTTTCCACTGTTCAGGCCGAAGCGCTTTGTAGAGCGCCAAATTCCCCTCCCGCAGAACGCGGAACTGGGCTAGAGCTTGGCGTGGGTCGCGCTTGGCGTAGTGCGTCGCCGTCACCCAGGCGTTCTGATCAAACGCTTGAATGGGCGTACCGGGCGCACCCAGGATCGAGCGAATGCGCCAGCTTCCTACAATCTCTGCATCCGCCAGATGCGCGAGAATTTCCTGCACGGACCATTTGTCCGGCGCCGGGCGCTTCTTCAACTTGGCCGCTGGCACTCCTTTGATTAATTTCTCCAGCTTCTTGGCTGTAGCCGCCTGCACACTGGCCGGGTTTTGGCAGCCAGCCGTGTAACCGAGCATCCGCTGAATATATTCCTGTGGCGTCTCTTTCATCGTGGTTCCCTCTCCTCTGTGAACGATCCGCCCCGAATCGCTTATCGCAGCAATGGTAATAAAGATGTGCCAATTCTGAAAAAGGCGCAGGAGTGGAAGCCGCCTCGCAAGGAATCCAATTTGGCGGTCGCGTGTGACCATGAGCGGGCCTTCGGCTGACCACTCTGATGTTCGAGGTGAAACCCGCCCAAAACCATATGGCGATCTCGCTATGGAGATCCGATCCTGCCGAGTCACCATCGCTGACATGGATGGCATTGCGCACAAGGTGGAGGTTACAGCTGCGACGCTCTTTGAAGCCGTCGCAGTCGGTCTCAAGCAACTGCAGGGGAATGAATGGGTGGCGGGGATCGGCCGCCCGATGGATATGGTCACCGTTGCGGTGAAAAGTGTACCGGTGGAGCATCACGTGCGAATCGGGGAATTCACAAAATGGCTCGAACGCAGCGGAACCACTCCGGCTGAGGTGACGAGGAAGAGAAAAGTGCGCGAAATGCTGGGCCTTCCCGCGCGAAACTCATAGCGGAATCTGGATTGCAGCGATAGTTCTAGGCCTTCGCCTCCGTAATTTCCCGGACCTTAATCGTATCGGTGCGCCCGTCGAGGACACCCGTTACTAACACATTCTTGCCAGCGAATTTTCCGGCTTGTTGCTGGTCGTCCAGGTGATACCAGACGTCGTTCGCCTCGTCTCGCAGGATAAACCGTTCGCCGTTTTGCGAAAGCACCTTACCGGCAAAGGTTCTGACGTCGGGCGCCTTTTGATCCTGGCTTTGCGCAATGGCAGGCGAAAGCGCGGAAGCCTTAAGAGTTTGAGTCTGGATACCACCCACGAAGAAGGGTGCACAGAATACGAACAGAAGCGCAATGCGTGAGCTCGATCCTTTGGTCATGAACAACACCTCCCAAGGAAGTTGAGCTTGGCAGCTCAAATCGTAAAACAGGGCATCAGCCTTCCCCCTCGGGCGATCGCTGTAGTTGGACGGGACGAATTCCGTAGTACGAGATGGGAGGTTTCTAATGAACGATCGCGTCGAGCCCGTCGGCCAAATTTCACGCTAGCACAATCAAGTTGGCCTTGCGGACTGAGCGTTCGGCCAAAAAAAGAACAGGCGAAAGTTCCTGTACCGGTACAAGAGGAGACGAGCTGCGGGCTGAGTCTCCTCAGTTGCCGCGGATAATGCTCGTCACACTGCGCAGCAAGTTGTTCGAAGTTTGAACTCGGGAGTCCCGGCCGAGAGGAATGCTGATGCCGAACCCGTAAAACTCGGCGGAGCGAGCTTGAGCCGGTGCATGAAGAGTTTCGCTCGCAGGTGTCGGCCCCAGCATGACGTTTCCGTTACGGACGTTCAGCATGGAAACATTCAATTGCAGGCGGGCGCCGAAAAGAGGCGCAACGGGAGGCGCGACTCGGTGGCAAAGGGCGTGTTCGTCACTTGAAGAGGAATGAGTTCGCGCTGCCCTTCGTCTGTACCATTTGCGAAACTGTGGCCCTCAAAGTTCGTCCCTCTGGCGCCTGCCGCCGATCGATTGGGAAGTATCGATATTGAAGAGAAGGAAGTCCTAGCTGAAGGGGTGCTTGCGGCACGCGATGTTGCAGGCTTTGCGGCGGACGCAATGTTGGACGAGGAGCGGTTCAACGGGGTGGACGGCAATGATTGTACTCGTTGTGCGCGAGCCAAGCACGGAAATCCGGCGAGTAAAATCACCAACGGTAAGAATCGTCCGCAGAAGCGTGACATCGCTGCCACCGCCAAACGAATTTAGGTTTATGGTAGGGCTGACGCGTGCTTTTCCGCAATACAGGCCAATTCGTAGGCGGTTCAGGTGATCAACTCTAGACCATTTCGTACCAGAACCGGCGTGTCCTCGCGGCGGCCTTGCCTGAGCCCAAGTCAATATTTCGATATTTCTGAAGCACGGTCCCCCGATTCAAAATCGCTGCAAGTGATTGAAAACATGGAATTGAAGTAGTTTGCATCGGCTATCACAAGAAGCTTTTCCCGGGCATCGCCGCGCGCTAATCTGCCGCCACTTTCTTTTCTGGAAACTGAAGGCGCGCTGGCAAAACGCGGACTCTTTCGCACGCTACAATTGTTAAGCGAGTGTTAAGCGAGAGACGGCATGGCGCTGAAATCGCCCGAGGTTGCAGCGATCAAACCCGAAGAGCGGGAGCTTGCCCGCAAGGTGCTCGAGAAGACAACGCTGGAAATCGAACTGACCGAGCGGGAGCTGCGCACCGCAAACCTGCGAGCCGAGCTGGGGGCCTTCGAGCGGCGATACTTGCACTTCGTCGGCGCACGCTATGCCAAGCTCGACGATTTGAAGGCACGTATCGCCGAGCAGCTTGCGAGCGAACAACCCGACAACGATCGAGCCCAACAAGCAGCGCGCGAGGCCCGCGCCCGCGCCAACGAAACCAAATCCTCAGCCGGAGAGAGGGCCGAGACGGCGCCACGCGCTTTTGAAGCCTCGCCTGAAATGAAAAGGCTCTATCGCACCGTGGCCAAACGCATCCATCCGGATTTGACGTCGGACCGCGAAGATCGCGCCAAACGCCAGCAATTGATGAGCCTGGCCAACGAAGCATACGAGCTGGGCGATGAGATGCAGCTCGCCAAGATTCTTACCGAATACGACCACAGCCCTGAGGCGGTGCAAGGTGAAGGACCGGGGGTTGAGCTCGTGCGAGTGATTCGCCGCATTTCGCAAATGCGCAGCCGCCTTGCCGAAATGGAAGCGGAGTTGCAAGAGCTGCTGCGATCAGATTTGTTCCAGCTGAAATCGCGACTGGATGAAGCCCAGGAGATTGGCCGCGACGTGTTGCAAGAGATGATCGCAAAGGTAGACGAACAGATCAAGCAAGCGCGGGAGCGTTTGAAGAAGCCCAAAACGAATGGCGAGCAGAGGTTCAGCTGACCAAGCCGATGGGAGTTCACGACACGTCGACAAGAACGCAGATTGAGCGAACCGGCACGCGTGGGCTGGCGGTGCGATCGTCCGCGCTGGTGGCGCGAGGACTACGGGACCTGGCGCGCGATTCGAATTGGCTGATCAAGAAAGTCTTCACTGGACGCTCGCAGCATCTCGCCATTTCGCCCGTAGGGCAGGTCTGCGCAATTTCCGAACATGTGCATCACGGGACCTCTCAAGTAGCGCTCTACGACATTGAACTGAGCGTGCCGACGATGACGCTTGCTCCGCCCGCGGGAAAAGTCTCAAATTCGCCGGAATCAGGCGCGGTTTTCTCCTGGTCGCCCGATGCGCGCTATCTGACTGGCGCTTCGAGAGCATGGCCGGCAGGACTGCATCTCTTCGACCTGCAAGGAAAACTCTATCTGGGAACTATCGACGCGCCAGACCTGGTGGCCATGAATCTGGCCTGGTCCGATTCGGGAGACTATTTTGCGGCGACCTCGCGGGGAAAGCGAGCGTCGCTGCGCGTTTGGGAGCCGCGTGGCGGACCTCCGGGTGGCGAGGCGGCCAGAGAACTGGCGACACCTGATTGGCTCGAACCGCAACAGGCTGGAGAGGAGTTCGCCGAAGAAGGTTCGTTTGGCGGATATGGAAAGGCGGTATTCAGCCCCAAGGAAGAGGCTCTGGCCAGCGTGATTGAAATCAAGGGTGAGTGGGCGGACGACTCGATCATGGTGGCGGATGTAACGAAGCTATCGCGACGCAAGGTGTTTGAGGCGCGAGGACATGTGACCGACCTCACCTGGACGCCGGACAGCGAGCAGATTATTTATTGCGCGGCGGGCCAGGCATACCGGCTCGAACCGCAAAGCGTGAATTCCGAGCCTCTGCCGTTCGGCGCAGAATTATGCGTGTGCCATCCGCACTTGCCACTATGTGTGTGCTTCAGTTCCTGGCTGAAGAATTCGGCGAAGGGGCGGCTGTTCCTAATGGATTTGAGCCGCTCGAGTGCATTTGATGAATATCCCGCGGAAGGCGTGGCCGATTTGCGGTGGAGCGCCGATGGTTCTAGGGCGTATGCAGTTACACGCGACGGGATGGCATACATATATGAGCCGCCGCTGATTTGATTGACCGGTGAACGAGGCACGGGCGGAATTGCATGGCGAGGCAAATTCAAGCGCTGAGATCCTTCGCTCAGGAGGATAGGTTTTACTTCAGAGGATTTTGGGCCGGCAACTTCAGATCAGCTCGGATCGGATGATCTAGTATTCAGGCCGGCGTGCGACGCTTGTTGCCTTGCCATTGCGCGGCGGCGGTATCACAGTGGCCATCTTGCGGATCATCGCAAGAACAAGCTTTTTGTCGTCGTCCGATAGAGTGGTGGAATACTTTTTGATATCCGCGAGAAATCGGATTTCTTCCTCGGATAGTTCTCCCAGCACTTTGCGGGTTTCGCGATCCTGAGGTGTGTCGCTTCCCGGGAAGAAATCGGCGAGGCTGATTTCCATGGCTTCCGCAATCTTCGCCAGCGTCTCGAGAGAGGGAACGGTGTGGCCATTCTCGACGCGCGAGAGGTAGCAGCGCAGCAGTCCCGTGCGGCGTTCGATGTCGCCTTGCGAAAGGCCGCGATCGCTGCGATACGACCGAATTACTTCACCGATGTTTACCTTGGGCTTCTCTTTTGGCATAGTGGCAATCCTGACAACCGGGCGTAGCATACGAGTAACCCCGGGGTGGCGCAAGAATATTTTTTGAGTCATGTTCCTGTGAGGAACATCCGCTTACTGTGAGCAGAGTGTTGTAGGAAAGGCCTACCGATTCAAGCAGCCGACTGTCTCATCAGGATACTGACTGGGGGATTGCGGCGGAAATCGCCGGACGGTCACTACGTTTTCCGGAACGCTTGTGAGCGTAAAGCGCGTCGTCGGCCCGCTTCAGAAGCTCTGCGGAAGACTCGCCCGGTTTGTAGTCCGTGAATCCGCTGGAGAAGTGGCAGCGAATTTTTTCTCCCTGATATTCCAGCTCGAGTCCTTCCACGCGGCCGAGAACATGACGCACTTCATCGGCACGGCATTCAGGCAGCAAGGCCATGAATTCATCGCCGCCAAGGCGAACGGCTAGATCGGAGCCGCGAATGGCACGCTGCAGCCGCTCGGCGAATCCTTTGATTACAAGGTCGCCCGCCGCGTGACCATGCCTATCATTTATGGCTTTCAATTCATTCAGGTCCAGAAGCAAAACCGTGAGAGGACGGCCGTGGCGCTGCGCGCGGCTAATCTCCTGTGCCAACCTCTGCTCGCCGGAGCGACGGTTGTAAAGGCCGGTGAGTTGATCGAGAGCGGCTAGCTTATAAACCTCCGAAGCAAGGCTTTCGACTTTGGCCAGGGACTGAATCTGCTCGGCAAGCTGATTGCGCACGCGGTGAATCAGTACTTGCTGATACACGACATACACACTGAAGATCAGCACCATTCCCACGAGTGCCCGCACGGATTGATTCAGAAAAAATGAGTACGTGCCCTGCTCCTTGCTCAGCATGGCGGGGAATGCGAAGGATGCCACGGCGAGTGTCAACAGCAGGATGACGGCCACAGTGCTCGACCACAGCCACCATTGGCGCCGGTCGAGATGCTGCAAATGCGTCTGGATTTCTTCCGGACGTGGAGCGAACGCCTCGGGAGATGCTGCGTCTCGCATGTCAATCATTTGTCAGGGCTAGTATGCCTGCAATAAGAAATACAAGGCTTCGACTGCAAACTCCATCCGTATGTTCCGCAGCGGTGTCAATCCCGTTAACTGTCCTTTTACCGAGCGAAAAGCGACCTAATCCTCGAGCCTGTCTTGGTATGGCTCAAGCCCGAGTTGTAGCATTCCGACTGAACTTGTTCGTATGAATCTGCTCCTCCGGAACAACATTGCTTAGTTTGCCGAGCATTTTCTTTCAATTCACTGTCTCACCCAGCTCAAGGCCAGGAAGTCCGCAAACGTCGAACGATAAATAACGCTCAAACTAAAGAGTTTAACTGAGAACTAAATCCTTGTTTTCGAGCTGCGTGAGCCATGCGTTCGAAATGTAGAATTCCTGACTACCGGTTCTCTCTGCGAGTTTCCGGCTAAATTCGTCCACTTCCCTAGTCGTAATGCCAAGGCGGTTTCGAAGTTCTCGCAGTCTGATCTCCGGAACCGGGAGCACAGGGCATTGAGTGGTCTCAGTTCGTGACACTAACGCCGCACAGCCTAGAACGATTTGTCAAGTGAATCAACCAACCGGACGATTATGTATGGGGCGATCAAAATTCCGGGACTAGGTCAATCGGAGCTCTTACTGATCAACACTTTAGTTAGATGCTTCGTATTGAAAACAAGGCTCGAACGCCATTCCCGAGTTG